>ERZ795060.5072-NODE-5072-length-10732-cov-4.494053_pt1 | contig 10732 bp, 13 predicted proteins | sample MGYA00375144_ERZ795060 | MGnify/ENA primary metagenome ERZ795060 (study PRJEB30189, sample SAMN05720157) | activated sludge metagenome | isolation source: anaerobic digester from wastewater treatment plant | place: Japan | collected 2015-05-15 ... | reverse complement strand
TATATTCGTTGGAGCAAGTCCTTGGAAAACGCACAAACCAAGCGGAAAGAAATTTAGTGAGCTTATGATTATGCTTGAATACGGTACAGATGAAATACCTGCAAGACCGCTTATAAGACCAACTTGGGCTGAAATAGAGAAGGAAATAAAGGCAGGTTGGAGGAAAATGTTCAAGGATGTGTTAAGGAAGGGGGCATTGTAATATGGCAGGAAGTGTGTGGTTAAAAGAAGTAGATACAGCACTACTAAAGCTAATCCCTACAATAGTAAAATATTACGATGAAAATGATAATTTAGTTTCTCCTGCTGTTATGGTGCGAAATCCCGAGGGAACATATAAGATAGAAGAATTTCCAAGCGTCAGTATATTTAACTACAATCAAGTATTCGCTTCGGAAAGATATGATAGAGAAGAAGTATTAACTAAAAGAGATAAAGAACGAAAGGTAGCAGTATTAGAAAAATCTGCCCTTCCTTATTACCTTTACTATCAAATAGATTTTTGGGCTAAATACCAAGAGGATATAAACGAAATGACGAGAAGGTGGTTAGGTTTTATCCCAAGAAATTTTGTCCTCGAAGTAAAAGATACAGAGGGAAATATAAGGCATTGTAATATGGAATTAGTAGATTTCGCAAATGCGGATTATGTAAAAGGTGATGAAAGGATATTTCATAGGGTTTACAGCTACAGAATTTGGGTGGAACTTGATGAAGGTTATGAGAAGGAATATCCGGTGGTAACAGAATGTGAGATTAGGAGGGATTAAATGCTTCGTGTAAGTAATTTGTTAAATAGACCACGAGTGTTTACTTTGAAAGACGGGAAATCTTTTAGGTTATTGTCTTTTGAAACAAAGGAATTAGAGAAAAATAAGGTAACGAAAGAAATTGAAAACAACGCAAAGGCAGGCTTTTTACTAATTGAACAGCTATCAAAGGTAACGCCTGTAAAAGTAAAGAAGGAGGTTAAAGAATAATGGCGAGTTATTTAAGACCAGATGTTTATGTTGAAAGGGTCGCTTCTGGTGCAGAGCCTATCCAAACACAGGGAACAGCAGTTGCAGGATTTGTAGGTATCGCCAGAAGGGGCGAAATCGGGGAGGCAACCCTTGTAACAAGTTGGACAGAATTTACCGAGAGGTTTTCCAAAGGATTAGATACACCATTTATGGCAGACTCGGACTTGGCTTATGCGGTTTACGGGTATTTCCAAAATGGTGGGGGAACAGCATTTATAGTAAGGACAGCATCAGAAACAGCAGAAAGAGCAAGTGTCTTAATTCCTGCGGAAAACGGAATAAAGATTTACGCTAAAGACGAAGGGACTTGGGGAAATAAGTTATCAATGAAGGTTACTTCTACACAAGAGAATGGAGTAGATATATTTAATGTAGAGGTGTCTTTAGATGATGAAGTAGTAGAAACCTTTGAAGGATTGACAAACGATATTACAGATGAGAATTATTACCTACCGATAATCAATAGTGATAGTAAGTTTATCACAGTTCCAGTAGGAGGATTACGAGTAGGAGAGGGAGCATTTAGCGGAGGTAAAGACGGTATAGATGATATTACAGACGCAGACTTTTTAGGAGAAAGAGGATTAAAAGCACTCGATAAAGCCGAGGCAGTAAGGATAGTAGCAATCCCAGGGCAAACTTCAAAGGCAGTTCGGCAAGGGATATTAGATTACTGTTCTGGAAGAAAAGATTGCTTTGGAATAGTGGATATTGGATTAGGAAGAACGCCTACAGAGGCATTGACAGATAAAGCTGAACTTGGCGGAAGTTATGGGGCAGTATATTACCCTTGGGGTAAAGTAGTAGACCCAATAGGTAAAGGAAAATTAAGATTAACTCCACCAAGCGGACACATAGCAGGAGTTTACGCAAGAACAGATAGCGAAAGAGGGGTATATAAAGCACCCGCAGGAACAGATGCAGTAGTAAGAGGTTTTGTTGAAATGGAGAGGAGTCTATCAAACGGTGAAGTGGAATTATTAAACGCAAAAGCCGTGAATTGCATTATGTCCAAACCCAATAAAGGAATTGTGGTATGGGGTGCAAGAATGGCAACACCAGATAAAGATAGATTTTATGTTTCAGATATACGTTTAGATATTATGATTGAAGGTAGCTTGTATGAAGGAACACAATGGTCTATCTTTGAGCCAAACGATGAAAAACTTTGGAGTAGCTTAACAGCACAAGTAAAAGCGTTCCTTTATAACTTATGGGTTGACGGTGCTTTATTCGGAGCAACACCAGAGGAAGCATACTTTGTAAAATGTGATGAAGAACTGAACTCCCAAGAAGTTAGGGACGCAGGGAAGGTAATAATTGAAGTAGGATATGCGAAGAAAAAGCCTGCTGAGTTTACGATTATTCGTATCACTCAAAAGGCTAGTAAATAAGGAGGGAAGATAAATGGCAAGGACTTATGCTAATGACCCATTACAAATGTTTAGGTTTAGGGTATCAATGCCTGGACTTCCTGCGGGAATGGGTTTCCAAAAGGTTAGTGGATTGTCAAGAGAAATCGGCGTAGTGGAATATGACGAAGGTGGATATTCCCATACGCATAAGTTAACAGGGAAAGAAAAAGGCGGAGAGGTAACGCTTGAAAAAGGTATGTTTGCTAACACAGACTTGGAAGAAATATATAAGCGTTCTCTTAACAGCCCAGATTACAGAACTACAGTTATTATTGAGCAGTTAGATAAGTTTGGTAAAGTTGCAAGAAGTTGGACTTTAGCAGAGGCGTGGGTTTCCAAATGGGAAGGGTCAGAACTTGATGCAACTTCGGAAGATGTGGCGATAGAGTCGATTACAATTCAGTTTGAGTATTATCTGTAAAAAATGAGAGGGGTGTAAAAGCCCCTCTAAAGTATCATATTAGGAGGAAATAAAATGGCAGAGAAAAATAATGAGGTAATTCAGGACTTTGGCGAAGAAACATTTGAATTTTTGGCAGGTTATAAGGATAAAGATGGAAATGTTATAAAGGAATTTGCAATAAGGGAAATCACAGGTGTTGAGGAAGAAGCAATATCTAAAGCAGGTATTAGGGAAAATGGCGGAAAAGTAGTAAGGACAATACTTGAAAAATGTATCACCAGAATAGGGGATATAACACCGAAGATAGGTCAAGGAGAATGGAGAGAGATTATTCAAAGTCTATCCGTAGCAGACCAAGATTATGCCCTTCTTAAAATAAGAGAAGCAACATTAGGGTCAGAAATAGAGATAGAACATAAATGTCCTCGTTGTAGTGCAAGTCTAAAGTCAATTATTGATATTAATGAATTGAATATAATACCTTTTGGTGGAGAGGAAATTTTGGATTTTGAATTGCCGAAAGGGTATAGAGATAAACAGGGGACAGTTCATAGATTAGGAAAAATAAGATACCCTAATGGGTTTGATAGAGAAGTATTAGATACCGTAGCGAGAAAGAATATAGGAACAGCTAATACTATGCTTTTAACAAGATGTATCGTTGAATTAGGAGATGTAAAAGTTCACGATGCAATTATAAGAGAATTGAGCATAAAGGATAGAGAGTATCTCTTAAATGTGTTAAGGGAAAATGCCTACGGGGTGGAACTGGAAACAGATATTACTTGTTCATCTTGTGGGGAGGAATTTAGGTCTACTCTTAATATGGTAAATTTTTTATAAGTACCTTCTTTGACGCAGACTTTTCGCAGAATTGCAATATAGAAATAGCCAGAACCGAAATGCATATATTAGCTTATGTGTATCATTGGGATAGGAACACCCTTTGGACTTTGCCTTATAAGGAAAGGAAAATGTGGGTTAATGAGATATACAAGCAAAAGGAGGCAGAAGCAAAAAGCATAGAGAAGAGTAGCAGGGTTAGGAGGTAGTCAATGGAAAATTTATTTGGCATAGGCATACTATTAGACTACCAAGATAGAGCCTCGGCGAATATGCTAAAGACCCAAAGAATTTTTAGTCAGACACAACAGACAGCGGAACAGTTAGCAGAAGCGGTTGAAAAGAATAATGAGAAATTTAAGAAACTCGCAGGAATAAGTGCAGGAGTAGCTATGACGGGAGAAGGGCTACGAATGTCAGGAAATAAAATCTTAGGAGTACTAAGAGAAGCAATAGAGGAAAGTAAGACATTTGAGCTAGAGTTAGCAGAATTACGTATCATATTAGGGGCAACATCAGAAGAAATGGCTTTACTTGAAAAAAAAGCATTAGAAACAGGTATGGCTACAATGTTTAGTCCACAGGAAGTTGTTCAAGGTATGAAAGCTTTAGCCGCCGCAGGAATGGACTTAGACCAAGTACTAATGTCATTGAACCATGCACTAGATTTAGTAGCAGTGTCAGGTGGGGCAATATCTCTAGAAGAAGGAGCAAGACTTCTAGCAAGTACATTAAACAAGTTTAATTTAGATGTATCAGAAGCCGAAAGAGTATCTGATATGTTCGCACACATATCAAACCTGACGAACTTTGGTATAGAAGATATGCCTGCGTTCATAAACGCATTAGGAACAGCACCTACAAAGATAGGTCGTTCATTAGAAGAAATGTTAGCGATGGGTGGACTGTTAAGTAATATAGGACAGCTACCGGCTCAAGCAGGTGCTACGGTACAAGGTTTTGGTAGACAGTTAATTATGATAACTCAGCAGTTACAAAGAGGAAAAGGAGCGAAAGTTGATGTCCTAAAAGAGTTAGGACTAGACGAAAAATCGTTCTGGGACGCAGAAGGCAATATGTTGAGTATGATAGAAATATTCCAAAACATTACTAAAGCTACAGCAGGACTATCCGATATGGAAAGAGCCACAGCTTTACAGAGATTGTTCGGAGACCAAGCAGGAAATATGATAAATGCTGTTGAGGGAGCTGCAAGAGCATTCCTAGTATTAGATGAAGCGACAGGGAAATATGTAGAAACATCAGCAGAAGGAAAAACTACATTTGAAGATGTAGTTAAGGGATTAAGCGATATAGGTGGAACAGCTAGGGCTAGTGCTAAAATGATGGAGGAAACTTTCTGGGGTGTAGAGAAAATAAAAGAAGGTGTCGAACAGACATTTAAAGTACTATTGGGTCAAACAGTAATGCCAATACTAAGTAAGTTCTACCAAGGACTAAGTGGGGTATTAGAGAAGATAGTAAACTTCGGATATGAACACCCTAAATTTATGAAGGCTTTAGGCTATGGTATAGGATTAGCAGGACTGTTAGTGACGGCGGCAGGAATGGCATTAGTTCTGGCAGGAGCGATAGGCGGAGTTATATCAGGAATAGGTATTTTAACAGGGAAAATAGCTACATTAGCAACTTCTTGGTTAGGGCTTAATGCCGATATGTTGACAGGGACTGCAATAATGAACGCACTTTGGCTAAAAATGCGACCATTATTGACACAAATGAGGGCAATCGCAGTAACACTTGGGGCTTTATACTTGGCATGGAAATTCGATTTTGGCGGAATAAGAACAATAATAACAGACTTCATAGATAATACAAGACACGCATTTGAAGAGGCAAGGCGGATAATAGGATTAAATACAGATGAAATGCTAACAGCATTAAGGGAATTAGAACAGAATGATGACTTCTTTAGTAAATTGACCGTAGGATTAGTTAAATTAGACACTCTATGGAAAGGTCTGTCAGAAGCTTGGAACGATTATACATTATCAGAAGAAACCTTCGTTAAGTTAAGGGAATTAGGTCTGTTACCACTCATTGAAAAGATACTTGACGCAAAGATGAAGTTTGAAGCATTTTGGGAAGGTTTCAAAGGAGGACTTGAAACAGTATCAGAGAAAACAAGGGAGATAGTAGAGAAGATTTTAGAAGTAGTAGGAGGACTAATAGATAAAGTAAGAGGGTTTTTCAATCCTGCCGAAGAAACAGAAGGTAAAATCGAAGATATTAATAAAGCAGTAGGAGGACTAGATACTTCTAATTGGGAAAGGTTCGGAAATGTAGTAGGGATAATAGTAGGAATATTAGGAGCGGCAAAGATTGCAGTAATCATAGGAAAAATAGGTAAAGCATTTTTTAGCGTTATCTCAGGAATATTAAAACTGCTTCCATTGTTAACCGCACTAGGTAAAGGGTTTCTAGCATTAGGTTCGTTCATATTAGCCAATCCAATAGTATTAGTTATAGCAGGAATAATAGCAGGAATTGTTTTACTAATTAAAAATTGGGATAAAATTAAAGAAAAGACCATAGAAGTTTGGGGAATGATAACTGAAAAAATAGGCACAGCAGTAGAAGGGATAAAGACCTTTGTTACAGAAAGAATACCAGAGATAATAACTAATATAGTAGAGTGGTTTAAAGAGCTTCCAAATAAGATAGGTTATGCATTAGGATTTGTTGTAGGTAGGATAGCAAGATGGGTAGTAGATACGGTAGAACTTGTTAAGACTAAAGTACCAGAGATAATAGAAAATGTAATTAACTTCTTTAGGGAATTGCCCGGGAAAATATATGAGAAAATATCAGAAACATATAATAAGGTTACAGAGTGGGCAAGTAATATGATAGCCACAATAATAGAGCAAGTGCCTATAATCATAGATAAGGTAGTAACATTCTTTTCAGAATTACCAGGTAAAATCTACGATAAGGTATCAGAAGTAATAGGAAAAGTAATTCAATGGAAAGATGACATGATAGAAACGATTAAAACAGAAGTTCCTGAAATTATAAGTAAAGTAGTAGAGTTCTTCAAAGAATTACCTGGGAAATTACTAGAAATCGGTGGAGATATAGTAACAGGACTATGGGACGGTATATGGGGTAAAGTAGAGTGGTTAAAAGGCAAGGTCGGAACTTTTGTAGGGAATGTAGTACAAGGATTTAAAGATGGGTTCCAAACTGAATCGCCTTCAAGGATTATGGAGTTAGAGGTAGGACAGTGGTTGCCAGCAGGATTAGCAAAAGGTATAGAAGGAAACAAAGGAATATTAGATAAGACAGTTATAAGCCATATGATAGAGCCAGTAGTAACCCCTGTAAAAGGAATTGTTGAGTATATAAGCAAGGTAGATGTACCAACTATAAAGCCACTAAGAGGATTGATAGAGTATGAAACAAACGAACCTACATTTAGGCCTTTAGATAAATCCGAAAATATCTCGGAAACCCTGAAGGAATTGTCAATGAGTAGAGAGTATGTAGGTAAGACAGAAGATAATTCAGTAGTATTTGAAAAAGGTGCAATTCAAATAACAGTAGAAAAGGGGACAGAAGAAGATGCAGAAAGATTTGCCGAAATGATAATGAAGAAGATAGAAAAGAAGAAACAACTACAAAGAACAATGAATTACGGAATGCAACCAGTATAGGAGGGATTGTATGGGTAGAGGAGCAAGAACTAAAGGGTATATTAAAAACCTTAATACAGGAACTTTGCGTCAATTCCTGTATAATCCCTCGTCTTTTCAAACAGCGAGGGGTGTAAGTTTCAGTGAATTGACAGCCCCAGGAATGTCTTATCCAAAGTATCAGTATGTAAACGGAGAAGCTAAAGAATTATCAGTTCAGCTTTTCCTTTATAGTAATGTAGGAAGGGTATCAAAGGAAATAGAATTTTTAGAGGGGCTTTTGCCAGTAGAAGATAGTGGGTTTGAGTTTAATCCACCGCCACAAGTTTTATTCGGGTTTGGAAACTTCATTCAAAAATGTATTGTGGATAATTTGAACATAGAGTATATAGAGTTTCACGAAAACCTTGAGCCAAAAATAGCAGTAGCAAGTATAAGTTTTAAGGTGGTGGGATAATGGCGATATATAGAGGGTCGAGATATACGAAAACACCGCTTTATAATGACGGAGAGAGAAATATATTTAAGATAAGGAAAAGAGAAGATTTCTCTTTAGATGGTGCAACAGTTCATGTATTCGTAGAGGGAGATACACTAGACGGGTTAGCTTATAAGTATTACGGAGATAGCCAATTATGGTGGGTAATACTTGAAGCGAATACCAAATACAGGTCTGAATTAGATATAGGATATGGGGAAGAACTTGTTATACCTAATTACAAGGAAGTGTTGAGTGTTTATGGTTAAGTCTATGTATTACGAATTAAGTATAGGCGGTAAGCCCTTGGATGAACAGAGAATGTCAATGATTGACGAGATTACAGTAGAAGAAAATATGACAGGGTCGGATATGTTGACGATAGTAGTAAATGACCCAGACTTCGTATTCATAAACGATGAGATATTCGTGGAAGAACAGCCAGTAGCTTTCAAAGGCGGATGGAGTGATAATAGGGCGGTGGAATTTGAAGGATATATTAGTGTAATTGATATTGACTTCCCAGATACAGGCTCACCAAGACTAATGATACATTGTATGGATAACACTCACTTAATGAATAGAAAGAAAAATAAAAAAACTTGGAATAACAAGAAAGCTTCTGATGTAGCAAAGGAAATATTTATGAAGTATGGGTTTACGGTTGATATAGACGATACAGGGAAGGTTGAGGAAACAATATCCCAAAGTAACATAACAGATATTCAATTCCTAATAGATTTAGCCCAGAAACAGAAAGACGATTATATAGTATATGTGGAAGGTAACAAAGGGTTTTTCAAAAAGATTAAATTGTTACAAGAGCCGCAGACTACACTTTATTATAGACAAAAGCCTTTTGACATAAAGAACTTCAATCCAAGGATAAACAAAGAAATTATACAAGAAGAAGTTTCTCACTCTGATGTAAACGATAAGACAAAGGCAGTAGAAACAGCAACAGTAGCAAATGACGCAGTTAGAGATGTTCAAGGTCAGCCGATAAAGAGTGCAAGCGGGAAAGTGGAAAGTCAAATGAAGTATCTGGGCGGAGGTCAATGGGAAAAGAGGTGATATAGTTGGTAAAGAAATATTTAGGTGGCGGTCAATGGACAGAAGTAATAGATAAAGATAGTAGTAACAGGGATAGAAGTCAGGTTTCTAAAGATACGCCAATGGAGAGTAGTGCAAAAACAAATGTCGGGGATAATGCAGTATCAGAAAGTGCAGAAAAAGAATTTAGGGAAATAGAGAAAAATTCATTAGTTGGCGATGTAACTATGAGAGAGGCAAAGCCAACTATAAGGGCAAAACAGACGATAAGACTTGAAGGGTTTGGAAAGATTATTTCAGGATTGTTTTTAGTAGAGAAGGTTACAAATAGGTTTTCAGCGTCAGATGGCTATACCCAGACCATAAGTGTAAGAAGAACAGGGTTTGGGGACTCGGTTAAAAAGGCTATGGTTGTTATACCACCACCAAAACCGTCAGAGCCTTCAAGAAAACCACCAGTAGCACCGCCAGTTACGAAGAAAACATATACTGTAGTAAAAGGAGATAACCTATCGAAGATAGCAAGTAAATATGGAACGACTTGGCAAAAACTTTATGAGGCAAACAAGTCAGTAATAGGAAGCAATCCGAATTTAATCTACCCAGGGCAAGTATTGACAATACCGTAGGGGTGAAAATATGAATAAATTTTATGGAAAGTATAGGGCGATAGTAACAGAAGTCCACGATACAGAATTTAGGGGAAGGATAAAAGTCAGATGTCCTAAAGTATATGGAGAGTTTGAAAGTCCTTGGTGTTTACCTTGTGTGCCATTTGCTTTTGACAAGGGCGGAATATTTATGATACCGCATGTGAACGAGGTGGTATGGATAGAATTTGAGGAAGGAGTTCCCAATATGGACTGGGAGTTGGTGGGCGGAAGAAAAAGCACCATTGGATAAAGCATTATATCCTTCCCAAACGAATATAAACAAGATATTTAAGTCAAGGTCAGGACATTTACTTCAATTCGTGGATTGGGAAGGAAATGAGCAGTTAATAATCAGACATAGTTCAGGTAGTGAAATAATATTTGAGCCAAACGGTGAGATAAAAATAAAAGGAAAGAAAATAAAGTTTGTGGAGGGATAACAATGGCGGGAGTAGCGGTATTAGGAAGTCTGATAAAAGGAATGACGAGCGGAGAGCATAACGGTCATATTGTACCGCATCCGCCTTGTGAAATCACAGGGAAAATAGTAGGGAAATGTTCTTCTTTTGTATCAGTAAACGGAGTTCCGATAGCATTAGTGGGGTCAATAACAGAGGAAGAAGATTGTTGCTGTTCTGGGAAAATGTCGGGGGAAGTTAAAACAGGGAGTAGTTTTGTTACAGTAGGAGGAATACCAGTAGCAAGGATAGGGGACGATATTCAACCGCATAACGGGACAGCAAAAATAACCACAGGGAGTTCATTTGTTGTAGAGGGGTAGGTGATTAAATGAGAGGGGGATATACTGGAATAAGTTTTCCCTTTAGGATAGGGAATAAAGGTGGGGTAGTATTAAGCACCACAGATAGATACAGCGTTCCGCATATAGAGGAAAGCATACAACAGATTTTAGGCACAATGTTCGGGGAAAGGGTAATGGAATTTGATTTTGGGTGTGATTTAGATACACAAGTGTTTGAGCCAAACGAGCCAGTAACGCATAACCTATTAAAATATCAGATAGTAGAAGCCTTGAAAACATTTGAGAAACGCATAGCAGTAGAGAGAGAAGATATTGATATTATAGCCCAAGGGGAAAAGATACTTGCTAATATTCACTTCACAGTAATAAGCTATCAATCTGAACATGATGTGACAGTAGTATTGGGAGGTGAACAAGATGGAAGTTAGAAGGGAAATAGATTATAG
>ERZ795060.5070-NODE-5070-length-10734-cov-3.787621_pt1 | contig 10734 bp, 7 predicted proteins | sample MGYA00375144_ERZ795060 | MGnify/ENA primary metagenome ERZ795060 (study PRJEB30189, sample SAMN05720157) | activated sludge metagenome | isolation source: anaerobic digester from wastewater treatment plant | place: Japan | collected 2015-05-15 ... | reverse complement strand
GGTTTAAGTGGGAGGCTGCGAGGAAAGAAAACACAGAGGAAAAGTACATCGTCTGCAACGGCGACGAGGGCGACCCCGGCGCATTCATGGACAGGTCGGTTCTCGAAGGCGACCCCCACAGCGTCCTTGAGGGCATGATGGTCGCGGGCTACGCAATAGGCGCAAAGTGCGGCATCATCTATGTCCGCGCCGAGTACCCCCTCGCGGTCAAGCGATTGACTATTGCCATAAATCAGCTCAGAGAAAAGGGTCTTTTGGGCAAGAACATAAAGGGATCGGACTTCGAGTTCGACTTTAAGATAATGAAGGGCGCGGGTGCCTTTGTCTGCGGCGAGGAAACGGCTCTGCTTGCCTCCCTCGGCGGCGACAGGGGAATGCCCACACCCAAGCCTCCCTTCCCCGCTCAAAAGGGCTTCAGAAAGCAGCCCACGAACATAAACAATGTCGAAACCTTTGCCAATGTGCCTTGGATTATTGAGAACGGCGGAGAGGCTTTCGCCGCCATGGGCACCGAGGACAGCAAGGGCACAAAGGTCTTTGCCCTCGCAGGCAAGGTAAAGTACGGCGGACTGGTCGAAGTCCCCATGGGCATGACCATAAGGCAGATTGTGTTCGACATCTGCGGCGGCATCAAGAACGGCAAAAAAATCAAGGGAGTTCAAATCGGCGGTCCTTCAGGCGGCTGTTTGCCAGAGGAGCTGCTTGACACCCCCATCGACTATAAGAGCATAGGCGCAACGGGCGCCATCATGGGCTCGGGCGGACTTGTCGTTATGGATGAGGACACCTGCATGGTGGATATGGCAAGGTTCTTTATGGACTTTACCAGCAAGGAAAGCTGCGGCAAGTGCGTGCCCTGCAGAGTAGGCACCACCAGGATGCTCGAGATTCTTAACAGAATCGTAAAAGGCGAGGGCAGAGAGGGCGATATGGAGCTGCTCCAGAGCCTTGGCTCCAGCATCAGAGACTCCGCCCTTTGCGGACTGGGCAACTCCGCCCCCAATCCTGTTCTCACCACAATGAGATACTTTAAAGACGAATACACAGCGCATATAGAGGAAAAATGCTGCCCATCTTTCAAATGCGCTTCGCTCATTAAATACGAGATTAATCCCGAAAAGTGCACAGGCTGCACCCTTTGCGGCAGAAAATGCCCCACAAAGGCAATCACAGGCAGCGTAAAGAATCCCCATGTAATCGACAAGGATAAGTGCATTGCCTGCGGCGAATGCGCCGCCTCGTGCAGATTCGGCGCGATATTCAAGGTCAGCGGGGAGGCAGTGAGGTATGAGTAATATGGTTAAAATAAAAGTCAACGGCAGGGAAGTGACGGCTGACCCCTCGCTCAACCTGCTTCAAAACCTTCTTAACAACGGCATCTTTGTGCCCAATCTCTGCTACAGAAAAGAGCTTGAGGCTTACGGCGGCTGCGGACTTTGCCTTGTGGAAATCAAAGGCTCTCCCAAGCTCGTCAGAGCCTGCAACGCTATGCCCGCGGAGGGTATGGAGATTGAAACCGACACCGACAGAATAAGGCAGAGCCGCAGGTTCACCCTTGCCCTTATTCTCTCCGACCACAAGGCGGACTGTATCGCCCCCTGCAAGAGGGCATGCCCCACCAATCAGGACGCTCAAGGCTATATCGGTCTTATCTCCGCAGGCAAGGACAGGGACGCCATGGCCCTTATCATGAGGGATAACCCCCTGCCCATGTCCATAGGCAGAGTATGCCCCCACCCCTGCGAATCCGCATGCCGCAGACAGCTGGCGGACGAGCCTATTTCAATCTGCCATCTTAAAAGATACGCAGCGGACAAAAACACAGACTATATTCCCGAAAGCGCAGAGGACACAGGCAAGAGGGTAGCCGTTGTGGGCGCCGGTCCCGCGGGTCTTTCCGCCGCATATTTCTTAAGGCTCAAGGGTCACAAGGTCACCGTCTTTGAGGCTCAGGAAAAAGCGGGCGGCATGCTCCGCTACGGCATTCCGGCTTACAGACTCCCAAAAGATGTCCTCGACAAAGAGATAGAAAGAATTGAAAAAATGGGCGCCGAGTTTAAATACGGTCAAAAGCTCGGCAAAGATATAAGTCTTTCCTCCCTTAAAAAGGAATATGACGCCGTATTCCTCGCTGTGGGCGCATGGAAGAGCTCGTCACTCGGCTGCGACGGCGAGGACCATCCCAATGTCCTCGGCGGCATAGACTTCCTTTATAAAGCGGCAAACGGCGAGGAAGTAAAGCTGGGCAAGAGGGTAGCGGTAGTCGGCGGCGGCAACACAGCCATTGACGCCGCAAGAACAGCCCGCCGCCTTGGCGCAGAGGATGTAACCCTTATTTACAGAAGAACAAGAGCGGAAATGCCCGCCGAAAAGATAGAGATTGAAGAGGCTCAGGAGGAGGGCGTGAACTTCAAGTTCCTTGCGGTCCCCATAGCCGTTTGCGACGGCGAGAGCTGCGTGCTGCTGAATCTCCAGCAGATGACCCTTGGCGAGCCCGACGCGACAGGACGCTGCGCCCCCGTTCCGATTGAAGGCGCCGTCGATGTGGAGAGCTTCGATACCGTCATCGCCGCCATCGGTCAGAGAGTGCTTCTTGACGGTCTTGACGACATCGAGCTTACAAAGCGCGGCACAATCGAGGTTGACCCCGAAACTTACGCCACCAATATTGAAGGCGTGTTCGCCGGCGGCGACGCGGTAAACAGGGGTCCCGACATCGCGGTCTCCGCGATAGCCCACGGCAAAAACGCCGCGGCCGCTATCAACAGCTATCTTGAGGGCGAACTCAAGCCCGTACGCAAACCCTTCTATGTTGAGCGCAGGGATTTCACCGAAAAAGACCTGCCCGAAATAGAAAAGGAGCCGAGAGTAAAGGTCACCATCACTGAGCCCGAAAAGAGGGTAAACAATTTCAAGGAAATTGCTCCCTGCTATACAGAGGATGAGGCAATCAAAGAGGCGTCAAGATGCCTTGAGTGCGGCTGCTCCTATCTCTATGACTGCCGCCTGCTGCCTCTCCTTCAGGAGTACGACCCCGCAGGGCTCGGCATTAAGGGTACCATGCGTGATTCCAAGGTGGACAAGAGTCACCCCTTCATCTACAGGGACAACAAAAAGTGCATACTCTGCGGTCTGTGCATTAGGACCTGCGCCGAGCTTGTGGGCAAGAATGTCTACGGCTACAACGGCAGAGGCTTTGAAACAGAGCCCGAGTGCGCTTTCGGCATCGGACTCGGCGAGAGCCAGTGCATAACCTGCGGAGCCTGCGTCAGAGCATGCCCCACCGGCGCCATCCAGTCAAGGCTGCCCTTTGAAAAGACCCCCGCGCTCCAGTTCGAGACAAAGACCATGGAGTGCCCCTACTGCGAGAAGAAGTGCCTTCTCAGCGTAGATTACTTCGGCAGCCGCATCTTAAAGTCTAATCCCCTTGTCCCGCCCAAAGCCTGCAATGTGGGCAAATACCTCGTTCCTCTGTCGGCATATGAAAATCTCGACAAGCTCACAAAAGAGCAAAAAGAGGCCATTTACAGGCGCATTAAGGACGCCTCGGCAAAATTTGAGGGCGAGTTCCCCGCAGACTTTGAAGGTCTTATAAAGCTCATAAAGAAATAAATAAAAGCGCAGCCTTAAGCTGCGCTTTTTTGTTGTTGAATTATTTCCCCCGCCGTTATAAGATGAATACAGTACCTCATTATCTTTTAGGAGGAATGACCTTGAAGTATCTTACAAACACCGAAGGGGTTTTTGTATATCTGCCTATCTTGGTATCCTTGGTTGTCTCCCTCTTCGCCCTTGCTGTAAGGCTGCCCGTTGCAAACCTGCTTTTAAGGGTGGGTCTCGGAGGGCTCAGAAAAAAGAAACCCGAACGCTACAAAACCGTCAAAGCCGCGGCGAAAAGACCCCTTAGCCTTTTTGTCTCCGCAGTGCTCATTTACGCCTTCTACTCCCTCGGAAATACTGTTACAATCAGTATTTTGCCCGAGGACGAGCTGCCGAAGGTTTTAGTTTTCCTATACGGTCAGACAATTTACAGAATCCTCTCAACCATAGTTCTCATCAGCGCCTTCTGGCTCCTTTACAATGTGGTGGGCATCAGCATGGCGGCTCTGCTTTCCGTCAGCGAGTCAAAGGGCAGAAAGATAGACGCCAACGCCTCCAGCTATATCGCAAGCGGACTTAAAGTGCTTGTAGCGGTTTTCGGAGCGTATTTCGTGCTGACAAAGTGGGGAGTGGATGTTTCGGGACTTATAGCGGGTCTCGGCATCGGCGGTCTTGCCATGGCGCTCGCCGCAAAGGATACCGCCTCAAACCTTTTCAGCAGCATCTCAATAATGCTGGACAAGCCCTTTGAAATCGGCGACACAATTATAATCGGCGGCATTAAGGGCAAGGTCGTAAGTCTCGGACTTCGCAGCAGCAGGCTTGAAGCCCCCGACGGCTCGATTATAACATACCCCAACTCCAGCCTTGCCTCCGCAATTATCACCGACACATCCAAAAAGCAAAGCTCCAAAATAGAGATGAGCCTCTCGGTCGCTTTCAGCACCAGTACCGAAAAGCTGAGCGAGTTTATGGACGAGATAAGGCGGATTATCAGAGAAGACGAGGACACAACAGACACCGAGCCCATCGTCTACTTTAACTCATTCACCGCCTCCGCTATGCAGCTTTCAATCGTGTACGAGGTCTACCCCGAATTCGAGCGGGAGATAAGAGCTCGGCAGAATATCAATACCAAAGTAATTGAAGCCGCCGAAAAAATGGAAATAAAACTTGTATAAACGCAAAAAAATAAAGGGCAGAGATTTCTGCCCTTTTATTTGTTGATTATTATGAGCCGTATGTGCTGCTCATGTCCTCCTGAACCTGAGCCTTTACCTCTTTCTTGGCGTTGGAGCTTTCGATTCTCTTTTTCAGCTCCTCATAGAAGAGGTCCTCGTCAAGAGGCAGCTCAACGGGTCTGCCGAGCCAGGAGGAGAGGTAAGCAGCGTTTGAAATCATCAGGCTGTTAATGCCCTCAGAACCGTGAGCGTAAAGAGGCTCGCCGCGGAGGATGTTTGCCGCGAAAGCGTTGAGAACGCCGGGATGATGTGTGCTCTCGCCTGTGATTTCAACATCAACATACTGACCCTTAAGTTTAGCAAAGCCCAGCTTTGCCTCATATGTAAACTTGGAAATGCTCTCGTCAAGAACATAGAGCTTAATCTCATTGTTCTCGCAAACGATTTTTGCCTTATCCATTGTGATTTCAAGCCTGTTGGTGCCGGGGCAGTCGCCTGTTGTAGCGATGAATACGCCAGTTGCTCCGTTGGGATACTCGGCGTAGATGGTTACATCGTCCTCAACCTCAATGTTGTGCCACTTGCCCTGATGGCATGTAGCCCAAATCTTGTTGGGCATACCGCAAATCCACTGCCAAAGGTCAAGGTTGTGGGGGCACTGGTTGATAAGAACGCCGCCGCCTTCGCCTGCCCATGTGGCTCTCCATCCGCCGGAATCATAGTAAGCCTGAGTGCGGAACCAGTCGGTGATTATCCAGTTAACTCTTCTAATCTCGCCGTATTCGCCGCTCTGTACCAACTCGCGCAGTTTTCTGTAAACCACATTGGTCCTCTGGTTGAACATGATTGCGAATGTACGGTCGGTCTGGGAGGCAACCTCAATCATCTCTCTGACCTGCTTTGTGTAAACGCCCGCGGGCTTTTCTGTCATGACATGAAGTCCTGCTTTGAGTGCCTCAATGGCAATGGGCGGATGGTCATAGTGAGGAGTTGCTATGACTATAGCTTCACACTTGCCGCTGTGTATAAGCTCGGAAGCGGTATTGAAAACGCTGATGTTCGGCAGCTGCTCTTTTGCCCATTCAAGCCTTTCGGGATTAATATCCGCAACGGCTGTGAGCTCAAGCTCGGGCAGTTTTCCCTCCATAAATGAGCGCATGTGCGAGGAACCCATGTTACCCACACCGATAATGCCGAAAGTTATTTTTCTTGACATAATCAGATCCCCTTTGCTTTTAATTAAACACGCAGAGTTTAAAGTCGCTGTAATTATACCACAGGGATTTTTTTCATTCAACAAAAAAAGGAGAATTAAAAGAATATTTGGGGCGATGAAAGCACATTTAGAGCGAATCCATAATATTTCGTGTTTGAATATATATTTTCGATACGGAAAAATGGAAATTTTGTTTTTGGTATTGCAGGCATATTGCAAAAATTTGTTATTAATGTAAATTTTTATCAAAATACAAAAAAATCCTTGTAATGACATATCTTAAATGTTAATATCAAGATACCAAAAATAGTAAAAGCTATGAAAGAGAGGTGCTAATAATGGAGCAAATCATGGAGTACATCAAGAGATTATTCGAGATTTTAAGGGAGTTCCTCAAGCTGATTGGCATTGAGCTGCCCGATATCTTCGACACAACCGAGGCTCCCTCAGAAGAAGACTAATTAGTTAAGCCCGAGAAGGTCACAGCAAAAGCTGTGGCCTTCTTTTTTTTATGCGGACATTCCTTTGCGTCGGCATGCTAGAGTTTCTAACGCAAAAAATCTCCGGGAGCTTGTCCCGGAGATTTAGGCTTTTTTATTCGGATTCGGATTCGCTTTCGGGGGCTGTGGTCTCCCAGCCGCTCCAGCCAAGGTATTGAAGCATAAACTTTTCAATCATTGAGATAGCCCATTGCAGCATTGCAATAATTGTGTAAAGTGACATACTACCCCTCCTTATCTTTGACAGTCCAAAATCATATTAGCACATCCATTAAATGATTGCAATATACAAAATGTATTTTGTGAATATTTACGAAAGGGCAAGAAGCATGATTGCCGCAAAGCCTACAATCAGACCGAACCACTGCCGTTTTGTAAGTCTCTCTTTAAAAATGACGACGGATACGATTATTGTCGTATAAAGCGAGCAGCCGTTTAATACGGGGAAGAACACCGCGCTGTCCATAGTGCCCGCAAGGTAAGTGTTTATGATGTTGTTCACAACCGTCGTACTGCCGCAGATTAAAGAGAAAATGATAAGTACCCTTTTGAACAAATCGGATTTGCCCAGTCTTTTCTCCGGCGGGTTTTGCTTTTTGCGCCTTGACAGAATCCCGTAGGCGATAAAGGTTGCGATGGCGGATACTATAAAGGAAATCATTAAAAAAGCGTATGTTCCGCCGCCGTTTTCCCGCATATAAAACCTTTTCTGCATAACGCCGTACGAGCCGTTGATAAAAAGGGTAAGTATGCAGAAAAAGAGCCATTTGAGCGATGTCTTTTTCTCATCCGTCTTTTTGCGGTCAACTGCGAAAAATACGGAGACGAGTATCATCGCCATGCCAAGGTACTTAATAGGCTTTATGCTCTCATTCCAGAACAGCACGCCCGCGACGGAGGGTATGACCATAGCGAAGGCGGTAATGAGCGTGGTGTAGGAGAGTGGGCCGAACTTAAACGCCATCAAGGCGGTAAGCGAGCCGGCGGTAATCATTACGCCGTAGATTAAGCCAAAAACCAAAGTAAAGGAGTTTATCTCATTATTAGTGATAAGCGTAACTAAGCCTAAAAGTACCGATGCTACAACCGCGCAGAGAGAGTTGAAAATCATCAGGTCCGAAAGCTCGGTCACATGCTTTTTGCTGAACCTGCTTCTTGTGGACGAAAACAGTACGCCGCATGCCACCGACAAGGCAATCAATAAAAACTGTATTAAGGTCATGTTTTACCCTTTCGTCGCTGTTAATCAATGGGCATAGGGTACTTGCCGTCAAAGCAGGCGCAGCAAAGTCCCAAATTCTTGTTGCCTACCGCCGCGATAAGGTCCTCAATGCCAAGATAAGCGAGAGAATCCGCGCCAATCCTGCTTGCGATTTCCTCTGTGTCAAGATATGCTCCCACAAGGTTCTTTCTTGAGGGAGTATCAATGCCGAAGCGGCAGGCGAATTTAACGGGCGGGGAGGCGATTCTCATATGTATTTCTTTGGCTCCCGCGTTTCTCAGCATCTTAACTATATACATGCTGTTTGTGCCTCTGACTATGGAGTCGTCAACCAGCACTATTCTCTTATTCTCAACATTTTCGTGTATTGCGCAGAGCTTCATTCTAACGCTCTGCTCACGGTTCATCTGACCCTCCTGAATAAAGGTGCGTCCCGAATACGCGTTCTTTATAAGGCACTGACCGTAGGTAATGCCGCTTTCGTTAGCGTAGCCGATAGCGGCGGGGATGGCGGATTCGGGAACTCCCGACACAATATCCGCCTCTACGGGAGCGGTTTTGCACAGATGCCTTCCCATGCGGATTCTTGACTGATATACATTTACCCCGTCAATAACGCTGTCGTTGCGGGCAAAGTACACATACTCAAAAACGCAAAGGGCGGTTCTTTCCATAGGAGGAGTTTCGATGGAGGAAATTCCCGAGGAGGTGATTATAACAATCTCACCGGGCTTAATATCCCTTACAAATACTGCTCCTATAGCGTTAAAGGCGCAGCTTTCCGAAGCGAGGACATAAGAGTCGCCAAGTCTGCCGAGACACAAGGGGCGGATACCCCAGGGGTCCCTGACTCCTATCAGCTTTCCGGGACACATAAGCGTCAGAGCGTATGAGCCTCTGACCCTTTTTATAAGGTCCTTTATGCCCTCCTCAATGCCGTCACGGTTGCCCGCGATAATGTGCATTAAAGCCTCGCTGTCCACATTTGTCTGAAACAGAACGCCGTTCTTTTGCAGCTCTCGCCTAATTTCGTTGCCGTTCACAATGTGGCCGTTGTGAGCCATAGCGATGAAACCTTCGTATCCATGCATTACAAGGGGCTGAGTGTCAAGAACGGTCACACTTGAGCTTGTGGCGTAGCGGACATGTCCTATAAGTATTTCGTCATTTGCGTATTCGTCAAGAATCTGCTTTGTAAAAACCTCGTTTACAAGTCCTATGTTCTTATGGTGACGAACCTCGTTTCCCACAGCGCCTGCAAGACCCGCGCCGTCCTGACCCCTGTGCTGCATGGAGAAAAGGGACTGATAGGCAAGCTGTCCCACATCTTTTTCGCCGCGGTTAAAAAAGCCGAAAACGGCGCATTCCTCACCCAAAGAATACTTACTCTTATTCATTTCCAAGTACCCTTCTTGCTACCTCGATATATGCCTCTTCAACGCCGCCGAGGTCTCGTCTGAAACGGTCCTTGTCCAGCTTTTCCTTGGTATCTGTGTCCCAAAGCCTGCATGTATCGGGAGAAATCTCGTCAGCAAGAACAATTTCGCCCTCTTCCGTCTTTCCGAACTCCAGTTTAAAGTCAACCAGTATAAGGTTTGCTTTAAGGAATTCTCTCTTTAAAACCTCGTTTACCTTCATTGCCATGGACTCGATTTTTTCCAGCTCTTCTTTTGTGGTAAACTTTAAAGCTATTGCCTGGCTGTGATTTATCATCGGGTCGCCAAGGTCGTCGTTCTTATAGCTCAATTCAAATATAGGAGTGTCGAGAACAATACCTTCCTCAACGCCGAAACGCTTGCTGAGGCTGCCTGCGGTTATATTTCGGATAATAACCTCAAGGGGAACGATTTGAACCTTTTTAACAAGGGTTTCCCTGTCGCTGAGTTCCTCTGCATAGTGGGTGGGAACGCCCTCAGTTTCAAGAATTCTGAAAAAGTGGTTCGAAAGGCGGTTGTTAATAGCTCCCTTTCCCTGAATGCTGCCCTTTTTCAGTCCGTTGAAAGCCGTCGCGTCGTCCTTGTACTCCACTATGACAAGCTGAGGCTCATCTGTGGCAAAAACCTTCTTTGCCTTTCCTTCGTAAAGCATTGCGCCCTTTTGCATAAACATCCTCCTACAAAAATATTCCCGAGTATTCAGCTACATAAGGATTATACCTTATTAAGGTAATAATGTATATATGCTTTAAAGCGGTAAAAACGCAGAAAAAAAGCCCCTTAGAGCCTTCATTTTTATACATTTCCACCGCATTTTTACTTAATAGATAAATTGGCAGAAAAAGCTCGAATCGTGGAGATTGACTGCGAAAATCATAAGGCTTATAATTAATAAAAAGAGTTCCGAAACGGAGGATAATATGTCTAAAAATGTAGCGGTCATTTTGGCAGGCGGCAGCGGCAACAGATTCGGGGAGAGCATTCCAAAGCAGTTTTTGGAGGTAGAGGGCAAAACCATACTCGAGTATTCAATGCTCGCGCTTCAGCGTCACCCCGAAATCGATGAATTCTCCGTGGTGGTTTCGAGAGAGTATTTTGAAAAGGTAAAAAGCCTTGCCGAAAAAAATGGCTGCACCAAGTTCGGAAAAACAATAGCAGGCGGCAGCGAAAGGTATGAATCCTCCCTTAACGCCGTCAGAGCATACGAGGATACCCCCGATATAAATATCCTTTTGTGCGACAGCGCAAGACCCGTTTTAAGGCAGAGATACATTACCGAGGTTATAGAGGCTTTAAAGCACTATAACGCCGCAACCATAGCCGTTCCCGAAATTGACACAGTGCTGAGGGTCAACCCCGAAACCATGCTTATGACCCAAAGGCTTGACAGGAACGAAATATTCAGAGCCCACACGCCCCAGGGATTTAAATACGATGTTCTGAGAAAGGCTTATGAGATTGGTCTAAAAGACCCCGACTTTAACCCCACCGACGATACGGGCGTGATATTCAAATACCTGCCCGATGAAAAGGTATATATTATAAAAGGTGAGCACGACAATATTAAGCTGACATACAA
>ERZ795060.5067-NODE-5067-length-10739-cov-3.966586_pt1 | contig 10739 bp, 9 predicted proteins | sample MGYA00375144_ERZ795060 | MGnify/ENA primary metagenome ERZ795060 (study PRJEB30189, sample SAMN05720157) | activated sludge metagenome | isolation source: anaerobic digester from wastewater treatment plant | place: Japan | collected 2015-05-15 ... | reverse complement strand
AACCAGACCAAGGAATGGGCGGGCATACACCGCCTCCGGGATGGGCGAACCCTTCAGCACCAACAGACCCGTTTGGGCAGTCAGGTACAACAGCTCCATTTGGGCAAGACCCGTTTGGAGGAGTAAGTCAACCCAGACAGCAAGCTGAGCCTGAATTGAAATGGTGGCAAAAAGGAGCAAGGGTATTCCTTATTGGAGGAGCTGCGGTACTTATACTGACGATATTGGTATTCGTTATAGCGACGAACCTAAATAAGCGTTCAGTGGAGAATCCTTCTGCTGTGAATTTACCGCAGATTGAGCAATCACAGGTAGAACAACCGCAGGTAGAACAGACTCATACCCCCGTAGTTGAGCAATCTCAAACTCAACCACAGCAACCTGAGACTCAGCAACCGCAGACACTTGTAACACCTCAACCAGACCCTAAGCAGTGGCAACTGATTGGCAACACCAATGGTTACGACTTTGTTGAAACAAGGCTGGGAGAGTTCGTAGTTAAGGACTTAAAGCTTTATTTCAGGAATGACGGTGGTGTACAGGTACGTAGTGTAGCCGTGGGTACACTTGACGGGTATCCGGGGGTTTACGAAGTAGAAGTTCCAAGGTCAGCGGCTTTATTCGACAGTATTACAGTGGGTTATAAATTCATCGTAAGCTTTGATGTATATAAGGCGGCCGATAGCAAGGACATATTTATTGAAAACATCCGACCAGAAAAGTAATCTGAGGCAGCAGGTTTTATTTGGCTTGATTCTCAATCAGGCCTATTTGTACTAAAATGTATTTATAAAACAGAAAGGCGGTGGGACGATGAGTTCAGGAGGCTTAGCTCTCGGTAAGTACTTGCGTGTGGTTGGTTCGTTTGGCTGGGGTGAGAACGCAGGTTTAGTCGTAAATGAAGCTCTAAAGTCTGACAAACGCAAGCTTAATGGCTCAGTATCAAAAATTGTAGGGTTTACTGTATATAACTGTGCTCACGAAAAAGAGAACGCACTTGTTCCACAGGTTTTTGAAATACCTATCCGAAGATGGAAGCAAGTTTCGACGGACCCGAACGTATACGAGGAAGTTCCGCAGATATTGGTGCTTAAACCCGGTGATGAAGCAATCATCGAGGCGTGTGACTTCATCGCATATATTTTGAACAATACAGAAACGCATGGCAGAACCCTTGATAATGGGGTAATCAAGCAGTCTTCTCGTGGTGGAAAGGAAGCTCGCTACTTAGGTAAGCTTACACAATTCACACCTGCGGAAGCGGCATATTTCTGTTTCTCGTTCTCTCCGAACGTAGGAATGAGGTTGCATGACCCTGAGGTTAAGAAAGCAGTAGGGGTTAAGCGTGACGGTGTCTGGAGAGTTAAAGAGCAGTACAAAGAGTACTTTGGTTTCTTGGAAATGACAGATATACACACACGTAGGGTGAGAAAGTTGGTGCAACAGCAGATAGCTGATAAGATTAGAGCCAGTTATCAATTAGCCGATACAAAGTAGTTTTATCGGGGGAAGGAGGGTTGAAAAATGGTTGATAAGTTAGTGCCTGTATTAAGTCAAGTCAACCCAAACGTATTGATGGTGCTGGCGGTTATTGCGGTCATCCTGTTTATCGTAAGTCTTATTAAGAGGGCAGTTAAGGTTGGCATTTATATGCTTATCCTTGCCTTACTCCTTGGCGGTGGAATTCCCACTGTAAATAAAATCAAGGAGAGTTACGACATAAAGTATGATAAGGTGTCCACAGTTCTAACCATCAAAATAGCGGGTAAGGAAAATACGCTTCCGATGAAGGAAATCTTGGCAGACAAGAACTATGACATAAGCATGGAGAAGACTGCTAAGAGTACGAAGTTGAGCGTAACTTACAAGCAGAAAGATGGTACAGTTGTTTCGATAGGTAGGAACAATGACGCAATAGCAATCCCGAACTTCATGGCCGAGGCAGTTAAGAAGTTCTTCGACAATAATAAGGTGAAATACAGCTATAGGGAGAATACAGACCCATTAGGTGCGGGAACTTTTGTACCGCAACAGTAACGGTTTAAGGGTAATCAGATTGTTTGGAGGGTTTTGTGATGGCACAAGAGTTATCATGGTATAGGAAATATCGTCCTAAGACGTTTGCAGATTATGAGGGGGATTTTGTTAAGGCGGCAGTCAAGAGAATGAGTGACCCAGCAAGGCGACCTCAGGTTATTTTACTTCACGGTGTTTATGGGTGTGGTAAGACTACGGCAGCAAGACTTTTAGCGGGGTTTTATCTGTGCGAAAGTCTTACACCTCATGGAACACCGTGTGGTAAATGTGCAGGATGTCAGCAGTTGTTGGACCTCATTGAGAGGGGCGAGGACGATGTTTCCAGCGAAAGTATTCAGGAAATTAACGGTTCAGAAGCTAACCGTATCGAGGACATAAGACGTATCATGCATGATAGTATGCTTACGTTGCCCTCATTTTCTAAGTACAAAATTTTCATATTTGACGAGTGTCACAGGATAACTCCTGAGGCACAAAATGCACTCTTAAAGGTATTAGAAGATGTACCAGAACACTTGGTAGTAATCTTCGCTACGACAGAGCATGACAAGATGTTACCTACGATACTTTCAAGGTGTCAGATGGTAATAGAAGTGAAGAAGCAGTCCGTGCAGGGTATGGTGAATATACTGCGTAAGATTTCTGAGAAGGAAGGACTTACTGTGAGTGCCGAAGCATTAAAGCTTATAGCACGTAAGGGTAAGAGAATTCCAAGGGACTGTATCAACTTACTGGAAGACGTGGCTATGACTTGCGACAGGCGTGTTACGGCAGAAACCGTACTGGAACGCTTGGGCGAGGTAGACAGCGAGGTATACAGCAAGTTTATAAAGGCAGCACATAGTGGTTTGCCTGAAATATTATCCTTCGTCCACGAATTTAACGAGGGCGATATAACATACAAGAGCTTTTTATCTGGGCTTTCCAGATATATTGTTGAAGCAGCTTATATGCGAATGGGTATCGGCTTAGACGAGTTTGATACTAATGCAATCAAGGCAAGGAAGGCTTTATTTGCGAGGTACAAGGTTGACGAATTCCATGTGCTGATGAAGTTAGTGTCGGAGGCCATCCACAGGTCATCTATAGAGGCACACTCCCCAGAGTTAGCGATGACCTTGCTTGCGTTGAATATCGGCGGGATTACTGATTTGAAGAAAAATACCTTAGCTGAGAACGTGCAAGCTCAGGCTAAGCTGGAAACCAGTCAAGGTGCTCAAAAGTTTGTTGAGCGGGATACTGAGAAACGCATTGAGGACAGAGCACCGAAACGTGGCGGTGATGTCAGCATAGACGACTTTATGGCACGTCTTGGGGCAGTACGCTGCGGTGATTAAACATTTTAACCTTAAAGGAGGTAAAACCATGAAACAGAGGCGTAAATTGGCGGTTTTCGGTCTTTTATTCGTCTGCATGGTGCTGGTCCTTTCTCCTGTAACAGCTTATGCTGAGGGTGATACTCCGGGGTTATCTGATGTTATCAAAGGGCAACAGCAGACTACTGGACAGCCTGCGACGACACAGGAAACTCCGACAAATAACACAGCACCTACGCAGAACACACAACCTGTACAGCAACCTGTACAGCAACCTACGCAACAGCCTAAGCAGTCTACAACCGAACCTTACAATGGCGGTTTAGTGGATGTAGGAGGGCTGTCAGGTAAGGATTTGGCAGGTTACTCAGGAATTTCACAAGACCCTGAGGCACAGAACGCAGTACAATCCACATTAGGTCAGATTATGGGTTGGGTTGTACCTATCTTGGTAGGCGTAATCTTCGCTGCGTTGACACTCAGAGTACTTCTTGACATCCTGTACATCGTAGCTCCTTTCATTCGTCCGAAGCTTGCTCCCGGCGTACAAGGCGACCAGATGGCAGAGAACCAGATGGGAGGCGGTATGCAGTATGGTATGGGCGGTGCTGGCGGTATGGGAATGGCTGGCGGTATGATGGGTGCAGGAGGCATGGCAGGTGGCTACGGTGGCTACGGTGGACGTGGCAGACGTGGCATGGCTGGCGGTATGGCAGGTTGTGCTCCTGTTGGAGGCACTCAGTGGGTATCTGAAACAGCTATCGCTGCGGTTATGGCAGGTAACCAAGTAGGACCAAACGGTAAGCCTAACAATCCGTTTATCTTCTACTTAAAGGGTATGGTAGTTCCTCTTGTACTCATCCCTGTAATGTTGGTACTGCTTCTGAGTGGAGTGCTTACTCAGGTTGGCTTCTACATTGGCGATTTGATTACGAACGTAATCAGCAGCAGATTTTAGCATGTCGGTTTTATCCGAACTATTGGGGGTGATGTGATTGCCTCAATTTACGAGAGCTATGTCGGCACGGAGACGTGGTGAGCGTATTCGTGCCGAAAGGCGTAAGGCAGAAAATATAAGTATAAATAAGTCTGTGGATTTCCGTTCTGGTATTGTGGCTTCCTTGAAGGATGTGCGATGTTTACTTGAACAAGAGGGCGTTAAGTCAGTGATTATTGAAATTGACGAAGCACACTTGCCGTTGTTTAATGAGGCGTTGTTCTCACACGAACTGGCAGGTTACGACATTCAGCAAGACCCTCAGGTTGCTAACAGGTTCAGGATAGCAGACAAAGTATTGTTCTAATTTAAGGGAGAAGGCAGGTGTTGTAGCGTGACTGGTGATACACATAGAGCATTTTCGGTGACCTTTGCACTGGGTGGAGCCGTTGCGCTTACGCACTTTGGGCTTACAGAGGTTAATCCACTTGTAGCAGCTCCTGTTCTTTTGATGTCTGCTCGGTATGGGGCGTTAATGCCCGATGTCGACCATCATTGGGGTAATGTGTCTGAGAAGACGCTCCCTAACAAGATACTGAACACTTTCATCCATCTCACAGGAGGTACTCATAGGTCTTGGCAGACACATAGTTGGGATATTTACTTCGTTTTATTGGCGATAGTGTTGCTATTTCCTATGGAACTGCTTGAACCCTTAGGTGTTCCTACGGTAAGTGTGTTATCCATGCTGGTGTACGGCGTAATGCTTGGTTGGGGCAGTCATTTGTTTGCTGATATGTTGACCCCACAGGGAGTGCGTTTGGTATGTTGGCGTAAGTTCAAGGTGCGATTAGTGCCGAAGTGGGCGATGTTTGCGACTAACTCCAAGTGGGAGGATATGTGTTACAAGTTTGTAAGGGTAGTAAACACGTTGGCTGGCTTAGCTTATGTGGTGTGGTGTCTTTACATCTTAGACCTTTTACCTTTGGTCGAAAACCTATTCTAAACCAGCGATATTAAAGAAAGGAGAATGATAATATGAGTATACAGAGAACTCGTATACAAAGGCTTTTAGTGCTTTTGCTAATGATGTTAATGCTGTTTGCGGTGGCTGTGCCTGCATACGCTGCGGGCGGTGTCAATACAGCTGAATACTGGAATGAAATGGCTAATCAGATTGTGAACAGCGGTACGCTTAAAGATAGCAGTGATTTGGCTAAGAGGCTTTCTGGCGTAGCTGGTGATTCACAGTTTGTATTTAACGGTGAGAAATTCTACACCGTTGTGGTTACCTCAGGACTCACACAGTACGTAGGCGGGCGTGAGGTTGACCCAAGTAGACCTGTGGATACTACTAAATATCAAGCAATTCCTGTAGCGTCAGTACCTACACAGAACGGTCCGACACAAAACGTCACTGTTTATGTGCATAATGACGCAGATGGTTCGGCTCTTGGTAAAATATCCGCTCATGCAACACAGGGATTGCTGAACCAAGCTAACGTAAGTCCTGATACAGGAACAGCGATGGGACTTTTATCGGGTGTTATGCCTGCTCTTAACGTAGTGCTTGGTTTGATGGTAGTAGTTATCTCTATCGGTATGACAGTATTCTCAGCTTTGGATATTATTTATCTGGCGTTCCCTGCATTTAGGTCAATGGTGGATAACAGCGTTGAGCAGGGTGGTAAGGGAACACGTACAACCAAAGACGGTACTGTTACATCCAGATGGGTTACACAGGACGCTATCTTGGCGGCACAGGACGCAGAGAAGATACAAGGCTCACCTTGGGGTTTTTACTTCAAGCGTAGAATACTTGCTTATGTGTTCTTAGCGATTATTCTGTTCATCCTGTTGACAGGAAACATCTTCTCAATTACAACTCTTGTAACGAACGCACTTCAAGGTCTGTTCAATTCACTTGGTCTGTAATTGTGAAGCACAAAGCAAGTATTCCCCGTGAGAGCGGGGGTGTTTCACAAAGGTAAAGGGGACGGTGCGAAGCATCGTCCTTTTTAGTTCCGTCAAGAAGCTGTAGGCCTACGGGGATTGTAGTAAAAAACGAACGAGGGGTGAAGAAACGATGACTATTGATGGATTAGTAGCAGAAATGGTCGAGGCTGCGTCCAATTATCCGGGCATTGACTTGATTATGTACAGAACACTGGTTGAGAATATTGCCACCATAGTGTCTACGTTTGTGGGGATTGCGGCAATAGCACTGGCGGTGTTTCTGCCGATTATACTAGCTTTAGAGCTTGCGATTATTAACTTTCCTCCGCTTACACAGGCGTTGGTAGACCGTGAGAATTATGTAGCGGAGGCGGGAGTAGAGAAAAAGAGAAGGAACTGGGGGCTTTTCGTAAATGACGCACGTAAGGCACTCAGGATGCACGCAGAGACCCAAGAGAACATAAACAAGTGCTATTTCAGGGTTAAATGGGTTACGATGTTTACGGCAGGTATTTCAATGGCTGTACTGTTTTCAGGACAGGAATCAATCGTGCGTATTGTAACCAAAGCGATAGGTCCAATCTTACTGCGTATAGCAGCTTCGTAAAAAGGATGGTGGTTTGACATGAAGTTCAAAGGTTTTATCCGCAGGGCGAAGCGTAGAGTGTCGTTGTTACTGATTATTATGATGATGATGACTATGTTGACTGGTTGCAGAGTCGACAACTCGTTGATAAACTCGGCGGTTATCAACTCCGTTCTGGCTAAGGATATATTCGCTAAGATACAGGAGCAGGTGTCGCTGGTTATCAACCTAAGGGAAAGACATATTATTCCCGATGTTATGGCTGACGGGCTTTTAAGAGAGCTTGGAGCTGTAATTAAGGGAATTGAGCAGATTTACGCAGGTACTATTGAGTATACCAGTGATGGCAGTACGGATTCTGATGACGACGAAGCTGTAGCGGTTACGATAGCAGCCGACGGTGGGCGTCACGAATTTATTGAGCGTGTGATTGCAAGTATTTGCGGGTTTGGGGAGTATCCTTCTACTGCTGAGGTAGCACCTGTCGAAGTAGCCAGCAATGAAATCAGGAATATAGAACTGCAGCAGGCTGATAAATACACAGCGGAATACGGGAGTTTTATCAACGTCTATAAGGGGTTCACTACAGAGAGTTTAATTATGCACTCTAACTATAAGAGTGTGTTTAATTTGAATGACCCTCGTCCTCTTGAAATCTTCGGCAGTACAGAAGAAGTCAAGAAAAAGGAAAAGGAAAAGGAAAAGGAAAAGAATAGCGCTGATTCATTGCCGACGTCTATTAAGGGTTTGGTAGACCATCTTAACGGTTTACGTGACATGGACGTTTACTACTTAAATCCTTCCCATGCTGATAGCACAGCGAAGCTTGCGAACATCAAAGATAAGATACAGCAGGCAATGGGCGGGGATACGAACGCATTGAATGAGCTTATCGGTAGCGGTATTTTTGCCAAGGCTGGTGAAAAGGTAAACATCAGTGTCAGTCCTATAAGCGAAAGCTCTATTTACAAAGTAGAGACATTTGACGTAGATGATGTTCGTGGAAGTCCTGACGGTACACAGGTGCCAGTACCAAAGGCAGTTTCTTATCAGATTAAGCTTCTCAACAAGACTGCAATCGAAAATGCTTTCAAGGTTGAGGAGAAGGAAATAGATTTATCCGCAGGGGTTCGTATAGGGAACGTGTTCTTAATTACTCGTTATCCTCTGGCGGTATTCAGGGGCGTTGTTCAAGACCCTTCTGATTCCAGCAAGTACTTACCTGTATTCTTTCCGACAGATTCCGTAAGCTCTTATCCGTCCATTAAAGGTTCAAGTTTCTCAGGTACGGCGGGTTCTCTGACAGAGAATTACGATACCACAGGCGGTAAGGGTACTGCTGAGAATAAGACTGCTTATGTAGACATCTTCACAGGGGAAATGTACTTCAAAGATGGTGAGAGAAACGCTGCTCAGTCTTTTATGGGCATAGGTTCTCGTGACCTTGAAGCGTCGTTCGTTGTGAAGCCTGCGACAAGTGTTTACAAGGTGAAAGATAACGACGCATTGATAACAACTGTACCCCATACGGGCGGGACTGTGTATAGTCCAGTAGACCGTGTGAACATAGGCGTATCCACAGTAGAGGTTTCTAAGGCTACGGTAGGCACTATGCCTGTATTCTTCCTGACCGATTACTTGGAGCTGATTTATTCGCCTGACACCGTAGGTTACGACGCATTTACTGCTTACGGTAGAAAGGTTAAGCTCGACGAAAAGATAATCCTTGGGAAGGACGCTATTACAGCGGACACAGGTTCGATTGCATATATCGTAGGTGACGGAGCTACGACGGATGGCTGGAATAAACGAACAACGACTTATCCTTCTATCGGTGTCGAGGATTTGATGGACATAGACGGCTTCTATACGTACAGTAGTGGTTTTCAAGCTAAGCCCAAGGAGGAAGGTACTTCCGCTGAGAAAGGTTCGTCGGTAGTACGCTTGATTAAGTCAGGTCTGCAGTTTGAGGCTGCGGGTACAATCCACTCTGGTGACGTAACTGCGGAGCGTAGCGATATGCTTCCTCAGATAGCGGCTCAAAAGAGTGTTGAGTGCGTAATGAGGTTTGGTGCGTCAGGGCTTGATGAAGCCGACGAAGGAGTTCGTAAGAAGACACCTTTGTACGGAATTCTTGTGCGAGGTAATGTGTATGAGCGAAAGCTTCTGACAGATTGGATACTGGCGGCGGGTAATGCGAACCTCATCAAGTGGGAGAAGACCATAGCCGAGTTAGGGTATCCGAACTATAAGATAAGCAACGCAGTGCTTGATGAAAAGCTGAAAGGCAACTACGCATTTGAGCTTAACCAAGACGGACTGCTTACGCTTGACCTTGATACTATCTTGGAAATCAACAAGGAAAATCAAGAGGAGCGTAGAGGTGGGGCATTGGTTTACCTCAGAACGCTTTTATTGGTGCTTGGCTTTGCTTTAATCGCTTACGTAAGTGTTCTTATAGGTGCGTGGGTGGCAGACGTGAACTTCGATTTAGGTCTGAATTTGCTCCACAAAGTAAGTATCGGGCATTTCGTAGCCGTAAGGTCGCTGGATGAAATGCCAGAAGCTGACCCAGAAAGCAAGACGACCTACGTGGATTTCAGGAAGTTGTTAGTAAGGTGCTTCGTATTTGCAGCCGTAGGCGTTATTATCCTCACCGTAGACCCAGTCAACTTGGTGATTAAGATAATGACATGGCTGAGCTTTGCGATAAACTTCCTCAGCGAGAAGCTTTTTGGCGTAAAAGTCTTTTAAGAAAGGTGGGTATCAACAGATATGGTTTTATCGGCGACACGCAAAGTATTTACACGTCTGTTAGTAATGATATTGCTGATAGCCCTGTTGCTTCCTACGGTAACTGTCTTTGCTAATACTCCTACGAGTAGGCACGCACAGACGAATACCTTTGAAGCATCGGGTTCTCCGCTTTTGAACCCGAACTTTACCATAAATCAGTGGAATAAATGGGAGACCGTGGCGTGGGGTGTCTTCCTTTCCAACTTCGTTGTTCCGATGGCCGACAGCTACGAAAGTGCGTTTAATACGGCTTCCAATGAAGGTTCAAGAGGTTCAGGGTTTAAGGCATTAAACTTTTCAATGTCAGGTGACCCTGCTGCACGTGGTATTCTGCAGGACTTCCTGCGCTTTGCCATCGACAGTGCAATGGGAAACTCTAAGGAGCTTCATGTGTCTTATTACTACTTAGACCAAGCGGGTAACATTATAGAGCCGTCAGTACCGGGCGATGTGAACAGTCCTGCGAAGATAGTTGAAAAGGTAAAAGACCCAACAAAGCAGGATATTAAACCTGAAACAACATCCGTAGCGAATTTTGCTTCGCTGCTTCCTGCTAACTTGGCTGATTTATCGGGAACTGAGAGAGCAAACCTTCTGAATAATGACGTAGGTGCTTGGATTGCGGGTACTCCGTATGGTTCAAACGAATACGATGACGTATTCGGTGTAAACTCAGTTATTTTCAGACCTTGGAAGCTATTAGGTTTGCGCAAAACTTTTGGCTATCCTGACCTGATTGCTATTCCTCCGTCTGCGAGTTCAAGTAACAACAGACCAGCGAATAACATCTTCAACACAAGCAACCAGTATGCTAAGGCGTATGCGACAGCGAATACGACTACAAACGGCAAGGTAGCGGACATTGCGGTGGCTAAGCTTCCAATTCTTTGGCTTAAGGCGAGCGATGAAAGCTACGTAAAGGTATGGGATATGCTTGACCCTTGGGATTATCAAGTGTTGGTAGCAATGCTTGCCAAGGAAGTAAACTCAGACTCATCTTACGATTCTTTATTGGGTACGAAGCGAGTTTGGGAAACAGTAATGGACAACATTGACGCAGCTTTCTCACAAGCAACTCCGCTTGCGATGGACTGCTTCGGTAACATAGTAA
>ERZ795060.5056-NODE-5056-length-10766-cov-5.454393_pt1 | contig 10766 bp, 7 predicted proteins | sample MGYA00375144_ERZ795060 | MGnify/ENA primary metagenome ERZ795060 (study PRJEB30189, sample SAMN05720157) | activated sludge metagenome | isolation source: anaerobic digester from wastewater treatment plant | place: Japan | collected 2015-05-15 ... | reverse complement strand
AGACTACTCCATTGGGATCATCCCTTCTTATCTTTTTCCCATTAACGAATAATGCTTCTGAATATCTGATAATAACTTCAACCCCTTTTTCTCCTTTTAAGTTTAGAATAGGGAATGCTGTATAAAGTTTTCCCGCGTCCAATGTAATTTTTGCATTGCCATTGATCTGTAATTCAGTTCCTGTAAGAAGAGCATTTGCTGAGTCTAAAGTTATATTCTCGGTTTTCACTATTGAAGAAAATATCTTTTTTTCCTCTTCCATTTGTGGTATTTCACGTGGAATTAACCACCATCGACTTGTAGGATTTTTAATATTTCCCTTCTGAAGTGCGGGGGAAAGTTTAATTACGGGTCTCCACGAAGGATCTATCTCAAAATTATGCACAGTTCTATCAATAAAGTTAAAGTTCACTTCTTCTTCCGGAGGACTTATTAAAAATGTTCTGAGAGAATATTCAGCATCATGAGGGCGATTTCTTACAGAGTTATCTTCTTTACAAAGCCATTGTTCTGGAGTATCAAGGGAAATAACTTTTTTGCGCCCCAAGAATATTCCTCCCGCGCACACAAACGCAAGTCCAGTTCCAGTTTCTGCAAGGGCAACTTCTTTGCCTTCAATTGTTTGGGGCTTATCTCTGAATTGAATTACTTTTGCACATAGAACATGTTTCCCTTTTGTGAGGGAGATTTCATAGTTTTCGTAATTCCAATGGTGTAGATCACTCCTGCACGGACCTCTACCAATAACTTTTCCATTTAAATATAAAATATACCTATTATCAGCGGAAACGGAAATTTTCAATCTGGCGTTTTGAATTTTTACTTCAAAGCTTTGCCTGAACCAACAATGGGAAATATTTTTCTGATGCCAGTCTGGATGTGTGCACCAAAAGATTTCTTTTTCATCAGGGAAAAACCCTTTAATCATATTTATTTCTCCTCTTCTTTATTTTTATAAAGCGGCTCTCGTTCTCCATTTGCATGATAAATTACAGTTTTTATTTTTTTTAGTTGAGAGTTTGCTCCATAGTAGAGATTGTTATCTTCATCATAAGAAAAAAGCCCTTTTGCAAAATCTGCAACAACTGGTGGAAAAACTGTCCAATCCCCAAATATTTTCAATTTTTCCTGATGTTCTTTTGCTATTTCTTCAAGGGCATCTTTATAACCACCAGCAGGTTTTTGTAATGGCCTTTTTTTGCGAATTTCGCAAAGCCTCTCGATGTCTATATTCAAGTTGATTGGTACTGGCTCTGAAATTCCAAGTATAGGTCCTGAATCCATTTCTCCTCCTCTCCCTGTATAAGGTTGTGCAACAATCACGCTTGAACGGAGTTGTTTGTGACCCGCAAGAATAGCCGTTTCTATTGGAATAGTATGTAGTCCCACCAGAAGGCGATGACCATTTTCTTCAATAGTAAGATCTCCTGGATGAACATTAAGGCATGGAAAGTCTGCGCAGATATTTGTAAGGGGAACGAATCCTGCTAATATACCAAAATCTACACGGAAAGGTTTTAAAATCTTTCTCATTTCCTCTGTCCATTCTTCACGAATAGTACGTCTTTTTTCATTTATAAGAGCTATAGATTTCTCTCCTTTATCTGCGTAAAATCTCCTGATATCATGTAAAATTGCAGGAATCTTAAATCTTTGGCCTATTTCAAAAGCTCTACTTTGGGGATTATCAGTAAGTATCAAGGCTGCTTCCCATGTAGGTGAATTTTTTAGTGACTCGAGGAGTTTTTCTGCATTAGTTCCAGAGCCACTCATAAAAATTACAGCTCTAGGTCTTTGGTTTGTTCTTTTCTTGAGAAATTCTTTCAATGGAAATAAAATTTGATTTTTATTAAAATAAATTTTAAAACTTTAAATCTTAAATTTTCAAATGCAATCTCTTTAAGAGAGTATTTTATGAAAAAAATGAGTTAGCTACTATTTTTTTTAAAATTTATTAATGGCTTTATAGAATGTAAATTTGATTTTTGTTTATTTCCTTATACAATAGAGATATCTAAAAATACGAATATTCTATTAATTTGCAGTTCTGATGAGGTGTTATGGCTATAGTTCGTCAATTCGCTTTCATCTTCTGTTTACTTTTCGCAATTCAGAGCTTATCTTTTATCAACGCAGAAAGTATTAGTATTGATGATATTGCTATAGCAATTAATAAGGCAGACAAAACTCATCCGCTGTTATTTGCCCGATCTGCAGACTTTGCAGTCTTGCGTGAGCATCTATCTACAACCGAAATCGGCAAAGCGGGATTGAGTCGCTTGTTATACGAAGCAGACCAGATACTCAAGGAAGAACCAGTAACTCGTAAAATGACAGGTCGTCGTTTGTTATCTATTTCTCGGAAAGTATTGCATCGGGTAACCGTGTTATCTATGGCTTATCGTTTGACTGATCGCGTTGAATATCGCGATCGTTGTATCCGTGAAATGAATGCGGCTTCTGCTTTCAGTGATTGGAATCCATCACATTTCTTGGACGTAGCAGAAATGACTCTGGCCCTGGCTATTGGTTATGACTGGCTCTATCACGATTTAGACGATAAAACTCGCCAGATTGTGGCTGAGGCTATCCGTGAAAAAGGCTTGCGAACTTCGCAAAAAAAGGCTGGATGGTGGGTAAAGGCAACTAACAATTGGGGGCAGGTCTGTCACGCAGGTATGCTTGCTGGAGCGCTTGCCCTGATGGACAATGATGAGCAATTGGCTGCTGAAATTATCTACCGTGCTATTGTTAACCTCCCTATTTCTATGCACGCATTAGCACCAAAGGGGTCTTATCCGGAAGGGCCTGGATATTGGAGTTACGGAGTTACTTTCAATGTACTCGCAATTGATCTGCTCGAAAAAATATTCTCTTCTGACTTTGGATTAGCTAAACTACCTGGTTTTGCAGAGACCTGTGAATATCTTGATATAGTTACTGGTCCATCTGGACTCACTTTTAACTATTCTGACGGAGATTCAGGTCGTGGTTCTCAAGCAGCGCTTTGGTGGTATGCAAAACGTTATAATCGTCCGGATATACTGTTATTTTTTGAACGACAAGCATTTCTCAGATACTGCGAAAATCGCAAAGACATTTCAGGCAATCGGTTTTTTCCCTTTTGCCTTTTGTGGTTGCAAGAGTTACCGTCTAATCTCTCGATAAGGACTCCACTCAATTGGTTTTCTGACGGTGAAGTACCTATTACCATTCACCGTACATCCTGGGACGATCCTGATGCTCTTTTCGTTGGTTTTAAGGCTGGTTCTCCTTCTGCCAGTCACGGGCATATGGATGCCGGTTCTTTTGTATTAGATGCGGGGGGAGTACGTTGGGCATATGATCTGGGAAGTGAAAACTATCACAATATTGAATCGCGAGGTATGAAGCTCTGGGATAGCGGTCAGAATTCTGATCGGTGGCGTGTATTTCGTTTGAACAATTTGAGTCATAATTTAGTTGTTGTTGATAATCAACTGCAAGTAGCAAAGGGAAAAGCCTTGATTAAAGAATTTCAAGAAAGACCAAAACCACGGACTGTTCTTGACCTTTCTCCTGTCTATGCCAATGTTGCTAAGTATGTTACACGTAGTGGTACTCTCCTATCAAACTGTGAATTTCGCATTGATGATATGCTTGAAGGTTTAAAACCAGGTGCAAAGGTACGTTGGGGCATGGTTACTAAGGCTAATCCTGAACCAGAAATCAATGGATGTATGATTTTGAGCGAGAATGGAAAGCAGTTGCGTCTTAAGGCATTAAACAATGAGACTAATTGGCAAACATACGAAGTGGCTAAACCTCCCAATGAATGGGATTCGCCAAATCAGGGTTATGTGATGGTTGGTTTTGAAACTGTTGCCCCTGAATCTGGAAAGGTCGAATTATCTGTATTATTTACACTAATAACACCTGCCACCAAGTCGCCTTAATCCGTGTTTGATGAATTAGGATTTGTTGATTTTTTTTGTTTTCGAGATGAGATTTCTGAATTTTATGCGGTTAAAATGCCTGTAAATTGATGATTTTGACAGATTTCCCCTTTCATTGTTGACATCGAGCTGGAAAAAACTCCTTTTCTAAACTATCCTGGGATAAAGATTGATTCGACGCATTAGTATGGAAAGCTCCAGTTCAAATTTCTGTCTTTTTGATAGCAGAAAAAAATCAGATTGAAAATTATCTACTGAAGCATTATATCGCATAACTAATAAATTTCCTGTTTTTGATTTTCTGAATAATTTTTTACAAAAAAAATAAAAACTTGATTTTTATTTTTAATGATATATTTTAAAATTTCAAATATTAAGAGTTCAAATTCAAACTTTTGGAGGATTATATTATGAAGAAAAGGCATTTACTATTAAGCGTTGTCATGATTCTTTCAAGCACAATGATTGTTTCTGCGTGGGATTGGATGACTCCATTTAAAAGACCGAGTAAAGATATTAGAACACTTATTATGGTTGGAAATTATACAAAACAACGTATTCTGGCGGAATTAATTCAACAGGAAACAAGTCAGCCTATTTTGCTCCTTCCTGCTATGCCAGGTGGGAAAATATTCTTTATGCCAGCGAAAAAAGAGGCTCTTGAGATTGAAAATGCCAAATTTACAGATTTTGTAAAGTTTACAAAACCGGAAAGAATATTGATTATTGGAGATGGAGGCGCTGTTACTCAATCTTATATAGATAGAATTGATCCATATCAAACAAAAATTTTAGTGTATAACAAAAATATGGAACAGGCAGCAATTGAAATTGGAAAGATTCTTGATTTAACTGATCTTGCTGATGACTTTGCCAAACTTAATAAAGACCTTGAAAGTGGTAAGTTATATAAACCAGGCAGCGCAGTTTCTAAACCTGAAGTAGCATTACCGGAATCAAGTATTTCAAATCAGAGCCCCGTATTACCTCCTCTTCCAAAAAAGGAAGCAAAGCTTATAGATGAGAATGAAGTAGTTCCGAAATAAAAAGAAAAATAATAATAATATCAAAAAAAGCGCAAATTATTGCGCTTTTTTTTTGTAGCATATCATAAAAAATCTTCTTGAAAAAATTAAAGTTTTAAAACAATGTAAATTAAAGCTGCAAAACCAAATAACATTCTACAGACCAGCCTAAAAAAGACCAGCTTAGACGGATGTATTGCAGAAGATATTATAATTAAATAGCCTGTGAAATATGGCAACAGAGCTAATAGAGAAAATAGAAATGCGAATTCTTTATCACAATATGGTAGAAAAAATATTGAAAACATCATTGGAAAAACAGCGAGCGACCACCATAAATCTTTGCCAAATTTAACTGCACCTGTGTGAATATTCTTTTTTAAATCTTCGTCGCAATGATAAGCATCATGGTGCATCGAACCGCCGAGCATAGCAAAAGCGAAGAAAAACGCTTCAGGCTTAAATAATTCAGCAGTGACTCCCAATGCAGATATACCAATGTAGTAATGCAAAAAACCGCCTAAAAAATTATGGAACATTGAAAGAAAAAACTTCTTTTTACCAAAAATAGAGTAAAAATCCCAATTAATAATTGTTATAAGTAAGAAAAAACCTGAAATAAAATTATAAGCAAAAACAAATGGAAGAAGAAAAAGCGGAAAAACTACTCCTGAACTGATTAAAACATTGCCTTCTTCACAATTGTCATTGAAAGTTTTTACATGCCAGCCACCGATAAATATTATAAAAAAAAGTAATGGCAATGATGAGTAAAAATTTTGTCTGGATTTTGCGAAATTCGCAACTGCTAAAACAGGTATACCTGATGCAAAAAATATTTCTGCGATTTTCGCAACAGTCTTATTTTTTCTCATATAATAATTTCCAATCAGTTACGTTCATAATTAAATCCCTGAATATTCCGTTTGTCATATGCCCGGAACAAATGATATAGTCATTATTATCAGGAATTTTTTTTGTTAGAAAATTTAATTTAACATCTCCCTTTCCAAATGGAGCTTGAGGAGAATTTTCTTCAACGTACAATTTACCGACACTACAAGAATTATCTTTTACAGCAGGACTTAAGCCACTTTCTACGAATCTGAAATTGTGAGAGATGTATCGAATTCTGCCTGCAATTATTCCCTTTACAGGAGGTAAAAGGCCGTAATTTTCCCATTGTAGAATTCGTAAAGATTCATAACTTAAAAATCCTTCAGATTCTTTGCTTGAAAAATTATATTTTACTTTTTCTGAGGAGTGTGGAATAACAAGTGGTATAAAAATGATAATAGAAATAATTATGCTTAAAACATTTACAAACTTGCAATCAGGGGCTCTGTCATTTTCAAAAAGCATTGAATATTTTTCATTTTTTATAATGAGTGTATTCAGAATCAATCCAAACAGGAAAATCATAATTATCGGTTCAACCAAAAAACGATATTGAGGAAAAGGGATAGCGATTATATGAACTCCTAAATAAAAAAAGGTAAATAAAATTAACCATAATTTTTCAAAAATCACTTTTTTCATACTACAGAAAATTTCTCTTCGTTTTTTTGCCAAAATTGCAAATAATAAACTAATCAGGAATAAATAAACAATTCCTTCAAAATCAATCAGTAAGAGAAAGAACTTTCCATAAATATAGATGGGATTGAAATATGCTTTTGGATGAAAAATTCTCTTATAAAAATCAGGGAAACACCACGCTCTAAAAATTCTATATGCACCAAAAAATAAAATTTTTATGTGATATTTCTTAAAAAGTTCTAAAGATTTATTACGCCCATAATTAAAATATTCTCCTTCTGTCCATCCTTTATGATCAGGAGCGTAGATAATGTCGAGAGTTTTTTGAATTTCGAGGCTTATATTTGTGTTTGCACTTTCAAAGGTATGCCATGCTGGAATAACTATAACAGGAACTATTGTTTTATGTATCAGATAATTTCGCAGAAACCACGGGAAACATAATAATAAAATTAATATCATTGGAGAAAATGAAAGAATTACCCTTCTCCTTAAAACTGCATTAGAATTAAATTTAAAAAATAAAATGACAGGGAAGAGAAAAAGAAGGGGTAAGAAAGCAGGACGAGTGTGAATCAACAAAGTATATAATACTACAACCGACAAAAAATAAAATGATTTAAATCTTTCATACTTTATTATTGATATCAAAAGGAGTAATATCAAGAAGATTGACAGTATTTCAGGAGTACTGAATCTTAAGTAAAGGAAAGACGGAGCAAAAATGGAATAAGCAAAAGACGTAATTATTGCCACAGGGGACGAAAAAAGAAGACGAGAGAGCAAATAAAGCAAAAATATATTCATGGTGTCGCATAAGAGATTTAAAAGCAATGCAGAGTAGGTCCCAAATGCGAAATTCGCAAACGCAATAATAGCCGGATAAACCGGTGCTCGGACAGAACGGGTAAAAAATCCTTCGGACCATGAGGCAAAAATTTTATTTTCATAAATATTTCTGGCAAGTTCACGGTAATTAACTTCATCAGTAGATGCAGGCGAATCGTAGTTAGGCCCGGGGCCATTGTTTAAAATCACAAGACAACGCAAAATGAAACCAAGGATAATAGGAAAAACCCAGATATTTTTTTTAAAACTCATTTATGACCTATCAGAAATAATTTGAAAGCATTTTTAAGTGCAAAACGCAAATCGTTTAAAAAACTTCCCTCTTTGAGCATGAGGCGGATTGTTTTTAATATCCGTCGAGGCGAATAGAACTTAAGATATGCAAGACGAATATTTTTTTTAAGCTTTATTTCTTCCTCTGAACTTCGTGCCTTAGGTATAGGATTATCATAATTTACATATGTGTAATCTTTGAAATCGGGAACTGTTTTCCATTCTTCAAATAGTTTACTTCCCGGTAATGGAACAACTGCAAAACAGCTTAAGTGATGTCCTGGCAACTTTGCCACAAAATTTGCAGTATTTTTCATATCCAGTTCGTCTTCAAAAGGAAATCCCATCATAAAATAGAGTAGAATTCTGAAACCGTGTTTTTCAAGTTTTCCCAGATTTTCGGGAACTTTTTTGAGGTCAAGCTTTTTCCCAATTTTATCAATTACTTTTTGAACTCCTGATTCCACAGCTACTGAAAGTAAGTAGAAATTTGCTTTTTTCATCATAGAGAACATTTCTTCATCATATATATCGGCTCTTACTCCTGCTGGTACGGCAAAACGAACCTTTTTATTAATTCCTTTTTTCAAAATTAAATCGCAGATTTTTTTAACTCTATCTATATCAAGAGTAAGATTATCATCCCAAAAATGAATTTCACGGATTTTGTATCTATCAATTAATAATGATATTTCTTCGACCGTGTTTTCAGGACTTCTTTTTCTGTATAGATTTCCATGGATAATTTTTGTGCAGTTTATACATTGATATGGACACCCTCTGGTAGAAATTATTTGAGCTACTGGTTTTAGTCCCGGATTTTCATACGCATTGAAATCAATCAAATCATATGCCGGAAAGGGAAGTTTGTTCAGGTCATTTATGTAGGAATGTCTTAGATTAATTTTCCTCTCGCCGTTTTCAAAGTAAATAATAGAAGGTACTTGTGATAGCTTTTCTTCTTTACAAATGGCGTTAAGTATGAGTTCTCCTTCTCCGATAACTATTATATCCGCAAGTTCATTTGTTATCATTTCGAATTGTGAACTCGCGTATGGTCCTCCCCAGATAATTTTTTTCTCAGGATTTTTAGACCTTATAAATTTTGCTGTTTTGACTGCTGATGCTACGTGAGCTACCGAGACAGTAATTCCTATCTTTTGATGTCTTTTTAAGGCGTCTTCGATTTTTCTAAAATACTCTCTTTCTGTAAGTATTCCTCCATCTATTAATTCAACATTTTCTCCAATTTCTCTCAAGGATGACGCAAGATATAAAATACCGGGATGTGGATATGAGAACCATAGCTTGTATTGAGGTATAATTAAGAGCATGATTATAGATATTGTTTTTATCCTTATTATATCGTCAAAATATATCTCTTTTTTATTTCCTTAACAAACTAAAAAAGATAACTTTTTCTGATTGTTTCCTTGAATTATCTTTCTTGCTGTAGTAAAGTGATAGAGTATTTTATATATTTTCCTCATTATGATGTTATTATATGATAAAATTCTTGCTAGTATTAATTCACTTAAAATAGTTGATACTCATGAACACTTGCCTGAAGAAAGTAAACGCCCGCAGGATACAGATGTCCTCTCAGAATGGTTGAGACATTACTTTTCGTCAGACATTGTTTCAGCAGGCCTTCCAAATGAGATTCTTGAGCTGATACGCAATGGTAATATAGATATTCAAAAACGCTGGCGAATGGTAGAACCATATTGGCGGGCTGCGGAAAATACTGGTTATGGAAGGGCGCTCTCTATTGCAGCAAGAGATATTTACGGTATTAAAAATATAAATTCTTCCACGATTGTGGAACTTAATAATCGTTTCACGGAGGCAAGACAGAAAGGCAATCACTATGATTTTATTTTAAAAAAGAAATCACGAATTTTGCTTTTTATAAGAGATTCTCTTCCTGAAAATTGTAAAGAGAAATCTGATCTTTTTGTTCATTCGATGCGAATAGATAGATTTGTTTTTCCGGAAAGTTATAGTCAGATTAAAGAAATTGCTTCTAAAATAAAGCTTGAAGTATATTCTCTGGCGGATTGGATGAATGTCACACAAAAATACATTGAAAGATTTTTAAATGAAAATAGTAGAGTGGTTTGCTTAAAATGTGGTTTGGCTTACCAACGTAATCTTAACTTTTGCAGAGTAAAACGCAGTCTCGCAGAAAAATCATTTAACTCCTTTATAAAGAAAAAAGCATTATCACAAGAGGCAAAACTTTTACATCAGAAAAATCTGTCTGATTGGATGATGAATTTCATTTGCAGTTTAGCTCATGAAAAGAAACTTGTTATACAGATACACACAGGTATACAAGAAGGTAATGGAAATATTCTTTCTAACTCCAATCCATTATTAATGTCAGAACTTTTTATAAATTATCCAAATGTAATTTTTGATCTTTTCCATATGGGATATCCTTATGTAATGGAAACTGGAGCTCTTGCAAAAATGTTTAAAAATGTATTCATAGATATGTGTTGGGCTCATATTATAAGCCCAGAAGCAGCCAAACGTGCTTTAATTGAATGGCTTGATACTGTCCCAGCAAATAAAATCAGTGCTTTTGGGGGAGATTATTGTTTTATTGACGGTGTTTATGGGCATCAATATATTGCAAGAGAAAATGTTGCAAAAGCACTGGCAACAAAAGTTATAGATAAATCAATAAGTTTAAAAAGAGCTGAAGAATTGGCCAAATGGCTCTTTGTCAAAAATCCTGTAAGGCTTTTCTCTCTTAAAAAATTTTTAGAAAATTAATGACAATAAATATATTTAATTATGTGGATTGTGTATAAGATTCTTGCAACTAAATAAATCGTAAAGAAATGAAATTATGGTCTTGCATAACCGTTGAAATCTATATAAGGACTTGGTCCCCAAAACCTATCACCAGTTGTTTTACCGTCAAGACTGGTCCTCGTTAGACTCTCCACATGTGTGTCACCAAAAATAAAATTAGCTGTTTTTCCAGGATGCCCCTTACTGTAAAATGGTTTTGTGGCGTCGAGCATCCACGGATAGCTGCTACTCGTTCCAAGTTGCGTCCACGTATATGGGTAATGTTCCCCGCTATATAGACCCATTGGTGCATCAGCGTACCAATATAGTTTAGAGCTTA
>ERZ795060.5053-NODE-5053-length-10771-cov-3.673852_pt1 | contig 10771 bp, 7 predicted proteins | sample MGYA00375144_ERZ795060 | MGnify/ENA primary metagenome ERZ795060 (study PRJEB30189, sample SAMN05720157) | activated sludge metagenome | isolation source: anaerobic digester from wastewater treatment plant | place: Japan | collected 2015-05-15 ... | reverse complement strand
CAGGGAGGCTAAAAGGCACATAGATGAGCTTGTTTTCTCTATGTTGGGAAAAGGTTTCACCACTGTGTGCCACGATGGTCAGTATTTCTTTGACACAGACCACTCAGAAGGGGAATCTGGCACTCAGTCCAATAAAGGTACAGCAGCACTTTCAGCCAGTGCGCTTCAGAGTGCCATTACGGCCATGTCCAAGTTCAAAGATGATAAGGGCAAGCTGCTTGGAATCATTCCTGATGTGCTGGTTGTTCCTCCTGACCTTCAGTGGACAGCGCTTGAATTGCTTAACTCCACCTATTATCCCGAGTTGATAGCAGCAGGTGCTGGCGAGCAGAAGCTTTCAGCTAATCCGCTCAAGGGCAGGTTGGATTTGATCGTCTCGCCGTATCTTACAGATACCGACAACTGGTTCCTTCTTGCTACAAAATGGGTAGTGAAGCCGGTTATCTTCCAGTCCAGGGTTCCGGTCGAGTTTGCAGCGCTCGAAAGCACCAGCGAGAACGGTTTCATGCGCGATCAGTTTATCTACGGCGTGCGGGCAAGGTACAACGTCGGATTCGGACTCTGGCAGACTGCTTATGGGAGTATCGTAGGCTGAGCTGAGAGTGAAAGAGGACAGGATAGTGCTCAAATGAGCTACTGGTATCCTGTCCTTTCTCTTTTATGCGAAGGAGGTGCAAAATGGCAAGTTACAAGAACAAGCTTCCTGTGGCTGTGGATGTAGTTTTTGGCGGTGAAGCCAGCCCAAGGACGAGCGGGATGGTTGTTTCCATGGAAGACAAAAGTACGGGCAGCATCAACCTTGGTTCAGCGAGGCGGTTCCGTCTTTTAGCAAATTTAAGGACGTGGACGAACAAAATGGTCTTGATTGGCTACAGCGCATCGGTCACTCCGGCCAGTGCTGAGTACGTGCTGACCAGTCTAGGGGAGATACGAGAGACAGTCCCGCCAAATACAACGATTTATTGGGCTTTGTACGACACTTCGACCTTCTTACCAATAATAGCCGGTGCAACTGATTACCTGGCAGTCACATGCTATGAGTGAGGAGTGAGTTATGGCTATATCCATCACTACAGCGGATGTTAAGCGCAAGTGTATGATTCCTTCAGCGGACACCACTTACGATACATCCATCAACACGCTGATCTCAGAGATGCAGCCGGCGATAGAATATACGATTGCCGATGTCCATTTGCTGGACACATCGAACACAAGGCTTCAGTCGCTTTTGAAGCTTGGAATACTGGAGATTATCTCTGGAGAGTTTCTTCAGCAGTTAGCCAGAGAGTATGGCAACCAGGAAGAGTTTTCCATTGCAGGCGTGACTATCGGGCAGATGAAAGACCGCGGGCCTGAGCTGATTCAGCAGGGGTCGTCAAGGCTGGCTCCGTTTTTGAAATGCCTGCAGCCTATGCTGGATGAAACTGCCATCTTGAGCAATACAAAAGGCACAGAGCCTATCTTCAGTATAGAAGTGGAGTAAGGCTATGGGCATAGGTTCAAGGGTTCAGAAGAAGATAGATAAGCATGGGGAGCAGTTTCAGGTGGATGGCGGAGCCAGCGGGAAGGGATTCTTCCAACTGCTGGACATGACCAGAGCGCGAACATTCCTGAATGATGCTGAAGTGGCTACTTTAATCCGTCCGGCGCTTATGCTGGTGACATCCCCTGATATGGAAGTAGCTGAGAACGATACCATAGCCCGAGATGGCAGGTCTTACCTTGTCCGCAAGGTGGCTGTGCTGAGGTTCGGAGGTGTGGCGGTTACCAAGGTTGTGATAATGGACTGATATGCCCGGCATTGGGCGGGAGGATAACTACCGTGAGAGGAAGCATCGAAACGGCGGGTGAGGAGCGTGTCCTTACCCGCCTTGCTGTTATTGAAAGCAAGATAGAAGTGCTGATGAATGAGGTTGCGGCTCTGAGGGAGTATGTTCCTGCCCGGATGGTCGAGCATTCCGAGCGAATAAGTGTGCTGGAGCGCAATGTAAGGTCTATCCAGTGGCTTGCAGGAGTATTTGCCGCAGCCTTGATTGGGGCATTCCTGGCTCATGTGCTGGGATAGATTTATGATTTAACGCTTTTGAAGGGAGATTAGCAGATGAATACACTTAGTGCGGTGCCGTTTTGGGATTGGACGGTGCTTTTAATAGGAATAGCGGGGTTTGTTCTGAGCTATATAGAGAGCAAGGACAGGCTGCCGAAGTGGGCCAGGGAATGGCTGTCTAAGATCGGCCGGGAAAACGTTGAGCAGGCAATAGAGAATGCTGCGAGGCTCAAGGGGCTTTCTGAAGCAGAGAGAAGGCAGGAGGCTACGGCGTATCTCATCCGGTTATCTGAGAAAAAGCTGGGGTTCAGTATGCCTGAGAGCATCGCAAACCTGTTAGTTGAGTTTGTCTATCAGCAGTGGAAGAGACGGGTATGATTTCGCCTATCAGGGGCGGCATTTCCGGCCGCAGGTACAACAGGACTCTGCACGGAAGAAGCGTCCACCGCCGTCAGGATGTACCAGGCCACAATGTAGTGCTAGGCTACAGCCGTCCAGGAACAGGGGATGCGCTGGATATCTTTATCCAGGCAGGAGAACCGGTCTTTGCGATGCACAGCGGGCACATAAACCGGATTGCAGACCGGGATGGGCGGTTATCTTGCATATATGTGGCCGATAAGAAGGTCGTAACAGTCTACGCGCATCTTCATATCAAAGAGCGGCTGAAGCTTGGGATGCAGGTGCGCGAAGGCGAGGTGATCGGCTGGGTTGGAAGGAAGCTTAAAGATCCTCATCTGCATCTTGAAGTATGGATTGGAGGGAAGGCTGTTTCCGCGCCTACTCCAAAAGCGCTTGCTGAAGCTATTAGGCAGTTGATTGCAGATTAACCTTCGATTAATCGAGTCCGTGGGCGGTGTTTTACTGCTCACGGACTTCTCAAACATCGCTTCAATACCTAACTCTTTCTTATTCCACACCTAAAGGCATATTTTCAAATCCCGATAATGATGTTGTTAGTTAACCACGCAACTTGTTGGCGATTTTGTTGGGATTACTCGTTGTAAATACCGCAAAGGAAGTGAGACACCGCATGACAATCAATTCCGCATTATACAATCAAGAAACTGGGGAAGGGATGGGAGATATTATCCGGATGTGTGATGACGATCCTGTTCAGCTTCTTGCAACAGCAGAGGAGTATGCACAGTCAGGCCAGTTGGACCAAGCTGAATATATAACCTGCCTGCTGTTGCTGAAAGACAACAGTAATGCGGATGCATGGAATCTGATTGGGTTCATCAACCATGCGCGAGGCCAGATAGAAGAAGCGCTGGCATCATTCGAGAAAGCCTGCTCCCTTGCCCCGGATAACATAGACATTGCAAAAAACCTGCTTGATTTATATATCCAGCTTGGACGGACTGCGGATGCAGACAGATTGCTTCAAAAACTGCTTGAGAGTCATCCACAGGATCGGGAAATTCAGGAAATTGCCAGTACGTTGCAGCATGTGAACCTGAGGCTTCATCAACTAGGTGCGGATGAGTGGCATGATGCGATAATAAATGCTCGAAAGCCGGAAGATGTGGCTGATGAGATAAGCCGGGGAGAGTATCCTGAATGGGTTGCTCCAATGCTCGACCACACAAAACCGGGAGACCTGGTAGTGGAGCTCGGCAGTGGGACTGGGACAATTTCGGCTGTGCTTGCGCTAAATGGCAGGAAAGTGGTCTTAGTAGATTACAGTCGGGAGAATTTGGAATTTAGCAGACAGCTTTTTGATTTACTCGGAGTAGATGGAGAGTTCATTCTGGCTGATGTTACCCAAAAGCTCCCGTTTTCTGACGGTTATGCTGATGTGGTCTGGAGCAGTGGTCTTCTGGAGCATTTTTCCGATGATGAGGTAGTTCATATCCTTACTGAATCAGCCCGAATTTCTAAGCGTGCTGTAATATCTCTCGTGCCGAATGCCAACAGCCTTATTTACAGGTTTGGCAAATGGGAGCAAGAGAGGTCAGGCAAATGGAAGTATGGGCATGAAGACCCCAAATGGAGCATGGTAGATTATTTTGGCAAGGCAGGACTTGAGGATATCCGTGAATACTCCATAGGCACGAAACACAGCCTGCAGTTCCTTGTATCGCCGGAATTGCAGCCGGCTGCAGCAAAACTGTCTGAATTCCTCGGTACCCTTTCTGATAGTGAGATCAAAAGATTCAACCAAGGTTATCTGCTTACAACAGTAGGGTTTAAGCGTAAGCAGCTAAGACTTGCTGTTATCCCGAGTGATCCTCTTGAGGCTTATGCAGCCAAAGGTAATGCATATCTACTTCAAGATTACTACAATCCCACAAGCTATTTCGATGAGGTCTACTGTCTGTCACCGGTAGAGGAAACTGAAAGATTTGCCTATGGGATGAGGGTGATTCCTACTACTGCCGAAGAACTGCTGGAGCGGATTAGAGATCTGGGAGTCGATATTGTGCGGGCTTATGGAGGGTTCTGGCCGTGTGATTTTGCTGTCAAAGGCAAGGTTGAAGGTGTTCCTGTGGTTGTCTCAGTTCATGATGATAGAGAATCCTGGCTGTATGACAGCATTTTGCAGGCTGACCATGTCATTGTAATGAGCGGTGCGGTAAGAGAAGTTGTTATTAAGAGAGGTGTTCCATCTGAGCGGATAATTGATCTGCCAAACAGGGTTAACCTCGATATTTTTAATCGAGTGGAAGATAAAGAGTTCAAGACTTGGTTTGATAAGCAGTTTCCTGGCAAGCATACAATCCTGCATATTGGTAGAAAAGATCCTCAAAAGAATGCTGATACTCTTATAAAAGCACTCACACACCTTGGGCCGGATTATACAGCGATATTTATTGGCAGAGGCAATGATGACATCTACCGAAAACTAGCCTCAGATTGCGGGGTTTTGGAGCAGTGTCATTTCATCCAGTCCATACCCAACAACGAGTTACCTAAATATTACTCAGCTTGCAGTTGTATGTGTACCCCAAGCAGATGTGAGGGATTTGGGATTGTCTTTATAGAGGCACTGGCTTGCGGGGCTGTTGTTGTTACGTCAAATATTGCGCCAATGAACGAATACATAACAGACCGGGTGCATGGGATTCTGATAAATGACTTGGAAAACCCCGAAGCAGTAGCGGCTGCAGTAAAGATAGCCTGCACTGATAAGGAGCTTCGCTTCAATTTGCAAGCTAATGCCAGATCAGCCGCAGAACCGTTCAGTAAGCCTTCCGTAGACCAGCTGGAACGAGCTATTTACGAGACGATTATTAAAAATCGGGCATAAAAATTGCTGTAGCGAAGCGGGTGCATTTCATACCATCATTCAAATCAGTTACCTTACACCTTTTCAATAACGGATAGGAGCATCGGAAAGTGGTACAGACTAACCGGGGCAGAAAAAACAGCTGGAATAAGATAAATGAATATGGTCAATGCGAAACCCGGGGCAGCAGTCCCAGGGTTTCTGTTGTACTCCCGACATATAACGATCTCAAGCACTTGCCAAGGTCTGTTGAGAGTGTTCTCACTCAGACATTTAAGGACTTTGAGCTGATTATAGTCAATGACGGCTCAACGGACGGCACTCGGGAGTATTTGGACAGCCTTACAGACCCGCGTGTAAGAGTAATCCATCAGGAGAACAAACGGCTGCCACGCGCGCTTAACGCTGGATTCGAATCATCCCGCGGCGAGCTTCTGACCTGGACATCATCAGATAATTACTGTGCTCCGAATTTCCTAGAAAGAATGGCTGCTGCGTTGGATGCCTATCCAGATGCAGGTTTTGCATATTCCGCGTTTGCCTGGGTGAACGAACAGGATGAGATCTTCGGGATTACCCAGGATAAGAACCTGGTACTGAACAATATCTTAGCTACGAATCCTGGCGTGGCTTCGTTTATGTACCGACGGGAATGTATGGAGCGAGTCGGCTTGTATGACCCGGAGCTTGAAGGAACAGAAGACTGGGATATGTGGCTGCGGATTGTGGAGCAGTTTCCAACCGTGTACGTTCCTGAAGTGCTTTACTACTACAAGACCCACGATGGCACTATGACTGCAAAACAGCCTGAGCTGATTAGAAAGTCCTGCCGTAAAACCTTTGAAAAAGCCCTGAGGCGGATGAACAATGAGATAGACCTGGCCAGGCTGTTTCCGGCTATCGAGTTATGCAAAGACCAGATTTCAGCACAGTTTTATGCTTGTTTTGATTTCGGCACAAGACTGATTCAGGCTCCGTTCGACGCAGCAGAAGAGGCCTGCGATTTTCTTGAAGCTGCGCTGGCGATAAATCCCGAGTCTGCAGAAGTTGCAAGCAATCTCACAGTGGCTTATGTATTGGCTGGAAAACCTGAAAAAGCTAAAAAGCTGATAAAAGAGCTGCAAAGTGTAGATGACAAGCAAGTTTGTGAGATTATCAACTGCGTTGCCGATGCGTTGAGCTATAAAGATAACAGTTTGCTCTCATCTGCGCCGCTTTTTCTGCCTGACAAGGACTCTATAGAACTCTTCAAGCTGGAAAAGGAGCAAATGCGGGTGTTTGATGTTCGTAAACAGTCATCAGTGCCCGATCTCGAGCCATCTGAAGGGATAGCGCGGAGTCTGCCGGATCAGGTCAATTTCCTGATGACCGATAAATGCAATGCCAGGAGCGTAATGTGCGGAGGCAATTATTCTAAGAGTAAGTCAGACCGAAGAATCAGGCTTGGGAAGTTCAAGCGGATGGCCGAGAATCTGAGGCTTGGAGATATCGGCCGCGTGTGCCTTGCAGGGGCTGGTGATCCGCTGCTTAATCCTGATCTTGTCCCTATTATCAACTACATCAACAAGACTTATCCGAATGTAGAGATATCAATCACCACAAACGGCATCGGGCTTACCAGACCGCTTGCTGAGAAACTGGCTAAATGCCGGATTTCCTTGATAAATTTCTCTCTCAATGCAGCATCTCCTGAGACTTACAAGCGGATAATGCAGGTTGATAAGTTCGATCGGGTCTGCGAGAACATCAAGAACTTCATATCCATAAAAAACAGCGCCGGAGCAGGGCCTGTTGTCAGGCTGTCGAGTGCGATCAACAGGTTGAACATCGAAGAACTGCCTGAGATGGTCGAGTTGGCTCACAAACTGGGAGTGGAAGCTGTCAATGTGATGTACTGCAGGTTCTATCCTGAGTCTATCCGCCATCTGAATGTAAGCAAAGAAAGCCTGCGGTTGGAGAATGATGATTCGCTGTTCTACCACCAGGAACTTTCAGATGAAATGGTAGAAAAGACCGAAGAAATAGCCCGCTGGTACGGGATTACGTTTACCCACGAACCGCTCTTTAAAGAAAATGCCCAGCCTTATCATTGCACATGGCCCTATGCGGAGATCATGGTCGGCTTCGATGGGGAGATTTATCCCTGTGGTGGTGCTGAAGTCCACTTTAAGGAGAAGGTAGAGAGCAATACTTATCATTTCGGAAACGCTCTTTCGGAATCGATCGATGAGTTCTGGAATGCCGAGATGTACCGGAAGCTAAGGGTGTCTGTAAAGCAAGATGGCAGATGTTTTACTCAAGAGTGCTCTTGCTGCGCTAATGTCATCCGTCCGAATGAAGCCGGAATGCACATTATGGACTGGCAGGATGATGGCCACAGGCTTAGAAAGCAGGTCATCGAGCCGTCAGAAGATGCTCTAAAACCGAAAGATGGCAGGCCGCTGGTTTCTGTAATCGTTCCTACATTCAACAGATTGGAGCATCTTCCCAAGACCATACAGAGCATTCTCAACCAGACATACCCAAACATCGAGATAGTCGTGGTCAACGATGCCGGACAGGATGTTTCTGCAATCATACACCGGCTGAACAGCAGGGGGAACATACGGTACATCTGCCATACCGAGAACAGAGGGCTTGCTGCTACCCGCAATACGGGGATTCTGGCAGCAAAAGGCAAGTATATCGCATATCTGGACGATGATGATGTCTTCTATCTTAACCACATCGAAACGCTGGTGACGTTCCTTGAATCGAGCGACTACAAAGTGGCTTACACAGATGCTGTCCGCGCTCATCAGAAGCTGGTAGACGGAAAGCTGGTTGTGGTCGACAGCGACATACCTTACTCTTATGACTTCGATTATGACCGGATACTGGCCTGCAACTTCATCCCTGTGCTCTGCGTGATGCATGAGAAGTCCTGCACAGATGAAGTGGGGCTTTTTGACGAGCAGATGAGAGCGCACGAGGATTGGGACCTTTGGGCCAGAATGTCCAGAGTTTATGAGTTTGCGCACATCAGGGAAGTCACCTGCGAGTTTGCCTGGAGATCCGATGGCGGGACTATGACCAGTGGTTCACAGGCTGAATACCTGCGGACTATGGAGATCATCTATGCTAAAGGCCGGCGGTATTCGGAAGGCAAGCTGGAGGTCATCGAATGGCAGCAGGAGTATCTGCAGGCTCGCAGGCAGGCTGTGGATCAAGAAGTCTCAGATCAGCTTAAACAAGTTGAGGAGATATATACAAACGGTAATGTGGATGAAGCGTTTGCCAGGCTGCTTGAGATTGTGAACACATATCCCAACCATCCTGCTCCTCACAATGATCTTGGTGTGGTGTATTTCCAGCGCGGCGAGAAAGAGAAGGCGCGGTATCATTTTGAACGGGCTCTGGAGATTGATCCGATGTTCCTCGATGCGCAGGTAAACCTGGCTGACCTTGAGGGAGGAGTTTCTGTAGATGATGCACAGGTTCAACCTGCTAACTTCCCGACTACTGACACTCCACTTGCAGAAATTTTATCAGTATTGCCAAATAGTGCAGTAGAGAATCAGGACAGATGGAGCGGCGTGTGTCCAATATGCGGCAATGAGGTAGATTTCGAGGTAACTGATACTGAAAACCTTCGGGAAAGCCTGGCGTGTCCTGTTTGCAAGTCGATAAGTAGAGACCGGCTGCTTATTCAGGCGTTCGGATTGATCATAGGTGATAATCGTCCACTTTCAGAGTGGAATCCAGGCGACCTGAGGGTCTTCGAGACCACGGGGCATAGAGGCCATCCGCAGTTCTTGAGCCGGAAGTTCGATTACTACAACACCGAGTATGTCCTTGAGATGATGCAGGGCAAGTTCGATAACCGCCGCTATGCAGATCTGCAGAACATGCCCTATCAGGATAACTTTTTCGATGCCATCCTGACTTCCGATGTATTTGAGCATGTAAGGTTGTATAAACAGGCGGTAAGCGAGGCCTACCGGGTGCTGAAGCCCGGCGGTGTGATGCTTCTGCAGATACCTTACTCAAACGATATGCCTGCAAACCAGGTGCTTGTCCAGCCAGACGGAGATGAAGACATATTCCTCACTGAACCGCAGTATCATGCAGAGGATACTTTGGTCTACCGGATCTACGGCAGAGAGTTTCTGGATGACCTTAGGAGTGCTGGTTTTGAGGTAGAGTACGTAACAACATCATCAGCAGAGAACGGAATCTCTCATCAGGGGATAATCGTGTGCCGAAAGCCTGCCGCTTCTGCATGTTCATCAGCACCGGATGATGAAGTAGTGGCAACAATGAAAGGCGACTGGAACCAGCGTGCGGTTGAGGATGCTAAATACTACGTCCATTCCACTAAAAGAGATCAGTCTGAAGAGGAATTCGATGCCTCTGGATGGGACAGCGTAAAGAGTATTGTTCTGGACGACCTGCAGACTATCACTGGAGACACTGACCCTAAAACAATGAGGGTGCTTGAAATAGGCTGTGGGCTTGGCAGAATGACCAAGCACTTGGCAGGTGTTTTCGGCGAGGTGCATGGGGTAGATGTCTCAGGGGAGATGATTCGCGGTGCAAAACAGCGGCTGAAGTCTGTCCCGAATGCCTTCGTCTACGAGACTAACGGCAAAGACCTGTCGCTTTTTGCTGATGAGATGTTTGATTTTGCGTTCTCGTTTATCGTCTTCCAGCATATCCCGTTCAAAGAGGTAGTTATTAATTACATTCGGGAAGCTCACAGAGTCTTGAAGCGCGGTGGTGTATTCAAGTTCCAGGTTCAGGGGTGCGTTAACCCAACCTGGCTTGCAATGCCAAAGGACACCTGGCATGGAGTTACGATAACCGAAGAAGACATCGATCAGCTATCAGCAGAACTCGGCTTTGAATTGGTCAGAAAATGGGGCCAGGGCACTCAGTATTCCTGGTATATATTGAGGAAAATAGCCGTTCCGCAGCAGGTAGAGCTTCCGCAGCTTTCAAAACCGGTTGTTTCGATAGTAATCCCTGTTTATAACGGTCTCAAGCTAACGCAGGCTTGCCTCAGATCGATTGCAGTCAACACCGAAGCCCCTTGTTATGAAGTAATTGTCGTAGACAATGCTTCTAAAGACGGCACTACGGAGTTTCTCAGGCAGCAGACTGACCCAAGTATCAAAGCCATCTTCAATGATGAGAACAAGGGGTTTGTCGAGGCTTGCAATGCCGGCGCTGCGGCTGCATCAGGGGATTTCGTGCTTTTCCTGAACAATGACACGGAAGTCCAGCCCGGGTGGTTGTCTGCACTAGTCGGTTTTGCAAGCAACACTCCTGACTGCGGGGCAGTAGGGTCCAGGTTGATCTATCCCAACGGCAGGCTGCAGGAAGCAGGTGGGATTATCTTCTCAGACGGCAATGGTTGGAACTACGGCAGGGGGCTTAGTCCTACTGAGCCAAAGTTCAACTTCGTCAGAGAGGTGGATTACTGCTCAGGCGCAGCACTGATGGTCAGAAAA
>ERZ795060.5050-NODE-5050-length-10773-cov-3.710394_pt1 | contig 10773 bp, 9 predicted proteins | sample MGYA00375144_ERZ795060 | MGnify/ENA primary metagenome ERZ795060 (study PRJEB30189, sample SAMN05720157) | activated sludge metagenome | isolation source: anaerobic digester from wastewater treatment plant | place: Japan | collected 2015-05-15 ... | reverse complement strand
CTGATTGGTTTGAGAATGGATTGATCAATTATTTAGCTGAAGGCTGGACTAGACATGATCTATATGAACTCAATTATTTCTGGGATAAAAATAAAAAATTTAAATCCTTCTCCAAAAATCATCCCGATCTTGCTGGTAAATCTTTTTGGAACTTTATATCTACCAACTTTGGAAAAAAAAGTATTTCAGATTTTCTGTATTTATCTAGAATAAATAAAGATATTAATAGAGCTTCCAAAATCGTTTTCAGACTCAGTTCGCCTCATTAGAAAATTCATGGAAAACATTTTATACCAAAGAATTTGAGAATGCCCAATTGGAAAATAATAATAATTCTATCCCACTAAGATTAAAAAAATATGAAACAATAAATTCCGTTCAGCAAAGTCAGTTTTTTAATAAGACAATAATGACTACAAACCAACTGGGCAGAATGAGACTAAGGGTCTTTGATGATTCAATGACTCATTCGAAAATTCGTTTTCATCATGGAACAAAAACAAGGTTCATTAGACCAAATAGTTATTACCCAATTTATATAGAAAATCCTAAAGCAGATATTTACGGAGTCATCTATGAAAGTAGAAATAGAATATATTCTAAGTTTTATGGAAAGGAATCTAAAATGGAAATATTTAAATTTCCTGAAGAAATACAACAAATCTATTCAGCAAAATATTGGAAAGATAATGAAATAATATTTTCCGCCAAAGGAAATGGTTTTGTAGATATCTACTCAATACAATTAAAGACAAGGGCTCTCAAAAAAATTACAAATGATATTTATGATGATTTGAGAATAGAAATAGATCAGGATAACAATCTTTACTTTAATTCCAATCGAGATACTGGCATCATCTTATCCAATAAACTCGAGAATATTTTTCCTACAAAAAATTTAAAATTATATCAACTGAAACTTGATAAAAACGACATCAATATAAATAGTATTAGTTCTGAAGGAAATTTACTTCAATTTAGTTTAATAAACCCTAATAATAATATTCAATTGTCCTCAATTATGGGCAATAAAATCACTCGCGTCACTAATCAAACAAATAAGTATCAAATAAAGAATTTTTCAAAAGATAATTTCTATTATTATAAGTCAAATCAACTATTTCAGATTTACAAAAATCCTAAAGGACGCTATTTTTTTAATAAAAATTTGAATGCACAATATCAAGCAATAGATACTATCTCTCAACTAACAATTGAAGCAACACTTGCATTGGATTCATCTTCAAATAAAATTAAAATCACACAAGAGAAATTTTATTCCAAATTTGGCTCTTCTTCAATAAAGGATAAAGTTTTAGATGAGATCTACAGTTCAAAATCTAAAATTATTCCTGCTCAGAAATTTGAAAATCTGCAATCTGTTGAGACAATTTATCCAGATCTACATCAATACAATTCTAGTTTGGCTATCGCCTATAGAGATCGATTTAAACTTGAAGAAATCACCTATGATGTTAATAATGATATTTTGTTTAGTGGTTTAAATACCTATTCTGGTTTTCAAAAAGATTATAATACACCCATGACAGGGTTATTATTTAAAACCAGAGTTAAAGAGAATTTTGAGAATTACTGGATAGAATGTGGACTTAGAGTGCCTTTTGATTTTAAAGGATCAGAAGCATTTTTACTTTTTGAGAATAATAAAAGAAAACTAGATCATAGTTTTGGATTGTATAGAAAATATATCAAGGAGAATATCCCTTCAAATAAATTATTGGCCACCAATACTTTTATTGCAAATTATCAATTGAAATATCCTCTGGATCATTATAAAAGTTTAAGACTGAATAATACATTTAGAAATGATCACAGCTTTTTATTACTTACCGAAAAATCACTTATCGATACCATTGGAACATACCATCAGAGGATAGGAACAAGGATTGAATACGTGTTTGACAATTTATTCAATTATTCCATAAATATAAATGATGGATGGCAGTCAAAGTTATTCTTTGAGATATCAAAGCGAATTAATATCAATGATAATTTCAAAAACTTTTCGTTGAATGATGGATACCTCATGTTGCTAGGCCTCGACTCAAGATACCATAAAAATATTTTCAAAAGATCATCTTGGTCTTCAAGATTCTACATTTCTTCTTCAGTGGGTAAAGAAAAAATATTGTATTCTCTAGGAGCAACAGAGAATTGGCTTTTTCCAAAATATAGTCAAGCTGCCAATCAATCACTGGAAGAAAACTATGCTTATCATGCTTTAGCTACAGAAGTGAGAGGACATTTCATTGGGAGCAGAAAAGGGACTTCAGTAGCTGGATTAAGTACCGAATTACGCATTCCGTTTTTACAATACCTTTTGAATTCGAGTTGGAAAAATAGTTTTTTTAGAAATTTACAATTAGTGGGTTTCTTTGATGCTGGAATGACATGGAATGGCGTGCTACCTAAATGGAAACAAATAGGAACACAAGTCCATCGCGCTGAAAATAACTCTGTAAAAATTGAATTGAACTATCCTATCTATCCCGTTATAGCTGGTAATGGATTTGGAATACGTGGTGCACTGTTTGGTTATTTTCTTCGATTTGATTATGCATGGCAAGTAGACGATAGAGGATGGCATAATCCAGCGAGTCATCTCAGTTTAGGACTAGACTTTTAATATGATTTTACTTCAAATCATAAAAGCCATTTATTTATCCAATCTTTTTTATGGCGCGTGTGCAGTACTTTTGAATATTGAAACATGTATGATTCTAAAACTGCCGATTGATCTAAAGTTGAATATCTGTATTTTTTCTGCAGTCACTGCTTACTATTTATATTGCTACTTATCCGAGGACAATAATTCGCCAGAAAATGATCGTGCAGTTTATTATGTAAAATATAGAAAACCAATACTTATCCTATTTATATTATGTTGCTTTATTGGTCTTTTTATGCTTGTCCAAATCTTAAGAGAGAGACATCCTGATTATTATCACATATCTATAATTTTTTGGCTTTTTCTTATCACATCAATATTGATTTCAGTATTTTATACAGGACTTCATATTAAACTATTTCGCAGAATCTCATTGCGAAATTTTGGCGTATTGAAACCCTTTTTCATCGCATTAGTTTGGGCTAGTTTAGTTAGTTTTACAGCCCCATTATTTAGCACTTTTTCAGATCTAAAGCCCAATGTTTTAGCATTGCTGATCATTTTTTTCAATAACTTGATATTTATCAGTATACTTGATATATTATTTGACAATAAAGATGTAGCATCTGACAAGGAAAATGGAATATACACACTAAATGTTAGATTGAATAAAAGCACATTAATGACCAGCGTAATAGTGCCATTAATTTTAGTTCAATTAATTTCTCAGCTGATCTTATTCAAGGTGTTTCACATTTCAATGGAAAAAAATTTGTTAGCATTTTTCTTGATGAGTATATACTACTTATTGATGATAAAAAGACAATCACTTAGCTCATCACTTCAATGGACTGATTATATTTGGATTGATATGTTCATGATACTAAAATCGCTTACAGGCATAGCAATCTTTATAAATTAAACTTCTATTTGGTTGCAATAATTATTTTCTGAATAAACTCTTGTTTATTCTCAAAAATAGTTTTAATAAAATAAATTCCAGGACTTAGATTATTTGGAAGGTCTAATGTAGATCCATAATTTAATTGCATAAGGTCCTTTTCCAAACTAATTAATGTAATACTTGAAATGTGCTGCTGTAATGGACGATTTAATTCATAACTGGATTCACTTTTTTGAACCCATTCATATCCTTGATTTTGATCAAACTGCACTACTCTTATTGGAGAATAATTTGATTTTCCACTTTCACTCCATTGAAGCCTATAATAATTTTTTCCTGATATCGGACTAGGATCTATGGTGTGAATAGAATTTTGCTTTGCATCTATATTTTCAATAGTTTCAAACAATCGTCCGTCTGTACTTTTTTGCAAATAAATATATTGACCTTTAAATTCTTGCGCATTAAGTTTTATATTCAAATGAACTTCGGAACCATTTTTTATGGCTTCAAAACTCGTAATCTCCAATGGTAATACTGTCTCCAAACTCAATAAAAAGAAGCCATTTCTAATATCAGATACTAACATATTCCCAGAGGCTAGATAAGGGTACGCACCCCACGCTCCAGAATAACCTGCATAAGTTGAATCTGCAGGTTCAGTGTCATAGTAAGCTACTTTTGAAGGATTCAAAGGATCCTTTGCATTCCAGATTTGGATGCCATCATGATAATAGGAAACGATGATTAAACTATCCCTGTAATAAGGATTATGGGCGATGCTATTGGTATATTTTGGCGCTAATAAAGTCGATCTAAATAATTTTTTAATCGCAATGTTGGCAGGATTGCTTATATCTGCCAGTTTCAATCCTTTATCGGCAGTTTGATGTGCCCACACTAAATACTTTTTATCTGGGCTCATCCAACTGCTATGATTATAACCCTCTTCAGGATATCCATCAATAGAACCTAAAGTCGTATAATTACCCAAGGGATCAAATTTATAAATATAAAGACCATTATACCCATGAGAACAATAGGCTGTATCATTATTCACATACAGATCATGAACATAATTACCTGGGAGATCAATCTTCTTAATCAATTGAGGATGGGCCGGATCAGTATTCAGATCATACATAATTAAATCATGCGCTTCTCCTGTGCTATTTTTACTTGATCCTGCTACAAATAAATGACCTTTTAGTGTATCGACAAACAACATATGTGCACGATGAAAAGTACTACTATCACGCCCAATATAATGGATAGAATCTGGAACATAACTTAGATCGATTACTACGAGACCTTCATAAGTATTATATTGATCAGCTATGGCATAAGCATAATTTTTATAGGTCTTAAACTCTCTCCACAATGACCTGCCTCCAGGTGCATAGGAGTCAAACTCATATGGAGTAATACCAGGCGTAACATTAAAAAAATGGATGCTGTCATTTGAACCCATAAATCCAATCTCTACTCCAGAAGGTGCATTATATCCCCATACATCACTATAAACTAAGCCAGAAACAACTGGCAATGAATTGTCGTCATACTGATATAACTTTCCCATATTCAAGCTTTGTGAATAAAGATTGAAGCCAACATAGAAAGAAAAGTAGATTAATATAAATGTCCGAAAAGCCATAACTTTAAGCTTTGATTATGCAAATATATAAAAAATATTTAATATGAAAATAAAAGATGTCTTGTGCAAAGATAAGCAATTAGACAAACTTATAAAACAAATTGGAGATGAGCCCTTATCTCGCATCAATAATAATGGTAAAGTCTTTGATCACCTGATCAATGCAATATTGAGCCAACAACTTTCTACAAAAGTTGCTAAAGTGATTGCTGAACGATTTTGGAATAAAATAGGAAACAAAAAGCAGAAAATCGATACCATTATAAATCTAGACATTGAAGAACTGAGACTTTGTGGACTATCTTACCAAAAAGGAAATTATGTAAAAAATATCGCCAACTTCTGGAAGGAACACAACATAAAGGACAAGGATTTTGAGGCTATGGCAGATGATGAAATATTAAAAAAACTCACTCAAATAAAAGGTGTTGGAAATTGGACAGCTGAAATGGTTCTGATGTTTTGCTTGGGAAGAGAAGATGTATTCTCACATGACGATTACGGCATTCAAGTCGCAATGAAAAAAATTTATAAACTAGAATCGAGTGGAAAAGAATTAAAAGAAGCAATGATTAAAAAATCAAGTAAATGGAAACCATATCGCACTTATGCTTGTATGTATCTTTGGGCTTTTAAAGATGCTTAACACTGTATTGTCTTCTAATTCTAAAATCTGAATAAATGAAAAAATTGATATTGATTTTTATTTTAGTTGTAAATTCACTTGAAGCACAGCAATGGATTGATAAAAAATATAGTTTCGAGACTTTATACAATATCCATTATGGTGAAGCAATAAATTTCACAGGAACTAAAGATTCTTTAGCCTTAGATCTTTATTTGCCTCTTTGCAGTGATCCAACTAAAAACAATAAACGTCCTTTACTGATCTGGTTGTACGGAGGCGCATTTGTAGCGGGGAGCAAGGAAGATCCAAGTATTGTCGACCATTGCATCCAGTTTGCAAAAAGAGGCTATGTTACAGCAAGTGTGAATTATAGACTCGGTATCGTATCAGATGATCGATCATGGAAATGTAATTATCCGAACTATAGCTGTGTCTTTGCGACAGATAGCGCTGAATGGATTAGATCCTACTTCCGCGCTGTGCAGGATGTTAAAGGAGCTGTTCGATATCTAGTCAATCGAAATGAACTTTACAATATTGATGTAGACAATATTTTTATTGCAGGAGAGAGTGCAGGTGCTTTCACTGCATTGGGTGTGGCACTTTTGGATACTATTTCGGAAAAACCAGCTCAAGCATTTCAACTTAGTGATGTGCCATCGCCACATCCAGATAGTTATAGTTGTATTTATAATAAAAAATACAAATTCACCACTTCAAAAATACAGCGACCTGACCTTGGATCCATTGATGGAGATATTGAACCCACTAATATTAATTATACTATCAAAGCTGTGGGAAATATGTTTGGTGGCATGCCACTCGATTTATTAAAAGCGCACAGCTATAATAAAACAAAACCTGCCATCTATACCTTTCATCAGCGATGTGATATAATCGTATCCATCGATTCAAACTATATGAACTGGGGATTGTCGTGGTGCCTTACTCATGGTTATAATTGCTACGGAATCATTAATAATAATAATATGCTTTATGGAGGACGGGTTTTTAGTGAATGGAATACAAAAAATAATTATGGATATCATATTCAGAATGAATTTGCATCTGTTGATTTTCCTTACAGTTTTTTACTTGGCAAAGGAAGTTGTACAGACCAAATAAATTATCCTTGTCATGCATACGACAATAAATCCATGAGAGAAAATAATCTTGCCAATTTTTTTGCGCCTTATGTCACGACATCTCCTATCTGTGAACCAACAAAAGTAGCGAATCACGATATTGGATCAAATTATGCTGATATTGAGTTTCGCTTTAGTTCAGTTCAAAAATCAGTAAAGCTAAAATGGTCGACAAGCAATATAAAATCTATTGCATTATTCAATACTTTTGGTCAAGAATTATTGAGAAAATCTACAGATCCTAATTCTGATCAAATCACGCTTGACCTTCGGTCCTTAAGTCCAGGTATTTATTTTCTCAATATTCTATCAGAAAATAAATCAATTCTGAGTAAAAAAATAATAGTAGAATTTTGAAAAATATAAGCAAGACGGTTTGGATTCTTTCTCTAGTGAGTTTATTCACTGATATGGCTAGTGAAATGCTTTATCCAATCATGCCTTTTTATTTAAAATCGATTGGATTCTCGATCGTGCTTATTGGAATACTGGAGGGATTTGCAGAGGCCATTGCAGGTTTGAGTAAAGCCTACTTTGGAAAATATTCAGATCTCACAGGGAGGCGAGTTCCATTCGTACAGATTGGTTATGCATTTAGTGCTATATCCAAACCGATGATGGCTATTTTTACATTTCCATTGTGGGTATTTTTTGCAAGGACTCTGGATCGATTTGGCAAGGGGATAAGAACGGGGGCAAGAGATGCCATACTTTCAGATGAAGCTACAGCAGAAACCAAAGGAAAAGTTTTTGGCTTGCATCGATCTATGGATACTCTAGGTGCAGTATTGGGGCCAGCCATTGCATTGCTTTATTTACACTTTTATCCTGAAAATTACAAAACGCTTTTCTTCTTAGCATTCCTACCTGGTGTCGCAGCATTCTTATCCACTTTTTTATTAAAAGACAAACAAATAATAAAAGCTAAGACAGAAAATAAACCATCCGTTTTCTCATTTTTAAACTATTGGAAAGAGAGCCCAAGCAATTATAAAAAAGTAGTTATTGGACTATTGATTTTTACACTCTTTAATAGCTCAGATGTATTTTTATTGCTCAGGGCAAAAGAAGCTGGACTAGATGATACTATGGTCATAGGGGTTTACATATTTTATAATTTAATCTATGCGCTATTTGCGTTTCCTATCGGAATTCTTGCTGATAAAATTGGTCTAAAGAAAATATTGCTCTTTGGATTTTTATTATTTTCAATAGTATATTTTGGAATGGCATTCAACACAAATAAAATAATTTGTATTGCACTTTTTTTCCTCTACGGAATTTATGCAGCAGCTACAGAAGGGATATCAAAAGCTTGGATTTCTAATATCTCAGAAAAGAAAGATACTGCTACTGCTATAGGCACATTTACAGGATTGCAAAGCATCTGTACGATGTTAGCAAGTTCCATGGCTGGACTGCTTTGGTTTAAATATGGTGCAAGTGTTGCATTGAGTGTGACAGCGATCATGACCATATTTGTAATTATTTATTTTTTATGGATAGGAAGAACTAGAACAAATTAAAATAATATTCATTAGCTAATAAAATTAAAGTGGAGATAAATCTTCAATTTTATAATTTTAATATCAATTTAAAAAATGGCAAACAATACCTCTCATCATATTCTAAATACTTCTACCAATCTATTGGGATTTTGCCTCTTTGTCATCACCTCGCTGCATTTATCAAATCAAGAAGAGGCCTTTTACATCAATGAGTTAACATCTATTGTGGGAATATTCCTCTCTCTTTCATGCATTCTGTCTTTTATTTCAATTAGGACCAATACAGAAAAAATTGAAAGAAGACTTGAAAAAATCGCTGAGTATTTATTTCTATTCGCCTTAATTGGGATTTTTACAGTTATTATTTTGATTGCTTTAAATAATATTGATTAAATGAATTCAAATTTGTAATGATGGAATTGATGATTAGAATATAGAGTCTTAAGCTTTCATTACTTTGCTTGTGAGTTCATTTAAATCAGCAATTTGATTTGTATTCGTAAAGCCAGATTTATTATTGTTCCATGTTTTTATATTGATCTCCAACTGCGATTGACTGAGCATGCCAGTTTTGTATTTAGCTAAAGCAATCATCCAAGGTATCGTTGGTCGATATAAAGAATGACCGTGAAAGGCTTTATCCTTTTCTATCAAATGACATGAATTAGCTATTTTAATCAACTCCAAATATTCTTTATTTATAAGTAGCGCTTTAAAATAAGCAGAAAAAAAAAGCTGCCAACGATGCTCTACTATTTCATTTCTAAATGCACGATAAAATATATAGGCGTGATTTTGTGCTTGTTTATATTGCCCCAGTTCTAAATAAGCGAATATAGTAAAAGCCGCATGTCCAATTTTACTATGTTCATTACTGTTATTTTTTGCCAGAGAATTTGCTTTCTTGAGGATATCTAAAGCAGTAGCTGCTTTTTTTGCTCTCAACAAGACCGCGGAGAGATTATTGATATAATATAATGAGTCATTATTTATTATTTTTATTGATTGATATCCATAATATATAGCCTGTTTAAAGTTTTTATAATGGGCATGGTACAGTACATATTGACTATAAAAATTTGTAAGAATTCTCTTCGAGTAAAAATGTCCAGCTTTGATTTTACTTTCGAAAAAATGAAAATGATCGGTAAGCATATCATAATGTTTTCGATTGTGAGCAATAAAAATTAGTCTTATCCAAGCTAACACTCTACTTTGCCCATCAAGTGTCTCATCATAAAATATTTCACTCAACCACTCAAACCATCTTTTATCTGTTTCAGCATTTTTAATATAATGTTTGACGATCTCTACAGTAGATTCATTGAGCTTATCATTTATTTCGGTTGCGCGGAGATATGAAGATCGAAATTTAGTGATGTAATTATTGACAAGTTGATAATCATTGAGCTTCATTCGAATCAAGAGATAATGTCTATACACTCTAGCAAGTTCATATAATTTTAAAAAATGAAAATGGTTTGAACCAGAATTTTTAAATAAAGAAAGGCAAGCTTTTTCTTGATCTTTTTCTATTTTATCGAGGATAATTCCTTGTTCCCAAACTTGAATTTTTTCCAAAATTTTATCTACATCCAATTCTTCCAATATTTGTGTACATTTCAATTTTAGAAAACTATATTTTCTTTTATCTATAGACTCAGAGTAACTCTGATTATGCTCCAGCGTAGCTGCATTTTGAATCAAAATCCCAAAAATTGTATTTTTTTCATCATCTTCAAACTTACAATGTGACTTTAGCAAATCAGCTTCTATGGGCAAAATTGATTTCGAAAAGTCATTAAACTTGGCTAACTTAATCTTCATTTGTTAATTTTAATAAATTCCTTTTTTCCACACGTCATTTCCTACATAAATTCCACTTTTAATTTTGATATTTTCAAAAAAATCCAAAAATTCACTATCCAAAGCAGCCAATAAATGCAAATATAATGCAGTTTTAAACATGATTGTCATAGTAAATTATTTTAGCTATAAAATATTGATAAACAACAATTTAATAATTTATTATATCTTATGTCATAGCAAATTATTTACTCCCCATTCACAATTGCAATTTCAAAATTCATACTTTAGCCAAACTTTCTAATCATTACATATTAAATGGGATATACAGAAGTTTGTATTTTAGTATTAAGTATTTATGTCGCAGTGACGATCTATTTCTCTATTCGAGGAATGAAGCAAACTCATACAATGAAAGATTATGCGATTGGCAAGGGATTTTCTCCATGGATCGTGGCATTATCGTTAGCAGCTAGCATTACAAGTGCAGCGACCTTCA
>ERZ795060.5047-NODE-5047-length-10775-cov-4.042071_pt1 | contig 10775 bp, 10 predicted proteins | sample MGYA00375144_ERZ795060 | MGnify/ENA primary metagenome ERZ795060 (study PRJEB30189, sample SAMN05720157) | activated sludge metagenome | isolation source: anaerobic digester from wastewater treatment plant | place: Japan | collected 2015-05-15 ... | reverse complement strand
GCCACATCAGGGAAACCGCTGCAAATCTGGGCATTAATGTGATTTTTGGATACCCGGAGAAGGCTAATGGAAAACTTTATAATTCTTTACTTGTTGTTGATGGCAGAGGGGAAATTTTGGGCAATCATCGTAAAGTTCATCTCATCCCCCCGGAAATACCTTATTTCACCAGGGGAGATTGTTATACCCTTTGCCAAACAGATATTGGCAAACTAGGCCTGCTTAATTGCTGGGATACCGCCTTCCCGGAACCGGCGCGTCTGCTTGCGGAAGCGGGTGCAGACTTTTTAGTCGCCTGTGCCGCCTGGGAGCAGCCCTATGTCGAACAGTGGGTGCTTTCGGTTAGAAGCAGGGCTTTTGATAACGGCCTTCCGGTAGTTGGCGTAAACCGGGTTGGCCCTGAGGTAACCCTTGATTTTTGCGGCACCAGCCTTGTGGCCGATGCCATGGGCAGTGTGGTGCAGCGGGCCACCTTTGACCAGGAGCAACTGCTCTACTGCCGGATTGAACTGGATGTTTCACTCCGATTAAGAGAGAAATTTGCCAGTCAAATATTGGAGCTGCAAAAACACACTTATTCTTTGCAGCGTATTATCTATCCAGATGCCGCAGAAGGAGGGTTAAGATGAGTTCACTGGAACTGGAGCTAAGCGGTAAGACAGGGATGGATCAGGAAGTTGAGCAAGAGTTATTTAGACGTATCGCCATCCTGGAAGAGAATACTGCGGAACGGGAAAAGGAAATTGAACCGCTAAAGAAATGTGATTGGATTCTGGCTGCCGTTTTGTTTGCCTGCTCGATCTTACTGGTTATTTTGTCGAATATTATCTTCTACTAGGAGATTGCCAAGGAGGCATACCATGGGCGAGACTAATACTTCTGTAAATAGAGAAGCAATTTTCGGACTATTACCAGTACTTCCCAGTGAACGCACCTGGAACTTTTGGGATTTTGCCAGCGTTAATGTCGGCCTGGCCATCGCTACCTGGTGTTTCTTAATTGGTGGGACCATGTCCTTTTTTGTAGATCTGAAGATGGGTTTTGTGGCCGCCCTGGCCGGTAATACCACAGCCATTCTGATTATGGCCGCGGCAACCACACTTCCTTCCGCCAGGTACGGCCTGGATCAGTATACCTCGCTGCGCAGTGTGTTCGGCGTCCAGGGCTCTAAGTTTGCTTTATTGATGATGGTATTTGTTGAGTTTCTCTGGTGCGCTGTTCTGTCCGTGATGTTTGGACGGGCCATGCAAAATATCTACGAAAATTTCAGCGGAAAAAGCGGCTCCGGGGTAGTTTTGCTGATCGCCTTTGCCATCGTGGCTATCCTCATTAGCTGGCTGGTCGTGTGGAAAGGACCGGTTACCATCCGCATATTTAACCTTATCGTCGCGCCCGGCCTGGGCTTGATGATGCTGGTAATGGCCTATTTGTTGGTGCGCGATGTCGGTTTCTCCGGAATATGGATAGCACCCCCGCTTGATCCCGCGCCTGATGCATGGTGGAATTTTATGATTGCCTTTGAACTTAATTTGGGTGCCGGTTTTTCCTGGTGGCCGATTATGGGCGGCCTGGCTCGCTTGACCAGGGGAGAGCGTTCCGCCTTCTGGCCCAACATGCTTGGGATTAATTTGGCTGCCGTGGTTGGGACGATGATTGGCCTGGCTTCAGCTTTAACTATTGGCACAGATGACCCCACCGAATGGATGGTCCCGCTCGGCGGCCCTGTTTTCGGGGTGCTGGCCCTCCTTTTTGTTGCTTTTGCCAATATTACTTCAATCATGTCCCTGGCTTATTCCACCTGCCTGGCCTTGAAACAGGTCCGCACCTTCTTACTCATGGATTGGGGTAAATTGACGGCCACATTTTTTATTCCCGCAGTAATTATCGTCTTTTTCCCGTATGCGGTTTATGATAACTTTGGGAGTTTCCTGGCAATTTGTGCCACCTTCTATGGACCGCTTTCAGGGATTTACTTTGTGGACTATTTCCTGTTGCGGCGGCAAAAGCTCAACTTGCGCCATATTTACAATATGTCACCTGCTTCGGGGTATTACTACTGGGGCGGCGTAAACTGGGTGGCCGTGGCGTCCTTTGTTACCTCCATCCCTGTATACTATCTTTTCCTTGATCCGATTTCCTTTGCCAGCACCACTCCCTTTGTCTGGCTGACAGCATCGCTGCCGTCTACTATTTATGCCATGGTTATTTACTACGTGCTAATGAAGTGGCTGGTGCTTTCGAAAAACCTGGGAGCTTATGAAACCGGTTCTGTAGGCTCCAGAACGGAGAAAGCGGTACCATAAAGGTGTTGCGGCAGTGGACGGACTCTTGCGTCCACTGCCGCCCTGTTCAAACCCAGGGAGGGGAAAAGATGACCAAGCCTGTATTTGCCGGCCGGGATTCGGTGAACGTGGCTATCATTCAGGCTTCTCCTGTGTTTATGGATAAGAAGGCTACGCTGGATAAAGCGGCAAAACTTGTGGACGAGGCCTGTGCCCATAAAAATATGGATTTGATTGTCTTTCCGGAGTCATATGTTCCCTGTTTCCCCTACTGGCAACAGGGTTACAGCGACCCTTCCGGCGACTGGTTTGATGTGCATGTGCGCTTTCAGGACAACGCGATTTACGTTGATTCTGAAGATGGCAAGTTTCTGGCTGATCTGGCCTGGAAGAATGGGGTAAACCTGGTGATGGGCTGCACGGAAATAGATGATGCGGCCGGTTCTCGCACCCTTTATAATGCTTTACTATACTATGACCGGAAGGGCAACCTTATCGGACGCCACCGGAAGGTTATGCCGACCAACCAGGAAAGGTGTTTTCACGGTTGTGGAGGCGGAGGGGAGAATCTTTTAGTCTATCAAACCGATATCGGGCGCCTGGGCGGGCTTGTTTGCTGGGAGAACCATATGTTTTTGATTAAGGCCGCCATGATTTGCCAGGGAGAAGAGATCCATGTGGCCGTTTGGCCCGGCACCTGGTCCGGTATGCCTTTGCCTGATATGACTTATGTAGACAGGGAAAGTAAGAATCCTCAGAACTACAATACTTGCGACATTGAACCGGCCATCCGGGAATACGCTTTTGAATCACAGTGCTTTGTCATTAGTGCCTGCGGTTACCAGCCGGAAGAAGAAGTACCTGATGATTTTCCTTACAAAGCGAAAACCAACTGGGATTGGGCTTGCGGCGGCAGTGCCATTGTCGATCCTTTCGGCTGTTATCTGGTGGAGCCTGTGTATGGGTGCGAAAAAATTATTACTGCCACGTTGTCTGCTGAACTGATTAAAGCTGCTAAAAACGGTTTTGATGCTCTCGGTCACTATTCCCGTCCTGACCTGGTCCAAATCAAGGTTTCAGGATTAAAGGGCTGCGGGACCAAATACGCGCCGCCGCTTCTCCTGGAATAAATCGTTTAGGGCGGCCGGTAGCTATAACTGGAGGAGGCCTTAAGAAATGGAGCAATTTGGGTTTTATGCGCCAACCCGTATTGAGTTTGGTACGGGCGTATCCGGCAGAATTGCTAATGAAGTATCTGCCCTGGGAGCCTCACGGGTGTTGGTTATAACCGACAAGGGCATCCTGGCCAGCGGTATGGTTGAACCGCTCTTGAGGCAGATGGAGCAAAGCCATATCACTATTACCTTATTTGATGCCGTTAAAAGCAATCCTCGTGATATTGATTGCCATAAAGCGGCAGCCCTAGGATTGGAAGCCAAAGTGGATCTGGTTCTGGCTATCGGCGGCGGCAGCCCCATTGATACGGCCAAAGCGGTTGCCGCATTAATTACGAACGGCGGCGAGGTTAAAGATTGGGTCGGGGAACAAAAGCTTCATCATCCTACCCTGCCGTTAATTTGTATTCCTACGACCGCGGGCACCGGCAGCGAGGTGACCATGTTTGCTGTCATCACTGACGCTGAGCAAAATCTAAAAACTTGTATCGCCGATACGCTCATTGCCCCGGCGCTGGCCCTGGTAGATCCCGGCTTGACCATGAGCTTGCCTCCTCTGCTGACCGCTTCTACCGGCATTGACGCCCTTACCCATGCCATCGAAGCTTACACCTGTAACTTGCATAACCCGGTTTCGGACGCCCTGGCCTTAAAGGCCATAAGCTTGATTTGCCAAAATATCAGGCAGGCTGTCGAGCAGGGCGAGAATCTCGAGGCCAGATCCAACATGATGCTGGGCAGCCTTTTGGCCGGGATCGCTTTTGGCAACGCCGATGTGGCCGGGGTGCATTGCATGGCCGAGGCCATAGGAGGCCTCTATGATATCCCGCACGGAATCGCCAATTCCATTTTGCTCCCCTTTGTCATGGAGTACAACATCCCGGCCGCCCTTGAACGCCATGCTGAAATCGGGCGGGCCATGGGCGTTGCCCCTGCGAGCATGCCGGATCATGAAGCGGCTGCGGCGGCCGTGGAGGCGGTAAAAAAGCTTTCCCTGGATCTAGAGATACCTCGCTTTAAAGATTTACCCAATGTAAATCCCGATGATTTTAATCTTTTGGCAGCCAGGGCGGCGGCTAATATTTCTGCCCCGAGCAATTGCCGCCCCGCGGGAGAAAAAGAATATTACGAGCTTTTCTTTAAAGCTTACCGCGGCTGAACCCGTATTTTTCAGTGATATTGTTACTTGCAGCGTGTTATCGTTGGGTGGTTTCAGTAAAGAGAACAGCGAAATCAAAATTAAAAAAGGAGTGGTAAAATGGCATCTACTTCAGATGAAAAACAAATTGTCCGGGGAACGGCCTTGCAACTCGACGCAAACTATTCCACTGCTGACTTGCTGCGATTTCTGATCCCTTCTTTGATTGGTGCGGCAATTTTCTTGCTGCCCATTCCCAAAGACGGCACTTTAACCATTATTATCGGTCTCCTGGTGGACTGGCTCAGGGCGTTGCTTAAGGATTACCTGCCGTTTATTGGAATGATCATTGTTGTTGTCTCAGGGGTGTTTACCCTGTTTTGTGTGGCGTTTAAACCTGCTTTTGTGGTTAAAAACGAATTTTTAAAAAGCCTGTTTATTGTCGGCCCCCTCTGGTATATCTCCAGGGCCCTGGGGGCGGTATTGTATGTCATGACTTATTATGAACTGGGTCCTGAATTTATCTGGTCGCCGGATACCGGCGGGACGCCCGCGTTTGTGCTGATCCCCATTCTGGTTGCCCTTTTTATATTTACCAGCTTTGTGATCGCCTTGTTAACCGATTTCGGGTTGATGGAATATGTAGGCACCCTGACCCGCAAAGTAATGAGACCCCTCTTTACCATTCCCGGCCGGGCCGCCATCGACTGCCTTGCCTCCTGGCTGGGCAGCCCTTCCGTGGGGGTCATCGTGACCCGCAAAATGTATGACGAGGGCTACTATACCGGGCGCGAAGCCGGGGTTATTGCCACCACCTTCTCCCTGGTCGGGATTGGTTATATCTACGTTATGGCAGAGGTGGTCGGCCTGCCGGATAAGTATTTCCAACTCCTTTTCGCCACCTACGTGGTCTCCGTTGTCCTGGCCATGATCATGCCGCGCCTCTGGCCCCTTTCCAAGATGCCGGATACCTATAACCCCGAGGTGGGCAAGCAGATTACCGAAGAGGAAGATTTTGAAAAAGGCATTTCCCTGCACCAGTGGGGCGTTCGGCTCGCTGTGGCCAGGGCCAAGAAAACAACCCTCCGTTCTTTCTGGGAGAGCGGCTGGAAGACACTGGTGACAATTTATGTCAGCACCACGCCCCTGGTGATGGCCTGGGGCACCATAGCCCTGGTGGTTGCCTTCTATACACCAATATTCGATTGGATCTCCTACCCCTTTGGCCTGCTGCTGCAGTTGGTGGGTATCCCCGAAGCGGCCCAAACGGGTACCGCTTTTGTTTTGGCTTTTCCGGACCAGTTCCTGGCCGGTGTGGTCGGAGCGGCGGTCAGCTCCAACGTGGCCAAGTTCATGTGCGCCGGTATCTCTATTACCGGCTTGATTTACATGAGCGAAGTTGGCGTGCTGATCCTGGATTCGAAGATGCCGGTTAAATTCCTGGATCTTATTGTCATTTACGTGATCCGGGCCTTGCTTACTGTTTTGATGCTGGCTCCCTTTGCCCACTGGCTGGCCTAAAGGGACGGCTGTAAATGTAGCTCTTGCGTATCAATTTCGCTGTTCTCTATTTCATCAAAGGGCTGCCTTAAGGCGGCCCTTTTTTATGGTCCTGGCGCATGGTCATTGGCGCTTTTGGCATCGCTTTTTTACCCCTCGGTAACGGTGATGGGGTATGTGGCGATTGATTGCTGCTTGCGCCGATTTTAATTTGTTCAGAAAAGTATGTGTACGGGTAAGATTTTCCCTTTGTTTTTCCCCGGTAAGATGGTATAGTTATGGATGGTATAGTTATGGCTTGATAGAATTACGGGAGGGCATTGTGGCGGTAAAGCAAAAACAACAGGAAAACAAGCCTGCCGGGTTGTGGTCAAGGCTGGCAATCCCGGTACTCTTATTTTTTATCCTGGCCCTTCTGGCCGGAGGAGCCCTGTTTCTGATCAACCGTGATCGTCCCGGCCAGATTTATAGCTATCGTCACATGGCCCTGGATACCGTGCTGGAGTTGCGCCTGGAGGCTGACAGCAAGCGCGAAGCGGAGGCCGTTAAGGATCAGGTCTTCGCCGAGATAGAGCGGCTGGAAGCGTCGCTCAGCCGCAGCTTCGGCGGTAGTGATATAAGCCGGGTCAATGCCGCGGCGGGAAAAGAAGCAGTCACTGTCAGCCCCGAAACCATTAGCGTCACTAGTGCGGCCCTGGAATATGCCGCCCTTTCAGAGGGGGCTTTTGATCCCACGATCGCCCCACTTTTAGATCGCTGGGGCTTTTTAGACCGGCGCTACCGGGTGCCCGGGCCCGAAGAGATAGAGGCTGATTTACCGCTGGTAAATTATCGCCTCCTGGAGCTGAACCGGGAGCAGCAGACCATTTTTTTGCCCCAAGCGGGAATGTCTCTAGATCTGGGCGGAATCGCCAAGGGTTTTATTATTGATCGCGGCCTGGCGATCCTATCCCAGGCCGGCATTAAACATGCTTTTCTTAACGCCGGCGGGGATATCGGCCTTTTGGGAACAAGGCCCGACGGTGAACCCTGGCGCATCGGGGTGCTTCACCCCCGCGAAGAGAACAGCTTTATGGCGGTGGTTCCTGTAAGCGGCGGAGCGGTAGTTACCTCCGGGGATTACGAGCGCACCTTTGAAGTAGAGGGTGTCCAGTATCACCATATCCTTGATCCGGCCACGGGGAAGCCTGCCACTCAACTGGTTAGCGTAACGATTGTCGCGTCCACGGCCACGGAAGCCGACGCCCTTTCCACCGCGGTGTTCGTTCTCGGCCCCTCCAGGGGCATGGCCCTGGTCGAGCAGCTTCCCGGTGTCGAGGCTATCCTGGTTACCCCGGAGATGGAAATCCTCGTCTCCAGCGGCCTTAAAGATATCATCGAACTCCCCTAGCCGCGCGGCCTGCAAGCCTGTGTTTTTGCCTGTACTTTTAGTGTGATAGTGTGCAGATCGGTTGTTCTGAATTCCGGCTTCTGAATTATGAATTCCCGAACTTCGTATTTACCTGGGAAAACGGGGCTCTGTAACACCAATATTGTCGCACTTTGACAATAAAGCTATTAATTTGTCTAGAGGAAAACTACTTTTTTTGGTTAATTTATAAAGGGGACTTGTGAAATGAGACGTAACCTGGTTTATTTAACCTATATGGCCGTACTGATCACCTTTGCCGTAGTCATTCACACGGTGGAAGCAGCCCTGCCGCTGCCCATGCCCGTCCCGGGGGTGAGGTTGGGCCTAGCCAATATCATCACCCTGCTGACTATTGTGTTATACGGCTGGCGCAGCGGTCTTCTGGTGGCGGTACTGCGCACGCTCCTGGGAAGCTTTTTCTCCGGAACTTTTCTTAGTTTTGGCTTCTGGCTCAGTCTTTCCGGGGGCGTGCTTAGCTGCCTGGTTATGGCCCTGGGTATACTTTTCGTCAAACGCGGCGCTATCAGCCTTCTTTCCGTCAGTGTTCTCGGCGCAGCGGCCCATAACCTGGGCCAGGTGGCCGCTGCCAGCTTGATTGTAGCCAATTTTACGCTGCTGCGCGGCTATTTTCCGCTTCTGCTTTTGCTGGCAGTGCCCACGGGCATTTTTACCGGGCTGGCGGCCCATTACCTGGAGGGTATTACCCGGCGTGTTCTCTACCAGGCCGGAGGCGCGGGGGTGGCCCGTTGAAGCTTATTTTAGCTTCAGCCTCTCCCCGCAGGGCCCGCTTGCTTGAGCAGGTGGGAATTCCTTTTGAAGTGATTCCCAGCACGGTGCACGAAACCCTGGAGGGTATCGGCCCCGAAGAAAAGGTGGTCAGGCTGGCTCTGGCCAAGGCCGGACAGGTGGCGGCCAGCCTGCCGGAAGGGCTGGTTCTAGGCGCCGATACGGTGGTTGTTGACAATAATACGGTGCTGGAAAAGCCTCGCGACGCGGCCGAAGCGCGGCGGATGCTTAGACAGTTGAGCGGACGCCAGCACCGCGTGCTCACCGGCCTGGCCCTGGTGGATGCCGCCGGTGGAAACTATCAGACAGCCATTGAGGAAACCCGGGTCTGGATGCGGGCTCTGGAGAACGAGTTAATCGATGCTTATGTAGCAACAGGCGAGCCCATGGATAAAGCCGGTGCCTACGGAATTCAGGAAAAGGCGGCCCTTTTTGTAGAAAAAATCGAAGGATGTTACTTTAATGTAGTCGGACTCCCTTTAAACCAGCTCTACCTTCTCCTCTCCCGCATGGACATAAAACCATGGTTTGCCTGGAGGGAACGTGGAGATGCAGGAAGAGCGGTTAACGATTAAAGATTTACCCCTGGAAGAACGGCCGCGGGAAAAGTTGCAAAGGTTGGGTGCGGAAGCCCTTTCCAACGCCGAGCTCCTGGCGGTGCTGCTTAGAACCGGCACCAGCCGCGAATCAGCGGTGCAACTGGCGGCGCGGCTTTTGACCGTGAGCGGCGGGTTGCGCGCCCTGCCGGATCTCTCCCTGGAAGAGATGGAAGAGATCCGTGGCATGGGCCCCACCAAGGCTATTATGATTAAAGCCGCCCTGGAACTGGGGAGGCGCCTGGCTACCACGCCCCCCAGCGAGGCCGGAAGCATTACCAACCCCCGCCAGGCGGCACAACTGTTTATGGAGGAACTTCGCTACAAGAAGAAGGAGCATTTTCAGGTGCTGCTTTTAAATACAAAAAACCATATCATTTCCCGCGAAGAAATCTCCGTGGGCAGTCTGAATGCCTCTATCGTTCACCCCAGGGAAATATTCAATGTGCCCCTTCGCAAAAGCGCCGCTTCGGTAATCCTGGTGCATAACCACCCCAGCGGCGATCCGACACCCAGCCAGGAGGACCTGGAGGTGACCCGCCGCCTCGTCGATGCCGGCCATATCTTAGGCATCGCGGTGCGCGATCACATTATTATCGGGGACGGATGTTTTTTCAGCTTTAAAGAGAAGGGGTTGCTTTAATTAACATAACCTGTAAGAAACGGGGGGAGACTATAGTCTAAAAGAACACAGCCACGAGTCCAAAAGTTGCAGGGCGGGCGCCTGCCCGTTCGCCCGGTCTAGAATAGATCAATCCACTACTTTGAGATAACAGTCGAACTTATCAGGAAGGAGCAATAAGCATAATGGCCTCAATGTTCAGGGCATTTTCCAAAGAAATTGGCATCGACTTGGGAACAGCCAACACGCTAGTTTTTGTCAAGGGGAAAGGGATCGTCCTGCGAGAGCCCTCTGTAGTGGCGATACGGCGCGACACCAATACCATACTGGCTGTCGGATCCGAAGCCAAGCGTATGATCGGACGCACCCCGGGCAACATCGTGGCGATCCGCCCGATGAAAGACGGGGTTATTGCCGATTTTGACGTTACCCAGGCGATGTTGCGCCATTTTATCAATAAGGCCCATCCCAAGCGGGCTGCTTTTCGCCCCCAGGTTATCGTCTGCGTCCCTTCCGGGGTAACCGAGGTGGAGAAACGGGCCGTTCTCGACGCCACCAACCAGACGGCGCGGGAAGCCTTTTTAATTGAAGAGCCGATGGCCGCCGCCATCGGCGCGGGATTACCGGTTAATGAACCCACCGGCAGCATGGTTGTGGATATCGGCGGCGGCACCTCCGAGGTGGCGATCATTTCTCTGGGGGGAATTGTGACCAGCAAGTCCATCCGTGTCGGCGGCGACGATATGGATGAAGCGATTATCCAGTATATCAAAAAGAAATACAACCTGATGATCGGAGACCGTACCGCTGAAGAGGTCAAGATTAATATTGGTACCGCTTTCCACAAGGACAGTGGTACTGAAATGGAAATCCGCGGACGCGATCTGGTTACCGGTTTACCCAAAACCCTTAGAGTAACCTCCGATGAGATCAAAGAAGCCCTGGCTGATCCCGTGGAAGCAATACTTGAAGCCATCCGGGTTACTCTCGAAAAAACTCCCCCGGAATTGGCCGCCGACATTATGGACAAGGGCATCGTCTTGACCGGCGGCGGCGCGCTGCTGCACGGCTTTGACCGCCGCATCTCCGAAGAAACGGGCATGCCTGTTTTCCTGGCTGAAAATCCCATGGATTGCGTGGTTTTGGGCGCGGGCGAGGCCCTGTCTGAAATTGAATTATTGCGGCGGGTAGCCCTGATAACACGCAAATCGGGATCTTCTTAAATGAAAGGATAAGCGTGGATTTAAAACTTTAGTTTATTTTTT
>ERZ795060.5038-NODE-5038-length-10801-cov-3.478690_pt1 | contig 10801 bp, 13 predicted proteins | sample MGYA00375144_ERZ795060 | MGnify/ENA primary metagenome ERZ795060 (study PRJEB30189, sample SAMN05720157) | activated sludge metagenome | isolation source: anaerobic digester from wastewater treatment plant | place: Japan | collected 2015-05-15 ... | reverse complement strand
AGTTGCTTTGGACAAAATCCATAGAGACGTCGCGCTCAACTATGGCACCGCCTGGAATGCGGCCCGTCGTAGTCACGTTTTTCGTGACCCTTGCGGCAGCACCGCCTGCGACGAAACCGCCCACGGTGACGGGTCCCTGCGCCACGGCATACACCTTGCCGTCGGCAGCCTGCAGTGGAGTTTGAAGCAATACGCCACCTTCAAGACTCTTCGCATCGCCCATAGCGCTCACCACTACATCCACGGTCTGTCCCTGGCGCACAAAGGGCGAAAGTTGCGATGTGACGGTGACCACAGCCGCATTCCGAGAGCGGATCATCTTTTCGTCCGTAGATATGCCGAAACTCGTGACCATGTTGCGCATCATGCGAAGCGCCAGTTGACTCCTATCGCCAGTCCCCTGAAGGCCGACGACCAGTCCCAAGCCGGTGAGTTGGTTCGATCTGACCCCCTCCACATGGGCCAGCTCTTTGATGCGAACAGTAGGGTGAACGGCAGCCGAAGCAAACGGCATTGTAAAAAGCGCCGCCGACATAAAAACGATCGATGCGATCACAAGTCGTCTCATTTCCCTCTCCCCTTAGAATATGGCCTGTAGCAGTTGCGTAAGTAATCCGGGGCGCTGCACACGGCTCAATGTGCCCTTTCCTTCGACAAAAAGCTCGGCGTTTGCTACGTTATCACTTCCTATTGTATTGTCAGGGGTAACGTCTTGAGGGCGTATAACGCCGCGCAAGTGCAGTTTTAACGTCTCCGCATTCGTGCGGATGTCTCTCACGCCTTCTATCACCAGATTGCCGCTCGGCAAAACTTCCGTCACCAAGCATGTTATCTGCGTCTGCAGCCTATGGGTGCGCTCCGTGGAGGCATCGGCCTCCATGTCGCTGGTGGAGCTCGTGCCGAAACCCCTTATAAAGTCGAGTATCCCGGTTCCGTCGTCCACCTGATGGTCGTTATCTTTTGTGACATCCGTCTTCGCTTCGTCTTTGGTGTTGGTGCGCTCGTTGACCACAACAGTGACGATGTCGCCCACGCGCCTGGGGCGCTGGTCGGCATAAAGGCTGGCTCCATCTTGCCAGAGCGATTGTCCCCAAGCTGGAAGAGCGAGCAAAAACAGCACCGCAAGTGACGATAACAGCGAAAGCCTCTTCACGAGACATCAACCTCCTTCCACCAAAACAAAGCCGTCGCCGGCCACTATGCCCACGATGACCTTCTTGGTGCGTTCATTTCTCACTTTTACGCCTTCCCCTTTAAAACCGTCCTCCAGTGCCTTCCCCGGCATCTCGACTACCAATCCACCGGCCTTATAGACGAGGCGCACGATGGTCCCCCTCTCCACTAAGGGTAGACGCTTGAAGTCGTCGACCGTCAAAGCTTCGGCCCTTTCTAAGTCGCGGTTCAACGTGCTTCCTAAAACCTCATCAGGCGAAGACGGATAACGGCAATTTCGAGACAAAGCGACAACATCGACCAGAAGGTCCTCTAAGGCAATAATCGTGCCCCTTTTCAGGTCATGCGCGGCGACTATGATCGGCTGAGACCAGCGAACCTTGAGGTAAACCACGGAACGATCTCCTGCGGGTCCCTCAAAACGTAATGCCACTCTTTCGTCGGCTGGGCTAATCGACGATGGCGCAACAAGTTTTCCGGCACCTTTGCCCGAAGCTTCCACTTCTAATCCCCATCGCCAACCGGAAAGGCGCCGCACTGTGCTGGTCCATTTGTCCTCCTCCCTGCAGCGGACCACCTCGGGCATGGCGATTTTTACAGCTATGCCGCCTACGCCCGCCCCTTGCAAACTTTCTAAGACGTCGTCGATGGTGACGATTCCATCGCTAACATCCACCATAGCATGGGATGCCCGATAAGCCACGTCGATCCTCCCCTGCACTCTGCCCAAGGCTCCCAGTGGCATACGGACATCATATACGGACGTCTCGGGTTGCAACTCGATGGAAAGCATAGGCTCCTCGCCGCAGGACGGCGAGCCTCCAGCGATGAGAGAAAGCGCTATCGCCATTCCAATCAACCCGAAAATCCGGAGAGCTTTAATCATTTTGCGCCTCATCGCCTCAGGTTGTTGGCTATACGGAGTAGTTCATCAGCAGTCTGAATGGTTTTGGAATTGGCCTCGTATGCCCTTTGGGCGATGATCATGTTGACCATCTCCTCCACAACCTGGACATTCGCCATCTCAAGCGCGCCCTGAAGGAGCGTTCCCATTCCTTCTTCGCCTGGGTTGTTTAGTATCGGTTCGCCGCTCGCTTCCGTCTCCAAAAAGAGGTTCTTCCCGATCGCCATCAAGCCGGCCGGGTTTACGAAACGCGCAAGTTCTATCTGGCCAATTTCGTCCAAAGCCACTTGGTTGGGCAGGCGCACGGAGACCACCCCCGTCGGACTTATGATCACTTCAATGGCATCCTCGGGTATAACTATCTCGGGCTCGAGCAGGTACCCGTTAGACGTGATGATCTGCCCGTCAGCGTCGATCTTCCAAGAGCCGTCTCTCGTATAGGCAATTGTGCCGTCCGGCATGGTGACCTGGAAAAAGCCGTCTCCCTCTATAGCGACGTCCAGAGGGTTAGACGTTATTTGGATATTGCCAGGACCCATGAGGCGGTTTGTCCCCACCACGCGCGTGCCAAGGCCAACCTGTATGCCTGTGGGTAGCATGGAATCGGGCTCGACTGGAGCTCCCGGCTCCCGGTCTATTTGATACAGCAGGTCTTCGAAATCGGCGCGCATCTTTTTGTATCCGGATGTGTTCACATTCGCCAAATTGTTGGAAATCACATCTAAATTAGTTTGCTGGGCAATCATGCCCGTGGCGCCGGACCAAAGAGATCGAATCATTCTGCACTCACCTCACACTTAGCCTACCCGGCTGAAGGTGCTGATCAGCCTGCCTGTTGCCTCATCCTGTATAGTTACGCTTCTTGCGGCCATTTCATAAGCGCGGTTCGCCTCTACCATTGCTGTCATTTCCTCCACCACACTGACGTTGGCGCGCTCAAGCGCTCCCCGCACCAATCTAACAGCCCCGGCCGGTTGAGGCAAACCCGCTTGAGGGGTAGCCGTTAACAGGGATCTTCCCACCTGGCGCAGATACACAGGTCTCTCGAAGGCGACAATCTGTAGCTGGGCTATCACCCCCCCAGCTGCCACAACTTGCCCTTGATCGTCTATAAAGCAAGAGATGGCGTCGCCCAAAGCAATGGGACCACCATCCCCCAAAACCGGCATGCCATCGCCGTTGACGAGCTCGCCTGCAGCATTCTTTGAAAAATGGCCAGCCCTCGTATAGAAGGCGTTCCCTGCAGCGTCTTGAACTACGAAAAAACCCTCTCCGTCTATCGCCACATCCAGTGGATTGTCAGTCACCTGAATCGGACCGCGCCTGGTCATCATGGCCGTCTCAGACAAAACGACATTTAAAGCTGCATCACCCAGCGGCGCAACCTTGGGCGGCGAAAGATCTGGGATATTTTGCGCACTCTCAATACGGCTCACCAGAAGTTGAGGGAAGGATTTGTTGACATTTATACGCCCCCTGAAGCCCGCACTATCCGCATTAGCCAAATTGTTAGCCACCACATCCAGCGCCTTCTCCTGAACCAACATTGCGGATGCGCCAGTATATATGCCTCTGTACACAAAAAATTCCCCCTCAACCGCGCCTGGTTCCCCTTTTGAAGGCCGACATCACGGCCCCTGATCTCTTGAGGTTATCCAACTCCTCTAAGGCTTTGCCAGTCCCCAGGGCCACACATTCGATGGGATGTTCTGCCACGTATGTGGGAATATGAGTATGCTCAAATATCAGCTCCGGCAGTCCTCTGAGCAACGACCCTCCGCCGGCCAAAACGATCCCTCTGTCAATAATATCGGCAGATAGCTCCGCAGGGGTTAGTTCTAACACGTGCCGAATCCCCCTGATTATGGAGAGCACGGAGTCCTCAATTGCCTCCATCACGTCGTCGCTCGTCACCTCAACCTGCTTGGGTAGACCTTGAACTATATCTCTTCCCTTCACGCTCATCCGCATGACTTCGCCACTTCTATAGCACGTACCTATCGTAGTTTTTATGGTCTCCGCGGTCTGCGCCCCTATTTCTAAGTTAAACTTCTTACGCACCATCCTGACGATATCTTCATCGAATTCATCTCCCGCTATGCGCAGTGCCTCAGCTACTACGATACCCCCCAAGGAGATTACCGCGATGTCGGTCGTGCCGCCGCCGATATCGACCACCATGTTGCCCCTCGGTTCACCCACATCCAAGCCTGCTCCAATCGCGGATGCCATAGACTCCTCAATGAGATAGGCTTCCTTTGCTCCTATCTCGACAGCCGCCTCCAAGACGGCCAGCCGCTCCACGCCGGTTGCGCCAGACGGTACTGAGATCATTACGCGGTGTCGAAAGAGTCGGCTCAAACCCGGCGTTATCTTTTTCACAAAATATCGTAACATCGCTTCCGTGATTGTATAATCAGCTATCACACCATCATGCAGCGGCCGCACGGCTACCACATGCCCCGGAGTCCGTCCGAGCATGCGCTTCGCTTCCGCCCCAACTGCCAGGATCTTATTTGTGTTCTGGTCAATCGCCACAACAGACGGCTCGTGAAGCACCACGCCTTTGCTCTTTACAAATACGAGGACAGTGGCAGTCCCCAGATCGATGCCTATATCCATGCTCCACACGTCGGAAACCTCCTCGCTCTCTTCGCCGTAAAAACGACCTTGCAACTGAAATTATAAACATCATGCCTCACACATCCCATAGCGATGGGCAATATCCCACACGCCATAGGAAAAGCCCCTGCGGAGGCGCAGTCGGCCCGGCCTCGAGGCGCGACCCATCCAAAAGCAACCTCTCAAAGGCCTCAAGGCTGATCTTGTCACAGCCCAAGAGGTCGACGGTGCCTACTATAATGCGAACCATGTGGGTAAGAAAAGCATCCCCGCGAAAGCGCAACCAGTACAACGCTCCATGCCTTCTGAACTTGGCAACGTGAAGAGTGCGGGTAGCATCTTGTGGGCACTCGGAGGCCTCGCAAAAGGCCGCAAAGTTATGCCGCCCCAAAAGCAGAGCACATGCTCTCTTCACTCTCTCTTCGTCCCATGGTTTTCTCCTCCACCAGACATAACGGCGCAACTGCGGGTAGCAATAGGGCGCCTGCCATGTAAAATATACGTATTCCCGCCAACAAGCGCTAAAGCGGGCATGGAACCCTTCGGGCGCCCGCGCCACCCGCACCACCGCCACGTCCGAAGGGAGATTCCCTTGAAGGGCCAACCGCAGTCTTTCCGCCTGCCATTCCTTCATCAGAGAAAAGGATATGACTTGGCGCCTGGCGTGAACTCCCGCATCCGTCCTTCCAGCAGCTGCCACGTTCACTCCTTCGCCCCCTTCCAAGCGAGAAAGGGCATTTTCGAGAGCCTCTTGAACCGTCGGCAGCCCCTTTTGTCTCTGGAAGCCGAAAAACGCACCGCCGTCATAGCTGATCTCGGCAGCATATGCAACCATAGCGTTTAAGCCCACCTGTCCACATAGATAAAGACTAAAGTGACAATGGCTACAAAAATCAGAGCAAGCGTATCCGACAAAGACCAACACAAGGGGTGCATTCTGCTTCTTCCGACTCCGCCCCTGTACCCGCGTGCCTCCATAGCGACAGCGAGTTCGTCAGCCCGCTTAAAGACGATGACGAAAAGGGGCACCAAGACGGGTATGAAGGCGCGCAGCCTCTTTATGATCCCGCCTTGATCCAGTTCCGCGCCTCTCGCAAGCTGCGCCTTCATGATGCGATCTGTCTCCTTCAGCAATGTAGGAATAAAGCGCAACGCTATGGTCATCATCATGGCCAACTCATGGGCCGGAAATCCCAAGGGCTTCAAAGGCGAAAACAGGCGCTCCAATCCGTCGGCCAGCTCCATAGGGCTGGTAGTGAGCGTCAGGAGGTTCGCGAAAAGCACGAGAAATATAAGCCTGAGGCCCATCCTCACGGCGAGGTTTGCGCCTTGGCTGGTTATGGTCAAAAACCCCAACTTAAAGAGGGCATCCCCTCCGGTGAAGAAGAGATGCACGATGGCCGTAAAGGCCACGAGGATCAATACAGGCCGCGCGGAGCGGACCAGAACCTTAAGCGATAAGCGAGAAAGAAGGACAGAAAAGACCAAAAACGCTCCCCAGAGGGAAAAAGCCAAGGGGTGGAACGCCGTAAACACCCCGATCAGGATAATCACTGTCGAAAGTATCTTGCAGCGCGGATCGAGGCGATGAACGAGAGAATCGGCCGGGATATACTGACCTAATGTGAGGTGCTCGAGGAAACGCACGACGAAACCTCCTTGGCCACTGCCGAAAAGAGCCTTTCCACATCCCACGTCACAGGCACGTCCATGCCCCGTTGGCGCAACTTCCAGGCCAATTCTACCAAGGGCGGCAAGACCAATCCCTTAGGGGGGTGTTCAATGAGTTGCTCAACGAAGACGCTCGGTGCACCCCAAAATCTGCTCTTTCCGTCTTCCAAAACTAAGACGCTATCGCACAATTTGAGCGCGATATCGAGATCGTGCGTGATATGCACTATGCCAAACCCTTCTTCTTTAAAGGATCTCAGGAGCGAAACGAGCTCCTTCTTTCCGCGCGCATCCAAGCCGGCCGTAGGTTCGTCGAGGACGATATAAGACGGACGCGCCGCCAAAACAGAAGCGATAGCCAACCGCCTCTGTTCCCCTCCTGAAAGACTAAAGGGGCTGCGAGAAACCATACCTTCGTCCAAGCCTACAAGCCGCAGGGAACTGCGCACTACTTTGTCAAGTTCTTCTTCCGGCACCCCAAAATTGCGCGGCGCAAAAGCTACTTCATCGAAGACGCTCTCGGCAAAAAGCTGCTGTTCGGGATATTGAAACACGAGTCCAACGCGGCGGCGGATAGCCTTAAGCTGCGCACCCTTTGAAACGGCAGGTATGTCGTCGACAAATACGCTTCCCTTCGTAGGCAAAAGCAGCGCATTGAGGTGCTGCGCCAGCGTAGATTTGCCGCTGCCCGTATGTCCAACGACCGCAACCCATTCCCCTCTGTCCACGGAGAGACTGACCCCGTCCAGGGCCACGGTTTCGACGGGCGTGCCGCTGTGGTAGACGTATTTAATGCTCTCGACCGCTATCGACAAAGGGATTCCACCACCTCAAGGGGAGATGGCGGCACAGTACGCTCTATCAACCCGTGCACTCTCAACTTATGCCAAAAGAGCACCACATCGGGCACGTCTAAACCCCATTCGAAGAGACGATCAGGCTCCATAAATAGCTCAATGGGGACCCCACTCCAAACCAGGCATCCTCCTCTCAATATCAAAACCCTGTCGCAATCCAAGATCTCCTCCGTCCTGTGAGTTATCTGCACCAGCGTCATCCCTCGATTATGAAGAGTAGAAAAGAGGGCCAAGAGTTCTTCTCTGCCGGAGGGATCGAGCATGGAGGTAGCTTCATCCAAAACCAAGACCTCGGGGTTCATGGCCAGCGCGCCAGCTACGGCTAAGCGTTGCTTTTGCCCGCCTGAAAGGGCATAAGTGGGACGTCGGCGCAATTCGCTCAATCCTGTCACATCGAGAGCCCAATCCACCCTCTCGCTTATCTCCTCAGGAGGCAACCCCAAGTTTTCCGGCCCGAATGCTACATCCTCTTCCACCACAGCGGCTACTATCTGATTATCCGGGTTTTGAAAAACCATGGCCACCGTTCGCCGTATATCGAAGAGGCGCTCAGGGTCTCGTGTATCCCAGCCGCATATAAGACAAACGCCCTGCGTCGGCTGAAGCAGGGCGTTTAGATGCTTGGCTAAGGAGGATTTGCCCGATCCGTTTTCCCCTACTATCGCCACCCGTTCTCCCCTGTATATCTCCAGGTCGATGTTCGATAGAGCGAAATGGGATGTGCCGGGGTAGGCAAAAGACACTCCCTTTAAGGCGCATATTGCCTCTTTTGCCATGATGTTAGGTTATTGGACGAGCTCTATCACTGCAGTTGGAGCCCCATCACTCGGTCTATTGCCGGCCTTGACAATCCTGGTATAACCGCCCGGTCTGGTGGCATATCTCGGCGCAAGCTCATCGAAGAGTTTCTTCGTAGCCTCTTTATTGTTAAGGCGCGCTGCTACGATGCGGCGATCATGCAAGCCTCCTCTCTTGGCTCGAGTGATCAGTCTTTCAACGAGACGGCGCAGTTCCTTAGCTCTGGTCACTGTAGTGACGATGCGTTCCTCCATCACGAGGCTTATGGCAAGATTTTTCATCATGGAACGCCTGTGGCCTCCTGGGCGCCCGAGCTTGCGCACGTCAACTCTATGTCTCATGGCTAATTAATCCCCCTTTTTCTCATTGTCCACATTGCCTTCATCTCGTAACGCCAATCCATGCTTGGCCAGTTGCTCTTCTATCTCCTTTAGGGCCATTTTGCCCAAGTTGCGTATCTTGAGCAAATCGCTCTTCGTGCAGTTGAGCAACTCGCCGATCGTTCGAATGTTGCCCCGCAGCAGGCAATTCTCGCTTCGCGTCGAAAGCCCGATGTCTTTTATAGGGCGAGAGAGCAGTTCAGCCCCATAAGAAGGTGCGAGCGTCTTGGATTCGACCTTGCTTTCTTCATGCTGCAAAGTGCGCTCTTCTATTGTTTTGCTCAATCGGTCTGAAAACTTAGCAAAATAGCCCTGCAAAATCTTGGCTGCTTCCACAATAGCATTGTCAGGCTGGACTGTCCCGTTCGTCCACACTTCCAACACAAGCCTATCGTAGTCAGTCCTCTGCCCCACCCTCGCATCTTGCACCTCGTAACTTACGCGCAAAATTGGAGAGAAGATGGCATCGATCAAAAGGGCATCGGCCGGCAAATATTGGGGGCGCGGACGGTCAGAGGTGACATACCCTACCCCCCGCCCCACATAAAGGTCCATCGCGAGCGATGCCCCCTCCGCTAAAGTGCAAATATACGCATCTGGATCTACAAACTCTACCTCGCTATCTGGAAAGATGTGGGCAGCCGTGACGCGCTCGGGCCCTTCGACTTCCAGTCGCAATTGGCGCACTTCGGCGCTATGGCTTTTAAGGGGCACACGTTTGAGATTGAGCGAAAGTTCAATCATATCCTCTTTTACCCCAGGAATTACCGAAAATTCATGAACAACCCCCTCAATGCGCACCGCCATGATTGCCGCTCCCTCTATAGAGGAAAGAAGCACACGGCGCAGGGCATTGCCCAAAGTGGTCCCATAACCGCGCATTAGAGGCTCTACAACTATCTTCCCATACCGCTCGGCGAGATCCACAGCGCGAATCTCGGGCTGAATATGCTCCAACCCCATACCTCCTATCTGGCGTAAAACTCCACGACCAGTTGCTCGTTCACGAGCACGTCTATTTGCTCTCTCGTGGGAAGACTTAAGACCCTGCCTTCCGCCCTATCGGCATTGAGCTCAAGCCAAGCCGGCACACCCCTCGTACGCGCAACCTCCAAGTTGTCGCGCACCCATGCAATATCGCGGCTTTTCTCAGCGATGGCCACGACGTCGCCCGACCTGACCAAGGCGCTCGGTATATTCGCCCTTTTGCCGTTCAGGGTAATGTGGCCGTGACGAACGAGCTGACGCGCCTGACTCCTGCTCGAGGCGAAACCCAACCGAAAGACCACATTGTCCAACCTTCTCTCTAAAAGCTGGAATAAGGCGTGTCCAGTCTGTCCAGGCATCCTGGTGGCCATCGCATAAAAGCGACGGAAGGCGGCCTCGTGCATCCCATATATACGGCGCATCTTCTGTTTCTCTCTCAGACGCACCCCATATTCGGTCTCCTTTGGCCTACGGGAGCCATGTTGGCCAGGACGACGGTTCCTGCGGCCTACGGCGCACTTTTCGCTGTAGCAACGATCGCCCTTTAGAAATAACTTGGTCCCTTCGGCACGGCAAAGCCTACAAAGGGGACCCGTATATCTGCTCATCCTGCTTCACTACCTCCTTTGTAGGTAACGTTAAACGCGGCGCCGCTTTGGCGGGCGGCAACCATTGTGAGGAACGGGCGTGACGTCCCTGATTGTATTCACCTGAAGGCCGACGGTCTGAAGGCTGCGAATGGCCGACTCGCGCCCGGGTCCAGGTCCCTTAACGAGCACATCGACCTGCTGAACACCGTGACCCTGGGCTTGCTTAGCCGCCTGTTGAGCGGCCAACTGAGCGGCATAAGGCGTAGACTTTCGAGTGCCCTTGAAGCCGACGTTGCCGCCAGACGCCCACGCCAGGACGTTTCCTCCCTTATCGGTTATAGTGACTATAGTGTTATTGAACGTGGAGTAAATGTGAGCCACACCATAACTCACATTCTTCTTTTCTTTTCTTTTCCCCCTGCGTTGTTGTTTGCTTTTCGCCAACTCGGCTCAACCTCCTGCAAGTTCAATTCGCTTACTTCTTAGCGGTGGCCTTCTTCTTGCCGGCCACAGTACGACCTGGCCCCTTGCGGGTCCTGGCATTCGTCCGCGTTCTCTGACCTCGCACGGGAAGCCCCAACTTGTGTCTTATTCCTCTGTAGCAGCCTATATCCATAAGGCGCTTGATGTTGCTAGCCACCTCGCGCCTCAGATCGCCCTCCACGCGGTAATTGCGTTCTATCTCCGATTGCAACTTCTGGATTTCCTCTTCCGTGAGATCCTTTACGCGCGTATCGGGGCTTACTCCTGTGTTTGCAAGTATCTTGCGGGCAGAGGATAATCCTATACCGTAAATATATGTAAGAGCAATCTCTATCC
>ERZ795060.5031-NODE-5031-length-10811-cov-3.436779_pt1 | contig 10811 bp, 10 predicted proteins | sample MGYA00375144_ERZ795060 | MGnify/ENA primary metagenome ERZ795060 (study PRJEB30189, sample SAMN05720157) | activated sludge metagenome | isolation source: anaerobic digester from wastewater treatment plant | place: Japan | collected 2015-05-15 ... | reverse complement strand
CCGTCGCAGGAATGGAAGAAGCAGCGCTTCAAGAAGCCGGAACAGCAGAAATGGTACGCCGGCGAAACCATCTCCATCGGCATCGGCCAGGGCTACAACGCCTACACCCCGATCCAGCTCGCACAAGCCACCGCCACACTGGCCAATAACGGGGTCATGTTCCGGCCGCACCTGGTCCAGAACATCGTCAACACCCGGAGCGGCGAGAAACGCCCGGTCGAACCCAAGCCGCTGCGCGATCTGGGCTGGAAGCAAAAGAACCTGGACGTGATCCACCGCGCCATGATCGGCGTGAACAAGGAAGGCACCGGCACCCGCGCCTTTGCCGGGGCGCCCTACAGCGTCGGCGGCAAGACCGGTACGGCCCAGGTCTTCTCCCTGAAGGGGGCCCAGTACAAGGAATCGGCCGTCAAGAAGCACCTGCGCGACCACGCCCTGTTCATCGCCTACGCCCCCGTCGAGAATCCGAAGATCGCCCTCGCCGTGCTGGTCGAGAACGGCGGTTTCGGCGCCCAGTCCGCCGCCCCGATCGCCCGCATGGTGCTCGACTACTATCTGCTGGGCAAGCTGCCGGCCGGCGCCGCCAAGGAAGACAGCGATGCCATCGAGGAGGAACACGAGGAATGATGGATGTCGTCGGAACCCTGCGCCGAGCCTGGGCCAATGCCGTCGCCCACCTCGACTTCCCCTTGCTGCTGATCACCGCGGCCATCATGGCGATCGGCCTGGGCACGGTCTATTCGGCGACCTACGACAGCACGCACCGCATGATGTCGCAGGCCGGCAACATGGGCATTGCGCTCGTCGTGATGTGGGTCGTCTCGCGCATTCCGCCGCAAAAGCTGATGAGCTTCGCCATTCCGCTCTACGTTATCGGCATCGTGCTGCTGATTGCCGTCTTCCTGTTCGGCATCAAGGTCAACGGCGCCCGGCGCTGGCTGTCGATCGGCTTCACACGCGTCCAGCCCTCCGAAATCATGAAGATCGCCATGCCATTGATGCTGGCCTGGTATTTCCACAAGTACGAAGCGACGCTGAAGCTCAAGCACTACGGCGTAGCGGCCCTGCTGCTCCTGGTGCCGTTCGCGCTCGTCGCCAAGCAGCCCGACCTGGGCACGGCGCTGCTCATCGGCGCAGCCGGCTTCTATGTCATTTTCTTTGCCGGCCTGCCGTGGAAGATCATCATTGGCCTGCTGGCCAGTGCCGCCGCAGCCGCCCCCATCCTGTGGAACATGCTGCACGACTACCAGCAGAAGCGCATCCTGACCCTGATCGACCCGACGACCGACCCGCTCGGCTCCGGTTACCACATCATCCAATCGACCATCGCCATCGGCTCCGGCGGCAAAGTCGGCAAGGGCTTCCTGAACGGGACGCAAACCCACCTCGAATTCATCCCGGAAAAGCATACCGACTTCATCTTCGCGGTCTATTCCGAAGAATGGGGCCTGCTCGGCAACGCCACGCTCATCTTCCTGTACACCCTGCTCATCGGCCGCGGCCTGATGATCGCCTCGGCAGCGCCGACCACCTTTTCCCGCCTGCTGGCCGGCGCCATCACGCTCGGTTTCTTCACCTACGCCTTCATCAACATGGGCATGGTCAGCGGCATCCTGCCCGTGGTCGGTGTGCCGCTCCCCTTCATGAGCTTTGGCGGCACGGCACTGGTCATCCTGTTCCTGGGCATCGGCATGCTGATGTCGATCCACACCCACCGCATGCTGGTCAAGAAATGATCCGCCTCGCCCTCGCCGCAGCCATCGCTGCCCTGCTAGCCGCCTGCACGGGCTCCGGCCCGGTCCGCGAACCGGTAGTAGCCGAGCCCGGCAAGGCACCGGCGGCCCGGACCCCCACCCCGACCCGCAAGCCGACAGCCGTCCTCAAGCGGGGCGGCGGTTTCTACAAGGACGATGGCCCCGCCGACGACATTCCGGACGGCCTCGACGACATTCCCGATGCCGAACCCAGGTGGGAGCCGTTGCACAAGCCGGCGACCCGGCCCTACGTCGTGCTCGGCAAGGAGTACATCCCGAACACCGCCGTCAAGCCTTACAAGGCACGCGGCATCGCCAGCTGGTACGGCAAGAAGTTCCACGGCCAGAAGACCTCGATCGGCGAACCCTACGACATGTTCGCGATGACCGCGGCACACACCACCCTGGCCCTGCCCTCCTATGCCCGGGTCACCAACGTGCAGACCGGCAAGTCGGTCATCGTCCGCGTCACCGACCGCGGCCCCTTCCATGCCGACCGTGTCATCGACCTCTCCTACACCGCCGCCTACAAGCTGGGATTGATCAATGGCGGCAGTGGCCAGGTCGAGGTCGAGGCCATCATCCCGGGCGAGGCAACCGGCACCACCTACGCCCAGACCACTCCGCCGGCGCGCCAGACTGCGGCAGAGAAGGACGATCTGGAGCAACTGGCCCGTCGCATGGCGCTCGAGGAGCGCCCGGTACAGACTGCCGCCATGGCGGGCATGAGCGGCGACACCAGCATACCGAAAGGTGTCTATCTGCAACTGGGCGCATTTTCGAATGCCGACAATGCAGAGAACCTGAAGAACCGCCTGCTCCGCGAACTGGACTGGGTGGGCGAGGCGATGCGGGTCAATTCCGGCGGCGGCATCCACCGCCTGCATCTCGGCCCCTACGCCAGCCGCAGTGACGCCGAGAAGGTGGCCGAGCGGATCAGGGCCGACCTCGGTTTCCGGCCAACCTTCGTTACCCGCTAGAAAACAATCAGGCCAGGTTGACCTGGGCGACGACGACGTTGCCTCGCCCCTGATACTCCAGCGCAGCGAAACTCATCATCCGGGCCATGGCGATGCCGCGACCGTTCGGGTCGAAGGCGCGATCCGGATCGAAGGTCAGGAACTTCTGCCATTCGAATCCCTCTCCCTGGTCGGTGATCGTGAAGGTGACCGCGGTTGCACTGCGCTCGGCCCGCACCATGGCAAAACGCCCGGCGAACTGCGGCAGGGCGAGGCGGCGCTTGATCTCGGCCTCCCAATCGCCTTCCCACTTGAGCAGCGACTTTTCCTGATAGGTCACGCCCAGGTTGCCGTGCTCGACGGCATTGACCATCAGGTCGGACAGGCCTGGCGCCACCACGTCCGGAACGGGGCACATGCCGGCCAGTACGGAAACCAGGGAGCTGATGTCATCGAGGGTCACGAAACGGTATTCGACACTCTGGATCAGCGCCTGTGCCTCTTCCAGGCGCGCTGCCCGGCTGCGCAGCTGGCTACGGCCCCGGCGGTCCTCCAGCGCAGCGCGGACGATGGAGATCAGCGCCTCCGGCTCGTACGGCTTGGTCAGGTAATAGTAGGCACCCGCTTCCAGGCCTTCGCGCACCTGGTCCGGCGAGGAGGCAGCGGTCTGCATGATGACCGGGATGTCGGCGAAGCGCGCCTCACGTTTCATCCGGCGCAGCAATTCCATGCCATCCAGCTCCGGCATCATCCGGTCGAGCACGACCAGGGAGAAATCGCTGTCCGGCGCACTCAGGCTGGCCCATGCCTCCAGCGGGTTGCTGTGCATCTCGAGTTCGATGTCTTCCTGCGCGAGAAACTCCTCGATGATGAACAGGTTCAGCTGCTCATCATCGACTACGAGGACACGTTCCTTGTTCATTGTTCAGTCTCTCTCCATCACCGGGCGCCGCCTTCCAGTGCGGGCATCGAGTCGAATCATACCGCAATGCAGCCGAATGAATTCCCCGGGCCCGCAAGCCACACGGCGCCTGGCGGCAAACGGCAAACCGGGTGCGCTTTCGGCCTTTGACGAGGATCAATGGCAAACCGGGTGGGCTGGCTATACTCCGGCCCTTGCCATTCAGGATGTTAGCGATGACTTCCCTGCCCGACCTCGTCTGTCCGGCCGGCAGCCTGCCGGCCCTCAAGGCAGCCGTCGACAACGGCGCCGATGCCGTCTATCTCGGCTACAAGAACGATACCAACGCCCGTAACTTCGCCGGCCTCAACTTCGACGCCAGGGCCATGGCGGAAGGTATCCGCTACGCCCACGCCAAGGGGCGCGAGGTGCTGATGGCGATCAACACCTTCCCGCAGGCCGGGCGTTCCGCCGACTGGCACAAGGCCGTCGACGGCGCCGTCGACCAGTGTGTCGACGCCATCATCCTGGCCGACATCGGCCTGCTCGACTACGCCCGCAACAAGCATCCGCAACAGCGCCTGCACCTTTCCGTGCAGGGCTCGGCCACCAGCTACGAGGCGATCAATTTCTGCCAGCGCGAGTTCGGCGTCCGTCGTGCCGTGCTGCCGCGCGTGCTGACCCTGGCCCAGGTCGAGCATGTGATCAAGAACACCACGGTGGAGATCGAGGTCTTCGGTTTCGGCAGCCTGTGCGTGATGAACGAGGGCCGCTGCTGGCTGTCGTCCTACGCCACCGGCGAGTCGCCGAATACCGTTGGCGCCTGTTCGCCGGCCAAATACGTGCACTGGGAGCGCGCGCCCGGCAGCATGAGCACACGCCTGAACGGTATCCTGATCGATCGCTTCAGCGACGACGAGCCGGCCGGTTACCCGACGCTGTGCAAAGGCCGTTTCGACGTCAACGGCGCCACCTATTACGCGCTCGAGGAACCGACCAGTCTGAATGTACTGGAAATTCTGCCGGCGATCGCCGACATCGGCGTCGCGGCGATCAAGGTCGAAGGCCGGCAACGCAGTCCGACTTACGTTGCGCAAGTGACGCGTGTGCTGCGCGCGGCACTCGATGCGCTGGCGCGCGACGACGGGCATTTTCAGATCAGCCCGGCGTGGCAGGCCGCGCTGGCCAAAGTCTCCGAGGGCAAGCAGATCACGCTGGGTGCTTACAACCGTCCCTGGCGTTGAGCGGTACGAAGCGGATGAAGCTGGCTCTCGGTCCTCTGCTCTTTTTCTGGCCCAAGCACGAGATACTCGAGTTTTACGCCGCTATCGCGCAGAATCCGGCCATCGATATCGTTTATGTCGGCGAAACGGTCTGTTCGCGTCGCCAGCAGTTGCGCCTCGGCGACTGGCTGCAGTTGGCGCACGATCTCAGCGCCGCCGGCAAGGAAGTCGTGCTGTCGGCGCCGGCTTTGCTCGAATCGGAAAACGACCTGAAAACCGTGCGCCGCCTGCACGCCGCGCTCAGCGACATCCCGGGCGCCTTGCTCGAAGTCAATGATCTCGGTGCCGTCAATATCGTTGCCGGTCACCCATTCGTCGCCGGACCGCATCTGAACATTTATAACGAAGTGACGCTGGCCACTTACGCCCGTTACGGCCTGCGACGCTGGCTGCCGCCGCTCGAAGGCGACCGGCCGCTGATCAGCCGCCTGCATCGCCAGCGGCCGGCGGGTGTGGAAAGCGAAGTCTTCGTTTTCGGCAAGTTGCCGCTGGCTTTTTCGGCACGCTGCTTCACCGCCCGCCACTATCAGCTGAACAAGGACGATTGCCAGTTCAAGTGTCTGGATCATCCGGACGGACTGACGCTGCGCACCCGCGAAGCACAACCCTTCCTGGCGATCAACGGTATCCAGACGATGTCGGCACAGACTTATTCCCTGCTGGCACAGATGCCGGAATTGCTCGCGCTCGGCATTGACAGCGTGCGCATCAGTCCGCAATCTACACACATGCCGGCGATCATCGCCGCTTTCGATGCCGCCCGGCGGGGTCAGTCCGACGAAGACGCGGCGCAGAGCGCGCAGTGGGCGACGGAAGGTCTGGTCAATGGTTACTGGTTCGGCAACGCGGGCATTGCGCAGCATCCGTCCGACCGTCCGAACCTTTGACCTTTTTGTCGCCGGGTGTCTTTTATTGAGGAATCGATCATGCGTCCAGAGGCTTCATTCTCCGGCTTCAAGCTGCCAGCGATCTTCGCCACGATCGGCCCGCATCTGCCGCAATGGCCGCACGCCTTGGCCTTGGCGACAGCGTTGAACGCGGCCGCCAAGATTCGCATTCTGCCGGCGGAAAGTCTGGACCGGCTCGAAGGAAAATGTTTCGTCGTCGAGGTCATCGACGCCGGCAGTCAGGCGGCTTTCTGCTATCGCGCCGGCCTGTTTCGGCCGATGATGACCACCCCGGCGGCGCCCGATCTGAGCTTCCGCGCCAATCTGGCCAGTTTCCTGAAGCTCGTTTTGCGCCAGGAAGACCCGGACACGCTGTTCTTCAACCGTGAGCTGAGCATCGTCGGCGATACCGAACTGGGACTGATCGTCAAGAACATGCTCGACGCCATCGAATGGCCGGAACTGCGTTTGCCCGACCTGCCGCTTTTCCGCCGCCAGGGACCTGGCTGACAGTTACCCGCAATTAAAGCCATCATCACAGTCCCTCAACCTGGCAGCCGCCGGTCACGCTCCCTGGCGGCCGGTTTTGCCTGTGCGCTCGGCGCCGGCTTGCTCTGGGGCCTGGTCTTCGTCGTTCCGCTGCTGTTGCCCGATTATCCTCCGGCGATGCTCTCGCTGGGCCGCTATCTGGCTTTCGGCGTCATCGCCTTGATGCTGGCTTACAGCGATCGGCGGCGTCTGCTGGCCTTGCAAGCCGCCGACTGGTGGCGAGCGACCGAACTGGCGCTGATCGGCAATCTGGTCTACTACCTGTGCCTGGCCGGCGCCATCCAGCTGGCTGGCGCGCCGGTGCCGACGATGCTGATCGGCACCTTGCCGATCGTCATCGCCATCGCCAGCAATTTCGGCGCCGAAGCATTGCCGTGGCGCCGTCTGGCACCGTCGTTGCTGGTCATCGCACTGGGCATCGTGCTGGTCAACCGTCATGAAACGGCGCATCTGGCCGATCCGCACAGCCAGTACGCGCATCGATTGGGCATCCTGCTGGCCATCGGCGCGCTGCTCGCCTGGACCTGGTATCCGATCCGCAACGCATACTGGCTGCGACAGAGACCGGCGATCTCGTCGGGTACCTGGGCCGTTGCGCAGGGATTGGCGACGCTGCCGCTCGCCGCGCTCGGCATGCTCGCCGCCGGTTTCCATTTCGACGGCGACAGCGCTTTCGACTATCCCTGGGGAGCGCGACCGCTGCGCTATCTTGGACTGATGCTGCTGCTCGGCCTATGCGCTTCCTGGCTGGGTACGCTGCTCTGGAATCGCGCCAGCCAACTGTTGCCGACGGCTCTCGTCGGCCAGTTGATCGTTTTCGAAACGCTGGCCGCGCTGGCCTATGCCTTCATCTGGCGCGGCGCACTGCCCGAGGGACCGGTGACGCTGGGTATCGTCCTGCTGATTTCTGGCGTGATTCTGGGCGTGCGCAGCTTCCGGATAGACTGATCAACCCCGGCTGTAGTCGCTGACGAGCCTGAAGATATTGACCTTATAGGTCATTGACTCGTGTCGGAAAAATTTACAGTTGAAAGCTCACATCGACTGTGAGAAGCATATTCTCTTATAATTTAAATATAAATTATACATACGGCATGTTTTTTGCTTCCGAGTTGGCCGGATTAATTGCTTGCTACAAAAGTATTGTCCCCATCAGCCCAGATAAACTAAAGGAAACAAGACATGAAATTCAGCAAACTGCGCGCTTCCTTTATCGCTCTTGCCATAAGCTTGCCGTTTCAGGCGCATGCCGATCTTTTCAGTCTGACGATCGATGGCGTCGATCCAGCGGGGCCGGGAGGAATCTTCACCGGTTCGGCAAGTCCCTTGCCTGGCGTGTTTGTCGGCTTGGGCAATTGCAATTCTCCAGGCGCTCCGGCATCTGGTCCGGATCCGCAATGCAACGGTTTGGCCGAACGGAACCTTCTCGATAGCGCGGCGGCGGTAGACGCCTGGAAGGTGGATCACAACAGCCCTACCACGACCAATGCGGTAATTTACGGCTTCAACTTCCCGCTCGATCAGATTCTGTTTCACAAGATTACGCCGCTGCAGTTCAACAATGGTGATTCAAAGTCTGTCAGCCAAGGATTCGATTTCATCGTCGGATATACCGGTAAATACTCGTCCGGCCCGGGCGGTGACCATTGCGGAATGGCGCCACCGGCAGGAACGACGCCTCAGGACGCGTGGCTTTATAACGTCGCGCTCGGACGCAACGTCACGATTACCAACAACAACACGCTGGCCAGCATTTCGGCGTTCATTCCCCAATCCGCTCGCCTTTGTATCGGCGCGATTGATACGGACTGGCTGAGCATTGACCCGAGCAACGTCGTTAACATCGATCTGACAAGCATTGGCGGCACATCGATCAACTTCCAATTGGGCGGGGTCGGCCCATTGTCGCAAGGCGACCCGAATGTCCCTGTCATTCTCGGCGCAAATGGCCTCCCGCTGCCGTCGACGCTTGCCCTCATGGGTGTCGGATTGCTCGGGCTGGCAAGACGGCTCGGCGTCCGCAAACAGCCCGCTGTTGACTGAAGCCAAGCTTGCTTTTTCCGTTTTGCTTTTTTCGCTTTTCCGCGCTGAAACGGCCCGAAATCGCTTCGGGCCGTTTTGTTATGAAATTGCTGTCGGTGAATGCAACTCTCTATTCCGAAATAGTAATCAGCCTCTCTCCCAGGGGTGAGGACCGCCGCTGACTTGCCGTCGGTTTCACTTCTCCCGAGCCGGAATCAGTTGTTGCGGTTCCGTAATCGAAGTACAGACGACGCTCCACCCGAACCGCAGTTCGACTGACGACAACGCAGCTCAATCAATCTGCAGTTGTTCCGGCGACAACAACAGATAGCGCGCGTGACGCGCTTCTTTCCGGTCGCCTTCGTCGCTGACCAGCATCAGGTAAGGCCGGCCGTCGATGATCGCCGGCGCCACGCCTTCGGCATGGCGGAAGCCGGGCATGCCGGCAAGGCGTACGCGTCGCGGCGTACTGTCGCGGACACCATCCCAGAACCACAAACTGAAGTCGATCTGTTCGCGCGCCACCGGGCCGGTGATCAGCAGGTAGCCGTGCAGGAAAGGTACATACGACATGCCGCGTATGCCTTGTCCGTCGAGATCGAGCGCGATCAGCGGCGCAGACACTTCTGGCCGGGCATCGTCGTCGAAAATCGCCGACACATTGTCGATGGCGGCGATGATCGCCCGTCCGTCGAGCAAGGGGCTGCGGAAACCGATCAGCAAGCGGCGCTGATCGGCGCTCATCGCCAGTTCTTCGATGTTCAAACCGCCCTCGCTCTTGACCCGTCGCACCTCAGCCGCAGCCGCCAGCACCGGGTGCGCGGCGGTCAGCGCCCGCTTCAGATTGTCGACGACGCGCGGCTCCTCGACCTTGTCGCCGTCGAGCCGGAAACGGACCAGTCGTTCGCGCGCTTTATGCGTTTCGCCTTTCTCGTCGCGCGAATGCGACGTGATCGCGTAGACGAAGCCGGCAGCATCGCCAGTCACGCCTTCGAGATCGTCGAGCTGCCAGAAATCGCCCTGTCCCCACGACCAGAACGGCGCCGCCAGTGACGTCCGCCGACAGCGGCCTTCGTGTAGCGTCAGCAGGCTCAAGGCATGTTTTTCCTCATCTTCGACGACGAGAAAACGGCCGTCGGCCAGTTGATGGATACCGGATGGCTCGTAAAAATCGTGCATTTCGTGAAACTGGGCAAACGGATCGATGGCCAAGGCAGCGCTCCTGAAAAGTGAGATGGTCCTGTTTGTCAGGACAGAAAATGCTCCCGGACAAGTGGAGCCCTGAGTGGCATGACGAAATCAACTCCGAGCGACAGTGACACGCTCCAGCGGATGCCGTCGTCGAAGAAAGTACGCCGGCGGCAAAATGGCGAAAAGCTTTTGGCCAAATTGATCGGCAAGCCACGCTGCTTGCGCAACATTCTATCGTGCTCATCATGGTTTGAAACCTCGATCTACTTACACGGCAGCTGGGTGGACTTCGCGCCCCGTTTGCGGCGTTTCGCGTACAACACCTTCCGGTATAATGCGCAGTTTTGCTGGACTTTCTGAAGGTTAGCCATGCCCATCTACGCTTATCGTTGCGCGTCCTGTGGTTTTGAAAAAGATCATCTGCAAAAAATGAGCGATCCGCTGCTTAGTGTTTGTCCCACTTGCGGGCAGGCGACTTACAGCAAGCAGGTCACTGCGGCCGGTTTTCAGTTGAAAGGCAACGGTTGGTACGCGACCGATTTCAAGAATGGCGGCGGCAAGGTCGACAAGCAGCCGGCCGACAGCACGGCGACTGAAAAAAGCGAGACGCCAGCGCCGTCGCCGGCGTGTCCTTGCGCGCCGGAAGTGGCGGCGGCCTGCAGCGCCAAGTGATCAAGCGCTATTTCATCACCGGCCTGCTGATCTGGGTGCCGCTGGCGATTACCGCCTGGGTGCTGATGTCGATCATCGGCACGATGGACGGTACGCTGCAGTGGCTGCCCGAGGCGGTTCATCCGCGGCGGCTGTTCGGCTTCGACATTCCCGGTGGCGGTGCGCTGCTCACTTTGCTGATCATTCTGCTCACCGGTCTGCTGGCGACCAATTTCATCGGTCAGCGGTTGATTCGCTGGTGGGAAAGCCTGCTGGCGCGCATTCCGGTGGTCAATTCGATCTATAACAGCGTCAAGCAGGTCTCGGATACGCTGTTTTCGTCGTCGGGCAACGCTTTTCGCAAAGCGCTGCTGGTCGAATATCCGCGGCGTGGCGCCTGGACGATCGCCTTCCTGACCGGCAAGCCGGGCGGCGAAGTGGCGGCGCATCTGAGCGGCGAGCATCTCAGCGTCTATGTGCCGACGACGCCGAACCCGACCTCCGGGTTTTTTCTCCTCGTGCCGAAGGCCGAGGTCATCGAGCTGGAAATGAGCGTCGACACCGCGCTCAAATATGTGATTTCAATGGGCGTCGTTCCGCCGCCTGACAAACCG
>ERZ795060.5015-NODE-5015-length-10833-cov-4.014567_pt1 | contig 10833 bp, 10 predicted proteins | sample MGYA00375144_ERZ795060 | MGnify/ENA primary metagenome ERZ795060 (study PRJEB30189, sample SAMN05720157) | activated sludge metagenome | isolation source: anaerobic digester from wastewater treatment plant | place: Japan | collected 2015-05-15 ... | reverse complement strand
CATGGGTGATGCCCCGAACCTGAGCAACCTGAATTACCATCTACCACTGGGCGGCCTAAAGATGAAGTTACAGCTTTATCCGGAGAAGCTTACCGCGGAGATTACCTACGAGGATTCAGTTGCCGGCATGGAGACGGAATTTTTTGAGCGCACGCTGGTCTATAACGCCACGGCCAATTTTGTGCTTATCGACAACCTGGAAGCTTTGATCCTGAACTTTGAGCGATATTCTTATGCCATATCGCGCAGCACGGTGGAAAGCTGGTACGGCGCGACTCTTAAAACCCTGCAGGATGAGACGCGGTGGGCTGAGGAGGTGCAGCATCCGCTTTCCGACAGGGCTTACGTGAAATCCTTTATCGAAGAGAACTTCACCGTGCAGCCGCGAGTGCGTTAAATATGAAGTCTATGCGCCCAAATCAAAAAAAGACCGGACATGCCCACCGCCTGCAGCGCCTGCTCTATTTTGACGGGAATCTGCTCCGGGGGCGTCCCGAAATTTTCCAGGTCGAAGGCGATATCCTCCTCCACGACGGAGGAGACAAACTGCCACCGTTGCCCTGCACCGCTGCAATATAGCCCATAGAAATATAAACCCGGCCAATATATTTATCGATCCCCATACCCTTGAATGGAAGTGAAGCTGCATCTTAACCATTCGTTCAGGTTATACCGGCATTCCGCACTTTTTTGGATTACCAAAAGCCGCCCTATTCAGGCTACCGGGTATGAATGGGGCCAAAGGAGGTAAACAAGATGATCATGGAGGTAATCGCCAAACGGCGCAGTATCCGCCAATATAAGCCCGACCCGGTTTCCGCTGAGCTTATCCACCAGCTTTTGGAGGCAGCCTGCATGGCCCCATCGGCCGGAAACCTGCAGCCCTGGTTTTTTTATGTGATCGAGAACCCCAGGCTTAAACGAGAACTGTCCCGGGTAGCTGTTTCCGGTAAAATCATCGAAAATGCACCGGTGACCATCCTGGTCTGCGCCCTGCCCGAACAGTCGGCTTCCCGTTATGGCGAGCGCGGCGCCTGGCTTTACTGCCTGCAGGATACTGCCGCCGCTGTCCAGAACATGCTGCTGGCCGCCACCGCTCTGGGCCTGGCCACCTGCTGGATCGGCGCCTTTTCCGAGGAAGAGGTGGCCGCCATTTTAGATCTGCCCCTGGAACAGCGGCCGGTGGCCATGGTTACCGTAGGCTACGGAGCCGAAGAGGCGCAGGCTCCGGTGAAAAAGCCTCCCGTAGCGGTAAGCCGCTGGCTAAAATAAAGGCCGCCCCAAGTACGGTAGTTTAAGGCGCCGCACAGTTTAGCAGCAAAGTCAAAAGGGCTGGGGCGGAAAACAATCGCTCCCGGAAGGCCTTTTCAGCGATCGGGGGCGGAAAAAGCGACTTAAAAACGGCGCCCTAAATCGCGGGAGCCGGATCAGTTTTCTTCCTGAACAACGGGTTTTACTGCAGGCGGCTATGCCTGATCAGGCCGGAACAGGCGGTGATCTGTACTCCTCTGGCGGCAAACTGGTCTAAAATGAGGTTCATACCCAGGGAGTCCGAAGCGATATGCCCGGCGATAACCACGTTAAGATGGTATTTTTCTGCTTTTTTGCGGTGCTCTTCTTTCATGTGCATGGCGATGATCGTGCCCACACCGGCGCTGGCCAGTTGTTCGTACGCTGCTTCCGAACCGCTGGTGCCGCCGGTCATATCAATAAATATTTTACCCGCACGGCGGTCAGGGGCGCCGCAGATTATCGTCGGGCCGGCGGCGTGGCGGGCGGCCTGGGCATACTCGGGGATCTCTTTGAGCAGCTCCACCACATCTTTAACCTTGCGCGGGGCTTCCCGGTCGAACAGTGTGGTTAAAAAGCGGAAGACAGAGTTGTCGGCAGGGGTGTGCACGCACATCATGGGAAAACCGAGAAGGCGGGCCGCGTCGATGGTCCTGTTGTGGTTAACGGGCATGAGGCCCCTTTCCACTTCCCTGATCCGCTCTTTTAAAATTCCTTCGGCGATATTTATGGATACGCCCAGGTTATGTAAGATATCTTCCTGCAGATGCATGACCCCGTGTAGACGGGCCAGGGCGGTGCCTTCGGGATGGTGGGCCACGATGGCGTCAATGCGTTGCCCTTTTTCTCTAAGACGGTCAGCCAGCAGCACTTCACCGACCTCTATATCGATACCGGCCAGGATGGAGTTGATCTCCGCCCCGGGGTCGCCGCAGAGAATCCGGGTATCGTCATAGGGGTTCCAAAGCCGGTCCTGGTCAAATTCTTCTTTCTCTTTTTCTTTAAGTTCATGGTAAGCCTGGCGTGTATCGGCCAGGGCCAGCTCTACCCCGCCTTTCCCCCTGGGGTCGGCTTCGATCCCTTGATGTACCGCCAATTCATATAACTCCTGAAGCTTCACCTGTTCCGCCTCCTCTGATAGCCTTTAAGGTTACGCGAACCAAAAACCAATTTTTGTTTAATATTATACCTTAACTCCGGCCTTGATTACAATTGCGTTGTGCCCTGAGAGAACTATGCCGGAGACCGGCCTTTCAACAGGGTTCGCCGCCGGTTTAAAGCAATGCCGGGTGCAGCTTTGGTATCGATCTTTTATTGCCGCCGCTAATATAGAGCGCTATATGAACAGCGGCAAAATCGACATGTTTTATCCGGGGGCTCTCCGATGACGCCGTGTCGCAACTGGTCCGGTTGCTGGATGTGGCGGACAGTGAGATGCCTGCTTTATCGAAACTGACTTATCCTATCGAAAGCAGCGGCTCTCAGGGCAGAAGTGGCAGTCGTGCAACTGGTCGCGCTATCAAGCCGGGCTGGTTTTGCAGGAATATACCCTGCAGCCCCGGGATTGGGTCAGATCTCCAGTCGAGGCTGGCGAAAGGGAAGCATTTGCCGGTTGAGAGATTATCAACCAATTTTAGTAGCGAGATAGCAATTTAAAAAGGGTTGGCCCTTTAAACGGTGAATTAATGTAGTGGCCCGGGGAAAACGCTTTTAAGTTCCGGGCGAGTACCTATTGTGGCGGAGGTGGACAGTAGTGGAATTAAGCAAGTGCGTGGCCCTGGTTACCGGCGGGGCTTCCGGCCTGGGTGAAGCGGTGGTTTTAAAGATTGTCGGGAGCGGCGGCAAAGCGGTCATCCTGGATCTGGACGAGGAAAAAGGGGAGGCCCTGGCCGGTGAACTGGCCGGCGGAGCTGTCTTTATGAAGGCGGATGTGACAGACGAAGACAGTGTTGCTAGCGCCGTGGAAGCCGCGGTGCGCCGCTTTGGAAAGATCAACGTGGTGGTCAATTGTGCCGGCATCGCCCCGGCGGCCAAAGTAGTAGGCAAGCAGGGGCCGCACGACCTGGCGTTATTTACTAAGGTCATCCAGGTAAATCTAATTGGTACTTTTAATGTGATCCGGCTGGCCGCGGCCAGGATGATCGAAAACGAGCCCGGTGAAGATGGGGAGAGGGGCGTAATTATCAATACCGCTTCTGTGGCCGCTTTCGAAGGCCAGATCGGCCAGGCCGCTTACAGCGCCTCCAAGGGAGGTATCGTCGGCATGACCCTGCCCATTGCCCGGGAGCTGGCTTCTTCAGGCCTCCGGGTGGTAACCGTGGCTCCGGGAATCATGGAGACGCCGATGCTCATGGGTATGCCCGATCACGTTCGCGAAGCCCTGGGCAAGATGGTGCCTTTCCCGCAGCGCCTGGGAAAACCGCGGGAGTTCGCCATGCTGGTGCGCCAGATAGTGGAGAATCCGCTGATCAACGGCACCACCATCCGCCTGGATGGCGCCATCCGCATGCAGCCGAAGTAGCATTGCTTTTACGGGGATTTTGGCTGGCCGGCCGCATCTTGTTACCGTCAAGTTCAGCCCTGCAGTAACTGCGCCCGGTGGCGTTTACTGTAGAGAACTTTGATTACGGTAACTTTTTTTCTTCTGCAGGTACAGGACAAAAGATGAACTGGTAACCAACCGAAGTTTGCCTGAAGCCCTGGCCGGCCAGGCGTGTGCCGGAAATAAGGGAGCGTGGCGTCAAGGCAGTTGGCCGGGTTGTTTACAGAGGCCCTGGTTCGCGGTCAATCGGTTACCGTAAAGCGGGCCACCTCCGGTGAAGCGAGGTATTCCCAGTGGCCGCGCACGCCGCGGGAGAGGGCGCCCAATTCCAGGTGGAGCATGGCAATGCCGCAATCGAGGCGCGGGGATAGCTTACCTATTGGGGGTTTGTTCAGGGATATAGTGATACTATTTTTAGCTACTGTAAAACGCCAGGGCTGGCGGTTGCAAGCCGATGGAGCCAGGCGGGCTGCTTCCAAGGCTGCTTCCGCCCAGGAAGGCCACTGTTCCCGGGGCAAACCGGTACATAGTTTTTCCAGGGGCTTTCGATTGTGGCCTCCTGACGGGTGCTTTAAATAGGGGAAACCTACTGTGGCGATGGCCAGCACTTCCTCTCCCGGCGCCGTTTTGAGCAGGCCGGCTACTGCTCCGGCTTTAAAAGTACCCCCGACCCAGCAGGTAGCCAGTTGGTTGGCCGTGGCCTCAAGAATAAAACATTCCCCCAGGTAGCCGGTTTCCTCGGCCACATGCTCATCCCCCGTAGCGCCGATGAACGCGGCATAAGCCCGGGCCCCTTTGATTTTTCCGAATGGGCCGATGATGCCCTTTAGTACCGGATCCGGGCTTTCCGTTAGCAGCTCGATCCGGGCGCTGCGGCGGGTCTCATTCAACTTAGTAATAACATGCCAGAGCTGATAGACCAGCTCCTGGGGCAAATACTGGGGGAAGTAGCGCCGGCAGGAACGGCGTTTACTGATAGCCCTGTACCACTTTTCCACCGGAAGCTCCATGGGAAAACCTCATTTCCGTTTGTATTGGTCTTCCTGCTTCCCCGAACAGGAAAAGGCCATCGCCCTGTCCCGGGTTTTGCCGGAAACCCGCTAGCTCTATTTTACCGCTTTAATACCATTTACACCATGCTTTTTGCCAGACCCGCAAGCAGAAGCTGTTTTGGCAAAAGGGAGGCCCCGGTTGGTTACCATAACCATATTTTATTTACCGCATCACCTTGACGAGGTAAACCGGCCGGCTGTTGAAAAGTGGTGTATCTTTTGTTACGATAACTGCGGAAGTATTCTGCCAGCAATTCGGGGGAGTGAAAGGAATGCCGCGCCCGCACAAACCGCGCCGCGTCCAGGCGTTGCCCCAGGTTACTTACTTTAAACCTACAGGCATTCCCATGTCTTATCTGGAAGAGATTGTCCTGACGGTGGACGAACTGGAAGCGCTGCGGTTAAAAGATCTGGAGAAGCTGGAGCAACATGATTGCGCTGTGCGCATGAACGTGGCCCAGAGTACGCTGCAGCGGATTCTCACTGCGGCCCGGGAGAAAGTGACCCGGGCTATCGTTGAGGGTAAAGCACTGCGCATTCACGGCGGCGTCTATGCCCTGGCCGGGGAGTGGCACTGCCCCCGCTGCCGCCGTGGAATGGAGTATTTTGAAGCGACTGCGCAAGACATCTGCCCCGATTGCAGCGATGAGCCGCCTAAAAACGGGGAATAGAGATCTTTGGCCTGCCCCTTGATTCCCCCGGTATGCCCCGTTTCTACGCCTCCCGGCTAGAGATAAATTAACTTGCTTCTCCAGGGGAGGTTTTAACCATGCCTGGTACGGTTAAGATTGCTACCATTATAAAGCCGCGTGGAGCCGGTGCTGCGCGGCGAGCGCCCAGGGAAGCACCTTTAACTCTTTTTATCTTTAACAATTGTCTACTGCGTTTTCAGGGGAGATCTTATGCTGCAGAAAAAGATTATCTTTAAAAGCGGCCCTTTGAAGCTGGAGGGGCGTCTGCTGCTCCCGCCTGCCGCTTCCGGCACAGTGCCCGGGGTGGTCTTCTGCCACCCCCACCCGCTTTACGGGGGCAATATGCACAATAACGTTACTTTGGCCGTTGGCAGAGCCCTCGCTGCCAGGGGTATGGCGGTACTGTTATTCAACTTTCGCGGGGTAGGCCTGAGCGAAGGTATTTACGATGACGGCCGCGGTGAGATCGATGACGCCCGGGCTGCAATATCCTTTTTAGCCGGCTGCGGCGAAATCGACCGGCAGCGGCTGGGCCTGGGCGGCTATTCTTTCGGTGCTACAGTAGCCCTGGCCGCTGCAATGCGCGATGAAGCCGTCAAGGCCGTAGCTGCGGTTTCCCCTCCTGTATTGCCGCATTTAAGCAGGCCTATACCGCGCCTGGTAATCTGCGGGACCAAAGACACCCTGGTCCCCGTCTCCGGGATCTTGAACGAAAAAGAACGCATTGCCGGCGATGGCTCCGGTTTGGTTGAAGTTGTTGAAGGGGCCGATCACTTCTGGAGCGGCTATGAAGAGAAACTGGCCGCTCTTGTCGTCGCATTTTATGGCCGGCTTTTTTTAAATTGACCCGCTGAAGAAATGTACGCTTCCACCACCGGTACATAGTGCGCCGCCAGGCGCCGAAAGCGGAGCCGCCGGCTAGAGCAAGCAGCCCGGGGTGTCCATGAGCAGCACTTTAGGAGGGTCTTCTACCGTGTGGCTTGCCGCTCCTATTTTTTTGGCGTAAGCGGTAACGGCCATCACAAAAATCAGGGTCATCATGATTATACATACGGAAGTGATGTAAAAAATTCGCATCAACCGCATCAATCTCCCCCCGATAGATAATAAATTGACAGGCTCACTGGATACAGGTTTACTCTTACCCTTGTTTCTTCGCTTAAAGCCATGTTTTCAATTACCTCATCAGACCGGCGGTAACCATACCGGGCACTGGCCTTACCGGTCCATATTATATTTCCCCCTTTTGCTTTAGCCCCGTGCGCATGGCAGCCTGTGCTGAAAGATTAATGGTATTGCCCTTGATAAAAAGCCCAACCAGGGGCTTGATTTGACCGGTTACCTCCACCATGGACCATGGGTTGTTTTCACCGCCACCGGGCCTGACATTAACTTCAGCCAGGGCAACAGGGGTTGCCTGCATATAGTTTTGCACGGCAGAGAGGCAGTCTTCGCCGGCCGCTGCGGCCCTGGCTCCTTCCCGGGCGGCACTAATAACAGTCATCTGGGCGTGGAAAAGCCAGCCGAACTCAATTATTCCCAGTAGCAGCAGCACCAGGGGTAATGAAACCAGGGCAAACTCGGCCAGAGCCTGGCCCTTGGGTTCACTTTTTATTTTTTTCAGGCAGGTCAACAGATAGTGCATCATAACCCATCTCCAGGTCTAGATTAAGAGGGCGCGTCCGCTGCGAGGTAGCTGGCTTTAGATGGGTGGGTGAACAGGTTTTTTTGCAGAAAAGTCCCTCCTTTCTGAGCTGAGGGACCGACAAGAGGTAGACAAAAAACCCGTTTCGGTAGCCAGGCTGTCATAGCCGTATCTTTTACGGCCTAAGACCCTTTAGCTTTGCGCCCCTGCCTTTCGGCAGGTTTGCCTTTGTCGGTCAGGTATTCTTGCTCATTTTATTTTTTACCCCGGCCCGTTTACCAGGAATCGAACCGGGCTAAACATAAACCTGTGGATGATATTCATCCAGTTACTAAAAGCATATAAGCAAAGCACCTTCCCTGTCAACAGACTTGCACGCCTGTCTGCCCCCGTTTCCTGCCTTCATTTCTATTTTAAGGCTTATATATTTAAAAATTGGCAAGTTAAACCCTTTTTCTAGATTTTGTTTCCCGGGCAGAAAGGGGCTGCCGGATCAGGCCGGCTTCTCCAGGGCTCCTTGCAACAGGCTCTGGTTTCTGCACTAAATACTGGCGGATAGGGGATCCAACCCGACAATATGGCGCAGGATCCGGATGGCGTCACCTACATCTACTTTTTCGTCTTCATTCACATCAGCCGCGGCAAAGCGGTTCCCGGCCAGCGTTTCCAGCCCGACCACGCTGCGCAGGACAAGGATGGCATCAGCCACATCGATTTTTCCATCGTTGTTCACATCACCGGGAATATAGCTCCCGCTTTCCACAATGGTTACTATCCTGGCGGCGGACCAGGGTGATTCCGTGAATGGCTCTTCAGTGCAGCGGGCCTGCGCCCTGACTGCATAAATACCTGCGGCACTCCAGGAGTGTGCGGCGCTGCCGCCGTTCCATCCGGAATAGGAACCGTCGCCCCAATCGAAGCGGTACTCGACACCATGGCCCTGGAGGCAGGCGGAGCCTGCCGCAGTATAGCTGTAGGCTGTTCCGGGCAGGCCGGAGGAGGGGCCGGCGGGGGTAAAGGGGCTGACCACCAGGCAACTGTCCCCAACCGCTGTTTCCACGGCGCTGTAAGCATCAGCCAGGCCGTAGCCGTAAATAAAATCATAACCGGGGCTGCCCTTATCTGCGGCTGAATCAAGTAATATCTGGCGAATTTCGGCGGCGCTCTTTTCAGGCGCTGCCGACCAGGCCAGTGCCGCCACGGCGGCGGCGTGGGAAACCGCAGCGCTGGTGCCGTGGAAAGGGGAGGGAAAATCGCCGGCACCGCTGATGCTGACCCCGGCAATACCGCTTAAATCAGGCTTGTTCCGGGTTTCCTGATCAGGGAAAACAACGGCGGCGGGGCCCCGCGATGAATAGGCGGCAATCGTGTCCGGGTCGCCCGCGTCCAGAGCCCCTACAGCCAGCACCCCTGGTACCGCGGGGTGGCCGAAGATAGAGCCGGCAGCGGTGATATTTTCCCGATAGGTATGGGCACCGTAGATATATACTTTCAGCATCCGGTCAGCCCCGTTATATTTTTTAACGCAGATCCGGGCATCAAAGGCGGCGCCGCTGCTGTTGGTATACCGGATTACTTCCAGGGGGGGGTCCGCACCGGATTGTGTATTTTCGCTAGCGGCAATTGGAATAGGGGAATGCCCGGTAAAAAGGTAGATATCATAGTCGTTGGCTGACCCGCCCCAGGGGTCGTCCCACTGCAGTACTGCCGTAAGCTGCTGCCCCGGCTCCAGCCGCACATACAGATCTTTAAAAGAAGTAGCGCCGCGGCTGAAATCGTGCCAGTCATCTTCTTCACCGCTGTCCCGGTAAAACATGCCCTGGTAGTGGCTTTGGGCGGCATTGCCGGCAGCGGAAAGGTAAAGGATATCTTGTTGTTCAATGACTGAAGCAATATGCTGCGCCACAATCCCGTCTTCGAAAAAGGGTTCTTCCACCCAGCAGACGTCGTCGACAATAATCCGGCAGCCTGCTGCCACCAGGGCGTCCACGGCGTCGTTAAAGGCCAGAATATTTCCGCCGTGGTCATGAAAATATAAATCGGCTGCGGGGGCCAGGTCATGGATTATCTCCAGCATGGCCGTGCCCTCGTCGCCGCCGATGTTGTTGCTTAAAATATTCAGGCCGGCCGGTAGATCGCCGCTATCGCGGGAACTTTCCCAGTTGTCCACGCCACCGGAGATGACCCCGATTTTTATGCCGGAGCCGTTTACGCCAAAGGTGCTGCGGGCCAGGTTGGCCCAGTGCAGGGCATCCCCGGCGCTGGTTACAGAGCCGGCCCGGGTCAGCGGCGGCAGCACGGCGCGCACCGCCTGTACTTCCTTCCGGGACGCCAGCTCTTCCAGCCTGTCCAGGTAGATTCGGGCCGCAACGACACCGGAGCTTTCATCCCGGTTGTCCACTTTCCAGGCATAGTCATCAATGATGTTTAAGGCCGTATTATCCTTGAGAAAAATGTAAACGCTGGCTGTCTCCCGGGGGGGAGGCTCTGCCCCGTCACTTAAGTCTTTGATCTGCAGCGGCGCGATCTTTTTCCCCTGCAATAAACCCTGCAGGATGCTGTCCATTTTGCGGTAAGCTTGAGGCAGCTTTTCTTTATCCGGCCCCGGCAGCATTTTTTCAGCAACGGGTAAATGATCAAGCTCCAGTTCATTTCCTGTGCCGGCAATAACAGAACCGGCCAGGAGGAACAGGATTGATACCAGTAAAATCCATACCGGCAGCAGGCTCAAGCGCAATCTCTTGTTTCTGTGCATTCGATCTCCTCCCGGGCGGGACAGGGCAGCGGGATGGCCGTTCCTGTCCCCAATTATTAACGGCTCTAAAAAAAGAAGGCTTTTTTACATACCCCCATGTCCCTGCAATTCGGGGCAACTGAAAGCATGATCAAATTCATTTCCATACTGAATACTGAATACTCAATACTCAATACTGTTTTTTCAGCGGAGCAATGGCGGCTCCAGCGTCACCGCGTCTCCTTCCATAGTGCCTGTCTGGGCAAATGTCCCCGCAGGGGCTTCAAGGACATAGGCGGCTTCTTTGATGACCGGACTGAATCGGCAGGGCGGCATGCGGTGGATGAGGCGGCAGAGTCTGCCCTGAGGATCCACAAAACCCACATCAATGGGGAATCTCATGCCGCAGGTATGGACCGACCGGCAGGGCACAAGCAGCAGCCCCTGGCCGGAAGGCAGCGCATTAGTGCCTAAAAGCCCTTTCAGGCGGCTGCCGAAACGATCGGCCACCCGCGCCTCCTTTAATAGCACCGTTTGCCTGGTTGCGTTGATCACTTTCACCGTTTGGAACATAAACTTACATCTTCCCTTCCAGGATGTTGACGCCGCGGTGTTCCTGTTCCGGCGCTTTTAACCGGGGCTCCTCGTAACGGAAGGTGAAGCCTCCTGATTGAAAAATCATCCCGTGCTCCAGCTCCAGGCAGGTAAACACCTGGCCGTCTTTTTCCACGATGCCGGGAGGGGTGGCCCGCAGTATTTTCCTAACCGGCGTCCCCTTTTTCAGCAGTGCCTGCCACCCTTTGAGGAAACGGGGCAGGCGTCCTGCCGGCTGCACGGTGATGATCAGTGCGTAAGCATACTCGCTGCCGGGGATGAAG
>ERZ795060.5008-NODE-5008-length-10841-cov-40.840349_pt1 | contig 10841 bp, 10 predicted proteins | sample MGYA00375144_ERZ795060 | MGnify/ENA primary metagenome ERZ795060 (study PRJEB30189, sample SAMN05720157) | activated sludge metagenome | isolation source: anaerobic digester from wastewater treatment plant | place: Japan | collected 2015-05-15 ... | reverse complement strand
AATAAAAACTTAAAAAATTTAAAAATGCGAATTTTAATAACAGGTGGAGCTGGTTATGTGGGAAGTTTATTAACACATAATTTATTAAATAAAGGTTATGATGTAAGAGTTTTAGATAAATTGATTTTTACTGATAATTCTTTAAAAGATATAAAAGATAAAATTGAAATTGTAAAAGGTGATACACGCATAATTGGTCCGGAAATTATGGATAATATTGATGCAGTTATTCATTTAGCAGGTTTTTCTACCGAACCTACTTCTCAGTATAGTCCTCGTTATACTGATCTTGTTAATCATTTAGCAACCGAAAGAATAGCTAAAATGGCGAAAGAAAAAGGAGTAAAAAGATTTATTTTTGCCTCTTCTTGTTCTGTTTATTTTAGCTATGATACTCTTTTTATCCCAGATTATTATAAAGAAACGGATACAGTAAATCCTATTTCTGCTTACTCTCTTTCAAAAAGAGCGGCTGAGGAAGCATTATTAGAATTAACCGATGAACATTTTCAGCCAATTATTTTTAGAAAAGGAACTATTTATGGTTTTTCTCCGAGAATGAGATATGATTTAGTTTTAAATTCTTTTACAAAAGACGCTTTTTCTCTCCAAAAATTAACCGTAAATTGTAACGGAGAAGTTTGGCGACCATTAGCCGATATTCAAGATGTTGTTTGGGCGTACACAAAAGCATTAGAGGTGCCTTTGGAAAAAGCAGGAGGAAAAATATTTAATATTTGCAGTGAAAATTGGAATATTTTAGATCTAGCGAAAAAGGTTCAAAAAGTTGTGAAAGAAAAGAAAAACATTGATGTTAAAATTGAAATTCAGCAAAAAGGCATTGTTAGAAACTATAAAGCAGATAATTCGCTACTTAAACAAGTTTTTGATTTTACCCCTCTCAGAAATTTAGAAGATGCTATTTTTGAGCTTTGGGATTGGATAGAAAAACATCCAGATGATATTTTAAACCCTCTTTATTATAATGATAAGTTAGAAATTAAATTATTAGAAACTGGTCAACTTTAAGATGGAAAAAGCGATTAAAAAAATTTTAATTATTGGTTCGGATGGACAATTAGGGACGGATTTAACAAAAGCATTCAAAAATTATGAATTATTTTGTCCAGGACAAGAAGAATTAGATATTACTGCTTTTGATGAAGTTAAAAAATATATAAATAAAATTTTTCCTGATTTAATTATTAATACTGCAGCTTTTCACCAAGTTGATGATTGTGAAAAAGATTTTCAGAGAAGTTTTTTAATAAATGCTTTTTCAATAAAAAATTTAGCAGAGATTTGTAAAGAGAATGATATTATTTTAGTTCATATTAGTACTGATTATGTTTTCGGGTTTGATAAGGAAAGGAAAACTCCATATACAGAAGAAGATTTACCAGGACCAATAAATATTTATGGTCTTTCAAAATTAACTGGAGAATATTTTATTAAATATATTTTAGAAAAATACTTTATTATAAGAACAGCAGGTTTATTTGGAGTGGCAGGATGTAAAGCAAAAGGAGGAAAAAATTTTATAGATTCCATGTTAAAATTAGCTAAAGAAGGTAAAGAAATAAAAGTAAAAGCTGATGAAATTATCAGTCCTACTTATACAAAAGAATTAGCCGAAAATATTATGTATTTAATTCAAACTCAAAATTACGGACTTTATCATATAACTTCTCATGGTGAATGTTCTTGGTATGAATTTGCCAATGAAATTTTTAAATTAACTAATATTAAAGTTAATTGTCAGCCGGTTTTATCAAACGACTTTAAAACTTTTGCTAAAAGGCCACAATATTCTGTTTTGGAAAATAAACATTTAAAAGAAATTAACTTGGACAAAATGAGTCATTGGCAGGAATCTTTAAAAAAATATTTAAAAGAAAAAAATTATATATAAAATTAAAAAATTTAATAAAAATAAAAATAATATGGAAAAACAAAAAACAAAAATAAACGGATTAGAAATTATACCTTTTATGGTTAGTTTTGATGATAGGGGATATTTATTTGAAATCATTCATAATTATGATATGTCTAAATTCGGACAAGTCTATGTAGTTGGAGATCCTGTAAGAGGGGTTATTAGAGCTTTTCATAAACATAATATTTTGTGGGATTATTTTTGTATTATAAAAGGTTCGGCAAAATTTGTATTTGTTGATGATAGAAAAGAAAGTAAAACTTTTAAACAACAAGAAATAATTATTCTTTCTGAAAAATCGCCAAAAATGATTATTGTTCCACCAAATATTTATCACGGTTGGATGTCTTTAGAGGATAATACTATTATGATTTCCATTGCATCAGAAGTTTATAACAAAGAAAATCCCGATGAGGTTAGGATTTCCCCTGATTCTTTCGGCGATGTTTGGACAATAAAAGGAAAATAAATTTAAATAAAGATGGATATTAATTTTTTAAACATTAAAACGCTTTTTTTTAATAATAAAAGCATAAAGCAAACTATTTTTAAAAATACTTTTTGGCTTACAGTGGCAGAGGTAATTCAAGGAGGAATTGGTTTTTTGATAAGCATTTGGATGGCTCGATATTTTGGCCCAGCGGTTTATGGGCAATGGGCTTTTGCTTTAAGTTTTGTGGCATTATTTGCTGTTTTTGCAGATTTTGGTTTTAATACTTTAACAATAAGAGAATTGGCGCGAGATAAATCTAAATCAGCTCAATATATTGATGATATTTTAGTTATGAAACTGATATTAGGGATTATAACCTTAGGATTAATTGCTTTTTTTATTCAGTTTTTAGGAAAAGAGCCGGAAGTGGTGAAATTAGTTTATTTTTTGGGAATTTATACTGTTTTAAACACCTTTGCTAGTTTTTTCCAGTCTATTTTTCGGGCAAATGAAAAAATGGAATACGAAACTTTATGTAGAATAATCCAAGGTATAAGCTTATTAGGGCTGGTTACTTTTTTTATATTAAACAAAGGTTCGATTTTGACAATTAGTTATGCCTATATCGGAGCAGCGTTAATTGGAATAGCTATTTCAATTATGTCTGTTTGGCGTTATTTTTCAAAATTCTTTTTAAAGGTTAATTTAAAAACCTGCAAAGAAATTTTAAAAGAGGCTTGGCCTTTTACATTAGGCAGTATTTTTGTTACTATTTATTTAAAATTTGACACATTATATTTATCAAAAAATATTAATGATGAGGTAGTTGGTTGGTATAATGCGGCATACAATATAGTTCTTTCTTTAATGATAATTCCTAATTTAATTATGGCATCTTTTTATCCAATATTATCAAAAAGTTATTTAAAATCAAAAGATTTTCTTTTTAAATTATTTAAAAAAATTATAAAATACAGTATTGTTTTTAATATATTTTTCTTTTCTTTTCTTTTTATTTTTTCAAAACAAATTACTTTATTTTTATATAAAGAACCTTATTATAATTCAATAGTTGCTTTTAAAATTTTAATCTGGGTTGATTTTTTTTCTTTTTTAAGTTGCGTTGCTCAGTATTTTATAAATTCTATAAACAAACAAATAATTTATACAAAAGTTGTAGCTATTTGTATGGTCGTAAATATTATATTAAACATTTTATTTATTCCTAAATATTCTTATATAGGATCTGGAATTATAGCTGTTTTTACACAATTTTTAGCTTTTTTATTTTTATTTTTATATTTATATAAAAATTTTAAATTAAATCATAATTATGAATTTTTCAAAAAATAAATTAAAATTTACAGGAGAAAGAGTTATAGTAGACAATAATTCTAAATATAATCTTAATTATATTCGTCATATGGTTGCTTATAATTTTGCTAAAGATTTTATTAAAGGCAAAATTGTTTTAGATGATGGAAGCGGTTCGGGATATGGTTCTTATTTTTTAGCTAAAAACGGAGCAAAAAAAATTATAGGAATAGATATATCTAAAGAAGCCGTAGAGTATTCCAAAAATACTTATAAAAATAAAAATTTGAGTTTTGAAGTTATGAATGCGACAAACTTAAATTTTAATAATAATACTTTTGATGTTGTATGTTCGTTTCAAGTAATTGAGCATATCAAAGACTATGATAAGTTTTTATCTGAGATTAAAAGAGTTTTAAAACTTGGAGGAATTGCTTTAATTGTGACGCCCAATAAAAAAACATATTCTTTAGAAAATGAAAAATCGGTAAATCCATTTCATATAAAAGAATTTTACCTAAACGAATTTAATGATATATTACATTCTCACTTTAATGATGTTGAAATATTTGGTGTAAAATATAAACCAAAATTAGAGGAAATAAAAAGTTCTTTTGAAAAATCTTTTTATAAAAAAATTTCAAGATTGTTTCAAAAAATTCATTTATCGTTTATAAAAAAAATAATTCCGCGAAAAATAAAAAATTTAGTATCAAAAAAATATTATAAAAATATAAATATCTCTGATTTTGAAATTACAAAATCAGATTTAGATAACGCATTAGATTTTATTGGGGTTTGTAAAAAAATATGAAATGTAGAATATGCAATAATGAGATAGAAAATAAAGAATTTAAGGTTAAAGAAATGATGTTTGGTTTTGAAGATGTTTTTGATTATTTTCAATGTGCTAATTGTGGTTGTCTTCAAATTAAAGAAATTCCAGAAAATATATCAAAATATTATCCGAATAATTATTATAGTTTTAATGTTTTTCCTAATAAGAATAAGTATAACATTAAAAAAGTCATTAAATTTTTAAGGGATTATTATGCTGTTTTTGATAAAGGGTTAATTGGTAAATTGGTTTATAAAAAGATTCCTAATGAAGCGTTAAGAAGTTTATCAAAAATAAAACTATCAAAAAACTCTAAAATTTTAGATGTTGGATGTGGGTCTGGATATCTTTTATTTTCTCTTCAAACAATAGGGTTTAAAAATCTATTAGGAATTGATCCTTATATCAAAGAGGACATAAATTATAAAAACGGTTTAAAAATTTTAAAAAAACAATTAATAATATTAATAACAAGTTTGATTTAATCATGTTTCACCATTCTTTTGAACATATTTCAAATCCGCTAGAAACGCTTTATTTTAGTAATAAATTATTATCAGATAATGGGGTTTGCTTAATTAGAATTCCGGTTGTAGATTCTTGGGCTTGGGAAAATTATGGCGTAAATTGGGTTCAAATTGATGCTCCAAGACATTTTTTTCTTCATTCTCCGAAAAGTATGGAAATATTATCAAAAAAAGCAGGGTTTAAAATTAAGGAAATTGTTTATGATTCTACAGAGTTTCAATTTTGGGGAAGTGAGCAAAATAAAAATAATATTTCTCGTTCCTCTAATAATTCTTATAATCTCAATCCTTCAAAATCAATTTTTTCAAAAAAAGATATAAAAATATTTAAAAAGAAGTCAAAAAAACTAAATTTAGAAAAAAGGGGCGATCAGGCAGTTTTTTATTTAATAAAAAATGACTTATCCTAAAGTTTCAATAATAATTTTAAATTGGAATGGATTAAAAGATACAATTGAATGCTTAGAATCTTTAAAGAAAATTACTTATCCTAATTATGAGGTAATTGTTGTTGATAATGGCTCAGAAGGAAATGACGCGGATATATTGGAAGAGCAATACAAAAACTATATTAGAGCAATAAGAAATAAAGAGAATTTAGGTTTTACTGGCGGAAATAATGTAGGGATAAGAAAGGTTTTAGAAGAAGGAAAAAGCGAATATATTTTGCTTTTAAATAATGATACAATTGTTGAACCAAACTTTTTAGATGAGTTGGTAAAAGTTGCAGTTCAAAATAAAGAAATAGCAATTGTTGGTTCTGTAGTAGCGGATTATTATACAAAAAAAATTGTTTTTACAAACGCTAAAATAGATAAAAAATTAAAAGGAAAAATTAAATTAGATTATTTAAATTTATGTAAGGATTATTGGGAAACAGAAATAGCTCATGGCGCATCAATAATGATAAAATCAGAATATATTTTAAAATATAATCTATTTTTAGATGAAAATTTATTTTTATATTGTGACGAAATTGACATTTGTTGGAGGGTTAAAAAACATAATTTAAAAATTGTAATAGCTGGAAAATCAAAAATTTATCATAAAGAAAGTCAAAGTACTGGGGGAAAACTGAGTGCTTTATCTGTTTATTATGTTTTAAGAAATAGAATTTTATTATCTAAGAAATTATTAAATTTTAAAGAACAAATTTTATTTTGGATTTTATTTATTCCGTCTAGATTAATTCGTGTTCTCGAATGGATGATTAAAGGAAGATGGGATTTAATAAAAATTACTTATTTTGCTTTTTTAGATGGAATACAAGAAAACGGAGGGAAAAATATTTTAAATTTTTAATTCAAAATAAATGAAAAATAATTGATGATTTTGAAAAAAACTTGCTTGAATTTATAAAACAAGTTCCCGAAATTAATAATTAATAATTAATAATTAATAATTAATAATTCTTTTTAATTAAAATATAAATATAAAAACGATTAAATTATTTAAGTCGTTTAAAATTTAATTTATGGAAATTACTCTTCTTGGTTTACTATTGATTCCTATAGGGATAATATTTTTATTTTTACCTTCTAAGTATCTATTTTTTTCTACTCTTTTTTTTGCTCCATTTACCGCAGCAAGTGTTTTAAATATTGAAAGTATTACTTTTGGCCTTCAACCATCATATTATTTTGGTATTTTATTTATTTTAAAAGAAACTTTAAATTTCTTTTTTAAAAAGAAATTTACTTTTGCAAAGCCAAATATTTTTTTTATTTGGTTTTTATTTTTTAGTTTAATTTCGTTGATTTTCCCTATTATATTTGAGAATAAAATAGAAGTATTCTGGCAAGATGTTGGCTTCTATCCACTTACTTTAACTGTTCACAATTTTACTCAATTATTTTATTTAATTTTTATTTTTTTAATTTATATTTATTCTAAAAATTTTTTCCAGCAATCTCAAAATAAACAAAACTTATTTAAAGAAATAATTAATATCCAAATTTTTTCGGTAATTTTTGTTGTTTTTTGGGGATTACTTCAAATTGCCGGAGGTTATTTTTCTTTTAATTTACCTTCTTTATTTTCTAATCGATTAGGTGTGAGTATAAACAATCCTCCAGTTCACGGATTTTTTAGAATGAACTCTGTGTTTCCAGAACCTTCAATGTTGGCTTTTTATTTAGCATCAATGCTGGGATTATTTTTATTTATTCCCTCAAATTTTATAAAAATAGGAAAACCTGTTTTATTATTTGCAATTATTATAGGTGGAGTTTTAAGCATATCTTCCTCATTTCTATTAGGATTAGGGATAATTTGCTTACTTTTGGGAATAAATTTTTTTATCTTCCTGTTTAGTAAAAAAAGAGTTCGTAAATGGATTTTAAAAAAGAAAGCAATTATTCAAGGTGGAATTATTCTATTTATTATAATAATTTTCCTGATAGTTTTTGGTAATAAACCTATTTCTTTAGTTTCTGCCTTGTTTGAAATTACTATAGGAAAACTTCAGCTTCAAGAGTTTTCAGGGATTGAAAGAAAACAACAATTTTTATTTGGTTTGGATCTTTTTAAAGAATCTAATTTTTTAGGAGTTGGTTATGGAACCGTTAGAATTACAGATCTTTTTTCAACTCTTTTAGCTAATGTTGGTATTATTGGTTTTGTTCTATTTATAGGATTAGTCATTAAAATATTAATTGATTTATTAAAAGTTATAAAAAGTGGAAATGGAATCATAAAAGGTTATCTTTTCTTTTTTATCACATTATTTATAATTGCATTAATTTCTGTTCCGGAGCCTTACTTTTTGTTTATTTGGATGAACTTTGGCATAGCAGAGGCATTAATTTCTTATTTTAAAAGGTCGGATCTTTCCTGTTTTTGTCAAGAAGGTATAATAATAAAAGATTATGAGAAAGATTAATCTTTATATTGATGGTTTATTTTATAGGGGTAGTGGAATTGGGAGATATTATGAATCGCTTACAAAAGAATTTGCTAAACGAGGCATAAGTATTGTTACTTGTGTCCCAGAAAGATTAAAAAAAGATTTTGAAAAAGATTTTGCAGGCGTTCCTAATATAGAGCCAATGTTTGTAGATTATGAAAAATTTTCTTTAAAAGGACTTTGGAAGCAATTCTCAATTCTAAAAGATTTAGAAAATAAAGTTGATTTATTTTTTTATCCTCATATAAACTTGCCTTTTTACATTCCTCGAAATACTATAATAACTATACACGATTTAAGGCCTTTTACTGAATGGTGGGATAGAAGTGAACTTAAAAGAGAAATGTATAAAATTTTAATGAAACGGGCTATTTCAAAATCAAAGAAAATTATTACAATATCTAATGCAATAAATGAAGATTTGATAAAGTATTACAAAAATATAAAATTGGAAAGTAAAATCAATGTTATTTATGAATTTATCGATGATAAATTCATAAATTTTCAAAAACCAAGAGAACCTTTAATTAAAGAAAACTACTTTTTATTTGTTGGAAACAGAAAGAAAAATAAAAATTTAAAAAATCTTATTTTGGCTTTTAATAAAATTAAAGATAAAGTAAATTTTAAGTTAGTTGTTGCCGGCAGAAGAGATGCCGGAGTTAGTAAAGATGAAATAGATGAATTAATTGAAAATTTAAATTTAAAAAATTTTATTATTGAATTTTTAAATCCAACTGATAAAGATTTAATAAATCTTTATACCTATGCTCAATTATTTGTTTTTCCGTCTTTTTATGAGGGGTTTGGCTTGCCACCATTAGAGGCTATTAGTTGCGGGTGTCCAGCGATTACTTCAAACATTCCAGTTTTAGAAGAAATATTAGGCAAAGATATCGCTTGTTTTAATCCTTATTCAATAAATGATGTGGCAGAAAAATTATTATCGGTTCTTAAAAATGATGGGAAAAGACAACAATTACTTCAAGAAGGGAAAAAAAGACTAAAATTTTTTGAAAAAGATAAAATTATAAATCAATATTTAAAGTGTTTCAAAGAAACAATAAAAAATAAAAAATTACTTTAATTTTTTTAAAAATTCTTTATGAAAATAAAAAATTATATTAAAATTAAAAAAAGAAAATAATATAAATATTTATTTACCTAATTTTAATAGAGAACAAAAAGCAGAAGTTGAATTTTATAAAAAATCTGATGCAGAAAGTGTTTCGTCTCTATTGTATAAATCTTTTTTATCTAAAGTTCAATTTTAAAACCTAATGATAAATTATTTATGTTATTTGAACCATCGTGTCCCTCTTATCTTAAAAAAATTTATGATTTTCATGTAAGGAGAAAAGATGTAAAAGAAAATTATTATTCATTAAGAGAGTATAAGGTATTTGCTAGATCTTGTGAATTTAAAATTTATTGTTATCATTATAAGAATTATAAATATCGCTGGTCAAATAAATCGATCGTTTATTATTTGTTTTTGAATATAATCCCTAATTTTTTAACTTTTTTATTTCCATGCACACAAATAATAATCGGAGAGAAAGAAATTTAAATATTTTAATATGAAAGCGTTACAATTTGGAAAATTTTTCCCTCCAGATGTTGGTGGTATGGAAAATTTTATTTATGAAATAACAGAGAACCTTTCGCAAAAGATAAATTGCGATGTTTTGTGCTCTAATTCAAAAAATAAAACAGTGGTAGAAAAAAGAGATAAATATACAATAATAAGAACGGCTAGCTTAGGAAAAATCTTTTCTACTTCTATTTCTCCTACAATGATCTATCAGCTGAAGAAAATATGTAATAATTATGATTTAATTCATATCCATTTACCTGATCCAATGGCAAGTTTAGCTTATTTTGTAGTAAGACCAAAAACAAAATTAGTAATTCATTGGCATAGCGATATAATTAAACAAAAAAATTTTTTAATTTTTTATAAACCTTTGCAAAATTGGCTTTTAAATAAAGCAGATAAAATTATTGTAACCTCTTTTAACTATCTTAATGAATCAAAAAATTTAAAAAAATATAAAGATAAATGTGTTGTAATCTCTTTAGGAATTAATCCTAAAAATTTAAAAATTAATCAGAATAAAGTTAAAGAAATAAAAAATTTATATAAAGATAAAGCTATTATTTTTACTTTGGGAAGGTTGGTTTATTATAAAGGATTTAGCTATCTAATAAAAGCAATGCAAAATATAGATGCCTATTTATTATTGGGGGGAGAAGGTCCATTAAAAGAAAAATTACAAAAAGAAATTAACGATCTAAAACTGAATAATAAAATATTTTTATTAGGAAAAATAAAAAATGAAGAAATAGGCTCTTATTATCAGTCTTGTGATATTTTTTGCTTACCGTCTATTTCTAAAGCCGAAGCATTTGGATTAGTGCAAATAGAAGCGATGTATTTTGGGAAACCGATAGTTTCTACAAATATTAAAGGATCTGGAGTGGGCTGGGTAAATCAGAATAATATTACAGGGTTTGTTGTTCCTCCAAGAGATAGTGAGGCATTAGCTGATGCAATAAATAAAATTTTAAATGATAAAGAATTAAAAGAAAAACTTGGAGAAAATGGGAAAAAGAGATTTGAAAGAGAATTTAATATCAAGGTAATAGGTAAAAAAATATTGAATTTATATAAAGATATTATAAAAATTTAATAAAAATAATGAGTAAAAAGGGGGTTTTAAAAATTATTTATTTTTTAGGGGATATTTTTTTAATGTATTTGTCTTTGTTTTTGGCTTTGGTTTTAAGGCACAGAAATTTGTATTTTTGGACAGAAACGCAGTTAAATAATTTCTTTTTTCATTTTTCTTTTATTTTTTTGTTTTGGGTTGTAATTCTTTATATTT
>ERZ795060.5005-NODE-5005-length-10844-cov-4.372138_pt1 | contig 10844 bp, 11 predicted proteins | sample MGYA00375144_ERZ795060 | MGnify/ENA primary metagenome ERZ795060 (study PRJEB30189, sample SAMN05720157) | activated sludge metagenome | isolation source: anaerobic digester from wastewater treatment plant | place: Japan | collected 2015-05-15 ... | reverse complement strand
AAGAGGTGTTCGAAGTGGACGTTGCTCATGGCGGTACTCACGGAATTCACGCAATTGCGCGTGGGCCGGGTGTTTCAGCCGGCGCTGATGCGGGCCCCGGCGTGCCGCGTCGGCGCGCCCACCGTGGCCGTGCTGCTGCGGCGCTCAGGCCGGGCCGGTCGGCGTGATGAAGACGAGGCCGAACTTGCGCGGTGTCGTCGTCTGGAAGTAGTCGTAGGCCGGGAACAGCGCCTTGACCCGCGGCCAGTGGGTTTCACGCTCGGCGTCGGTGGCGTCGCGCGCCACCCCCTGCATGACCACGTCGTCGAGCTGGATCCAGCAGTTCGGGTTGGCCTGCAGGTTGAGGTACCAGAACGGGTGGTTGTCGTAGCCGGCGAGCGAGCCGATGACGATCACGCGCCAGCCCTCGTGCAGGTACAGCAGCGGCGTCGCGCGCTTTTCCCCGGACTTGCGCCCGATCGTCGTCAGCAGCAGCGTGGGCATGCCCGAGCGCGAGTTCCTGCCCTCGGCCCAGCCCTGGGGGTTGGCCTGATAGGCCGCCGCATCGGCGCGGGCGTCGCCGCGGATGCGCTCCAGCGATTCGGTCGCCTCCTTGACCCACTGGAACTCCTGCTCGGACATGAACTCCGGCTTGACCAGCTGGTCGCGATTCGATGATGCCATCTGCAGCCTCCCGCCCCCAGCGCATGGGGAGTTGAACGTCGGACGAAGGCTACTGAAGCGGCGGCGGGGGCTCGCCTTGGCTTCATCTCCGAAGCGGTCTATCGCGCTTCATTTGTGGACACCCCTGCGCGGCCGCTCCAGGCTCTCGCGGCATGCAGTGCCCATAACCCTTCGACCGGCCGTCCGCGCGAGGGGCTGCGCTACCATGGGCCCCTGCAGCCGCCTCGCGCCGCCGACGCTTTCGAGGCCCCCCTTTCAGGGCGTGCCTGCCGAGCAGGCCATGCCGATGCATCCGGGAGAAACCGTGTGACCGGGCTCAAGCCCAAGAGCAAGATCGCCTTCTACCTCGAGCGCATGCAGGCCCGCGGCCACGACGCGGCGCAGGTGCTGGAAGGCACGGGGCTGCGCGCCGACCAGCTCGACGACCCGCATGCCCGGCCGTCGGCGATGCAGTACCGCCGCATCATCCACAACATGCTCAGCCTGACCGGCGACCCCTGCCTGGGGATCAGCCTGGGCCAGGAGTTCAAGCTCAGCGATCTGGGCATCCTCGGCTACGCGGTGATGAGCTCGCCGACGCTGCAGGCCTCGCGCGAGATCTACGACCGCTACAGCGACCTGGGCGAGCGGCTGTTCGTGTCGCGCAACTACATCGCCAACGGACGCTGGTTCTCCGAGATCCAGGACACGCAGCAGCTCGGCGACGTGCTGCGCTTCGCGATCGAGGAGTTCGTCAGCCAGACCATCGAGCTGGCCGCGTCGTTGACCGGGCGCGCCTTCCCGATCGTCGAGCTGCACATGACCTATGCGCAGCCCAGCGACATCTCCAGGCACATCCGCCGCTTCAACTGCCCGCTGTACTTCAACCAGCCGCGCAACATCGTGGTGTTCGACATCAACCGGCTGCAGGACCCGATCGCGCTGGCCAACGAAGACGTGTTCCAGCTGTGCGCGCGCAACTGCGAGCAACTGGCCGCCAAGACGCGCGAAGGTGCCGTGCTGTCCGAGCGCATCTGCACCCATCTGGTGAACAACCCCGGGCACTTCCCCACGCTCGAGGAGATGGCGGTGCACCTGAAGATGGGCGCGCGCACGCTGCGGCGCCGGTTGGCCGAGGAGAACGCCAACTACCAGCAGCTGGTCGACCACACGCGGCAGGATCTGGCCATCCAGTATCTGCAGCACACCTCGCTGACGCCCAAGGAGATCGGCTTCAGGCTGGGCTACAGCAGCGTCAGCAATTTCCGCCGCGCCTTCAAGGGCTGGACCGGCAAGACCTTGTCGGACGTGCGCGGCACACCGACATGAACCCAACCGAACCGAACACCGCGCGCGCCAGCGATCCCTTCGACCGCTGGCAGCTGGGCCCGATCACGCTGCGCAACCGCTTCGTGAAGGCGGCGGCCAACGAAGGCATGACGCTGGACGGCGCGCCCACCCAGGCCATGGTGCAGCACCACCGCGATCTGGCGCGCGGCGGTGTGGGCATGACCACGGTGGCCTACGGCGCGGTGTCGCAGCTCGGCCGCTCGTTGCCCAACCAGCTGTGGCTGCGCCCCGAAATCCTGCCCGACCTGCGCGCGCTGACCGCTGCGGTGCACGAGCACGGCGCGCGCATTTCCTGCCAGATCACCCACGGCGGGCTGTACGTGCCGGGCATGAAGGTCGACGGCGCGCTGATGAGTGCGTGCAGCGGCTTCAACATCGTCGGGCTGCTGGTGCGCAACTGGCGCAGCCGCGCCATGACCGAAGCCGACATGGCGCGCGTGCGCGACGAGTTCGTGGCCGCCGCGCAGCTGTGCCGCGAGGCCGGCTTCGACGCGGTCGAGCTGCACATGGGCCACGGCTACTTGCTGAACCAGTTCATCTCGCCGCTGAACAACCAGCGGCGCGACGAGTATGGCGGCCATGCCGAGAACCGCGCGCGCTTCCCGGTGTCGGTGCTGGCCGCGGTGAAGCGCGCGGTGGGGCAGCACATCGCGGTGCTGGCCAAGATCAACGTGGCCGACGGCGTGCCGCGCGGCGCGACGGTCGACGACGCGATCGTCACCGCCAGGCTGCTCGAGGGCGCCGGCGCCGACCTGCTGGTGTTGTCGGGCGGGCGCAATTTCGAGTCGGGTTACTTCATGTTCGGCAGCAACATGGACGTGGCCGAGATGCGCAAGGTGCTGGGCCGCAAGGCCGCCCTGTCGTTCAGCGTGGCGCAGTTCGGCAAGCCGCGCGTGGCTTTCAAGGAGATGTATTTCCTCGAGCACTCGCGCCGCATCCGAAGCGCGGTGCGCGTGCCGCTGGGCTACCTCGGCGGCGTGCGTTCGCTCGCCGGCGCGCGCAGCGCCGTGGCCGAGGGCTTCGAGGCGGTGGTGATGGCGCGCCCGCTGATCCACGACACCGGCTTGATCGGCAAGTGGCGCAGCGGCGCAGCCAGCGTCTCCGGCTGCACCAGCTGCAACCGCTGCGTGCCCTACATCTACCACCCGGCCGGCACCCGGTGCGTCTTCGCTGCGCCCAACGACCTGGCGGCGAACCAGGTGCGGGCGGCCGGCGCGAGCTGACGCGCCGCGCGCGCGGCCGGCTGAGACGCATGCGCCGCCAGGCGGCCGGGATCCGGCGCCTGCAGGCGGCCGCCCGTGCCTTTGCGCTCGACCGCGGCCTCTGGCCCCTTGTCAGCCGGCGTCCCAGCCTTGCGCGCCCAGCAGCGGCACGAAGGCCACGCCGCACAGCGCTTCGATGCGGTCGTCATCGCCGTCGCCTCGCGCGCGTGTCAGCCGCAGCAGTTCCTGGGCGCCATGGCTGCGCCCCACCGGCATCACCAGCCGGCCGAGCGGCGCCAACTGCTCGCGCAGTGCAGCCGGGATGCGCGGGCCGGCCGCGGTGACGACGATGGCGTCGTAGGGCGCGGCCGCGGGCCAGCCCAGGCTGCCGTCGCCGATGTGGACCTGCACGTTGGCCGCTTGCAGCTCGGCCAGCATGCGCCGCGCCGCCTCGGCCAAGCCGGCGATGCGCTCGACCGTGTGCACCTCGCGCGCCAGTCTGGACAGCACCGCGGCGGCGTAGCCCGAACCGGTGCCGATCTCCAGCACGCGCTCGCCGCCGTGCAACTGCAGCGCCTCGCTCATCAGCGCGACGATGTAGGGCTGCGAGATCGTCTGCCCGGCGCCGATGGGCAGCGGATGGTCGGCGCAGGCTTCTTCGAGCCGGTGCTCGGGCACGAAACGCTCGCGCGGCACCGCGCGCATCGCCTGCAGCACGCGCTCGTCGCGCACGCCGCGTGCGGCGATATCGCGCTCGACCATCGCGGTGCGGCGTGTGCTCCAGGCATCCATGGCGGCAGTATCCGGCAAGCGCGGCCTGGCCGGCAGGCCGCCCCGGCGCTGCGTGCAGGGGCGGCCGCGCCGCACGCCGGCCGCACTAGCATAGGGTGCCCGTTTCTGCCCCGTCCGCCGCCCATGCACGCCACCCTCGAGAGCACCGAAGCCGAGATCGAGGCCCTCGATCGCCTGTGCGAGCGCTTGGCCGGCTTCGACCCCGGCGTGTCGGTGGAATGGCTGGATGGCGCCTTCGCAGCACTGCTGTGCGGGCCGCGCACCGTGCCGCCGGCCGAATGGCTGCCGCTGCTGTTCGGCGACACCTGGGAGCGTGCGGTCGCCGACCCCGACGATCTGGCCGCGTCGATGCACACGCTGCTGCGGCGCTGGAACGTGCTGGCCGACCAGCTCCATCCGCAGCGTCTGTTCGGCGAGCCCGACCGGCTGCACATCCTGCCGCTGATCGACGAGTTCGACCCGGCGCAGCGCGACGCCCTGGTCGCCGAAGGCAAGCTCACGCCCGAGGAGGCGGCCGACTGGCCGGCCACGGGCGAGCTGTGGGCCAGCGGCTTCCTCGATGTCGTCGAACACCTGGCCCAGGACTGGCAGCTTGCCGACGAGACCGGCGATGCGGCGCGCGAGCGGGACGCCTGCCTGCGCTGCATCGAAGCGCTGGGCGAACGCGATGCCGCGAGTTTGCAGGCCGATCTGGCGATCCGCAGCCCGGGCAAGGGTCTGGACCGCGATGCACTGGTCGACGAGGCCTGCTTCGCGGTGCAGGACCTGCGCTGCTTCTGGCTGGAACACGCGACGCGGCCGGCGCCGCGGCGCGTCGACAAGACTCCCGGGCGCAACGAACCTTGCCCTTGCGGCAGCGGCAAGAAGTACAAGAAGTGCCACGGCGCCGGCCCGGCGCTGCACTGAGCCGCGGCATCGGCCCCGCGCGGCGCCGCGCCGCGGTGCCGCGCGGGTGCCTCCCTGCGCTAGAGTGCGCCACCATGAGCGACACCCCCGAGCTGCAAGGCCGCCACATCGTGCTGGGCATGAGCGGCGGCATCGCCTGCTACAAGTCGGCCGAACTGGTGCGCGAACTGACGCGCCACGGCGCGAGCGTGCAGGTGGTGATGAGCGAAGCGGCGGCACAGTTCATCACCGCGGTGACGATGCAGGCGCTGAGCAACCGCAACGTCTGCCTGAGCCAGTGGGATATGCGCGAGCCCAACGCGATGGCGCACATCAACCTGACGCGCGAGGCCGACGCCGTGCTGGTGGCGCCGGCCAGTGCCGACTTCATGGCCAAGCTGGCTGCGGGGCGCGCCGATGAGCTGCTGAGCCTGCTGTGCCTGGCGCGGCCTGCTCAGCGCTGCCCGCTGCTGCTGGCGCCGGCGATGAACCGCGAGATGTGGGCGCACCCGGCGACGCAGCGCAATGTGGCGCAACTGCGTGCCGACGGCTGCAGCATCCTCGGCCCGGCCGCCGGCGACCAGGCCTGCGGCGAGATCGGCGACGGGCGCATGCTCGAAGCGCTGGAACTGTGCGAGGAGATGGTGGCCTTCTTCCAGCCCAAGCTGCTGGCCGGCAAGCGTGTGCTGATCACCGCCGGGCCCACCTTCGAGGCCATCGACCCGGTGCGCGGCATCACCAACCTGTCCAGCGGCAAGATGGGTTTTGCCATCGCGCGCGCGGCGCAGGAAGCGGGCGCCGAAGTCACGCTGGTGGCCGGCCCGGTGAGCCTGCCCGCGCCGCGCCACGTGGCGCGCATCGACGTGCGCAGCGCGCTGCAGATGCACCAGGCGGTGCTGCCGCTGGCGCCGCGGCACGACGTGTTCGTGGCGACGGCGGCGGTGGCCGACTGGCGGCCGGCCGAATGCGGCGCGCAGAAGATCAAGAAGGACGGCTCGGGGCGCGTGCCGAGCCTCGCCATGACCGAAAACCCCGACATCCTGGCCGCTGTGGCGCGCCTGCCCGGTCGCCCCTACTGCGTCGGCTTCGCCGCCGAGAGCCACGATCTGGCGAAGCACGCGCGCGAGAAGCGGCAGCGCAAGAACATCCCGCTGATCGTCGGCAACCTCGGGCCGGCGACTTTCGGCCGCGATGACAACGCGCTGCTGCTGGTCGACGCGAGCGGCGAGCGCGAGCTGCCGCACGCCGGCAAGCTGGCGCTGGCGCGCGCGCTGGTGGCCGAGATCGCGCAGCGGCTGAAGCCCGCATGAGCACCATCGAACTGAAGGTGCTCGATGCACGCATGGCCGACTGCCTGCCGGCCTACGCCACGCCGGGCAGCGCCGGGCTGGACCTGCGCGCCTGCCTCGACGCACCGCTGCAGCTTGCGCCCGGCGGTGCGGCGCTGATCCCCACCGGCCTGGCGATCCACATCGGCGACCCCGGCCTGGCGGCGATGCTGCTGCCGCGCTCGGGGCTGGGCCACAAGCACGGCATCGTGCTGGGCAACCTGGTCGGGCTGATCGACAGCGACTACCAGGGCCCGCTGCTGGTCAGCTGCTGGAACCGCGGTGCCGAACCCTTCACCGTGCAGCCGCTGGAGCGCATCGCGCAGATGGTGATCGTGCCGGTGGTGCAGGCGGTGTTCAGGCGTGTCGAGCAGTTCGAAAGCTCGCAGCGCGGCGAGGGCGGTTTCGGCTCCACCGGCAAAGCCTGAGCCCGATCGCACTGCGCGCTGCGCGCCCGCGAGCGGTCGCTTGCTCAGTGCATCGTGCTGCCGGGCGGTGCGGTGTGCAGCACCGTCACGCCGGCGGCACCCAGCGTGCCGGCGGCGATTTCGTCCTCGGTGGCCTCGCGCACCTCGCGCACCTGCAGCTGCAGGCGCAGCGCCATGCCGGCCAGCGGATGGTTGCCGTCCAGCACCACGTGCGAAGGGTAGATCTCGGTCACGGTGTAGAGCACGTCGGCCGGCATGTCGGGTGTCTTGCTGCCCGGCGGCAGGCCCTCGAACTGCATGCCGGGCTCGAGCTGCTCGGGGAACAACTCGCGCGCTTCGAAGCACACCAGCTCGCTGCGGTAGTCGCCGAAGGCGTGTTCGGGTTCCAGATTCAAGTGCGCCTCGAAGCCGGCTTGCTGGCCGAGCAGGGCCTGCTCGATGCTGGGCAGCAGGTCGTCGCCGCCGTAGAAGAACTCGAGCGCGTCGGCCAGCGTGTCGATCGGCTGGCCTTGCGCGTCGCTCAGGCTCCAGGTCAGGCTCAACACGCAAGGGGCAGCGATCTTCATCGCGGCATGATCGCACAGCGTGGCGGCGAACCATGGCGCGTGCCGTCTGGCGACAATGCGGCCGATGGAGCCGGATATTGCCTCGCCGCTGCTCGGCGGCCTGTCGCCCGCGCAGTTCATGCGCCGGCATTGGCAGAAGAAACCGCTGCTGGTGCGCCAGGCGCTGCCCGGCATCACGCCACCGCTGCCGCGCGCGCGGCTGTTCGAGCTGGCGGCACGCGACGGCGTGGAATCGCGGCTGGTGCAGCGGCGCGACGGGGTCTGGTCGCTGCGGCACGGCCCGCTGCCGCGCCGCGCGTTGCCGCCGCTCGCGCGGCCGCATTGGACGCTGCTGGTGCAGGGGCTGGATCTGCACGAGCCTGCAGCCCATGCGCTGCTGCGCCGCTTCGGTTTCGTGCCCGATGCGCGGCTGGACGACCTGATGCTGTCCTACGCCAGCGATGGCGGCGGCGTGGGGCCGCACCTGGATTCCTACGATGTGTTCCTGATCCAGGTCCATGGCCAACGGCGCTGGCGCATCGCTCGCACGCGCGACCACACGCTGGTCGAGGGGGTGCCGTTGAAGATCCTGCGCCATTTCGAGCCCGAACAGGAATGGCTGCTGCAGCCCGGCGACATGCTGTACTTGCCGCCGCACTGGGCGCACGACGGTGTGGCGGTCGGTGAATGCATGACGGCGTCGGTGGGGTTTCGTGCTGCCGCGGCCACCGAACTGGCCAGAGAACTGTTGGTGCGGCTGGCCGACGGGCTCGAGCCGGCGCCGCGCGAGCGCATCTACGGCGATGCCGCACAGCCCGCGACCGCGACGCCGGCCGCGATGCCGCCAGCGCTGCAGGACTTCGCCGCGGCCGCGCTGCGCAAGGCGTTGCGCGATCCGCGCTCGATGGCGCGTGCGCTGGGCGAATGGCTGACCGAACCCAAGGCGCAGGTGTGGTTCGACGCCGGTCATGCTGCCTTCGACACGGCCTGCGGCGTGGTGCTCGACCGACGCACCCGCATGCTGTACGACGCGCGCCACGTCTTCATCAACGGCGAATCCTTCGAGGCCCGTGGGCGCGATGCTCGCTTGCTGCACCGCCTGGCCAATCAGCGGCGGCTGCAGGCCGACGCAGTGCGCGGCTTCAGCCCCGAGGCCCGTACCACGCTGGACGACTGGGCGCGGGCCGGGTGGCTGCGCGCGAGCGAGGTTGGCGGATCGTGACCGTGACCCAGCCGGGCCCTGGGCGCCGCGGCGCGCGACGACGCGCTTTCGCAACACTTAGTGTGGCTGTGGCGGCTGGAACGGATGTCACATAGGGAAATCCATTAGCCATACCTATAATCGCCCAGCGTGCCCCGCTGCTTCGGGCCATGGGCTGCCATGCTGCGGTGCCAATGGCGGGCTGTACGGCCCGGCGCCTTCCGATCACATCAACACCCGAGGTCTTCCGAATGAACAAGTCACTGATCCTGGTCTCCATCGTCGCTGCCTTCACCTTGGCGGCTTGTGGCAAGAAGGAAGCGGCGCCTGCCGCCGCGACCGAATCGGCCGCGCCGGCGGCGGCTGCCGCAGCCTCGGCGGTCGAGGCCGTCGCTGCGCCGGCCGCCTCGGCCGTGGCCGGTGCGGCTGACACCGCCGCCTCGGCCGCGGTCGATGCCGCGGCCGCCACCGGTGCGGCCGTCGACGCCGCCAAGGACGCCGCGGGCAAGGCGGTGGACGCCGCTGCGGCCGGCGCCAAGGACGCTGCGGGCAAGGCGGTCGATGCCGCGGCCGACGCGGCGAAGAAGTGACACCGGCGCACGGCCAGTGAAAGAAGCCGCCTTCGGGCGGCTTTTTAGTGCCTGCGCGTTTTTGCCGACGCCGCGCTGGGCTCCGCGGCCACGCCGAGCGGCGAGGCCCCCGCCGGTGCGGCGGTGCGGTGTTACTTCAGATCGTCGACCAGCAACGCCACGATGCGCTGGCTGTTCTCGCTGGCCACCGGCGCGCCCTGTGCGTCGAGCACCGAAACCAGCGTCTTCGCGCCATCGCTCTTCAGTGCGATCTGGTACTTGACGGCAGGCGCGCTGGTGTCGGTCTTGGCACCGAAGATCTTCGCGAAGAAGCCCGGCGAAGTTTCCTGGCCGGCAGTGGACGGGTCGACGTAGCGCACGAAGTACAGCCCCGCGGCACGGTCGCGGTCCTCGACGCTGAAGCCCGAGCGGTCGAGCGCGATGCCCACACGCCGCCAGGCGCGGTCCAGCCCGTCGTCGACCTGCAGCGTGGCCGGCAGGCCGGCGTACACCCGCGCGCGCGGCGCGGCGGACGCACCGCTCGCCAGCGCCGGGGTGGCGACGGCATCACGCGCCGCAGCCTCGGTGGCGCCCAGCTTGACCAGCAGGCGCGACAGCATCTCGTTTTCCAGCTCGGGCTCGCTGGGCCGCGGCTCCCACTTGGTGAAGTCCTTCTGCGTGTTGGTATAGACCTCGACCATGCCGCGGTGGGTGATGATGATCTCGCTGCCGCCGCTGGCGCTGCGCTCGACGCGCGTGCGGTACTGGTCGAGCTCGCCGGTCGAGTACAAGCTGTCCAGCACCGAGCCCAGCGACTTGCGGATGACGTCCTGCGGCAGCTTGGCGCGGTTTTCGGCCCAGTTGGTTTCCATCACGCCGGCGGCGGCATCGTTCTTCGCCAGCGTGAAACCCATGTCGCGCCAGAAGCCGCTCAGCTGCGGCCACACCTGCTCCGGCGGCAGCGGCACATCCAGCCAACGCCGGTTGCCGTCCTTCTCGATGCGGAAGTCGCCGATCGAGGTCGGGGCCACCGCCGGTGCGCTGGTGCGCACCGTGCTGGCGCCTGCGGCGGGCAGCGCGCTGGCGCTGATCGTGCCGCGCTGCTGCTGGTAGCGTCCCTCGCGCGACAACTGCTGCAGGTCGGGCGGGACCTCCAGCGGGTTCATCTTCGTCGTCGCGCTGCGGTAGTCCACCCGCTCACTCGTGAACAGCGGCGACGAACAGCCGCCCAGCATCAGCGTCAGCGCCAGCGCGCCGGCGACGGCATGCGGCTTGTCAGCCACGAAAGCAATCACATCGAATCTCCGGCATGCCGCGGCGGGCATGCGTTGCAGGCGTCGGGCGCCAGGGACGAACAGGGCAAGCCGGCGCGCGCTCACAGCAGGCCGCTGTCGCGCAGCGCCTGCGCCACCTTGGCCTGCCCGGCCGGCGTCAACGGCACGATCGGCAAGCGCGCGGCCGGGCCGCACAGGCCGAGCTGCGCCATCGCCCATTTGGTCGGCGTCGGGCTGGACTCGCAGAACAGCTCGCGGTGCAGCGGCAGCAGTTGCAGGTGGATCTCGGCGGCGCGGCGCACCCGGCCTTCGAGCGCGGCCACGCACAGTTCGTGCATCAGGCGCGGCGCCAAGTTGGCGGTGACGCTGACGTTGCCGCGCCCGCCCAGCAGCATCAGCGCCACCGCGGTGGCGTCGTCGCCGGAGTACAGCGAAAACTCCTTGGGCAGCTGCTTGATCAGCCAGGCGGCGCGTTCGATGTCGCCGGTGGCGTCTTTCAGCCCGACGATGCCGGGCACTTCGGCCAGGCGCAGCACGGTGTCGTTGTGCATGTCGGCCACGGTGCGCCCGGGCACGTTGTACAGCACCATCGGCAGGTCCACGGCCTCGGCGATGGCGCGGAAGTGCC
>ERZ795060.4998-NODE-4998-length-10848-cov-3.791624_pt1 | contig 10848 bp, 10 predicted proteins | sample MGYA00375144_ERZ795060 | MGnify/ENA primary metagenome ERZ795060 (study PRJEB30189, sample SAMN05720157) | activated sludge metagenome | isolation source: anaerobic digester from wastewater treatment plant | place: Japan | collected 2015-05-15 ... | reverse complement strand
TCCCAAAGCCTTATGCTGTCGAGAGTGGCCCGTGCCGAGTTAACGTCGGTCCAGGAGAGGTTCTGATCCACAACGTATTCCTTCTCTTCGATACTGTCGAGACCAAAAGCACTTCTGGTGAAGTCGATGTTGTGCGAGATGTACTCCCTTTCTGCCCTCAACTCGTTGGGCGTCACATAGAGGCGCTGGACTAGATTGGGATAGATATTTACAGCCAGTAGCGAAAAGGCTCCCATGATCACTACCGTAGCAGCCATCCATGCCAATGTCTTTACACGAGTCTGTGATATGGCAGAGATTATCATGATTACTGCAGCTGCCAGGGACATGAAGAGCATAAGCCGCATGCCTGGTAGAGCGCCATGTACATCAGCATAGCTTGCGCCTATGCCAACTCCCCTCTCGGAATAGACCAATCCCCGCATGTCAAGCCAATAACCGAAAGCCACAACACAAAAAACGATGGCAAGAAGTATGCCTATGTGAAGCTTCGTGCCGGGATCAGCCTGTTCCAAGAGAAGCCTTCCTCGCCTGGGCCTCCTGCGGCGGCTGCCTATTGCGGGTTCTTCCACTTCTTCTCGGCTAAATCTGATCAGCGATCCGGAAAAAAGGTAGACAAGAATGACAAAGGTAGCGCTCAAGCCCACAACCCATATTGCGCCTTTGTAGACTTCTTTAAGGAAGGGATATCGGAAAACGTAGAAGCCTACATCTTGGCCGAAAATCGGGTCTGCTTTCCCAAACGGCGTAGCATGCACAAACTGCTGGAATTCCATCCACAAATCTGTAGAAAACCCGGCAGTCAACACTCCCGCAATTGTAGCCAGGAAAAGTGCCGATCGTCTTGGCATAGCTTTCGACGCCGATTTCATTGACAGAAGATTTGCAGCAACAAAGACAAATGTCACGGCAAATATCGCTGCTGCGACAGCAACCCTCGCTTCCAGGCACTTCCAGAATACACTCACATACCCCAAGTCCTGGTACCACAGATACTCAGTCGTTATATTAGAAATCGTCTTCCACCCGACTGCCACGATAATAATGGCCACTATCAAGACTCTAGCCCAGACTGGTATCTTGCCCATCAACCTCACCCTCTCAGAAGGAGTAGCACAGCGATAACAAAAGGGCCCACATCAAGCACACCTGATGCGAGCCCTTCAGCCTCCAATCACCAACTACATAGATTCAACGACATGCGCTGGCTCCTCGGCAACAGGCAGCTCAGGAACGACTGAAACCTTCTTGCTTCGCTTTCCGTTGTGCTCGAACTGAACATAACCGTCTGCCAGAGCAAACAGGGTATAGTCCTTACCCATCCCCACATTGATACCAGGGTGAACCTTAGTCCCACACTGCCTGACAATGATGTTGCCGGCGGAAACGTATTGGCCGCCAAACTTCTTAACTCCGAGCCTCTGCGAACGGGAGTCACGACCGTTTCGGGAGCTTCCGACTCCCTTCTTCTTCGCAAATAGCTGAAGGTCCATTCTGATCATTGGAAACACCTCCCGGATTCCGTTTCATTTCGCCTTAACTCACACGCCAAGGCGCATCTTTCTCCTCAATATCGCGCCGAGACCGAACCTCCGATGTCAACGACGGAAACACTTTCTGGATACTCTAGCGCTATGGCTCGAATCCCAGAAATCATGGTCTCCAAAACGGCATCGGCTCGCATACGCACCTCCGCAGATGGGCAATTCAAAATCACGCAATCCAGGTATCCGGAACGATACCTTACGGCACGAGACACACCTGCATGCTCAAAAAGCCCATTTGCAGCGGCAATCGTCAAAGCTGACGTAGCAGCACATACCAAATCATAGCCATATTCTCCGCATTCCGCATGCCCATGCAGGGCAAACCGAACCACATGGCCCTCCACACGCCGAACATGAAGCTTAACCACGGCAAAAACCTTCTTGCACCGCGCTCATCAGAGCAAACTATGCCACCGAGATCGATTCGATCTTTACCGCTGTAAACGGCTGCCTATGTCCTGTTTTCGTGCGGACTCGTTTTTTAGCCTTATATTTGAAAACATAGATCTTCTTGGCCTTACCATGCTCAAGAATGGCGCCCTTGACCCTTGCACCGTCAACAACTGGACTACCTACCTTGATTCCATCGTCGCCTGACACCATAAGCACACGGTGGAATTCAATACTGTCGCCGACCTCAGCGTCCAGCTTCTCGACACGGACGACCTGCCCCGGCTCAACACGGTACTGTTTTCCGCCGGTTTCGATAATTGCATACACTATCCTTTTACCTCCTCGCACTCTGGGCTCGCCGGGATAAAAGAGAAAAACAGAAGGCAGGCGTGCCACCAAGTTGGCGATCACTCCATTTGGAAGCCTTCCCCGAGCGGCTTGAGGCGACACGCAGAGTCGCCCACAGCGGTTAAAATATAGCATATGCTGCTGCGGCTGTCAAACAGCACACCTCATCCAATAGCACTTGCCCCTGCGCTGCTTGCTAGAAAAGATATAAGCCCCGCACCCCGCAGGCCTGTACCGTCTTCAGCTGGCCATAGATGCTGATCGCCGTGGCCCACGTAATTCCCTCCGCCGTAACCCTTGCGCTCGTCGGGTTACTCGAAGAAGTCGCATTCTCAAATTGCTTGTCGTAGCCCTCTTTGGTTTAGCCGCCGCAAAGTTCTCTATCGTAGAATCTGTATTGCCCGAACAAAGAAAGCCTCGCGGATAATTTCCCCAACCCATAGTAGACGGTTTCTGTTGTCAGTCAAAGGCATTTCCAGAAATGAAGCGGCGAACCACACGTCCAGCTCCGAACTGCACACATTTGCGTTGGGATATCCTTCAAGGAACATGTGCTACTTGTTTTCGGCATCCGCGTACTGCCAAAACTTGCCTCTGGATCATCCTTCGCACGCACTCCCGCACGCACTCCCCGCCCCATACGCGATCCGGCGCATCATTTTGGCTGTGCATGTGCTCGTCCTTTGACCTTCAGATAGCTGTATCCTGGCTAACGTCCAGCGTAAGCAAGTCGCAAAAGCATCTCAGCCTTAGCCGCTCACTAAGGCTGAGATGCAGGCAATGCGGACCCGTAAGATCCCGCAAGAGCTTTTCCAGACCTACTTGTGGGAAAACAACCTCCAGCAAAACCTTTGAGCATCGGTGAATACTGTTCAAGAACCGCTTGCAAGTAGCCTGTGGATTCTCCAACAAAGCCCCTGAGCGAGATTGTTCACTTCCACACTGCTGTGCGCAAAACACGATGGCATTCCATGCACATATGTGCAGCCAAGTTCCACAGGCCTAACTCTGCTTCTATCTGTGCTCAGGAGTCGCCCGAGACCCCATTGCCAGCCGTATCTGCTTGATTCTTAGCACCGCGCTTCTTGACACTGCTCGCCGTCGCTTGACTACCATTCCGCCGCTGGCCAGATTTTTGTCCAGCTTTTGAACCGCCTTGCTCCCGACCCCTCTGGCCAGTGCTTCGCGAACCTCCTCGATTCTCCTGATGAGGCCCTTTTTCACCGCCTCCACGCGTCTTCTGCCCACCCGCCTTGCCCGCATTAGCACCGCCCTTCGGGCTGCCATCGCTTTGACCACTTTTCTGTTTGCTATCTTGCTTGCTGTCTTGTTTGTTACTCTTCCTGGCATCTTGTTTGCTGTCTTTCTTACTGTTTTGCCTGGCTTTTTGCTCGTCTTTCACGTGATCTTCATTAGAAGACTTCTTGGCCGATTTCTCCTTATCCTCGCGCTTGTCACCGTTCTCAGCCACTACCGCATTCTGGCCTTCCTTATCCTGCCCATGCTCGACGGCGTCTTCATTGATCAATCTTGCCCTCGCATACGTCTTGAAAACCTTTGTGACCTCTATGCGAACTTTCTCGCCGACAAGGCGACCTGCGCCCTCCACATCTATGACATACCCCTCAAGCCTGGCAATTCCGTCTCGACTATTGCTCACATGAGGTTCTTCAATGACCACTTCCAACCTATCGCCGGCTGACACAGGCAATGCCTTCTTCTCTACGTCTTCCCTCGATCCGACGGCGGCAACTACTATGTCCTCCACCTTCTGATCGAAGCTGCCCTTCACGTATATGGCTTTTCCTGTTTCCTCTTCTAGCGCAGAAAGGTTAGAGCCACCAGCGCCTATGAGCATGGCGGCAACCGACGGGTGGAGCAAAACAAGCATAGCTGGCTGATCAGTCGTGAGGGCTTCCTTCTTGATAGCACGCATAGCGCGAAATGAAAGTGTCTCTTCGGAGAGGATCCGCCCTCTCCCGTCGCACGTAGGACAGACTTTCATCATCGACTCAGCCAATCCTTGCTGCACCTTTTTTCTAGTCATCTCCACCAAGCCTAGGTGAGTAAAGCCAAGAACTGTGGCCTTTGTTTTGTCGCGCGAGAGAGCGTCCTCGAGTTTCTCTATGACCAGTCGCCGATGGGAATCATCATCCATATCAATGAAGTCGATGACTATTATCCCGCCAATGTTTCTCAACCTGACCTGCCTTGCGATTTCCTCAGCAGCTTCTATGTTAGTCTTAAGTACCGTGTCCGCAAGACATGTCGTGCCAATGTATTTTCCCGTATTCACATCTATGACCGTGAGCGCCTCTGTGTTGTCTATGACAATATATCCTCCACATGCAAGCCACACCTTGCGCCTCAAGGTCCGCGCTATCTCTTCCTCGAGCCCATACACATCGAAGATCGGTTCCTGCCCCGTATACAGGTGAATTCGGTCCCGCATGGACTCGGAAAACATCCTCGACAGATCGAGGACTTTTTTATGCTCTTTAGCATCATCCACCACAAACCTGGTTACATCCGCAGCAAAATGATCGCGAACCAACCTGAAAGCCAAGTCGTACTCTTGGTGAAGCAACGTGGCGCCCTGCGCCCTCCTGTTCCTGCCCTGTATTCGCCTCCATAATTTCACAAGAAACTGAATATCGGAGGCGATCTCCTCCTGGCTCTTCCCTTCGGCAACCGTCCTCACAATCACGCCCATTCGACGCGGTTTCGAGGCCTGAGCGATTTTCCGCAGTCTGTCACGCTCGCCCTCTTCTTCTATGCGTCTGGACACACCAACATAGTCCACCGTGGGCATGAGCACAACATACCTTCCTGGAAGAGTGACATCCGTCACTACCCTTGCGCCCTTGGCGCCTATGGGTTCTTTCGTAACCTGAACCATGATCTCCTGACCAGGCTTTAAGATGTCCTTAATCGATCGCGACTTCTTCCTCGGAACCGAAATCTCTTCTCCATCCGCCTCCCGTACTACGCGGGAATTGCGGCCATTATGCCCTGCTAAGGCATCATCTACATACAAAAACGCGTTGCGCTCCAAACCTATATTGACGAAAGCCGCCTGCATCCCCGGAAGAACATTCTCGACTACTCCTTTGTAGACGTTCCCCGCATACCGGGGATGAACTGATCTCTCCACAAAAAGATCCACAAGCTTTCCATCCTCCAGGATGGCGGCCCTTGTTTCGCCATTGTCGGAGTTGACAACAATTTCTCTGGACATTCAACTCAACTCCCTGGGCATCCAACCCTTAGCGATGACCAAATCTTTGCATTTATAATCCATAGGGGACACGAGTTCCCCATCCTCAACAACAAACAAACCAGTCCGATGGATCCGGGACCGCTTGACATCACATTCAATCCCGGCGATCGAACTTAGGTGCACAAGAAGGTTATCAGGCCTGAGATGAGCGCGCCCGCCACACGCACAAATAAACTCCAAACTCTCATCATCTGTCATCGATATTGAATAAACGAGCTTCCTGATATCCTCCTCTTTTTTCCCGCTCTTCGTGGTGATAGTCCCTAGGGAGGCATCCATGGCCATAAACTCTTCTGCGGCTTCATGCAAGGCGCCACATCCACTCGCCCTATAGGAAGCGTATTCAATAAGTGATGCGAGTGCAGGTTTACCCAGATACCAGCAGGCCGCCACGACCGCAATCCCCGGAGGCATGTTCCTGTCCAGCGCGTCGAAGGCCTCCTCAACGCTGATCTTGGGACCGTCAGGATCTATCTGAATGTCAACATATTCCGCTTCGCTGGAAATTCCGACCCCAAGAGCGGTGGCAAATGAGAACTTGGGCAAAGGGTGGTAGCCTTCAGAATATGCAACCGGAATCTCAGCACGCCTTATGGCGCGCTCAAAAGCTCTCATGAAACCAAGGTGTGAGATGAACCGCGCCTCTTCGCCTTTTGTAATGCGAACCCTCAGCACCATACCCCGTTCACCTCCATGCCTCGCCGGCAAGACGCGTCTTGACGCCATCCGCGCAGGCACCACAGGCTGCGCAAGCACCAGTGCGGCAATCGGGGGTAAGTTCAGCCCTGGCGGCACGTTCTGCTTCCCGCACGAGAAATCTTTTCGAGACTCCCATGTCGATGTGATCCCATGGCAGCGGCTCATCATATGCATAGGATTTATTGGCCCATGCGGAAGGGTCAATGCCAACATCTTTAAAAGCTTGCGCCCATAGGTCAGGGCGGAACTGGTCTGACCATCCGTCAAACCTGCATCCGAGCGCCGCCGCGCGCGCTATCGCCGGAGCAAGCTCTCTGCCCCCTCTCGCAAACGCCGCTTCCAGGAAGCTTGCCTCCACATTGTGAAACGAGACTGTCAAGCCGCGCACGCGCATTCGTTCCTTCAGGTAATTCTGCTTTCTCATCAATTCCTCCCGGGAATTCTGCGCGTGCCACTGAAAAGGGGTATGTGGTTTAGGAACAAACGACGATACGCTCACGTTTACTCGGACCCTGCCCGCCTTGTTTCGCTTCCCCGCCATATTCCGTCCAAGCTCCAAAACACGACGAGAGAGATCTGCTATGCCATCCAGATCCTCGTCCTCCTCATACGGCAGCCCTATCATGAAATAAAGCTTGATGAGATCCCATCCCGATTCAAAGGCGTCTGCAGCGGCAGACATCAGATCCTCTTCGGTAACGCCCTTGTTGATCACATCCCGCATCCTTTGGGTTCCGGCCTCAGGCGCAAAAGTCAGGCCTGTCCTTCGCGACTTCTCTAGCTCCTTGGCAAGCTCCAAAGAAAACGAATCCACACGCAAAGAGGGCAGGGAAACCGCTACTCCCTTGTCTGCGTATTCCTGAACGAGCTTTCTGCTCAACTCCTCAACCTGAGTGTAATCCGCGCTTGAAAGCGAAAGCAAAGATATCTCGTCATAGCCCGTGCTTTTGACAAGATCTTTCGCCAGCGAGCAGAGATTGTCGAGTCCGCGTTCCCGCACTGGCCGGTATATCATGCCGGCTTGGCAAAATCTGCACCCTCTTGTGCAACCCCTCATCACTTCCAGAGCAACCCGGTCGTGTACAGCTTCGAGAAAAGGCACCACAAACTTTCTTGGAAACTCGGCCTCGTCAAGATCCGTCACCACCCTGCGGCTTACAGGGTTCTTCAGGCGCGGGCAATAGACACCATCTATCACCGCAAGCCTATTTACTATGTCAGCGCGTTTCGCCCCCTCTCTTTTTGCCCTGGCAACCTCGGACATCAAGTCCACAATCGCCTCTTCCCCATCGCCGATCACAAGCAAATCAAAAAATGCCGCCATGGGTTCGGGATTGGACGCACATGGCCCACCTGCAATCACGATCGGGTCGCCTTCGTGCCGGGCATCAGCCTCAAGCGGCACACCAGCCAGCTCGAGCATTGCCAGCACATTGGTGTATGTCAGTTCATACTGAAGGGTAAACCCGATCACGTCGAAGGACTTCGCTGGCTCGTAGGTTTCGAGGCCGTAAAGGGGAATTTCGCGCAAGCGCATTTGCGCCTCCATATCAGGCCATGGAGCAAAAGCGCGCTCCGCGACGAATTCGGGTATGTTGTTGACTATTTCGTACAGGATCTTGAACCCTATATACGACATTCCCACCTCGTAAACGTCCGGAAAAGCCAGCAAGATACTGGCCTCAACCTCTTTCGGACTACGGCGGACCGAGTTTAGCTCGTTGCCGACGTACCTTGCCGGCTGCGACACCGACGGCAGGATTTCCTCGTACAAAACCTTCTTGTCAATCATAAAAAACGCTTCTCCTCAATCTTTACGGCCGGCCAGGACTTCACGAACCTCAGCATCGGGCCCCAACATCGATATGCCCTCCAGCAGCTCTAGTTCGGAAAGGCGTCCGATCTCGCGGCCACCTGCACCAATAACCGACACAACAGTGAAGTCGGATGACGTCACTTTGCGAAGCAGGTCGCAAGCGGTCATCTCGGGAGCTGCCACCAGCAATCTCACTGGTAACGCGCCTCGCTTGCTCAATGAAACGCGCTTGCCCATCACGGATTTGAGCCCAGCACATACTGCAGACTGCCTCTCACGCTCAGCTGCTATCAGAATGAACAGTCCCAACGCCGGCACCAAAAAATTAAAATATCCCGCGGCAACGCCCGCCACGCCCAAAACTGCAATTCCAATCCCAATAACACGCGACATGCCAACCGCCTTGCGCGTGGCAGACGCAACCCCCAACCTCTCAGTCATCAGGGCTCTCAGAACCCGTCCGCCATCGAGTGGAAATGCCGGAATCAGGTTGAACATGGCTAAAACGATGTTGGCGCCCACAAAAAACTCAATCTTCCCCCTATCAGCATTACCATAAATCAGGAGAAGATAACCCATGGCAGCAAGAACTAGAGAAGTCATGGGCCCGGACATGGCTACAGCCGCTTCAGCCTCTGGTCGGAGCTGAATATCTCCCTCAAGCGAGGCGACGGCCCCGATCGGTGTTACGCTGATTCGCGCCACTGCGAATCCAAAGCCTGCCGCGGTGACAGCGTGCGCTGCCTCATGAACAAGCAACGACGCAAATACGACCATCCATTGCCACAGATTCCCTGCGAACGCGTATAAAGCTGCAAAGACGACAACGAGCGGGTCTACATCGAATTCGATTCCGAACACACGTGTCATTCCCAGAATCCCCGGAACCTCCCCCGGCAGCGCGCGCTTCACCTGCCCTACCCCCAGTGCCCCAGATCAGAGCAGAGAAAGCGGCAAGCCCCCAGAGCCTGCAGCCTCGAATGCCCATATGAGATTATATTGCCGTCTCAGCCACGCTAGAAGATGATCTTCTTCCTCCTCATGTATACGTTCTGCACTATGGCGATTGAAATCGTCATGGCCATCAATGCACTCCCGCCTGCGCTGAAAAATGGCAACGGTATTCCAGTGCACGGCGACACATTCATAGTCATTCCCGCATTTACGAAAATATGAACCAGCATAACCGAGGTTAGCCCAACAGCCAGAAGAGCGCCGAACTTGTCTCGCGCCTCCTGGGCCACGCTATAACCTCTGTGCACTATGAAAAAGAGGACTGCCAGCGCCGCAGTCGCCCCGAAAAACCCTAATTCCTCGGCGATCACGGAGAATATAAAGTCGGTGTGGTGTTCCGGCAGGAAATTGAGCCGAGCCTGAGTGCTCTGGCCATACCCCTTTCCTAATAGCCCACCCGATCCGATCGCTATCACTGACTGCATCACATTGTATCCATATCCGCGCGGATCAAGCCCAGGATTGAAGAATACCTTGATCCTCATCTGTTGATGAGTTTGCAGCAGAAAAAAATAGGAAAACGGAGCTATCACCAGAAGAATAACCCCGACAATCGCCAACAACAGTTTCGCATCAGCTCCAGCCGCATACATCATTGCGAAAAACACGGGGGCAAGAACGAGTGCAGAACCCAAGTCGTTTTGCGCAACCACAAGCGCCATCGGCGCCGCCACGATCAGAGCTGGCACAATGAAACTCCGCAAATCGGAAAGATCATCCTGCTGAGCAAGGTACGCAGCAAGGGCTATAACCACCCCTATCTTGGCGTATTCACATGGCTGTATGGCCACGGGTCCTATCTTAATCCAACCTATCGCACCCTTAGTCCGCTTCCCAAAAACAAAAACACTTGCAAGCAGCAATAGACTAGCCAGGTAGATCCACTTGGCAAACCGTTCCAAGTAGTGATAGTCCACACTGAGGACGACCAATGACGCAGCAGCCCCCAACGCCGCAGCAGCCAATTGCTTCTTCACATAAAGAAGCGGGTTTCCCGCCGTCAAGCGCGTATTCCATCTTGTTGCGCTGTATATCATGGCACAACCAAATAGAACTGCAATGACTACTGCAACAAGCAATGCATGATCGAGATTGCTAAGAAGCCTCCTATCAATGAGCATACTACGGCCTCCTGAAAGAGCACGAATAACAAACCTGGTCCAGTAAGGGGCCATAATGCAAAGTCAAGCTAGACCGCTCCAACCGACTCGCGCTTAACCTCTTTGACTGGAATGCTCGCTACCAGGGCAACGGATGAATCAGACGTGTCTAGTTCGACGCGCATGTCCTCTTCATCTATGTCCAAATACTTGCTAATAACTTCAATCAGTTCGCTTTTGAGCTGCTCCATAACGCGCGGTGAGAGGGTAGCGCGATCCTGCACCAGTACAAGCCTCAGCCTATTCTTAGCACATTCCCTGCTTGTCTCGGTTTCCACCCTTCCGAACAGCCGCGCGAGAAAGTCCATCATGGCGCCTACCCCCTTGATATCCCTAGCCACTTGGCGAATCGAGAAAACCAATCATCGGGTTCGAGCGTCGCCGCAATCGGCACATCATTGCCCATTATCCGAGATGCAATATCGAGAAAAGCTCGCCCAGCACGGGACTTCTCATCCATTACCGCCGGAATCCCCCTGTTGGTAGAGATTATGATCGATTCGTCATCCGGAACAACGCCCAAGAGTTCAACCTTGAGGAAATCTATGAGGTCGTCAACGTTCATCATGTCGTGTCTTTTGACCATATCGG
>ERZ795060.4989-NODE-4989-length-10868-cov-4.380653_pt1 | contig 10868 bp, 8 predicted proteins | sample MGYA00375144_ERZ795060 | MGnify/ENA primary metagenome ERZ795060 (study PRJEB30189, sample SAMN05720157) | activated sludge metagenome | isolation source: anaerobic digester from wastewater treatment plant | place: Japan | collected 2015-05-15 ... | reverse complement strand
CGCGTTCGGGCTGGCGTTGGGCGGGCGCGCCGCGCGGCGTTCGCGCCGGCCAAAGCACAACCGCCGCCCTGTGTGGGCGGCGGTTGCGGTGCGTTCTCGTTAGACCACAGCGCCCCGGATCAGGCAGTTTCCTTGCGCTTGACGCGCAGATCGACCAGTCGCCTCGGGTGCTCGACGTGCTGCTCGTCGATGATGTACTCGGCGCCCTCGTTGTTCATCTCGGGCAGGTCGTACATAAGCCCGATCATCACCTCTTCCATGACCGCACGGAGTGCGCGGGCGCCGGTCTCCCGCCGCATCGCGCGCCGAGCGATGGCCCGCAGCGCACCGGGCGTGTAGGTGAGTTTCGCGTTCTCGAGGCCGAACATGTGCTGGTACTGGCGCACCAGCGCGTTCTTCGGTTCGGTCAGGACGTTGATCATCGCCTCTTCGGTCAGCGGCATCAGCGGCGCGAGCACCGGCAGGCGCCCGACCAGTTCGGGGATCATGCCGAACTCGATGATGTCGTCGGCCGAGACCTGCGACAGGAGCGCCGAGCGCTCCTGCTCCTGCGCGCGCGTGTCGGAGACGTCGGCGGTGAAACCGATCCGCTTCTTGCCGAGGCGCCGGCGGATGATGTCCTCGATGCCGACGAACGTGCCGCCGCAGATGAACAGGATGTGCGTCGTGTCGATCTGGATGTACTGCTGCTCCGGGTGCTTGCGTCCGCCCTGCGGTGGGACGTTGGCGACGGTGCCCTCGAGCATCTTCAGGAGGCTCTGCTGCACGCCCTCGCCCGAGACGTCGCGCGTGATGCTGACGTTGTGGCTCGTCTTGCCGATCTTGTCGATCTCGTCGATGTAGATGATGCCGCGCTGGCACGCCTCGACGTCGAAGTCGGCGTTCTGCAGCAGTTTGAGCAGGAGGTTCTCGACGTCCTCACCCACGTAGCCCGCCTCGGTCAGCGTGGTCGCGTCGCCGATAGCGAACGGCACGTTGAGGATGCGTGCGAGCGTCTTGGCGAGCAGCGTCTTGCCCGAGCCCGTGGGACCCATGAGCAGGATGTTGCTCTTGTCGAGCTCGATGTTCGAGTCTTCCTTCTCCGAGTGGATCAGGCGCTTGTAGTGCGCGTGGACCGCGACCGACAGGGCCCGCTTGGCCTGGTCCTGCCCGATCACGTACTGATCGAGGAACTCCTTGATCTGCCGCGGGGGTGGGATCTCGGTGAAGAGGGCGCCCGCGGACGATACCCGCCGGCGCTCCTGCTTGAAGATGTTCTGGCACAGGTCCGTGCAGTTGGCGCAGATATACACGTCCGACGGTCCCTCGACCATCGGGCCCACGTCGCGGCTGGTCTTGCCGCAGAACGAGCAGGTCGTGACCTTCCGGCCCTTGAAGCCCCCGCCGTTCCCGCCGCCCGCGCCGGCGCCGTTGCCCGCGGCACCGCCGCCCCCGGAAGAGCCCCCCGAACCGCCGGAAGTCGTGTTGGTCATGTCGGATCCGTCCTTGGTGCTCTTGGCCATGAATGCCTCGGTCGGGCCCATGCGGGCACGTTGCGGCTGAAGGTGATGAGGAGGCTGCAGGGAGGGAGAGAGTATCGGCGGAACGCGGCAGACCCTGTAGCGACTCCCCTGAACTGTCGGTTTCCCCGGGGCGATTCTCGGTCGTTGCGCCCGATGCGCCAACGTCGGAATGAACCACGGAAATCGGCCTTGAACTCTAGGATTCGATCGCTGCGCCTTCGAGCAGATTGATCGCTGAAGATGAAGGTCACCTCCGGAATGAACGTATCCTCCCCCGCACAGGGGAATTATGCTCCAGACGAAGGCGCATCGTTCGGCGGCATCGGAGGTAAGGGGGCGCCGGTCAGGTCGAAGCCCGGCCGGGCGCGCAGTTCGCCGGGTGCTGCGGGCACGCGAATCGGACTTCGCGCCGGAGGCGCAGTTGCAGACGCCTTGGCCCCCCCGCTGCTAGTGCCGGCCGCGAGGCGATCCTTCATTCGCTCCGACCATTGCCGCTTGGTCGCGTTGAACTCCTCCTCGCTGATCTCGCCCCGGTCGCGCATCACCCGGAGGTTTTCGATGAGCCCGGCTTCGTGCTGAGCGTTCTCCCTCGAGTCGAGCATGCGCTTGCGGACCTGCATGATGATCCAGCCGCCCACGGCGGTCACACCGATCAACACACCGACCCAGAGCACGATGGACCATGACGACTCGTGCCGCCCGTGCACCAGCGGTGTCGAACGCGGCGGAACGGCCTCGACGGCCTGCTCGACTGGGTTGGGGTCGTCCTGCATCGGCGAACTCTACCCGGGAAGACACCGGCCGCCCCTCCCGGTCCGATCGTTATCCGGTCACGATGCAGGACCGCAACGGCGCGAGGACATTCGGCGCGATTACCGATTCGATGATCTCCAGGGCCTCACCCGCGATCTCGGCCATGACCTGCGGCAGCCTGGTCACGTCCTTGGCCGGCGAGAGCCGGCGCACGATCAGGTAGACGCTGATCGGAGATTCCTCCTCCGAGGTTCGGACCGCCCGCCCCGCCGCGCCGTAGTGGCCCCCGGCCGTCGATCGCGTCTTGACCTCCAGGAACGTCTGCTGCTCCGGCGTGTCGCTCAGGCAGACGCCCAGCATCGGCTGGCACTCGACCGGGACCGCGCCCGGGCGGTCGGCCAGGGCCCCCATCGGCGATCCGGCGAGGAGGGCTCTGTACACGATCGCGTCGTGGTTGCCCTGTGCGTGCAGATCGAACCCGAAGAGCAGTTCCAGGTGCTCGAGGTCGAGCCCATTGATGTCGAGGTAGAACGGCGCGACTTCCAGCAGAAGCCGGTGCAGCGCGAGCCCTTCCTCGATGCCGGCGGGATTGGCGACGCCCGATCGCAGGCTGGTTTTGCGGACCGCCGCCCACTGCAAGGCGGCCTGGCCATCATCCGCGGCGGAAGTCTCGAGCGCAAACTCGTTGGCGTACCGGCGCAGCCGGTCCATCTGCGGATGGACCTTGCGGACGCGTTCGAACAGGCTCAGGATGGTGTCGCGCCGGAGCGGAAGGTCCATCTTCAGGTTCAGGCGCTGGTTGATGTAAAAGTCCGAACAGAGCGACGAAAAACTGAGCGGCATGTTCGCTTCCTTGCGAAAACCTCGGGCAATGGAGGAGCATATCGACGCGCCTGCGGCGCATCGCACAAGCGACATGCGCCGACACTCGACTCGCACCCGGCACCGCCGCGATCATCCCCGGCTCGCGTTCCCCGCCCTCGGTCTGCGCAGCAAAAACGCGAGGAGGCCCTCGGTGTCGGCGAGGTTTGGGACCAGCAGGTCCGGCCCGCACGCACGCAGTTCGTCCATCGAGTGCTTGCCCGTCGCGACCGCGACGACCCGGCAACCCGATGCCCGCGCACAGGTCACGTCGTGCGGCGTGTCGCCGATCACCGTCACCGCTTCGCCGGCGAGACGTCGCCCGAATCGCTGGTGGTACCGATCGAGCGCGAGCGGCGGGAGGTGATCCCGCGATGGCTCGGCGTGCGGCGATTCGTCGCCCCAGGCCCGGACGACGAACTGTTCCGGCGCGATGCCGCAAGCGCGGAGCTTGAGACAACCGGTTTCCTCATAGTTCCCGGTGAGCAGCCCGAGCGCAACGCAGGGTGCGCTCCCGAGTGCTGCGAGCAGGTCATGGACGCCGGGGAGGGCGCGCTTGGGCGCCACGGCGAGGTGGCGTTGCAGGTGCCGGTGATATCCATCCCGAAACGCGGCGACGTGCGCCGGGTGATGGTCCACGGCATTCACCCGGAGCATGTCTCGGACGATGAGCGGGTCGAGCCGGCCCGCATACTCGATGCCGTTGGCGTCGAAGCCCGGGGTGAACAGTTCCCGCCCCGCGTCGACCATCGCCTGGATGCCGACACCCCCGGTCACGATGAGCGTGGCGTCGATGTCGAAGAGGACCAGTGATGGGTCGCTGGGTGTCATGGTGACTCACGCTCGCCGCGGATCAGCGATGGATTTCGAACGTTGATTCGCCGGTTCGCTCGGGCAGGTCGCCAACTTCGCAGGCCGTCAGGTGCGACTCGAACGCCCGTCGGATTTCATCCAAGGCCCGGGCCAGTGCATCGGGCCGCCCTTGGGCCTCCATGTACACGGACCCATCCGGTTCGTTCCGGACAAAGCCCGAAATGGGGTACTGCCGCACGATGGCGCGCGAAGTGGCACGGAATCCCACGCCTTGAACGCGGCCCCGGAACACGATCCGCTGACGCATGAGGGATGGTAGAGGCCCGAAAAGCGGTTGATCGCTGAAGGACGGGTGAGAGCCGGTCGCGGCAGACGACGCTGAAGTTGTTGACTGCAGCAGGTTTGACGCCTGCGCCGCGTGTGCTACGTTTCATCCCGGTTCAGGACTCGGCTCACTTCTGATCGCTCTGGCCCCGGCGTCCGTGCCGGAATCCGGCCACGATCAAACCCCCACGAGACCGAGAGACTTGGACGACATCCGGATCGGGCGCGAGACTCTTTGCGGGCATCGCGTCGCGAGAAACTCGTTCGACGCCGTACGCGGATCAAGAGGATCCCGGAGAGGCAACCGGCGTCGGACCCGTCGCACGAAACGTGCGCCGGAGGAGTGCCATCGCGTCCGGGTGAACCGTCCGAGAATCCAGCAGGTCGAACCACGGCAACTTTTCCCCTCGTGCGCTGCCGTGACGGAGCGCTCGCCAGTCGTCGGTCTGTGCCGGCGCCGGGTCTGTGTGCACCGTCCCGTCGGCAAGGAACGCGCCCCGTTCGCGGGCGTCGTGAGAGGAAGCGTGCGTTTGACGCTGAGCGGCAGAGGTCCATCCCGGTTTGGAGGCGGAGCGTTGTCGACCGGCGACCGGCGCGACGACAAGCGGCGCGTCCTGGACGCGACCGATATCGTGCGCCTCATCGGCGAGCACCTGGCGCTCAAGGCCAAGGGGCGCGAGTACGTCGGGCTTTGCCCGTTCCACGACGACCACAAGCCCTCGATGTGCGTCGTGCCGCACAAGCAGATCTACCACTGCTTCTCCTGCGGCGCCGGGGGCGATGCGCTGTCGTTCGTGATGAACTACCACCGGATGTCGTTCCGCGAGGCGCTGGAGTTCCTCGCGCAGCGGGCCCAGATCGAACTGACGCCCTGGCGCCCCTCCGGCGCCGGGCGTGCCGGTTCCGGCGGCGGGACCGGTGCCGGCGGTTACCAGACTGACGATCCAGTCGAAGCGGCGGGCGAGGAGATCTCGCGCTCGGACCTGCTGGCGGCCAACCAGACGGCGTGCGCGTTCTTCAAGACCATCCTGAACCACACCGAGCACGGGCGTGCGGCGCGCGAGGTCATCGCGCACCGCCAGATCTCGCCCGCGACGGCCGAGGCGTTCATGCTCGGCGCGTCTGCGGATCGATGGGACGGTTTGCTGCTGACGGTGACGAACAAGGGGCTGGACCCACGCGTGTTCCGAGAGGCCGGGCTTCTCAAGGCTCGCGACTCGGGCGGGCTCTACGACGTGTTCCGCAATCGCCTGATGTTCCCGATCACCGACCAGATCGGGCGCGTGGTCGCGTTCGGCGCGCGGAGGATCAACGACGAGGACGAGCCCAAGTACCTCAACAGCCCCGAGACGCGGCTGTTCAACAAGTCCCAGACGCTCTACGGCCTGTTCCAGGCGACGCAGAGCCTGCGTCAACAGCGGGTCGCGATCGTGACCGAAGGGTACATGGACACGATCGCCTGCCACCAGGCGGGCGTCACCAACGCCGTCGCGACGCTCGGCACGGCGCTGACCGTCGAGAACGCACGGATCCTGAGGCGATTGGCCGACACCGTGGTGCTCCTGTTCGACGGTGACGAGGCGGGACAGAAGGCGGCGGAGCGCGCGGTCGAGGTCTTCTTCGCCGAGCCCATCGACGTTCGGATCGCGATGCTCTCGAGCGCCACGGACGCGAAGGACCCCGACGAGCTGCTCAAGCGGCCCGACGGGCGGGAAGTGCTCGACCGCGTGCTGGCTCGTTCGATCGACCCGCTCGAACTGCTCTTCAAGCGCCTACGCGGTTCGATGAGCGACAAGGGACTCTCCGCGCGGGCCCGCCTGGTCGAGGACTTCGTGACACGGATGGTCGAGCTGGGTCTGGGGCGCGTCGACCTGATCCGGCGGCAACTCATCACCAAGAAGATCGCGTCGATCGCGGGCGTGGAGTGGCCCGCGGTGTCCGAGTCGCTCAACCAGCGCCTGTCGCGGGCCCGAGTCCGGAGCGTGAGCGCAGCGCCCGCGGGCGGCGAGGCCCCAACGCCTGCCGCGCCGGGCGCGCTGACCCCCACCACGGCGGCGGAGCACGCGCTGGCATGCGTGCTGTGCGAGCCGGCCCTCCTGCTGAGCCTGGACGAGCCGCACTGGGCGGTGCTCGATCCGGAGCGGTTCCGCGCCCCCCACAGCCGCGCCATCGCCGTGGCTGTCCACGACCTGTACGTGCACGAGGAGGCGGCGTCGCTGAGCAATGTGCTAGCCACGCTCGAGGACGAGAACGCGCGGCGTGCGGCGACGGCGTTCGTCGCGGGCGTGGAGCGTGCCGTCGAGGGCAAGCCCGAGCGTCTGGCGGAACATTGGCGCGAGCGGCTCGCGCAGGCGTATCGCGAACTCAGCGCCGGCGCGGGCGGCGTCGCGCCGGGCTCGGACGAATGGTCGACGCGCATCGCCGCCCTGCGCGAACAGTCCGCGACGATCGGCGTGGACCCGCGGACCATCCCGCGTCCCATGGGTTAGTCGATCGGTTCGTAGCGGCCCCGCGCGGAGCGCGTGCCGGAGCCGGGGATCGGACGGGCGGTGGGAGGTCGGTGGGCGGCGGCGTCCACCGGTGAAGGGTGAACAAGGGGTGTGTCTGCAGTCGTCGCGGCGGTTTCAGGGCGACGCACAACTCGGCGCTTCAGGATTCGTGAGCGGCGCGGCTTCGGCGGCGCGTAGAAGAGGAGGCATGTGTGATTCTGGACCTGCACCCGGCATTGGCCCAACTCGTGGAGTTCAGCCGCCAACGCGGCTGGCTTTCGTACGAGGAACTCAACAACACACTCCCCGACGAGTGGGTCGACCCGGACCGTCTCCACGAACTGCTCGTGCTGCTCGACCAGCAGGGCCTTGAACTCATCGACGAGCCCGAGTACCGCGCCCGCTGCTACCGCGAGGCCAAGAAACGCGGCGTGAGCGCGGAGCAGATCACCGGGGAGGGCAAGGGCATCGCCAAGCCGCTCCGCGCGATGAGCGTCGCGGGCGGAGAACGGGGCGGCGCCTCGATCAGCCCGGTGACGCGCGTCGCGATCAAGGCCCGCATGCAGGGCGTCGCGGGCACAGGGGTCAGCGAGCCTGCGCCGGCGGGCGCCGGGCGGGCGGCGCCCGAGCCCGAGGCGGTCCAGAGCGACGACGGTGTCGACGAGCTGGACGACGCCGAACTGCAGAAGGAACTCAGCGAAGCGCTCGCCGCGCCGAGCGTCGCCAAGAAGATCGACGACCCGATCCGGATGTACCTGTCGCAGATGGGCACGATCCCGCTGCTCACGCGCGAGGAGGAGATCCGCCTGGCGAAGAAGATCGAGACGACGCGGATGATCTTCCGTCGGAGGTGCCTGGAGAACGACTACGTCATCACGCAGGCGTGCCAGATGCTCCGCCAGGTGGAGAAGGGCGAACTGCCGTTCGACCGCACGATGCGGATCAGCACGGCGGAGGTCAACGCCCGCGAGAAGATCACCAAGCGCATCCCCTACAACCTGCAGACGATCGAGAAGCTGCTGCAGTTGAACAAGGCGGACTGGGAATCGTTGTGCGCCGCCCGCGCCGCGAACGAATCCGAGACGGTCGACGATATCGCCGAGCGGATCGCGACGCGCCGGCGCCGCATGGCGGCCCTGACCGAGGAGCTGAGCCTTCGGACGGGCAAGATCATCCCGCTGTTCCGGAAACTGCGCTCGATCGCGAAGAAGATGCACGATCTAGAGGTGGAGTTGCGCCGGATCGAGCGCGGGGCACGCCAGGTCGACCCCGACGACGAGACGGTCGTGCGCGAGGAGCTCGCCGGCCTGCGGAGCCTCGTGCTGGAAGAGCCGCAGTCGCTGGTCCGCAAGTGCAAGGACATCGGCACGGTCTTCTGGGAGTACGAGCAGGCCAAGCGCGACCTGTCGGGGGGCAATCTGAGGCTGGTGGTGTCGATCGCGAAGAAGTACCGCAACCGCGGCCTTCCCTTCCTCGACGTGATCCAGGAGGGCAACACGGGCCTGATGCGGGCCGTCGACAAGTACGAGTACAAGCGCGGGTACAAGTTCTCCACGTACGCGACGTGGTGGATCCGCCAGGCCATCACGCGGGCGATCGCGGACCACGCGCGAACGATCCGCATCCCGGTGCACATGATCGAGACGATGAGCAAACTGCGCAACATCCAGAAGATGATGCTGCAGGAGACGGGCCTGGAGCCGACGATCGAGGAACTCGCCGAGCGTGCGGGGATGAGCGTGAGCGAGACGCGCCGCGTCATGAAGATCAGCAAGCACCCGGTGTCGCTCGACAAGCCCGTGGGCGAGACCGAGGATTCGACGATCGGCCACTTCATCGAGGACGAGCGCGCCGGCGCCCCCACCGACACCGCCGGGCAGGACATGCTCAAGCAGCGGATCGAGCAGGTGCTCAAGAGCCTGACGTACCGCGAGCGCGAGATCATCAAACTGCGCTACGGCATCGGCGACGGCTACACCTACACGCTCGAAGAGGTCGGGCGCATCTTCAAGGTCACGCGCGAGCGCGTGCGCCAGGTCGAGGCCAAGGCGCTGCGCAAACTGCAGCACCCGGTGCGTCGTCGCAAGCTCGAGGGCTTCGTCGAGGGCGAGTACCCCTCCCTCTCGGAAGGCCGCGCGGGCGCGACGCTCGAGTAAGATTACGCGTTCGCGCGAGCGTCCGGAGTCTCGACCCAGCACGCGACGCTCTGCGTTGCGGGCCGCGCGGTGAGTGTGTTGACCGTCGGAGCGGCGACGAGCGGGGGCATCTCGTTGCGGCAACGATCGACGGCGACGGGGCAGCGTCCGATGAACGGGCATCCCGGCGGCGGCCTGAGCGGGCTGGGCACGTCGCCCTTGAGCACGCTGATGGGACGGCGTTCATCGGGGTCGTCGATGGGATTGGCCGCGAGCAGTGCCCGCGTGTAGGGGTGGCGGGCTCGGTCGAGCAGGTTGTCGCAGGGCAGTTCTTCGACCACCTTGCCCAGGTACATGACCAGCACACGGTCGCAGAAATGCTCCACGACCTTGAGATCGTGCGAGATGAAGAGCACCGTCAGGTGCAGGTCTTTCTGCAGATCCATGAGCAGGTTCAGGACCTGCGCCTGGATGGAGACGTCGAGCGCCGAGACCGGCTCGTCGGCGATGAGCAACTCGGGCTTCACCGCCAGCGCCCGGGCGATCCCGATGCGCTGGCGTTGCCCGCCGGAGAACTCGTGCGGAAACTTGTCCGCGGCGTCCTTGCGCAGACCGACGCGCGTAATGAGGTCGATGATGTAGTCATCGGTCTGCTCGGCGGGCACGATATCGTGGAACCGGACGACCTCGCGGAGCATGCGACGGATCGTCAGTCGCGGATTGAGCGACGAATAAGGGTCCTGGAAGATCATCTGCATCCGACGCCGGATGGGCATCATCGCGCCATGCCCCAGCGTGGTCAGATCCTGGCCGTCGAAGAGCACCTGGCCGGAGGTCGGCTCCACGAGGCGAAGGATGGTCTTGCCCAGGGTGCTCTTGCCGCACCCCGACTCTCCGACCACGCCCAGCACCTCGCCCCGCGGCACGGAGAAGGACACGCCGGAGACGGCGTGGACGTGCCCCACGACACGGTTGAGTATCCCTCCCCGCACCGGGAAGCGCGTGACGAGGTTCCGCACGTCGAGGAGCGGCGAGCCGGCGGGAGTCGGCGTTGCGGGGTGCGGGGTGGTCATGCGCCGATTCCTCCGGGCTGAGGTGCCCGAACTTCGCCCCCCGAGGCTCCATGAGCGAGGGGGAAGTGGCAGCGGACCATTCGAGATGCGCCGGGAACACCGTCCGATTTCGGCACGTCCGACGCTCCCGGCGGGGCGGGCTCCAACCCGGGCTCGATCTCGACGCACCGTTCCTGCTTGAACGGGCATCGCTCGGCGAAGCGGCAACCCCGGGGCAGGTCGTAGAGACTTGGCACGATGCCCTCGATCGTCGGCAGGCGCCGGGCGTGCTCCTTGCGCCCGGTCCTGGGAATCGAGTCGAGCAGAGCACGGGTGTAGGGGTGGCGCGGGTGGTGGAAGATGTCGCGGACGCCGCCGGTCTCGATGACGCGCCCGGCGTACATGACCATGACGCGGTCGCAGACCTGGGCCACAACGCCGAGGTTGTGCGTGATGAGGATGATCGCGGTCGAGAGCCGCTTCTTGAGCCCCTCCATGAGTTCGAGGATCTGCGCCTGTATGGTAACGTCGAGGGCCGTGGTCGGTTCGTCGGCGATAAGGAGCTTCGGGTCACACGCCAGCGCCATGGCTATCATGACACGCTGGCGCATGCCCCCTGACATCTCGTGGGGGTATTGCCTCACGCGCCTCTCCGGTTCCGGTATGCCCACCGCGCGGAGAAGGCTTACGGCCTTCCCCATCGCCTCTTCGCGCGCCATGCCCATGTGCTGCTCGAGCACTTCAGATATTTGATCTCCCACCGTATACACCGGGTTAAGGCTCGTCATGGGCTCCTGGAAGATCATGCTTATCTTCGAGCCCCGGACCTTCCGCATCTCCTCGTCGGTGAGCTTGAGGAGGTCTTGGCCTTCAAAGCACACCTCTCCCGCCTCGATTTTCCCGGGAGGGCTTGGTATGAGGCGCATGACCGAGAAAGCG
>ERZ795060.4985-NODE-4985-length-10875-cov-10.834843_pt1 | contig 10875 bp, 6 predicted proteins | sample MGYA00375144_ERZ795060 | MGnify/ENA primary metagenome ERZ795060 (study PRJEB30189, sample SAMN05720157) | activated sludge metagenome | isolation source: anaerobic digester from wastewater treatment plant | place: Japan | collected 2015-05-15 ... | reverse complement strand
AGTGACTCTATCCCGGATAGCTGGCTGATTTCGGAACTATCGCACACACCTTCTACAGGGACGTCAATGATGCTTTTGTACTGTGATACTTGTTTTATCATATTCTTGCCTTAATAATATTTTACTGTGGCGCATTAATCGTGTAATACTGATAAACGGTAGTAATAGTCAACTCATTTTATATTACTAAAATGCTCTGACTACCTGTTGTCTCACGCAGAGATCGCTGAGAGGGCAGAGAAGTGGGAGATTATTAAGCTCTGACCCCATTTCCCGATATTTCTCCCATAACTCTGCGCTCCCTGCGTGATACATCATATTTTTTCACGCAGAGTACGCTGAGAACACGGAGAAGAGGAGATTATTAGGCTCTGACCCTTTTTTGATCACGTTCCGCTGTATCGAATAAAAAGAAATGATAAAAGATGACCGCTCTAAAGCACAGTTTGCTGAACTATTTTATTTTAATGCTTGACTACTAGTTTTAGATGGAATATAACAATAGACAATAAAAAATGATGGAGGTTTGCATATAGAATCCTGGTTGCCGTTAATTGTTCAATTATTAAGCGGAGCGGCTGGCGGTATTGGTGCCGGCAAAGCCCTGAAAGATCAGTCGCTTGGTACTCTTGGCAATGCGATATCGGGCATTGTTGGTGGAGGTCTTGGTGGAGTTATACTCAATGCGCTCAATCTTTCTGCAGGAAGCGGTGCCTTGGATCCGGCAAGTATTGGGACAGATGTAGCCGGTGGAGGCATTGGTGGCGCACTACTTTTGATTGTAATTGGGATTATCAGGAAAGCTCTGAACAAATAAAAAAATAGTAAGAGATTATCTATCCGGGGGCGATGGTATTTTCACTATCGTCCGTTTAAATTAAATAGTTCAAAATTGTTGGTCATTTATTTATTCTCAAAATTTCCACTTATTTTACACTGCGTTATCAGCAAGGGTTTTATGAGTTTTAAAAACTCAGCTTCAGTCAGTTCCTTTTTTGGCATTTTGAAGGTTTCAGTAAGCGCATAACAGGCAAGTTCGTAGGAATGCACTCCGCTCCCGCGTGGTGGCTGTGGTCCACCGTATCCGGCAAAACCAAATGTATTTATCATCTCAATGGATTCAGCAGGCATTGCTTTGAGTGATGCACCTTCAGGGATTTCAGCGGTATGTGCGGGAATATTGATTACAAGCCAGTGCACCCAGTTGCGCGCCATGGGGTGGCGGTCAACAAAGGCTAGTGCAAGGGAGCGTGCTTCTTTTGGTACATCACTGATTGCAACATGGGGTGAGATATTCTGTCCGCCAGTTATAGCTTTCATTGCATATTTTGCAGGTATAGTTCCACCATTGGTAAATGAGCGGGATGAAATATTCATGGCTTCCTCCTTTTTGTGTGTTTAATTTTAATTTTGTATCTGAATAAAATTATACATTATAGAGCAGACGGAAAGCAATACATTTTTTGTAAAACGTAAATTCATTCTTTGTGATGTAGTTATAGCTCTTGAAAATCCAGATGATCACATACAGAACATGAAATATAATTGACAAAATTTTATTTACAAATTTAAAAATAATGAACAGATTTTAAATGTTGTAGATACTGTTGATTATGATGAACAAAAAAGATAGAGATGCCTTCTGAATATGATACAAATTGTGCAACACAATAAAGAGATGATAAAAGTAATTTTCCCATATAATTCTGAATTTATATCCAGGAATTATTGGGTCATGCAAGCAGTAAAACGACAGAAATTTACACTCATGTGAGTATAAAAAATTTAGGCCAGATAAGAAATCCACTGGATTCTTTAGAATTAGATAATTAAATATATGTTGACTAAAAAATGGAATCAGATTTAGCATTATAATCAGTCATAGGGAGGCTGCAATACTTTGTCGATCTCTCTAAATGGGGATAAAAAGCGAAGTAGTGGGGTGAGGAAGGAGTTAGTTGCAATTGTTACGTAAAAAGATGAGTTAATATGGGTGAGAGAGGACATAATACAAATTTGGCCGCTGAATTTTATGTATTATCTATTCTATACAGATTAGGAATTAATGCTCATTTGACGTTGGGAAATAAAAAATCGGTTGATATTGTTGTTGAAAATGACAAAGGATTAATAACAATAGATGTAAAAGGGTTAAAAGATACATCATGTTTCCCAATTGATAATTGGAATAAAAAAGATAAAGATCATTTCTTAGTCTTCGTTTCTTTTCTTAAAAAGATTGAAGATCCTAATGTGGTCCCTGATGTTTTCATTGTACCTTCATTGGAATTAGAAAATGAGCATAAAGAATTGGATGGAAAAACAATTATTTATAAAAATCCCAAGGGTAATAGAGTTGTTGTTGAATATAATAGATTAAAAAAGTTAGGGGACAAGTACAAAAGTAAGTGGGATTATTTTTTGTAACTTTACCAACAGCGCCTAACAGTGGCTATACGCCATTAAAACGGCGCATAGCCGCGGGACGTTAGGCACAAGCAATGTAAATCAATTATGAATATTAATACTGACATAAATATTTTGGGTGGATTGCCCGATTGGAGTCTGATTGAATATTACTATGATATAAAGTATGAATTACAATCAGGCAGAGAAGAAACAACTTTGAAAACCGCGAAATCGCTTAAAAGATTTAAAAAGGCAATTAACGAAACCTTTATTTCTTTTAAAAATGAAAAGTTTAAAATTATTTTTGATTCACTAATAAGAAGTGAAGGTATTAGTAAGGATTTCTTATACTTATTGTTTTGGAATGCTTCAGTAAACAATGAATTACTCCACGCTATAAATATGAATGTTTATTTTGAAGCTTTTTACAGCGGCAGAGCTGCTTTGAGAAACGATGAAGTTTCATCATACTTAAATGAATTGAAAAGAACAGAGCCACAATTACAGAAATGGACACTAAGCACTATAAATACAACAGCATCAAAATACCTTACCCTGTTAAAAAAGTTTGGTCTACTGGAAGGGAAACAGACAAAAAGTATTTTACATCCCTTTTTAAATGATAAAATGTTTATTGTTTTTATTTACTGGTTAACAGCCATCGAAAAAGGTAAAAATTTACTGAAAAGTGAATGGTTGAAATATGGATTTATGGAAACTGAGCTTTTTCTGGAGAGATTGAAGAAAAAAAGTTTCACAGATTATTTCAATATTTACTACACGGGCGATAATTTAAAAATTGAACCAAAGATAGAGTACGAAAGATTATATGAAAGCATTACAGGAAATTAAAATACAAATTGAGCAAGTAAAAAATCTTGTTGAAGCAAATAATAATTCCGATATTAGGCTCAATGCCAATGGCGGAAATTCTGTTCTGCTCGTCTGTCCGCCAGATCAGGAACAATTGTACATCAAGGAAGCACGAAATGCTTTATCCCAGGATAGATATGAAATGATCGACTTAAACCAACTATTGATTGATTTTATCAGGCAACACAAGGAAGAACTTCTGAAAAAGTTTGACCTATTGCAAACCTCGGTTCACCAGATATTTAAATCACCTCCGGAAGAAAATGACGATGACTTTTTCAGGTATCTCATAAAAAGAATCAGTGAGGCTTTTAAGACAGGTAAAATCCCCTTTCTTTATTCAGTAGGGGCGTTGTACGGTACCGGAATAGATAATATTCAGATCATAGAACACGAGAGGATTATGAAAGCGCAATTGCCGTTGGTGATTTTGTATCCGGCTACCGATACAGAAGACAAATTAATGTTTCTGAATTCGCGACCTGCTTCTAAATACAGATGTATTGTAATTAAATAAATAAGGAATGATTATGAAGATAAAGGATATTTTAACCATCAATCTTGACGAAGACATTAAAAATGTGATCGATCTCGAAGATCTCACTGAAAAAGAAATAAAGGAAGAGATTGAGAATTATATAGTGACAGATGGGCTGGCAAAGGAATTTGAGAAATTTGTTTTAACGTATATATCCAATATCCGTGAAACAGGGGTCTGGATATCCGGATTTTATGGTTCAGGTAAATCATACTTTGGAAAAATATTGGGTTATCTGCTCAACAATCAATCAATATTGGGAACTCCTGCAAGGGAAAGAATTTTACAAAGGTTTACCGGTATCAGCGATGAAGCGCTGGTTAGAAACTCCTTGTCCGGTTTGGATTCCGTTAAGTCAAAAGTCATCTTTCTTGATATTGCCAAACAGGATACTTCCAAAGGTTTTGCCTATGCTCTTTTTAGAAATTTTCTGAAAGCGCTTCATTTACCCCAGAACGAACACGGCTTTGTTCTTTATCAGTTAATGATTAATGACACTAATATTGATGTAGAAAATTATGTGTTTGAAAAACTCAATACCAACTGGAACACCTTAAAAACAAAAATGTTGGAATACTCCAAGGCGATTAAGAAAATCTATATTGATAAAGGCTATTCGGAAGAAGACTATAACAATATTCTAGAAACGATAAGACGCGATATTGACAGTTTTGACGCTTCAAAGCTGAGAGATCAACTGATAAATTATCTGGAAATCAATAAGGAAGAAAAACTGGTCTTTTTATTTGATGAAGCCAGCGAAGCGATTAACCAGGGAAAGTTTACTTTGCTCGATCTGGAAGGCGTGAGCGAAGCGCTCTCTTCATTGGGAAACAGAGTCTGGACCATAGCCATAGCACAGGAAAAACTGGATGATGTAATCAATAATTCCAATGTAAGCAAAGCCCAGCTAACCAAGGTTACTGATCGATTTAAAACCAAAATACACCTCGAAGCCACTGAAGTGGATCAAATTATCAAAACCCGTTTATTAAAGAAGACAAATGAAGGGATTGAAGAATTAAAAGCACATTTCAAGAAACATGCTGGACAAATAGCTGACCATTCTGCTCTGATTGGTGGAGGAATTGTTAAAACAAATAATGAAGAATCGTACACTACCTACTACCCCTTTTACAAAAACCAGTTTGATTTAATGCAAAATTTCCTATTTGGCTCAAAAGGCTATGTCTCAACAAAGGTTGCAGCACGGGGAATGATCATTACCACTTTCGATATTTTGAGAAAAGAGGTAAAAGATGAAGAATTATTTAAAACTGTATCCGGCTGGCAGATTGTAAAACAAGCACAGCCTTCTCCGCCAGTAAGGTTGGTTAATAGATATGACAATGCTGATAGGATTTTGAGAGAAAATAATTCAACCATTTCCGGGCGAAAACTTCTGGAAACCATCAATTTTTTGACTGAAGCAGAAGTCACTCCCGCCAATCCTGAAAATATTATAAAATCATACATAAATGAACCGAACCAATACCATTTAGTAAAAAATGATATTGAGAAAGCCCTGGATGAATTGCTGGAAGCTAAAATCTTGCTTAAATCAAACGGGACCTATCGAATTACATCCGATATCGAGCAGCGGCTTTTGGACGAAATGAAAGGATATACGGTTCAGGGATTTGTAAAAAAGAAAAGATTCGTAGAAACATTAAAGCAATCTGAACTGACTAAAAATATTTCAAGAATTAATGACAGCGGACTGGATTACTGGTTTTATATTACTACGGATAATGATGATGAATTGACAAGTCCATCCAATAAATCGCTCAGAATAAAAATTAAGAGCATTTATAATATCTCTGACAACAGAGGCAATGATATTGAAACCCTGAAAGTGCAACATCAGAACGATAAAGATTTGATCTGGCTGGTTCCCGATAATCAGAATTTTACCGAAATTGACAAGCTGATTGAAGAGGTTGAAAGAATTTCCTATCTGGAACAAAAATATACCAATCCCAACAGTGAAGAAGGTAAAATTTTATTGAATTTCTCAAGTCAAAAAGAAGAAAAAGAAAACCGCATAAAAACTCTGGTGGAAAAAGCTCTGAGAAACGGTAATTTAATTTATCTGTTCAACGTCTATCAATTAACCGATGATAATGCTGTTTCGGTTATTCAATCGCAGCAGCGGGAATTACTGAAAAATGTGTTTACCAAGCGGCTTAAAAGCCAGTTGAGTGACGAAACAGCTAAAGCCATCATTAAAGAAGCAGATGATTCCCATCTGCATAAATATTTTCACGGAGATGATTTCCAATTTTTCGATAAGCAGGGAAATTTTATAGGCGAAAATCTAAAAGTGACTGAAGAGATTTTATATAAAATCCGGAATACTTTCGTTGACGGCAAAACACTTGAGATAGAGTTGGAACAGCCCCCGACAGGCTTCTCTTTCGGTACTGTAATAACCACCGTTGCTGTGCTGATGCGTGCAGGCAGAATAATTGCCAAATACAATGGTAAGGAGTTTTTTTCGTGGAGAGACGAGGGAGTGATAAACATTTTCTCTGCTGCCCGAGAATTCCGCAAAGCAGCATTTAAAGCTGTATCAAAGTCGCTTTCGTTACAGCAGAAACAGGAAATAGTCCAGTTTATGCTCGATTTGGAAGTGGAAAAATATATCGGACGAAAAATCAATTACAATACCAACGATTTTGAATTGGCAAATGCTGTAAAAGATCTTGCAAAACACTTTGCCGATAAAATCGGGACTTTGGCAAATAGCGAGAGAGAATTTAACAATCTTTTTCCGGATGCGGGCGCTGACATGGATTTTCTGGGCGAATTTACCGGTCCGGTTAGTGAAGCCAACTATATCGACAAAGCGACCGGCTTCTTTGTTAAAAAGCAGGAATATTTAGATGCCATAAACAGAACGCTCAAAATCGAGAAATTTATCCGTAACAAATTGCCCCATGTAAAGCAGTGGAAACAGTTTACCGAAGCGGTGATGGATGAGTTGCAAAAAGCGGCTAAATCCGATGAAATAATACAAGCTTTGGTTGAACAGTTTAACAAGGATTATTCAAATAACATGGTTGAAAAATATGGTAGTCTTCATCAGACCGCACAGCAGATAAAAGACCGCTACTATACACTTTTTAGTGAAGCAATGAAGCAATGCGCCCTGAAATACAGCGAGCTGGTAAAGATGGCGGACGAGCTGATTGCTGAAATCACTACACTGCCGGCAGGTTTGAACGATGCGGCAAAAGTAAAAGCTGAAAGCATAAAACAGTATGCCGAACAGCGTGCCAGCAATAAGATAAACCTTGAATTTGACGTAAAAGACAAAATTAGCCGCTTTACTTATTCCGAAGTGCTTTCGTTTATCGATTTATACAACAGCAAAAAAAGCGAACTCGATATCTTGAAAGCGGGATTGATAAAAGAAAAACCGCAGGAGCCCGAACCTGGGCACGCGCCCAAACCAAAGATTTTTGTTTCGAAACTGCCTGGCCACAAGCTGAAAGTTGCACATTACAAAAACTGGTTGCAACAGGAACTCCTGAAAATGGCTTCGGCTGATGATAATGATGAGGTAACTATAGAGTAAGCTATGAAACTGGCACAACATATTGACAAAATCAGAGAATTGATCGAGCGGGCATACAACAACCGCCTCGGCAGAATGGGTATTGGCAAAGGGAGAATCTCACCCGCAGAGAATATTCCAGCCCAATACCGCGACGACCGCCAACGGATGGAAAAAATTCTTGCCACCATGACTTCCGAAACAGGCAAGGCTGAAGAGGGATACGAAAAACTGGTAGAGGAGCTTACCTTTACCCTTTTTAACCGAATTGCCGCTCTCAAAGTGATGGAAGCCCATACGTTGATTCCTGAATTAATTACCCGTAGGGAACAGCATGGCGGACGATCTTTTTCTCATTCCCTCTGGCTCGAACAGCATCCCGAAGCCCGCAATAGCGATGATGAAGGGTTGCTTCAGTTTTTTGAGGAAAAATTGGAAGAACTTTCCAACGAAATTCCCCTGTTCAATCCACAGCATCCCTTCCATCTAATGCCCACATCATTTGAACTGCTTTCCATTATTGATGCTTTTAATGCGGTTGAAAAAGACCCCGATGTGGGGGAATACATCTGGCAAAGCGATGATATCTTGGGCTGGTTGTACGAAAGTTACAACAACTATAAAAAAGACGCACACAAAGCCAGCGGAAGCAAAACCGAATACAACAAGGTAAGCATCCAGAGTCAGGTCTATACACCACGCTGGGTAGTGCAATTTTTGGTGGATAACAGCCTGGGCAAACTCTATCTGGAAATGTATCCCGATAGCATCATAAAAGAACAATATAAAATTGCCAATGCACCCACACAACGAACCCGTGAACCCAAACCACTACATGAAATAAAGGTGATCGATCCTGCCGTCGGTTCTGGCAATTTTTTACTTTATGCCTTTGATTTGTTTTATGATCTATACCATGACCAGATAGAAAACTACGGTGCCGATTATGATGAAGATGAAATTCCCAAACTGATTATTGAAAACAATCTGCATGGCATTGACATTGATGACAGGGCGGTACAACTGGCACAACTGGGCCTGTATATTAAAGCCAAGCGAAAAAAACGAAGCATAAAAATCAACCGGTTTAACGTGGTCAGCTCCGATTTCTTTTTGCCCGATTATGAACAGGTGCGAGGCATATTTGAAGCCAACGGTGTGGGCGAGAGAGAACGAAGAATTATCAGGGAATTGTGGGGTGATTTACAAAACGCTTACAAATTTGGTTCGTTGCTCCGCTTGGATGAGGCGATGAACCTGAAATGGTTTGGCGAAAAGAAAAAGACGGATGACGGACAACTCTCCATTGTGCAATTTGACCAGGAAAACTTACAAGAGTTCGAGCAGTTCCGCCAAAACTTTTTCGGCAACCTGCAAAAAGCCATTGAATACAACAAAACCAAGGAAGGGCTGAACTTTCTGAACACCAAAACCGCCGATGCCATAACCTTTTTGCGGCTGCTCACCCAAAAATACGATGTGGCGGTAGCCAACCCGCCCTATACCGATAGCTCCGACTTTGGACCAGAGCTAAAGAAGTTTAATGACGACAACTACAAAAAGCCCTATAAGTTTAATACCAATCTGTATGCAGCGTTTATTAAAAGAAATATTGAACTAACCACCGAAGATGGCTTTATTGGGATGATTCATCCACATACATTTATGTTTATCAAGTCTTTTGAAGATGTGCGGAAATATATGATTGAACAAACGCATATTGCCTTGATGGTTGATTATGGATTGGATAGAGTTAATTTGTTTGGACCGGGAATATTGTTGGATGCAACCTGGTATGTGTTGGGGAAAAAACAAAGCAATGCGCCAGGCATCTATTTTCAGATAACAGGGAATCAGCAGGAGAAAACAAAAAAGAGCTCTCTTGCAGATGCCTACACCGCAGTAATGGAAAACCGCCAGCACCCGCGGGTCTATTACCTCCCCCAGGAAAAGTTGAAAATTATCGACGGCTGGCCCTTTATCTACTGGATTAGCGATGGGTTTAGGGAGAAGTTTAAGGGAGACAATTTTGACAATAGTTTTGAAATTAGCGAAGGTCTAAAAACTTCAAATAATATTAAATATTTACGTTCGTCCTTAGAAATAAATGAAAGTGATAATAATGCTTTTTCTCTCATTTTTAAAGGTGGTCCATTTAATAAATGGTATGGTAATATTTGGTTAATTATAGACTTTAAGAATCAAAAACCTAAAATATCAAAAGAAAGTAGTCCAAGTTTTTCTGGTGAAAAAAATTATTTTAAGGAAGGAATAGTTTGTCCATCAGTTGGGACTAAAGGAGCATCATTTAGAATTAAACCACGAAATGTAATCTTTAGTAATGCTGATCTTGGCATATTCTATAAAAAATCAAGTTTAAATAGTAGCTATTTTTACCCTCTATCAATTTTAAATAGTAGTTTGGTTGCCTATATTAATGATATGTTAAATCCTACAGTTAATATTACTGTTGGTGATATAAAACGAATTCCCTTGGCCAAACCGACTCAGGAAATCGAAACTAAAATATCTTCTCTTGCAAAACAAAATATAGAAATCAAAAAACACCTCTGCACTTACAGCATCAAAGAAATCAACTTTGGGCAAAGCCCGTTAACCGCCTTTGCCGGCAATACCCTGCAAGAACGTGTGCTGGCTTACCTCAATTACGAAAACTACGAGCTTACCAAAGTGCTGGTAAACGAAGCCATTATAGATGAGCTGATTTACCAGGTGTATGAATTAAGCCCCGAAGACCGGGCGCAGGTGGAGGCAAAAATGGGCAAATCCATCGGCTCTCTACCCGTGCTGCCCGAGGCTTTGCAGGAGTTTAAGGTAAAGATTGAAGCAGAAAATACGGAAACAAAAGACATTGTTCTGGAGCATCTGCAGTCGTTGGAGCAAACAGCCTTTGAAGAAGAAAAAATTAGGGAAATTAAAGAAAGTTTTGCTACACTGTACCAGAGCAACAACGATCTGGAGGAATTTTGCAAGCGGTATCAGGTGAACCCCATCAATGTGTGGTATTGGTTTAAGGAAGCCCGTATTTTGCCATCAGGCAGGGCAAAGGATATAGCCCTTGAGTTTCTGGCCCATACCATCCGTACTCTTTTGATGGAAGACGAAGACGGAATTATTCCGCTGGTTGGCTTGCCCGGGGAAGATGCCCTTTGGCAGCGGCTGGAGCATTACTGCATGCAAAACGGCTTTACCCAGGCGCAGTTTTTACAGCTCGACCAGTTGCTGGGGCGTCCACTTAACGAATATCTGGAGCATCACTTTTTCAAAGATTTGAGCGACCACCTCAATCTGTTTATGTATCTGCCCAAAACGCCCTTTATCTGGCATCTCAGCAGCGGTAGGTATCAAGGCTTAGAGCTTTATACCATTATTTACAAATGGAACTGCGACAGCTTGTATAAAATCAAATCGCAGTACATACACGACCGCAAAAACAGCCTGGAATACCGTTTGATGCAACTGCAGGATGTCAACA
>ERZ795060.4981-NODE-4981-length-10883-cov-3.439139_pt1 | contig 10883 bp, 9 predicted proteins | sample MGYA00375144_ERZ795060 | MGnify/ENA primary metagenome ERZ795060 (study PRJEB30189, sample SAMN05720157) | activated sludge metagenome | isolation source: anaerobic digester from wastewater treatment plant | place: Japan | collected 2015-05-15 ... | reverse complement strand
AGCCAATTTCGGCGTAGTCCTTGTCTGCGCCGGAGCGCTCTCAAGTGAGCCAGCTTGTTCCCTTTGACCCCTCTTTCTTCCATTTTTGACACTACCAACTATGTTTTAGCAAGGGTGAGCGGTTGCTATTCTACCACAACCGGTTTTAAAGAAGAAAAAGCCGTGTTAGCATAAGACAAGGTGGTGGGCGATGAAACTACGTTTACTGTTAGTCTTGCTTTTCGGGTCACTTTGTTTGTCTCTTTCCACGGCTGAGGCCGGTTTCCTGGACATCCTTCTGCAGAAGTTTGGAATTTCGTCCAGAAGTGTGTTGAGTGAAGAAAAAATTGTTGCTGGCTTAAAAGAGGCCCTTTCTGTCGGGACAGAAAACGCCGTGAATCTTACCGGAAAAGTAGACGGATACTTTGCCAATGCTGCCATTAAAATTCTTTTGCCTGAGAATGTGAGAAAAATGGAAGATGTTTTGCGTTTGCTCGGCTACGGACCAAAACTGGATGATTTTGTTCTGAGCATGAACCGGGCTGCGGAAAAAGCCGCTCCTTTTGCCAGAAATATCTTTCTGGAAGCCATTACTCAGATAACTTTTGATGACGCCAGGAAAATTTTGAATGGAGGAGAGACAGCCATCACTGATTTTTTTAAGACGAAAACCTACGATAGCCTGACCCTGGCTTTTACCCCGGTGGTTAAAGAGCAGCTCGACGCCTTCAGTGTGACCGCCAAATATAAAGCTATTGTGGAACCGTACCAAAAACTGCCTTTCGCCGAAAAAATTGCCTTTCTTGACCTGGATGGTTACGTGGTGGCCAGAGCTCTGGACGGCCTTTTCTATATTTTAGCCAGTGAAGAGAAAAATATCAGAAAGAATCCGGCTGCCCGGGTGACGCAACTGCTGAAAGAAGTTTTCCGATAAGGAAAATTTTCTTCGGGGAATTGGGAGTGAACTAGACTCCCTCCTCCAGCCACGAGAAGTGTTTATGCTCGCGGTTTTCTGATTTCCGCAGGGGAAAAATCTATGGGAACTGGAATTGACTGCGTGACCCGGATAACTTCTCATTTTGACTGGTTTCTGAAGGACGGACTGGCTGATTCCGGGTCAGCGGCTTGCCAGATGTGGCGCTCCTCAATGGAGACCATTGCTGATGGCGCTGTCCGGAAAGAAGTTCAGGTTCCCTCCTTGCCGCAGACCCATTACCGCTCCATCATGGCGCCTGGTGGCTGCACCCTTTACTATGACCAGCCTCTGCTGGTGGCGGCCTATGACCTTTCCGCTTACACTGGAAAACGCTGCTATGCGGAGGCGGCTGATAATTATGTGGCTGACTTTCTCCAAAGATGTGTGGCCAGAAACGGGATTTTTCTCTGGGGAAACCACTATTACTGGCATGCCGGATTGGGTCAAACAGTTAAGTTTGTCGGCGAGGAACAACCTTATCCTGTTCAGCTGGCAGAAGAAACAGGCGATTATCATGAGGTCAGACCCATTCCCCCGGCCTGGGAGATTTTCTGGAAACTCTCGGCCGGTGCAGCCGAAAAAGAAATCAGGACCTTCGTGACCAATTCTTTATTTGACCAGCAGGGAGGCTTTAACCGGCATGCTGACGGGAAGAAAGGTTGCGCCTTTCTGGAGTCAGGCGGGATTATGGTTGTCTCTCTGGCTTATCTTTACCGGCGGATTAAGAACCCCGCGCTTCTGGAACTGGCTGATAAGATTGTTGATTTCTCCTTCTCCCACCGGCACGAAAAAACAGGCTTGCTGGAAAACAATCCGACACAGACGCGATGGGACAAATTTGTCAGCACCACCGAAATAGGTCTGTGGGCATCCTGCCTGCTGAAGGCTGTAGAACTTACCGGAAGGCAAAAGTGGCTGGATAAAGCCAGAGCGGCTGTGAGGGCTTATCTTTCCTATGGGTACGAGGAAGCGACGGGGAAATACCTGGGGCAGTTGCTGGTGGATACCGGAACTTCTCCTTTTGTGACCCCTTGTTCTAAGATAGCCGGAAATGCTATTTATCAACCAGGTCGTTACTCTGAGCCGTGGCGGCAGTTTTTTCCCTCGCATGATTACCCTCTCCAGATGGCTGAAACCTGTCTGGAACTTTACCGGTTAACCGGAGAGGAGATTTTCAGGGTAGCCTGCCAACGCTGGGCAGAGCAGATGATGAAGGATTACCAGGAATGCAGACAGCAGGGCAGGGTCTTTTACGCGGAAAGATACGGCCGTTGCCTCCATTTTCTCTGGAGATGCAGTCAGGTGCTGGGGGAAAAAGAATATTTACAGAAAGCCAGTTTCCTGGCAGAGGAAGCGCTGGCCAGTCTGTGGCAGGGCCGCATGTTTAGAAGTCATACTGGAGAAGACAGGTATCAAGCGGTGGATGGATTGGGTTACCTGTTTCTGTCTCTTCTTTGTCTGGAATTAAATGAGGAAGTGGAAATGATGGGTACTTTCTGGTAGGGACAGAGTTCTTTCCCTTCAGTTGCAGGCCTATTCTTTCCTGTGCCAGGCAGCCTTCTCCAGATTTCGTAGCGGACTAAAGCTCACTCAGGCTCAAAACTTTGGCTTTTATTCAACGAAAACCATCTCTTCTAAACGCACGCCACCGGTGCCTGGTAAGTACAGACCCGGCTCGACTGTTACCACCATTCCCTTTCTGAGAATGTCCTGACTTTGCCCGTTCAGGACAGGCTTTTCGTGAACATCAAGGCCAACACCATGGCCCAGGCCATGGACAAAGTATTTCTCCATCCCTCTCTTCTTGAAAAGAGAAACGGCCAGCCGGTGGATGTCAGCCGCGCGCTGACCTGGCCGGAGCGCCTTCAGACATGCTCTTTGAACCTGCCGGACCAGGGAATAGATTTCTTTCAATTCATGTCTGGCTGGCTCCAGCAGCACGGTTTCCGTCAGATCGCTGTGATAACCCTGGCACTCGACTCCTGAATCAATAATCACCGCATCACCAGGTTGAATTTTTCTATTCCCCGGACGGTGGTGGGGATAGGCGCTGTTAGGACCGGAAGCGACAATTGGTGGAAAACTGACTTCAGCCCCGCCGTAGCAGCTTGCCAGCCAGCGGATTCTGGCAGCCAGTTCCGCTTCGGTCACGCCGGGTTTCAGGTAGCGGGATATGGTCTCCTCCATAATTTCCCGGGCAATCTTTTTGGCGGCTTGCAGATATTTTAGTTCGCTACTATCCTTGACTGCCCGCAGCGCAAGCACAAAATCAGGGCAGGGAAGAAGCTGACAGGTAAATTGTTTCTGCCAGCGCTGCCAGCGGGCCACTGATATTTCCTCAGAAAGAAAACCGAGGCGGCCACAGGCATTGACCCGCTGACGAAATTCCTTCTCGCTGGCCAAAACCTCTGCAGAAAGACACTGCGTCCGCAGTGTTGCCTGCTGCTGAAGGGGGTTAACAAACAGAGTAACTTCCTTTTCGGTTACCAGGAGCAAACCCTCAGTGTGGGGAAGACCAACCAGCCAGGAGATGTTGGAGGAACTGGCCAGCAAACATCCGTCCAGCTTTCTTCTTCTTAGAAACTGTCGGAGTGGCGTCACGCGCCTGGTTGAATTTGAGGGAGAAAAACCAGAAAATACCGGTTTTTTATCCGCCATGGAGAAATTCCAGAAGAGCTTTCTGGCAGTGGAGACGATTTTCCGCCTGGTCAATGACGACAGAATTTTCTCCGTCAATAACGGTGTCGGTGACTTCCTGGCCGCGGTGGGCCGGCAGACAGTGCATGAAAAGGAAATCCTTCTTGGCCCTGGAGAGAAGGTTTTCGTTAACCTGGTATTCCCGGAAGACGGCTATTCTTTCCTTTTCTTTACTTTCACTGCCCATACTTACCCAGGTATCGGTGTAAATAACATCTGCGTCAGCAATGAAGGCGGCGGGGTCAGTGCTCACCTTCAGGAGTTGGGGATTTCTCATCTGTTGCCGGACCAGCGGGGAAAGCGGATAGCCTGGGGGACTGGAAATCCTGATACTTACTCCGAGAAGGTCAGCCATCAACACCAGGGAGTTACACACATTATTGGGGTCACCGATGTAAGTCAGGCACAGGCCATCAAAAGTCTTTTTTTTCTCTAAGATAGTGAAATAGTCGGATAGCGCCTGACAGGGGTGGGAGGTATCAGTCAGGGCGTTGATTACTGGAAAGGCAAACCACCGGCCGTATTCTTTCACTTCTTCCTGTTTGAAGGTTCTGACCACCAGACCGGAAAGATAGCGAGAGAGAACCCTGGCTGTATCCTTGATTGTTTCTCCCCGGGAAACCTGGGTGGACTGGCCGGCGAGATAAATGGGGGTTCCCCCCAGTTCCAGGATAGCCACTTCAAAGGAGACCCTGGTTCGGGTGGAAGGTTTGGAAAAAAGTAAACCAAGGTGTTTGCCGGCCAATATTTCTTCCTGCCGGTGTCGGCTCCTTTCCTGTTTGAAGTACTTTGCCCGGTCAAAGATCCGCCAGACTTCTTCCCGGGTGAGGTCAGTAACCTCAAGAAAGTCTCTTTTCATTTTGCCCGTTAAACAGCGTTATGTTAAAGCAACAAATTCCTGAAAACTTCTGTCCAGAATAGAGATGGCCCGGTCAATCTCTCCTCGTTTCACCGTCAGTCCTGGCATAATCCGGATAACCCTTTCGTGGGTGCAGTTTACCAGTAGCCCTTTTTCGCGGCACAGTTTGACCAGCTGGGCTCCGGGTCGGTCCAGTTCCATGCCCAGCATCAGTCCCAGCCCGCGCACTTCTTTAATGACTGGATATCTCTTCTTCAGGTCAACTAATTTTTTTTGAAGGTAAGCGCCCAGCCGCGTGGCCCGAACGGTCAGGTTTTTTTTCTCGATCATTTCCAGAACGGCCAGCGCCGCGCTGCAGGCCAGAGGACTGCCGCCAAAGGTAGAAGCGTGTGTTCCAGGGACCATCAGGGAAGCCAGTTCACTTCGGGCAATCATGGCTCCAATCGGGAAGCCACCTCCCATAGTTTTGGCCAGGGTGATAATATCCGGGGCCAGGCCATAGTGCTGGAAAGCAAACATCTTTCCGGTGCGGCCAAAACCGGTTTGAATCTCATCAATCACAAGAAGAATACTTCGCTGCCGGCAGAACTGTTCTAATTTGGAGACGTAGTCTTTGTCGGCCACATTAATACCGCCTTCCCCCTGGATTAACTCCAAGAAAACAGCCACCGTTTTTTCGTCCACCGCGTTTTCTAAGGCTGAAAAGTCATTGAAAGGCACCTTCACAAAGCCTTCCGGCAAGGGTTGAAACGGCAGACTGTACCTGGCTTGACCGGTAAGAGTAACCGTAGCCAGTGTCCGGCCGTGGAAGGAGTTTTCCATGGAGATGATTTTATAGCGGTTGTGCTGGCGACCGTAAAGACGGCATAACTTGATGGCGGCTTCATTGGCTTCCGCCCCGCTGTTGCAGAAAAAGACTTTGCCGCCTGAAGAACTTCTGGAAAGCCGCTCAGCCAGTCGGGCCTGCCAGGGATGGTAGTAGTTGTTGGAAACATGCAGTAGAACGCCGGCCTGTTTCTTCAGCGCTGTCACCACTCCTTCAGGGCAGTGACCCAGACCGGAGACAGCCCAGCCGGGAAAGAAATCAAGGTATTCACGGCCATCCATATCTCTGACCACACTTCCCCGACCCTGTACCAGGACGACATCGTCCCGGGTGTAAGACCCGACCACGTATTGCTGGTATAAACCTTTCACTTCTTCTCTGGTCAAGGGTTGCCTCCGTTGTCACTGATAATTTCTGTGCCTACCCCCTGGTCGGTAAAAATTTCCAGCAGAAGCGAATGGGGAAGGCTTCCGTTGATAATATGAACTTTCTTAACCCCGCGTCTGATTGAAGAAACGGCTGCTTTCACTTTTGGCACCATGCCGCCGCTGATTACTTCCTGCTGAATCAGGGTCTCAGCCTGTTTTACAGTCAAAATTGAGATCAACGTCTCGGGATTTTCAGGGTTGCGCATCACGCCCAGTACATTGGTCAGAAAGACCAGTTTTTCCGCTTCCAGAGATTCCGCCACGGCTGCGGCTACGGAATCCCCGTTGATATTGTAAAGCGCGCCATCTTGACCATAAGCCAGCGGCGCCAGCACCACCACGGAAGTGGCCGCTTTGACTTTCAAAGTATTGGCCTCTACCTTTTCCATCTGGCCAACAAATCCCAGGTCAATCACCTCTGCGCCCTTCTGGTAGTGAATTTTTCTGGCAATAAGCAGCCGCTCTTCCGGTTCAATGGCCGCGGCCGGTACCAGCAGTTTATCCCGGAGATACCAGCACAATTCATCTCTGACCTGGCCCAGGACCTTTCTTACCACCTGCAATGTTTTTTCATCGGTGACGCGCAGACCGTCAACAAACGATGGTTTCCATCCTGACTTTTGAAGTTCTTCGGTGATGAACGGTCCTCCGCCGGTAATGACCAGACATCTGATACCGACCAGGTGAAGAAAAGCAATGTCGCTCAGGATGCTATTTCTTGCCTCCGGCAGGCGAAAGATACTTCCGCCCAGTTTGACCACAAAATAGCTTCCCTGATATCTCTGGATATAGGGTCTGGCTTCCACCAGAACTTCAGCCTTCCGCAGAATTTCCTCTTCCACTTTTGCTTCTCCCCCTTTCCTGAAAAGTACGTTGCTCCTAATCTGAAAATGGGTTGAATTCCTCAGGATTCAAGCCTCAGGCGAGATAATCTACCATATTTTTGAAAATCTGGAAACCGGCAGTGGCGGCTGTGGCTGAGCTCTCCGGATGACGCAACCAGTCTGGATAATGCTGCCGGATGACGGCCCTCTCCGGATGGGGCATCATCCCGAGAATCAAGCCATCCGGGCTGCAGATACCAGCAATTCCCGCAACCGAACCGTTTGGGTTATAGGGATAACCGGTCAGTTCTCCCGAGGGGCTCACGTATCGGAAAACAACCAGTTTTTTTCTTTCCAGAAAACCCAACACCTTCTTATTGGCCGGAAGGAATTTACCTTCGGCATGGGCCACAGGTAACCGGATGATTTCTGGCAAATTTTTGACAAAGGGGCAAACCTCTGTTTCTACCTTCAAATAAACCCAGCGGTCTTCAAAGCGCGCGGAATCGTTCCAGGTCAGGGTGGCCTGCTGACCGGGCGGCTGGCCAGGCAGAAGTCCGGCTTTTACCAGCACCTGGAAACCGTTGCAGATACCAAGGATGGGTTTTCTCCTGTGGACCAGTTCCCGGAGGTCATTCTCCAGCCGGTAAAGAAGTTGGTTGGCCAGGACCTTGCCCGCCGCAATGTCGTCGCCATAAGAAAACCCTCCGGGAATAACCAGAGCCTGGTAGTCCTTTAACCTTTTTCGGCCGGAGATAAACTCGTTGAGGTGAACACGCTCGGCACTGGCGCCAGCCATCTGGAGAGCCCATACTGTTTCCTGGTCGCAATTGGTTCCAGCCACCCGCAGTACGAGAACTCTTGGCTTTACCACCCGATGGCTCCTTTCCAGGACCGGGCCAGTTCCTGAATAGTAAACTGAAACAGAATTTCCTGGCCAAGTTTTACCGTAAGAAAAGATTCTGGTAGCACCCGGCCCACCAGTCCCACCGGCTGTCCCTCCATCAAAGATTCAAACTTCTCCTGGTGTTCTTGCTCCACTTCAACAATAAATCTTCCCTGGCTTTCTGAAAAAAGACAGGCATCTATCTTAAGCGGCTGGCCATTCACTTTTGTCAGGTCCACTTCTGCTCCCCAGGTGCCACCGATAACCATTTCTGACAGAGCCACGATGAAACCTCCTTCAGAACAATCATGACAGGCAGCCACCCAGCGGTTTCTGATAGCCTGATAAAGTTTTTTCATCAAAGGTCTTGTTTCCGCTGGTCTGGGTAAGGGAACCTGACCGCCAGGACAGTGGAAAAGGTGGTAATAACGGGAACCACCAAATTCTTCCCGGGTCACACCGCACAGGTAAATATTATTACCCGGTTTTTTCAGGTCAGAGGTACAGGCTTTTCTGACATCGGGTATTGTGGAAAGAGCCGAAATGAGCAGCGTCGGGGGAATGGAAGATACCGAGCCATCCTCCTTGCGGAAGTAGTTATTGAGACTGTCTTTGCCAGAAATGAAGGGGGCACCGTAGGCCAGGGCAAAGTCACGACAGCCTTCCACGCACCTCACCAGGCGGCCTAAAGACTCAGGCTGGCTGGTTTCTCCCCAGCAAAAATTGTCTAACAGGGCCACTCTGAAAGGGTCACCGCCCACGCAGACAACATTTCTGATGGCTTCTTCCAGAGAGCAGCCCGCCATGGCATACGGGTCAATCTCACCGTAAAAGGGATTAATGCCGCAGCCCACGACCACACCAGCCCATGATTCTGCCAGGGGTTTAAGAACTACGGCATCCGATGGCCCTGACTGCTCCACGCCGGTGAGTGGTTTTATAATCGTCTGGGCCTGAACTTCATGGTCATACTGACGAATGACGACCTCTTTGGAAGCAATGACCGGGTCAGTTAGAAGTTGCCGTAATGTTTCCTTCCACTCCACATTCTCCGGGGTAATTCTGGCGGGAGGCCGAGGGTGAAAGTAAGCCTGCAGTTTCCTCCGGGGCAGACCGTGGTGAAGGAAATTGAGATTCAACTCCCCCACGGTGTGGTCATGGTACTTAAGAAGAAGCTGTCCGCTGTCGGTAAACTGGCCGATTACCGTGGCTTCAACATCTTCATTCTGGAAGAGACTCACCAGCCGTTCTTCGTTTTCTGGCGGAACCGCCAGCACCATTCTTTCCTGCGATTCAGAAAGCCAGATTTCCCACGGAGCCAGGTCAGCGTACTTCAGCGGGACGCGCTCCAGCCAGACAACCGCGCCTGTGTCCCTGGCCATTTCTCCAATAGCCGAAGAAAGACCGCCTGCTCCGCAATCAGTGATGGCCCGGTAGAGATTTAAATCTCTGGCCACCATCAGGACGTCCAGGAGTTTTTTCTCCACAATGGGATTGCCGATCTGGACCACGCTGGTGGGAATATTTTTATTCAAACTGGCCGAAGAAAAAGTAGCCCCATGAATACCGTCGCGTCCTGTGCGACCCCCGGCCACCACGATCAGGTCACCGACACTGACTTTCTTGAAGATTTTGTTTTCAGGCATGATGCCGACAGTGCCGCAGAACACCAGACAGTTGTAAACGTAGCCAGGGTCAAAAATGATGGCTCCGTTAGCCGTGGGAATGCCCATGCGGTTGCCATAATCCCGCACTCCGCTTACCACCCCTTTAAAAATACGGCGGGGATGAAGGACACCTTCCGGTAACTCCTCAGCCGAAAAATCAAGAGGACCGAAACAGAAAACATCTGTGTTCAGGATGGGTTTGGCGCCCAGGCCAACACCCAGGATATCCCGGATGACGCCGCCGACTCCGGTGCCGGCTCCACCATAGGGCTCCAGCGCCGAAGGGTGATTATGAGTTTCCACTTTGAAAGCCACTGCCCAGCCGTCAGTAAATTCAATGATGCCAGCATTATCCTGGAAGACAGACAGGCACCAGCGTTTTCTCAAGCGGCGGGTAACCCTGGCAATTTCGTTCAAGCAAACAACCTTCCTGGTCCTTTTTTCCAGTCCGTCGTGGTAGTTAATCACTGCTTTGAAGGTCTTATGGACGCAGTGTTCGGACCAGGTTTGAGCGATGGTTTCTAACTCGCAATCGGTAGGATTCCGTCCCAGACGCTGAAAGTGCCTCTGGATGGCTTTCATCTCCTTCAGATCGAGGGAAAGGAGGTGTTTCTGGCTGAGAGCCACCAGTTCGCTCTCGGAAGCTTTCAGAAGGTTAATTTCTTTTACCTGACTGCTGGTCACCATTTTTCTTCCCTCGGGAAGGCTGGTAAACCTGGAAAATTTCAATCAATTCGTTAGCTAAAAGCGCCCTGGCGATACTGACCAGAATATTTTCCCGGAGTTTTCCCTGGAAAAAATAGCACCGGCCGGTCGCCACTGTTACCGGTGTGTTAATGCCCAGGTCCAGAATGGCTTTTTGAGTAGTTTCCGCCACCGTGTCAGTGACGCCGGGTTTATACCAGACCTGCACCGACCAGGCTCCGGGGCGTTGCGGGAAACCTAACCGGTACTTCTGAGAAATGGGGTCAGTTAGCAGCTCCCTGGCAATACGGACAATGCTGGTGCGCTCAAGCATACCCTCCAGCCGGTAAAGGCTGGAGGTCCAGACTTTCTCCACTACGGAAATACCAAGTTCTTCCACCGCCTTTCTGATGGCTTCCGCCGCACCGTCAGTTACTTCCGGTCGATAAAAAACCTCCACCAGCCAGATAAGTTTCTGCATTGTCTTAACCTTCAGGGACCCGGCGGCAATTGAAACCCGCTCATTGCTAGAGTGGCTGTCCCACCAGCAATTCGTAAATCTGATTATACTTTTCGCAGGTTTTTCTGACAACTTCCTCGGGAAGCGGCGGTGCTGGCGGCTGTTTGTTCCAGCTAATTGCTTCCAGGTAGTCCCGGATATATTGTTTGTCCAGACTATCCTGGGGCTGTCCGGGCTGATACTTTTCTTTTTCCCAGAAGCGGGAAGAATCAGGCGTGAAAATTTCATCAATCAGGATTATTCTGTTTTCCAGCCGGCCGAATTCAAACTTGGTGTCGGCAATAATAATCCCGCGGCTCTCGGCATAACGACAGGCTTCCTGATATAACTGCAGTGACTTTTCCCGCAGGTAGCCAGCCGTTGCTTCTCCAACTATTCCGACCATCTGTTCAAAAGTGATATTCTGGTCGTGCTGACCCTGTTCTTCTTTGGTGGCCGGTGTGAAAACAGGCTGGGGTAATCTTTCACTCAGTTTCAGACCCGGGGGTAAGTCCACCCCGCAGATACGGCCGGTGCTGAGGTACTCCTTCCAACCGC
>ERZ795060.4974-NODE-4974-length-10897-cov-4.494835_pt1 | contig 10897 bp, 12 predicted proteins | sample MGYA00375144_ERZ795060 | MGnify/ENA primary metagenome ERZ795060 (study PRJEB30189, sample SAMN05720157) | activated sludge metagenome | isolation source: anaerobic digester from wastewater treatment plant | place: Japan | collected 2015-05-15 ... | reverse complement strand
GGGGGGGGGGGGGGGGGGGGGGGGGGGGGGGGGGGGGGGGGGGTGGGGGGGGGGGGGGGGGGGGGGGGGGGGGGGGGGGGGGGGGGGGGGGGGGGGTGCCCGCGTCAACCAATGGTTCGAAGTGTACGAAATCCGCGGCGGTCACACCAGCAAGGCGAACCGTGCCCGGCCGGGGCGTGACGTGCAAACTGGGACCGCACACGCCGCGGACTGAACCCGGCACGTGCGACTGAATCGCACCGGCGGAGAATCGCGGCCGCGTGGATCACGGCAAGACGGCCCGGTGTACTCTGTGATGGCCGCCCGAGTGAACCAAACTGAACCGAAGAGATCGCCTTGGCATCGATCGAACCAATGGAGGTGACCCGGCTTCCAACCGCACGCCGTCACGGTTGCCGTCACCGCCGAGCCACGCCAAGCCGAGCCACGCCAAGCCAAGCCGCGGCAAGCCACACCACGAAGATTGACCCCGCGCGGCGGGGCGTCTATTGTCAGTCCAACAGGATGCGGGGTAGAGCAGCCTGGTAGCTCGTCGGGCTCATAACCCGGAGGTCACTGGTTCAAATCCAGTCCCCGCTATTGCCGGGCCGGTTGCGAATGCAGCCGGCCCTTTGGTTTTCAGCCTACCTTCAAGCTTGGGCCGCCGCGAGACCTCGGCGGCGTTTTCGCTTTTCCGCACGGGATTCGCGGGGGTTCTCGCACCGCTCCCCCGCGCGACCGAGGTCTCTCCGCCGCGCTCCGCGATAACCGGTGTGCATGGCCAGCGGGCGGTTCCGTTCTGAGCGCGGCCAAAGTCTCTCGGGGTCTCTCTCGTAGACGAGCGGGGGTTAGCAGGTGGTCGCGCCCGCGGACGCGTGCGCGAACCCCACCGTTGCTCCATCGATGACAGCGCAACCGCGTTCGGCAACCGCGCACGCGGTTCATTGTCGCGCGCACTTCGGGCCGCGACTGCATAGGTAGCCAGAGTCGGCGGCGTGCCGGCCGCGCCGCTCATCCCTGGAGCCGCATCGTGAGTACGAAGGACCCGGAGACGATGACGCCGATGGAGCGGGACGCCGAGGTCGCGAGCATCCTGGCTCGCGGCCTCATGCGCGCCGTTCACATCGCCCGTTCGCGTTCCACCCGGGACATGGAGCCGCCCGCGGAATCCTCCGACGGTGGACTTGAACTCCCGCCACATGCCGGCCTCAGTGTCGCCGCACAGCCCGCGGGTTAGGGGCTCCGTACCGATGCGATGAGGAGACGCCATGTCGGACACGATCCAGAGTCAGCTCGACGACCTTGGCCGGATGGCCACCGGCGACCTCGTCCAGCGGTACGAGGAGTTGCACGGACACCCATGCCGCACGCGCCACTGCGCCTACCTGATCCGAAAGATCGCGTGGCGTAGCCAGGCCAACGCCGAGGGAGACCTGACCGAACGGGCGACGGTCTCGCGGGCAATTGGACGGCTCCCTGAGGGCCGCGAAACAGCCAAGAGGCGATAGAATGGCGCGAAAGGACGCATATGCTGCCGATTGCGGACAATGTACCTCAGCGCGGGGCTCCCGTGGCAACGTGGTCGCTCATCGCGGCGAACGTGATCGTCTTTGCCCTGATGCTCGGGCTCGGCGAGGCGCAGATTGAGCGGCTCTTTTACCTGTTCGGGGTCGTGCCCGCACGGTATACGCATCCAGAGTGGGCCGCCTGGGTCGGTTTCCCCATCGACAACTACTGGCCGTTCCTTACGAGCATGTTCCTGCACGGGGGGTGGCTGCACATCATCTCCAACATGTGGGTGCTCTGGCTCTTCGGCGACAACGTCGAGGATCGCATGGGACCGCTGCGTTTCCTGCTGCTTTATCTGGTCTGTGGCCTCGCGGCCGGGGCGCTGCACTGGTTCACGAACCGCGACTCGACCGTGCCGGCGGTCGGCGCATCCGGAGCGATTGCGGGCGTCATTGGCGCCTACGCGCTGTTGTTTCCCCGCGCGCGCATTCTCGTCGTGGTCCCCGTTTTTTTCTTCTACCCCCTCGTTTTCGAACTGCATGCGCTGTACTTCGTCGCCATCTGGTTCTTCACGCAGTTCTTCAATGGGACGTTGTCGCTGCTCGGCCCCGAGGGCGTGGGCGGCGTGGCGTGGTGGGCCCACATCGGCGGATTCATCGCCGGCATTGTGCTGGTGCTGCCGTTTGCCCGCAGGCCCCGGGAGCGCGCCTACGCCGATCGCTGGGCATTCGAGCGGGCGTGGGCCGATCGAATATAAGGAGCCAATACGCCATGGGCGTCATGGATATCTTCTGGATCTTCTTCATGCTGACGACCCTTCAACCGGTCCTCCGCCAGCGTCTGCTGGAGGCGGCGCGCCAGCGCACGCTCGCACGAATCCAGCAGCAACGCGGCAGCCGCGTCATTCTGCTGGTGCATCGCCAGGAGACGATGGGGCTGCTCGGCTTTCCGCTGTATCGATACATCGACATTCACGACAGCGAGGAGGTGCTCCGCGCCATCGAGATGACCGACCCGGACGTCCCCATCGACCTGGTGCTTCACACGCCTGGGGGGCTGGTGCTGGCTTCGGTCCAGATCGCCCGCGCCATCAAGCGACACTCGGGCAAAGTAACCGTTCACGTTCCGCATTACGCGATGTCCGGGGGCACGCTCATTGCGCTCGCGGCCGACGAGATTCGCATGTCACCGAACGCCGTGCTCGGCCCCGTCGATCCGCAGCTTGGTCAGTACCCCGCGGCATCGATACTCAAAGTGCTCGAAAAAAAGCCCATCGAAGAGATCGACGACCAAACCGTCATCCTCGCCGACCAGGCGGAGAAGGCGATCCAGCAAGTTCGCACGTGCGTGGGTGAACTCCTCGAGGAGCACTACACGAAGGAGGACGCCAAGCGTATCGCGGCGCTCCTCAGCGAGGGCACCTGGACCCATGATCATCCCATCACGTTCGAGCGCGCCACGGAGCTCAGGCTGCTTGTGACGGGCACCGTTCCGGAAGAAATCATGCGTCTGATGAGTCTGTTTCCACAGCCCACGCGACGACTCGGCTCGGTCGAATACCTCCCCGAGCCGAAACGGTCACGACGGAGCGAAGACGCCGCGTGATGACACAGCGCGTCGTGATACCGGCGCTCGAACACACAGCACAGCATCGGCATGTCGATTCGATTTCATCCGGCGAATCCGCACGAATCGCCGACGCGTTCGAACGCGAGCAAACGTTCACGATGAACGGCGTCGACCTTGCGGAGTTCACGGTGAGGACGACCGGTCCCGGTGCGGCGTCGTCGTCATCGGCGCGATCCGCACGATCTGAGGGACACACGCACAGTGTTGGCCGTCCGACGGCGAGTCTCTGGTCGCGCCGCGCTCATCGCCCGCCTGTCGGCGACCGAGCGCCCCGAACCCTCGTTTCCGCGCCACGACTCACTGTCTCTCCCGAAGACCCATGCGCGGATTGGAATGGGTTGGATCAGGCGGAGCGGGCGCAACCGGGGAGGACGAGAGCGGACGGAGCGTGCAACGCTGTTCGAGAACGGGCGCAGTGTTGATCGCGCCGCACATCGCGCATGCCCACGGCATAGGGCAACCGTAGAGGCGAAGCGACTCCCGCGTCGCCCATGGAGCCACCCCGATGCCCGCGGACTCCACGCGCGATCCCGAGAGCATGACCGCCGACGAGCGCCGCGACGAGGTCGCCAGCATTCTTGCACGCGGCCTCGTTCGCAGCATCGTCGCCGAGCGCGCTCGCACATCGCGGACCAGTGGCGTACTCGCAGATTGCTGCCAGACATGCCTTGAACTCTCGGGCGACTTGCCCCTCAGTGTGGCTCCGCGGCCCGCGGGTGAGGGCCGTGCGGAACGCAGACCCCTCCAACGGAGCCATACATGCCAGAGACCCCCGGAACCATCGAACAACAGATCAACGCGCTGCAGCGCATGACCACAACGGAGCTCGTCGCGCGCTTCGCGGAGGTCCACGGCTACCCATGCCGGACGCGGCACCGCGCCTACCTCATCCGCAAGATCGCTTGGCGCATCCAGGCCAACGCGGAGGGCGACCTCAGTGAGCGGGCCAGAGGCCGCGACGCGGAGAAACTCTCGACGGTGCAGGTCCATCCAGCCTCCGGAGTCTTCGGAACTTCGGCCCGGGCGGGCAGGCATATCGGCGAAAAACCCCCGAGAACTGCAGCCACCTGCGAGCGGTGAGTTGAGGCGGTGCGGGAATGTCACCCGCTTGACCGTCTTGTCCTCAATCCAGGGTTGCCGCATCAGACCGGACCCGCGAACGGCGTCCGCTGGTTGAACTTCGCGCGGGCCTCGGAGATGCGTGATCGCTCGACCGACATTCGCGTGCCGAAGATCGCGCCGGCGACGCCGATCGCGGCGCCGCCCAGACCACCGACCAGGCCCCAGAGGCCGCCCTCGTACGGGAACCACACCGAGAGTGAGATGACCGTGCCGATGAACGCTGGCAGCACAACGCCGCCGCCCCAGAAGAGGCCCAGCACGCGCCGTCGGCGCTGATCGCTGTAGAGCTCCGCGAGTTCCTTCGAACCACGAACGTCCATGGGCTCGGGCTCGGTAAGCGTGCGCCGGACACTGCGGGGCAGTATCGCCAAGGACAACCCGAACACCGACGCGTAGACCGCGAGCGAAATGATCCAGCGTGTACGTTCGGAGGCTCCGACAGTCGCTTCGTCGGCGCCGTGGATTCGCAACGGAAAGTGTGCGAGGCCTCGCGCGGCGATCACGCCGGTGGCGCCGAGCACAACGAGCGTCGGCAGGAGCCACATCGCGCGGCCGATCGGGCTGGTCCGTTCACGATTCAACAGCAACGCCGTGCGCGTGCTCTCCTCGCACGAGCCGGGCGTCCGTCCCCATGCCGGGTTTTTGGCGAGCACCGCCGGCATCGCCAGCCCGAACCAGAGCGGGAAGAAGCAGACCCACCAGAAGCCGGCCAGGCTGCCGGCCCATGTCAACCGAACGCTGCACACGAGCAGTCCCGCAAAGAGTCCGAGGAGCACGAGCGTGCACAGGCCGAGGGTCAGGAGCGCAGTCCGCGCTCTCAGGCGCGCGGCATCATCGCCCGCTCGGTTCGGGACGAGCAGCGCAAAGAACAACGGGAACAACAGCATCACCGGAACGAACACGAGCGTGAAGAGACGGCCCAGGGCGAGGAACGGGTCTGACATGGCTGGTCTCCTGGATGCAGCAACATCGGCCGCGGCGTAGCGGATTCAGACGGTGGCCCACAGACGCTCGACCTGACGTGCGAGCATCGATTCAATATCGCTGCGCGAGAGGCCCGAGAGTTTCGCGTCGGCGAGCGCCGTCGCGATGCCGGACTCGACGCGCCGTCGCTCCCCGGCTTTCGGGCCGGAGGCACGCTCGGTTGTGGCGATCACGATCGTGCCCCGCCCGCGGACGGACGCCAACAACCCCGCGTTGGTGAGCTCGCGGTAGGCGCGGGCGACGGTGTTGAGGTTGATGCCCAGGTCCGCCGCGAGCTGCCTCACCGGGGGCAGTTCGTCGCCCTCGACGAGTTTCCCCGCGGCGATCAGGCCGCGCAGACCCGAGACGATCTGGTCGTGCAGCGGCACCTGACTGGCGAGCGAGACGCTCAGCATGTGTCTAGTGTATCATAGTTTGATACTTTGTCAAGCCCTGCGTGCGGGCGGGCGTGCGGGCGGGTGCGACGCACCCACCCCCAAGCAAGCGTCGCGGCCGAACCGCGGACAAACAGGCTCGGGTCGGCGCGGCGGCGGCTACTTCCCCCCACTGCCGGGCACGCACAGGCAACTCGGGCCGGGCCGGATGTCGGACTTGTTCCAGGCCGCCTTGGCGCGGGCCTCAACCTTGTCCGCTTCCGCCCGATCGCCCGTGGATCGGAGTGCCTGGGCCAACCCGAAGAGCGACTACCCGTTCTCCGGCCAGCGGCGCAGGTCCTCGCAGTACTCCGCCGCGGCCTCCACGGGTCGACCGGCGTCGAGCAGCACCGCCCCGAGGGTGTGCCGCACAGGCTGAACCCAGTCGGGTGGCTCCATGTACTGGAGGGTGTCCTCGATCTCGATCGCGGCGCGAAGACTCTTCACCGATTCATCCACACGCCCTTCGCGGAACAGGATCTCCCCCTCGAGCATGTGGTCGGCGATGCGCAGGACCTTCTCCGCCGGGTTGATCGCCATCATGGCGTTGGGCGGCACCTTGGCGGCGTAGTCCCTGAATCGCTGCTGTTCAGCGCGTGCGGACGTGGTGTCGCCTTTCGCCGCGTGCGCCGCGGCACGACCGAACCGCCACATGGCGCGGGTGATCGGCAGGTCTGCGCGGGGCTCGGGGTGGTTGAGCAGGCGGTCCCACTGGCCGAACCGGAGCATGCACTCCACCTCGATCGAGGAGTAGGCGTCGACGATCGGCGCATACCCGGCGTAGAAGTCCTCGGGGATGCTCTCCAGCATCTGGTGCGCCGCGGCGAGCGCATCGGCCTTTCGGCCCGCCATCATGCAGGCGTACGCCCTGAAGTGCGTGTTGTGGAACATGTACGCGCGGTAGAGCCCCTGCCGGGGCGATCGGCGCTCGTACGCGTCGTGGACCTTCATCGCGATCGCGTTCTGCTCGGCCGCCAGGTTCCAGCGCCCGCGCCGCACGTCGATGTGTGACGGCATGTGAACGAGGTGGCCGGAATCCGGCGCGAGCGTGCGCAGGCGCTCGGCCGCGTCCTCCGCCCGCTCGGGCATCGGCGACGCCTCGACGGAGTGGATGTAGTAGTGGTTCGCGCCCGGGTGCCGGGGGTCACGCTTGAGTACCGACTCCAGCAGTTCCAGAATCCGCGGGGTTTCCGGGCGTGGCTGCCCATCGAGCGACCACAGATCCCACGGGCGAAGGTCCATCAACGCCTCGGCGTACAGCACGGCGACCTCGTCGTGCTCGGGGAACTGCTCGTGGACTTCTCCCATCGCCTCCGCGTACGCCCGGTCCAACGGCGCGCGCGAAGCCTGGTCGAGCGGGAGCGGCCCTGCGCCCGGGTCGGCGTACCGCGACGCGAGCGCGCGGATGAGCGCCCGCTCGACAGGCGTGCACGATGCGGCGCAGGCCTGGGCCTTGGCGAGGGCGGACCACGCAGCGCGGCACGACGCCTCGTCCATTGCCGGGTTGTTGATGTGCGGGCCCTTGCACAGCGCGATGCCCCACCAGGCCATCGCGCAGGAGGGATCGAGCTCCGTTGCGCGGGTGAACGCCCGCACGGCCTCGTCGTGATTGAAGGCGTACATCCAGCGCTGGCCGTGGTTGAACCAGCGCTGCGCATCGGGCGTACCTGTGACCTTCCACGAGTGGTCGCCCAGGTCGAACTCGGGATGCGCTTCGGTGCGCGCGCTGACCGTGGGCTCGGATGTCGCGGCGTTCCGGCTGGAGCAGGCCGCCGGCGCCACGGCGATGAGCAGGAGCGGCAGCAGGAACAAACGGGATCGTTGAGTGTCCATGAGCATCCTCCGTTCGGGTCGTCGTGGGTCGATCATACAAAGTGCGATCCAGCGTCCAGCCAAACGCCGCGGGGCCGTGCGTAACACCGAACCCCGACAGCGCTTAGAATCCGGCGCGTCTCACACTTCACCCGTCCCGGGAGCATCCTGTGCTCATTCCCGCCGCACCGTGGAGCGTGACCGACTGGTCCGCTTTTCCACCCACCGAACACCGAGGCGAGCAGGGCCTGGCGATCTGGCGCACGCAGCAGTTCGGCTCGATCCGGGTCCGGATGGTCGAGTATACGCCGGGATATCGCGCCGACCACTGGTGCACGAAGGGGCACGTCGTGCTGTGCGTCCAGGGCGAGTTGCACACCGAGCTCGCCGATGGCCGCACCTTCACGCTCAAGCCCGGGATGATCTACCAGGTCGCCGACAACGCCGAGCCGCACCGCTCTTCGACCGAGGTCGGCGCCCGACTGTTTATCGTCGACTGAGCCCCGATCGCTACGCACGCTTCGGTGCTGCGGCCGTCCCGGCGAGTATGCCGCCGTCGATCGTGAACTCGGCCCCGGTGACGTACGCGGATTCGTCGCTTGCGAGATATGCGATGAGACCGGCGACCTCCTCTGGTGTGCCCATCCGTCCGAGCGGCACCTCGGCGGCGAACGAGGCGATGGCCGCGGCCCGTTGTTCCGGCGAACCGGCCAGGAGCGGCTCCCACATCGGCGTGAGGATCGCGCCCGGGTGCACCGAGTTGCACCGGATGTTGTATCCCATCTCTGCGCAGTACAGCGCCACGGACTTGGTGTGGTTGCGTACTGCGGCCTTGCTGGAGGCGTACGCGGCCGCGCCGCTGACACCCACCAGCCCGGATCGAGACGAGATGTTGATGATCGAACCACCGCCTGCGGGCGGCTTCATCGCACCGATGGCGTACCGGCAGCCGAGAAACACGCCGTCGAGGTTCGTCGCGTGCACGGCACGCCAGGCTTCGAGGGTGGCGTGCTCCGGGTCGTGCGGGCCCATCGGCGGGACAAAGCCCGTGATGCCGGCGTTGTTGACGACGACGTTGATGCCCGGCCATGCCGCGGACGCCTCGGCGAACAGAGCCTCCCAATCGCGCTCGAGGCGTACATCGAGCCGTCGCGCGACAGCCCGTGCGCCGAGGGCGGCCGCGACGGCCTGAGCGCCCGGGAGATCGATGTCCGTGACGATGACCATGGCGCCGTGACGGGCGAACAGCTCGGCGCAGGCCCTGCCGATGCCGCTCGCCGCGCCGGTGATCAGCGCCACCTTGGATTCGAGTCGGTTCATTCTTTCGACCGCTCCTCCTTGATCGCCTCGAGCATGATCGCCGTGTGCGCACAGGCCGCGCCCGCCCGCATTTCCGCGGCGACCCACGCCGCTTCCATCAGTTCCTGGGGCGTCACGCCGGCGCGGAGCGCGGCCTTGGTGTGACCGCGGATGCAGTACGGACACTGGGTCACGTGGGCGACGGCCACCGCGATCAACTGCTTCGTCTTCGCCTCGATCGCGCCGCCCGCCAGCGCGGCGCTGCTGAACGCCGCGAACGCCTCCTCGGTGTGCGGCGCGAGCGTCCGGCGCTGTTCGCGCATTTCACGGTTCAGGGGCGGGTACATGGAGTCGGACATCTTGAACTCCCCGTGGGTGCCTGCGGCATCCCCCTACCCCACAAGTATCGGCGTGCCTACGCGCTTTACCCAGCCCCGACTCCCCCACTGTCTCGACCGCGCGGCGGGAAGCCCCGGGTGTATCGGTGGCGAACGCCGGAATCGGCGACGCTCAACCCTGCGCACCGGCCCCGGAGTTGCCGTTTACGGCTTTCTCGCGCGCTGCGGCCACAATTTCGCTTGCGAAGGCCGCGGCCTTGTCCATCGCCGCATCGTTGATCTGCGCCAGCCTGTGCCCGGCGCCGCGGAGAGCGGCGACCAGCGTGTGCATCGCGATGTTCCCCGGGGCGCGCTTGCCCGGGGTCGAGGCGTACGGGCAGCCGCCCAACCCGGCGATCGAGGCGTCGAAGGAACACACGCCGCAATCGAGGGCGGCCCGCACGCACTCGGCGGCGACGCCGAAGGTGTCGTGCAGGTGCAGCGTGCACCGCGACGACGATTGAGTCCACTCGGCGCCGACGGCCCGCTCCACATCACGGAGCATCGCGGCTGTTGTCCCCGGCGTTCCCGCGCCGATGGTGTCGCCCAGGTCGATCTCGTCTACGCCGAGGTCGACCAGCCGCTCGCAGACCTTCGCGACCTTCGCGGGCGCGATCGGGCCTTCAAACGGGCAGGCGATCACGCACGAGACATAACCCCGGACCAGCAGGGATCGTGCCCGGGCCGCCTCGATCACCGGCTTGAATCGGTCCAGCGTCTGCTGGATCGTCGCGTTCGTGTTGCGCAGCGAGAACGTCTCGCTCGCGGCGGTGAAGACCGAGACCTTGGCCAGCAGCGGACGCCCGAGCCCCGCCGCCTCCTCGTTGGCGCGGACCGCTCCCTCCATTCCCTTCTCGTTCGGGACCAGCGCCGAGAGCATGGGCAGGGGCGGCGCGTTCTCGCCGAGTTGGGCCCGACGATCGGCCTCGAGCCGTCGCAGGTCGTCCGCGACGCGCCTGCACAGTTCCGAAGAGTCGCCGAGTTGCGGCACCCACTTGGGGCTCACGAAGCTCGTCACTTCGATCTCATCGACCCCCGTGACCAGCAGCAGGCGCACGAGCCTTGCCTTGTCGGCGGTGGCGATCGCGCCGGCCTCGTTCTGAAGCCCGTCGCGTGGTCCGACGTCGGTGATGCGGATTGTCGAGGACATGTGCGTGCCGAACCTCAGCGGGCCGTTGAATCCATCCCATGCGAGCGGGGTTCAGGTGGTGTAGTCGGCGTTGATGCGGACGTAGTCCGCGGAGAGATCGCAGCCGAGCATGAACGCCTGCCCCGGTCCATAGCCGACCGTGAGGGTGACGTAAACGGGGTCGGCGTTCATGGCCGCGACAAGGCGCGGGTCGTCCTTCTTGATGCCGGTCGGCAGGCCGTGGCGATAAACCTCGACCTCGGCCTTCTCGCCCGCGCCGTGGGGAAGGCTACCCAGGATCAGCGAAGATTCCGCCGGGTCGAAGGGCACGCCGGCGTTGCCGGCGGCGGTGACGATGCGCCCCCAGTTGGGGTCCTTGCCGTGGATGGCGCACTTGACCAGCGGAGAGTCAACCACGGCGCGTGCCAGGCGAGTCGCCTCCTCGTTGCTCCGGGCGCCCCGCACCTCGACGCGGAAGACACGCGTGGCGCCCTCGCCGTCGCGAACGATCTTCATCGCCAGTTCCTCGCACAGCGAGGCGAGCGCCCGCTGGAAGCCGAAGAACGCCGGATCGTTGCGGTGGATCGGCGGCATGGCCGAGTGGCCGGAGGCCAGGCACAGCACCGTGTCCGAGCAGGAAGGAT
>ERZ795060.4972-NODE-4972-length-10901-cov-9.159137_pt1 | contig 10901 bp, 7 predicted proteins | sample MGYA00375144_ERZ795060 | MGnify/ENA primary metagenome ERZ795060 (study PRJEB30189, sample SAMN05720157) | activated sludge metagenome | isolation source: anaerobic digester from wastewater treatment plant | place: Japan | collected 2015-05-15 ... | reverse complement strand
TGACATGAAAAAAAGGGCAATTGTATTTGATTTTGATGGACCGCTGGTTGGAAGCGGGCAGGATAAAGCCATTCATATCCTTTTTTCCGCATTTGTTGCATGCTGGGACACTGATTTTCGAAAATTTCTCCATCCGGGGCATCTTCATCTGGATATTTCAAGAATGTTGAAGGCGCTCGTCAATTATCCTGGAGCACCCCGTTTCCAGCAATTGTCGGCTATCGTCAGTGCAATTGTCAGGGATATACCAGAGGCATTTGCGGATGTTCGCGAACTTGGTATTGATGAAACACTGGTGAATGAGTATCAGAAATTGCAGCAAAGGTATAACGAATTTTATTCTGGTCTAAATGAAGCTGCGGCGAAAATGTTCTGGAAGCCACTGAAAGGGGTAAAAACCCTCATCAAAAAACTTTCAAAGGATTATGATTTGTATGTGGCTTCTGGCATTCTTCAGGACATTCTTGAAAAGGACTTTGAACACCACGGTTTTGATAGAAAACTTTTTTGCGGGATTATGGGCAGCAATCCAGAAGGAACTGTTGACAAATCCGTGATACTGAAACAGATAAAAAACAGGCCGTATCAGGATATTTTGTTTGTTGGTGATTCAAAGAAGGATTTTGAATATGCAAGTATTGCAGGAGTAAAATTCTTCAGGGTGAAAAGTGCAAAGGATTACAACAGGTTTGTTGAAAAATTGAAACAGTGTCTGCCAGACGAACAGGAAATGTGCGAATTTACTGACCAGGAGTTGCAACGCATCAGGTTAAAAACACTGAAACTGATGAATCTATATGCCTCAGGAAAAATCCTGTCTTACAGTGAAATTACCAGTTTTATCAACTCAAAAAACAGAAAGAGTTAGGTCCTCAATGAAGACCTTTCAATTACCCCGTGTTCAAGTGGCTTGTTTTTCAACACTTCATTGGGCCCATAAAAACCCTTGCTGATTCTGCATAGAGAATAAAAAATCGTATTGGGTCCCACAAACACACCAGGGTCTGAAACCGAGTTGCACCCAAGTTGAGACCAGTCGCCAAGAATAATACCTATTTTGGGTCGTCCAATATCATACTTCTTGTCACAGAGTTCGATCACCACATTCTTTTTTCCAAAAACTCCTGCATAAATTCCAACATTTGCAGTGGTGCCCTGATTGCCAAAATGAGTGGCATAACCGCAGATACTATCTCCCACATAGGATGGGTGCGGGAAGTTTGCCTTGTCCATCATCACGCCATTTTTTATCTCGCCGCGGAATGTTCCTCCATCGCCAATAATCACATCTCCCCTGAAATATGCTCCCTGTCTGATGTCATTTTTATTACCGATGATTGTCGGCCCTTTAATACCAGCACCTGGTTCAACGGAATTTTGTTCTCCGATATAAATATCGCCTTCGTCAAGGAATATGTTTGTTCCTGCAAGCACTGTTTGTTTCCCGACAAATAATGTGTGTTTATTATTTTTCAATGATCCTCTGATAAAACCAGGTTCAAAAACAGCGCCATCTTCAACATAAATAATAAACTCTCCGATGCATCTTCCTTTGAAATGTTCGGGTCCCATTTCTTTCAAAGCACTGGTTTTTTTCTTTTCATCAATGGCTTTTTTTATCCATTCACATGCATATGGATGGATGGCGTCAAGCGCTGAAATCACAGATATTACGTCAGGTCGTGTAAAAAGGTCCTGATGCCTGAAGGGATATTTTTTGAAATCAAAATAGAACTCAACCCTTAATCTTTCTGGAAGGTCACCTCGGGATACTTCATTTAATTTGATAATATCTGCCATTTTGTCTCCTTGTGATGGAATAATTATATCTCAATTGACAGGATATGACAATAGATTTATCATACCAATAGAACCAGGAGGGCAGATGAAAAAGTCCATTTTTATAGTAGCAATCCTCACAATATCTGTTTCAGCGCAGGTGATGGAGAAAAAACAGATATCCCTGACAGTGTACAATCAAAATTTTGCCCTTGTCCGGGATGTCAGAACAGTTCAGTTGAAAGAAGGACTCAACACAGTAAGGTGCTCTGACATTGCGGCACAGATTGAACCAGCCAGTGTATCTTTTAAATCCCTTACTGCACCTGACAGATGTTTAATACTTGAGCAAAATTTTGAGTATGACCTGATGAATGCGGATAAACTGCTGAAAAAATACATTGATAAAAAAATTAAGGTGATGACAAAGGATAATAATACTTATTCTGGATTATTATCAAGTTATGATGAAAAATATATCTGCGTTGTACAGCAGGAAAATGGACCGGTGTATATGCTGACAAGGGAAAATATCAGAGACATAGAATTTCCCTTGCTTCCAGAAGGACTGATTACAAAACCGACCCTTGTCTGGAATTTATCAAGCGCAAAGACAACCCAGGACACCGTTGAACTGGGGTACATCACTGGTGGGTTAAACTGGCAGGCAGATTATGTGGCAATAGTTTCAAAGGAGGATACATACATTTCACTCAACGGATGGGTCACCATAGACAACAGAAGTGGTACAGATTATGAAAACGCTGAATTGAAACTGATGGCCGGGGACGTCAGAAAAATATCAGAACAACCAGCGACAAGGACTCTTATGATGGAAGCAAAAGCATCTGGTGCTGCTCAGTTTGAACAAAAAGAATTTTTTGAATACCATCTCTACACACTGGGAAGGAAAACAACATTGAAAAACAATCAGACAAAACAAATCAGTCTTTTTTCGGCGCCGAAAATCGGCATTGATAAAACGTATACATACGAAGGAGCACTTTATCGCTGGTACTATTATGACAACTGGCAAACACAGCAGAGCAACAAAAAGGTGGCAGTGAAGATTGAGTTGAAAAATACAGAAAAAAATGGTCTCGGTATACCTCTACCAAGAGGAAAAGTAAGGGTGTATAAAACTGATACAGACGGCTCCATGCAGTTTATCGGTGAGGACATAATAGACCATACCCCGAAGGATGAAAAAGTGATACTCTCGCTTGGCAATGCATTTGATATCGCTGGTGAAAGAAAAATTACGGATCACAAAAAAATTGCGGCAAACATCTTCAGGGATACTTATGAAATACGATTGAGAAACCACAAGAAAGAATCCGTGAATGTAAAAATTGTTGAACGACAGTTCGGAGAATGGTCAATCATCCAGACAAGCCATCCTTATGAAAAAAGAGATTCTGAAACAGTTGAATTTAATGTTATGATACCGGTTGATGGAGAAGTTATTGTTACATATACGTCAGAGTATAAATTTTAGGATATGATACAGAAGGACATTACTACCGCGCTTCTAACGCTTCATAGAAGGGTTGCAAAAGACCTGAAAAAAGAGCATGTGTTTAACAAGGTTGCGGAAACAGTAAGGTCTCTTATCAGGTCTGATGGATGCGCAATACTATTGATGGACAACAATACCATTTCTGTTGTTGCAAGCATCGGCTTTTCAAAGAAAACGCCTGAGTTTTCTGCTTCAATGAAACCAATCCGAGATATAATAAGAACCGGTAAGGGATTTATCAACAATGATGTTGAAAAGTCCAAATTGAAAAGTTGCTTGCCTGCTGGTTGCCACATGAAATCCATTTTATGTTTTCCCATCAAACAAAACGGACAGGTCGCAGGCATCATCCACCTTGACTCAAAAAAGAAAAACGCATTTACAGAAGATGATTTGAATTTTGTGAAGATTGTTTCATCAGAACTCACATCCATTATGGAAAGGAGTTTCCTTTACTCAAAACTTGAAGAAATGTCAATCAAAGACCCATTGACCGGTTGTTTCAACAGAAAAAACATCTCCCTTGACATAAAAAAAGAAATAGAACGCTGTAAGAGATACAAAAAAACTTTTTCACTCCTTGTAATAGATTTGGACAATTTCAAAAAATACAATGACACCTTTGGTCATCACAGGGGTGATAATCTTCTGAAGACCATTGCCGAAAAGATAAGAAGAAACCTGAGGAAAGCTGATGTTGTATACAGGTATGGTGGAGATGAGTTTGTTGTGCTTCTTCCAGAAACAGGAAAAACAGGTGCAATGGTTTGCGCAAAACGGCTTGAAGACATGATTGAAAAACTTAACATGAAAGTGGACAAACATACAAGAATTACCCTCAGCACTGGTATGGCTGGATATCCTGAAAATGGTGATACACCAACAAAAATCATCAAGTTTGCTGACAGGCAGATGTACAGAAACAAATTTTTAAAAAAAGCCGGTCGTTAAAATCTATCTGTTTTCACACCCAGCAATTTTCTTCAGTATTTTTTCGTGCAATGAAGCATTGGTTGAGACAACCACATCAAGAACAGTTTTCACATTGTCGCTGCATCTGACTGGATTACCATTGAAATCTGTTACCATTATTTCTGACTGTTGTGCGATAAAAATCCCTGAGAACACATCAACAAATGGTTGCTTCATTGCAAAATACACATCTATTTTCCCTTCTGCAACGTCAACAAATCCGTACGGGCCACCATTGGGAAGGAAAAACTTAAATGGAAGCAAGAGTTCTCTGTATTTATCAACAAGAGGAATTAAAAATTTTTTTGGTTTCATTGCGTACGACTCAATGCTTGCTCCATCCATTTCAGTAACATCGGGTCTTCCCATTGATTGCCTGTATTTTTTATCCAGTTTCACTTCTGTAACAATTTTTCCATGTTCAATATCCGCAAGATACGCTCCATTTTTCCACGCATATGCAATTTTCCCACTGACACAATCTCCAACACAGCAGCAGACAGGATTAAAATTGCTGTCATAAAAAGCAAGGGAACTATACCAGAAGTCCTTGATACCGTGCTTGAATAAATAACTTCCATCAAAAGGGTCGCACACCACATACAGGGGACTACCAGATTTATCTGTGTTAATTTCAACCCTTCCTGCTTCTTCTGAAAGCAGTACTATTGGTTTTCCCCATTCTTCAAGCCGTTTTCTATAGGTATTTTCTGTATCCTTGTCAACCCTGAGAATATCAGGATCCCAGTTCTTGTATTCTCCCAACCTCTTTTCTACTTCTTCCCAGCCAATATTTTTGTCACTGAGGTTTTTTACTATTTCCAGTCCTTCTGACACCATTGCAAGATTGAACGCTACTATTTCATCCTTTGATGAAAAACTTTCCATCCTTTTCTTAAATTCATTACTGAACATAGCACCTCCTCGGTTATTCGTACTGACAGATTTCGGGTTGTCCTGGCCAGTTTCCTCTGTCTTTTTCTGAGGTTCTTTGCCAGCGATAGTATAATTTTTTTTCAGGAAAAAAACAATTGGTAACAAGGGTATAATCAACGAGGCCCTGTTGTGGATGCAGTTTTAATCCGTCTTTTCTCAGACCACTGGGGTATGGTGTGATAAATAGTTTAACCACATCTTCAGATACTGGATGTTTACCCAAATTTTCTATACCCTTGCTTAATATTTGCTCCAAATTGTCGCATGCTTTCCAGAATAAAGCATCAGGACCATCATCCGCAAGACCAAAAAGTTTTCTATACTGGTGTCTTTTTTCAGTTTGATATTGCCCCTGTGGTGAGCCTTTATCCCTGCAGACCATTCCGCTGATGTGAGTAAAATGAGAGGGCTCTTCAGGTTGAAAAGGTTCAAAAAAATTCCTGCTGCATTTTTCAATGGCAACACTTCTGTATTTTTTATCGTAGATTATAACATTGCAACCACCCCAGAATACAGAATATTTTCTTAAAAAATCAACCGCAGAATCTGTATCATACGCATACATATCTACCATTTTCATTACAGGCAGTGGAAAAATTTCGTCTGGTTCGTCATCAATGTGCAGTCCTGAGCCCACGCCATCGATCACAACATTTCTATGATACCAGAATGCCTGTGAAATCGGTGCTCGTTCATCAAGACGCCTTGAAGGACTCCACCAGGTAATAGGGTCATCAACATTCTTAATATGCATGGGTCCCTGGTCTGTCTCAGGAATAAAAACAACCCTGCATTTTTCATCACAACATATCATTTTCAGTCCAAATTCTTTGTATCCACGAAAGGTCAGATAATCATTGGTACTTCTGAATATCGCTATCTCCTGCCCTGTGAGATTTGCAAATTCCACAAGTTTCTTATCCCTGGTAATCACATAATCCGCCCATGTTTTTGCTTCTGGAAATTTCACAAAAGAGGGAATGCTTGCCATTGCCTCTTTATAGTAATTTTCCACTACCTGCACCAATTCCTGTTTTTTTATATGCGGGGCATCCGCAATAATCCTTTCAATACCTGATTCAAGATAATAGTACCTGTTTGCATTGATTCTTTGCGCCTCTTCCATAGCATCTTTGACAGGATCTGGCATTGCAAATGTTTTAAATTCATCGCGATTGTACCACATAAACCCCCTTTACCTTATGATTATTGCATCTGCTAATTCAACATCAAACACTATTTCTGCCTTTTCCTTAGTTATCCTGACTGCTTTAATGGGCTTTCCGCTGGCAAGTGATATTTTTTTTCCACTCAGATTGAATGTGATTTCAAAAATGGCATCAGAAACATTGTTTGTACTCCAGTTGATCACAGGTATCACCATTCCATTTTTTGACTCAATGATTGTTGTTTCAATACATCCCAGAGGATTGCCCTTAGTGTCTTTAACAAAAACAGGCATATTTCCAGAACAGGCGGATTTTATCAGATTGCCAGTATTTTTTTCAAAATCAACCGGTATAAAATGAGCCATTGCATCGTCTGTTGAACCCCTGTCTACAGGTTTCAAAGGTATTGCTGGTTTGAAATAACTCAATCCAGGAAGAAATGCGCAATAAATAATCTGTCCTTTCCCTTTCTTTATTGAAACAACCGCAGGAGAACCATCTGAAAATTTACCTGAAATAGTAGTGGTCTTTCCTGGCTGAATTTTTGTAATTACGCCAAAAACTGGTATGGAAACTTTTGATCCATTTATTTCAACAATTTCAGACGCAGGTTTGGCAAAGGGCAGGTCCTGTTTGATAAACTCAACCCTGCTATTTTCTGGCTCTAATATTTCTATCTGTTCAAATCCAAGCAACCTGTTGAATACTGTATTTTTCCTGTTATACTGCTCAAACATCCCTGCGCCTGCTGTCATAAACAATGACCCACCATTTAACACCCACTGTTCAAGTTTTTGTGATGCATCCAGTGAAATATGTCTGTCAGTAATGAAGAGTGTTTTATATTTATCAATTGTTCCGTCTAAGGCATCCTGTTCAACAATGAAATCCAATGGAATCTGGTTATTTCTTATTGCAATGTACAGGGCACGCTTTGCCGCTGCAAATGAACCCTCATTATCTGACCAGATATCTGCGGTCTCACTGAACCATAATCCTGCATCTGCCTGCCGCACATTTCCCTGCTGGACAATGTCCTCAAACAATCCGTATTCTCTGAAACTTTTCAGTATCATTGCATATGTATCAAAATGTGAAACATGATTTTCAGTGTATGCCATATACACAGGATGAAATTCAAAAAGATTGAAAATTTTTGCTCCATGAGCAAGCGCAGCGTAAAATTGCCGTTTCCACATATTTGGCGTATTGCCTGGCCAGTGTGGCATTACATAGTAATGTATTTTTCTGTCAGTTTTTCCTCTCAGTCCTGCCCTGAAAAGGTCAAGATTGATTTCATTCATCTGTGGGCTACCCACAGGTACCTGCCAGATATAATCTTCTGCCCATGGCATTGTTAATCCATCTTCTCTGAAACAATGAACCCATTGAAACACCTCTCCAAGATATGAATGTTGATATCCTCCATGATGGGGCGAGAAATTTGCTCCAATACCTGCATCAGGAAGATATTTTCGCAAGGTATCGGTCAACTGTTTGATTGACTGTATGCCATAATAATGCTGAAATTTTTTCGACCAGTAATACAATGCAGGATTTTCAGTTTTCATTTTCTGGGAAGGATTATACACGAGATTATCCCGGTTACCCTGCGGGTCGATATCTTCGGGGTTTACTGATTGTTTTTTCAGATATTCAACAAATCCTTCCTTTGCTGCCCTGGCATCAGGTGCCGGTAGCCCTATTTCATCGCCTAAACTGACCACCCTGATTTTTTCTCTCTGCTGGCTTGTAAGGGACGTACACATTGCTTCAAGTTGCGCTGGATTTTTACCTCTCCAGTCAACATGAATATCAGGGTCTGTCGCAAGTCCGAATAATTGAGCAAATTCCTTGATTTTTGTTCCTGCAAATATCAGTGTTTGTTCAGGCATCTTTCCATGGCTTTTTATCTTTTTAAGATTTTCAACAAGGTCTCCAAGGGCTTCTTGCTCTGACTGTATTTTTTTTGAATATCTTGTGTCAGCAAGACCAACAAGATTAAGCTGGCTGGCTCCAAACAAAGTAAATTCTCTGATTTTTTCAATATTACCGGCAGCGTTTTTTACCCCGAATTCCAGAATACATGCTCCAGATACACCAAATCCCCACTGTCCATCATTAAGTGTATCCATGGTCGAACCAACCTCAATCCAGTCCGTTTGTTGCCCTGCATCCACAGACACATTGATTGGCTTCCAGGTGCGAAGATGAACCCAGTATGGAGAATGCTGTTGAAATGGTCCTCCAGGAAACGATAAACTTTTCACTGTAATGTTATCAGCAGATTGGTTTTTCACTTTCATCCACACATCGCCTGACTGTGTTAGCCATCCATCAAGCGGCAGATATCCTTCTTTTTCTATTCTCATATTTACCTGCTGCCTGTCAGGTGTAATCATCACAATATCGATATTTCTTTTTGCTGCTGGCTGAGGTTGATTTCCTGCCATCAAAGAAATTTTTATCAGCCCTGGTTGCAGTTGCACAGCAGCATCATGACCTTCCCAGACAATGTTTTCTACTGCTCCCCAGCTCCATGCAACTTCTTTCTTGAGTTTTTCACCAAATGCCCATATTTTCAGATTATCTCTGGCACCATATAACCTGTCCATTAACGTTTTTCCATTCTGTTCAATTCTTACCCGGAACTGCGTTTCAAATCTGTATGGTGCTTCATACCTGACAAGAACAAGATATTCGCCTGGCCGGTCAATTTTTGCATTGATGGTTGCGATAGATTCATCGCATTGCTCAGGTGCTCCAAGAAATGCTTTCCTTGAAAGAAAGGTATTGGCAAATGTTGCTGCAAAATAGTTTTCTCCCCAGTGTTTTGCCTGCCATGCGCCCTTGATAACCTTAAATTCCTCTGCCTCACAAAAAATCGTACCGTCAGGGCAGGCAATAACAGATTCATCAGCAGACCTGAATTGTGTTGCTGGATGAATATCAGCAACACTGATACTGAATGAAAGAAAGACCAAACAAAAAAGAAATATTTTTATCATCATTCCCCCTTTTTTACCCGTTATCATTCCACATTGGTGAAAAATTCAACCACTGGTCATAGTATTTCAGAATGTATTTTTCAAGATATTCTGTACCCTTTTCAACAAGATACTGAACCTTTTGATTTTCATCTGTACCTTCAATTTCTATGGGTTTATCAAAAACCAGCATATATTTTCCTTTTTTCTTTCTTATCAAAAACCCTGCAAGATAACCCGCATTCCATCGTGCAGCAAGTGTTGCTGGTCCCCTTGGAAGAAACGTTTCTTTTCCCATGAATGTTACACGCATCCCTTTTTCTGTGAAGAGACGGTCTCCAAGAATTGCAATCACACTATTTTTTCTGAATGCCCTGAGGTATTCCTTTGGATTTGCGCCTGTCAGTATTACATTGACACCTTTTAACTTTCTTCGTCTGACAAAAATTGTTGCCATTTTTTCATTCTTGAATGGCAGCGCGACAGCAGACAGGTTATACCCGAGCAAACTTGTAACAATACCAGCAAGTTCCCAATTCCCAAGATGTCCTGTCAGAACAATAGCGCCTTTTGACTGGCGTAGCGCCCGGTCAAGGTAATGGATATTGACAAGTTCAACTCTTTCCTGTACCCATTGGCGATTCCATTTTGGAATCTGGAAAAATTCCACCATGTACATTCCAAAATTTTTGTATATTTGTTTCACTGTTCTACAAATGTCTTGTTCATCAAACTGAAAGTGTTCAACCTGTGATTTATAAGTAAATACCTGTTTTATGTTTGACCTGACAGTTTTTCTCAAACCAGGAGTAAACAAATATCTTAATTCAGCAATCACATCACCAATGAAATATGCAAGCCAATCAGGAAGGTGCATACCGAGGAAACAGAAAAATCTATAAACAACATATTCCATCGTCTGTATCCACTGAAATGTTATGGCTTGAACCTGTGTTCAAGTGATTTTCTTATTGTTTCAGGGTCTATGTATTCAATTTCTGCACCAACAGGAATACCTGTGGCAAGACGCGTGACTGGATATGATTGTTTTTTAAGAAGATCAACAAGGTACATTGCTGTGCTTTCGCCTTCAGCAGTGGGGTTTGTTGCTATGATAATTTCGTCGAACTGCTCTTTCTTGAGACGTTCCAGCAAATAATTGATGGAAAGATTTTCTGGCCCGATTTTTTCAAGAGGATTGATTCTTCCACCAAGAATATGGTATTTGCCGCGAAATCCCGCCTTTTCAAGAGCCACTGCGTCCTTATATTCTTCAACAACCGCCAGTTTTTTCTCTCTCGAAGTATCACTGCAAATATCGCACACTTCATTTTCTGTAATTGAAAAACATTGCTTACACAATCTGATGTTGTGTTTAAGTTTTTTTAGATTGTCAGCAAATGCCAGCACTTCAGGTTCTTCCATTTTCATCAAGCATTCAACAATTCTTTCTGCGCTTTTTGTGCCTATCCCGGGCAATTTTTTTAACTGTTCAACAATTGCCCTGATTACAGGTGGGTATGTTTCCATCAGAATGGT
>ERZ795060.4971-NODE-4971-length-10903-cov-3.887998_pt1 | contig 10903 bp, 9 predicted proteins | sample MGYA00375144_ERZ795060 | MGnify/ENA primary metagenome ERZ795060 (study PRJEB30189, sample SAMN05720157) | activated sludge metagenome | isolation source: anaerobic digester from wastewater treatment plant | place: Japan | collected 2015-05-15 ... | reverse complement strand
ATCTTTTCTGATGACATCCTTCAAACAAACCGATGCCTTGTACTTGCCATCTGCGGTCTCCCACTCATGCACATTGGCGTACAGAGCGATGATCTGATTCGTTACCTGTACACTTCCATCTTCTCCCGTCGTCTGTACCTGAACGAAAGGAATGTGAATGTAATGCTTTCTTCCCTGTTCTGCTCTGTACTTCAGACTGTTATTGTTTGCCGCCTCTCTTAAGAACTCTCTGATGTCTGTCGTCTTTCTCATTGCACTCGCTAAAAATGACATACTCTCTACACTCTCCTTTACTCTGATATACTCTGTTTACTCTATTTGCTAACACCCTTTCAGGTAGTTTAGCCTATTTTGATTTTACTTTACCCCAACTATCTAACTGCTATTACTATACCCTTCATGTCAACTCTCAAAACTCCTTAACTCTCATTTAAAATCACTTTCAATATATTTACTAGTCTATTTTACAGCTTACTTACTAATTGCTTACTGCCATTTTATCATATCATTGTTATTTCCATTGATGGACAAGTATTTCCCATGTGCTTCATAGATTTCAATATCCTTACGCACTCATTGAAATAACTCATAAACCACTCTGCTCCACCTTCATCTTCCCGGAGCAGTTCATCTATATCTTTGTATTTAAGGCTTGGATTTAATGTTATATACCTATTTGTTATCCAACCCTTTTTAGCCTCATTTCCCGCTGCGTCTCGGTCCGGTATACGAATTATACCGTATTCACACCTATTTAATTGAGCTAATATAAAAGGTGAAGCATGAGTTCCACAGTTGGCAAATGTATTAAGTATTCCTAAACTCCTCAACCTTATTGCATCAGTGATACCTTCTACATAAACTGCATAGCCGAGTTCATATGCTAGGTGTAGGTTTTCTAACCCATACATAGTATCTCTGCGCCTGTAATACCTAGCTGTTCCATAGATATATCTTTCATCTGCACTGGGTGAATAACCCACAAGATTTTGCACTTTTCTTTTCTCATTGTAGATAGGTATGACCCATCGGTGATGGAATATAGGTTTCTTGTTAGTAGGAGAAATTACACCGAAGTCCTTTATATCTTTAAGATATTCAGGAACAAGTAGTTCTGCCATTTCGCCTATATAGAAGATACCAACCTGTTCAAGTGTTTCTACAGGAAATTTTCTGAAGTTAGCCATCTCCTGTAACTTGTCAGGCCATCTCTCCTTGCTTATAGCACGCAATGTCTCGACGTATTCCGTAAATTTATTTTCGTATGCTTCTTTTTCTTTTATAGCAATCTCTATAGCAGAGTTATTTGCCATATTGCTATCATTCTCCTGCTAACATAGTTAAGATATGGCTATACTTATTCAGGTCTATTTTCATTATTAGAGGAAATAACCTCTAATATATGAATTGCTTTTCTTACTATCCCTATGGGTACTTCTATATCATAGTTTATATCTAATTTTCCATTGTTATCAGTAACCGTAAATGCCTTGATAAAGCTTTCAACTCTGCCTTTTCTAGGTTCTCCAGACCTTTCAACTCTGTAGCCTATCTTATTATCTGCGTCAAAAATCCATCCGGTGCCTATTTTATATAGATTATTGCTTATGTCAAATCCCATGCTGATTCTCCTTTTCTTAATTAGAAGTACTTATCCATTGACTTACCAGTAATAGCTTCAGCCTTCTGCTTTAAAGCAGATATTTCGTTCTCTATCATAGCTATCCTAGCAGTTACTTCATCAGGAGTTACAAACCCCTTCTTCTCAAGGCTTTTATATCCTGTATACTCAAGCTGTGCTCTTAGTATAGCTGCTGTTAGTGACCTTTCTGCCCCTGTTATTTCAGTGGGCATTTCTAGTATACTTTCCATTTCAACTACTTCTGGCTCGAATTCCCTTGCACAGATTGTTTTGCGAAAGGTAGCACGTACTCTACCGCTTTGCTCCCCCAAGGAGGCTCCTAAGATATCTTCCATTTTTACCGGAGTATTTCCCTGAGAGTTAATTATAGTCGCTACTCCAGCTTCTATGGCTGTTTTTCTCTCATTAAACTCCTGGGGAGTTATCTGCCCTTTGTATACAAGACCAACAAGAATTGTATACTCTAGCTGTGCCTGCATAAGCGCTGCCTTTTTTATTCTTTCTTCAGAACTTATTGGCTCAGGCAGTTTTATTATGCTCTCCAGTTCAGTTACTTCTGTTTCATATTTCTTAATATAAACGGTCTTTTTAAAAGCCGCCCGAAGTATCTCGCCTTCATCACCTAATTTAGCTGATAATATATTATTCATTTTGATTGACATAATTAACCTCCAATTTATTTTTAATATTCACTTAAATATACTATACTGTATATTTTGCTGTTTAAATTTGTTGCATATTATTATAAATTTAGCCTTACTGCATCTACTTCATTTTCTCTAATCCGTTTAAACCCATTACCTTTATTCTTATATATAATGCACTTGCCATTAAACATTTGCTTTAGCACACTATTTAAAACGGTGTAGAATATTCCGTCATCACCATGCCCTATTTTTAGTATTTTGTCTTTATTCTTAATATAAACTGCAACTGCTGTATTTCCTCCACCTGATAGTAGGCCATAAATTGCGTTTAATGCTCCTTCTGTTATTACTCCAACGTTTGTCATGTCTATTAAATATGATGGATATTCAAATTCATCTGCTGATGCTACTAATACTTGCTTAACCTGCTTACCCGTTATAGCATCCTCTACACCTTCAGTATAGAGGTCTGAATAAACATCTTCTGTACTTTCTATACTAGGAATTGCTATTTCTTTTTCTTTATTGAAAACAAATCCTTCGCTCATGTTATCCCCTCTTGTATTTTATCGTATTTATCTATACTAGTTTATGACTTAGCTGCACTTAGCTTTAACTTCTTAGCTAGTACTGGACCAGAGATGTCTTTTACCCATACTCCTGTTTCAAAGAGTACATTGTTTTCCTTCAGGAATATTAACTGCATAGCACCTGCTTCAGTTGGCTCACATTTATGTTTGGCTATATAATCTATAAGTTCTTCCTTTTTCTTGAAAGATAATGCCCGTATGTCTATACCGCATATCCTCCTCTCCTGTGACACTATAAATCCGAAAGTACTTATTATATCATGTAGTGATACTCCATATAAGGTGTCACCTTCATCAATAAGATTGAAGTCATATTCTGCATATTCCGATTCTTCCAGTTCTTCTTCGTCCTCATCTTCATATCCCTCTTCTTCCTCTTCTTCAATCGTTGCTGTATTAGTAACTGTTGCTTTGAAGTTATTGGGGTCGACCCCTAGCCCATAAACTTCTATGAATTTCGCTAAGGCTGCTCTAGTTAATTCATCTCCCCCTAACTCACTCTCTAACCCGAATGTAAACTGTAAGTTTAGAAGGTTACCAATAACAGGATGCAAATCTTTTCCGTAGTTCTCTGGATTCATAAGATATGCTATAATCTTATTCTTACGGAATTCGAATACCCTATTATTGAAGTAATTCAGTACTTCCTTCGGGTCAATAGGCTGCTCCACAAACAAACTCATGTTGTCTGCTTCCCTTGATAGCTGTTCGCACAGATGAGGATGAATTTCTGCCTCTTTGCCTTTAGCTGACTTCCAGGATAAACCGACACCTGCACCGATGTATAGTGGCGGGAATCCTTCAACCTGGAACTGCATTTGCTCTGCTATATCCCTTATTACCCTTTGAATATTCAGTTTTTCACAGCTTGCTTCGAATAGCAATTCGTCATGTACCATGTTAGTAATGTGAAGCAATCCGATTAAACCGTTTCGTCTGATATATGTGAAACACCTTGCTACTGCAATTTTGAAGATGTCAGCTGCTGTATTATGTGTAATAATTCCGTCTGCTACGTAATACCCACCGGCTGTATTACATACATCATACATATCGATGTATTCATCAGTTATTTCTACTGACTCTACCACAAGGCTAGGCCCAAATACATGCTCATCTCTAATACACTCTAATTCATATCCTGCCTTTTGCTTATTCTCGTTTATAAAACCTATCGTATCTAAAAATTTCTGATTGTCATTCGTTTTTATTGCTACTACGTATCTATCTGCATGTTCTCTACATCTACTTCTGATGCCAAAGAATAATAATGCTTTTTGTATGTCATGACATAGTTCAATTGAACCATTTTTCTTACCTATAACGAGCGTTATTGTCTTTCCGCTTATTCCCCCATCACCGTCAAATAGCCCTCTTAAAAATCCTCTCAACATTTCAGTATCCATAAAGATTTTATCATGTATACGATGCTTTATATCTAGAGATTCTACCTCAGATACTAACGATTTACTGTATACAAATAACCGGTGCATATCCTCATTTCTGTTTGTTCTAACTGCATAGCTATATTTTACTCCTAAAGGAGCCATATATCTTTCCAGCTCTGGTAATATATTTTCTTCACTCTCAGCTACACAATTTAATATATAAGAGCCTCCAATATCTCTATTCTGTATAGAACCATCAGATGCTAGCCTACCTAACACAACTCCCCTCTCGAAACTATCTTTAATATCTTCAAGGAGAACGTTGTGGCCGTTATTACTATAGGAATAATATTTATAAGCATCAGTGCTACTATATTTAAAATCTGACGTTACATACTTCTGATTTATTATAACCCTATGTGGATTAGTGCTATTTTGCTTAGTTGATAAATCTTTACACTCCACAAATCTCTTATTACCTCTATGACTCACTACAAGAAATTTATGAGTTGGACTGCATATTATCTGTTGACCATTACTAAATGTTACAATACATTTCTGCTTCTTACCAGAATATGTTATATCTCCATGTGACCAACCTTCACCATCCCAAACTAATAAATGTTTTCCTACTACGTCTTTAATTTTAACTATACCAAATTCTTTTGTTTGTATACGAGTATCTCCACCTAAACAACCTTGAATGACCGCATTTCCAGCTTGCCGGAGTGCTGAGGCTTTTCGCGCATGTGAAACATTACCATTCTTATCTGTAAATGAATAATACCTTTTTCTGTTCCATGCAGTTTTTGTATACTTGTTGACAAGCGCCATTTCCTTGACGTCATCAAAGAACTTTCTGACATTAGGCTGGTCTTTGAAGTATAGTTCATATTTTACTTTAGCTTCTTCAATCTGAGCAGGTCCGCACATACCAGTTAATAGAATCGCCAATGACTTAAATCCCATCCCGTATGGAATACCAAAGTTGAATGACTTAGCATCACTACGCATCTTAGGAGTAACTGAAGCATAAGGTACTCCATACATCAATGAAGCCATCATAGTATGATAGTCCATATCAGGGTCTTTAAACTGCTCAAGTAAACCCATTTCTCCAGCTAATGCAACAAGCGTTCTATATTCTATCTGCGAATAGTCAGAGTCTATCATGATATATCCATCACGAGGGATGACTATTCCCGTCACATCCTTAGGATACTGCTGAGCGTTAGGTTTACTACAACTCATACGACCTGTTGCTGTACTAATCTGGCCGTAGGAGCTGAAGATAAACCCACCCGGATACATATAGTATTGCAGGTTATCAAAGAATTTCGTCAGAAGTGTATCAAGCTTTTTCCAGTCTGAATAAAGATGCACTACTGGATATTTATTCGAACCATCTTCATTCTTCATCTGAAGTAATGGTTTAATGACCTTTTTAGCGACTGAAGGTTTATCACCACTAAACGGTATTTTCATCGTTTCGAAGAAGAGTTTCGCTACCTGAGCAGGCGATGATAATACCTTATTAACATCAACTTCCGGCCCTAAACCTGCTAGTTCCGCTATTTTCTTCTCTATCTCTCGCATCTTCTCTATTGTCTTGTTCTTAACTTCTTCTATCTTTTGTTCATCTAATCTATGCCCATAGAATTCCATGTATCCTACAGCACATGCTACGATGATTTCTACACCATATAGTGTAAGAAGGTCATTATGATTTTCAATAAGGTCTCGTTTATACTTGAAGAATAACTGAAGCGTCCAGTCACCGTCAGCAGGTGCGTATGCTCTTGCACCTTCATAATCCATGTAGGAGAAGTCTATTCTTATGCCTTTCTTCTTTTTACCTTTTTTATTCCTTACCTCCCCACTATCATCTTCTTCATATCCAAGGAAGAAGTCAGATAGTTCAAGGGAGTCTATTCCAAATTCTCGTTTTTCAAGGTATTTCAAGTTAGAAGGCTCGCCTCTATTAGAAGTAGTACTTCTAAACTTGTACATTAGCTGATGCATTATCATTGTGTCATCACAAAGGTTTGTATCTATTTCATACATCCAGCCAACTTTCCATTCGAAAGTACCATTATGAGCTACTATGTGACATTTCTCAAGTATAGGACGAATTCTTTCCATCGCTATAACATCTGGAGTTAGCTGTTCGTCCGGAGTATCACGGAGTAGTCTCCCCATATCGGTTTTGCAATCAGGGTCAGCTTTACGTTTAGCTTCTTTTATTCGCTGGATAGTCGCTTTCCTTACTTCATCATTCACATCTTCATACAAGTTCTTAAATTTTCTATTGGCGACAGGGAAATAATAAGCTACGTTAGGTTCTATACTGAAAATAAACCCAACTAGCTTATCTACCCTGATTCTATCGTCAGGATTTTCACATTTCGCATTGTATTCTTCGAGTTGCTTCTGCCATTTACTATTAACTTTACCGAACATGTTAATACGAAGTCCCGTTGTTTCCGTGTCGTAGGAGATAGGACCTTTATAATTTTCTAGATATGTAAATATTTGTTCAGCTATCTTCGTATCATTTACAATGTAATATTTCTTATTTTTAAGCCATGATAAATCTTTTTCAAGGGAGATTTCCTGAAGAGTTCTGACTGGAATTGATTCTTCAAATGTAATTCCACCACTAAACTCATTTGTTATTGCTTCAGTTAGTTTGATATATGGAATATTAAGCGGTCTTATTGATTCATCTTCGTAGTATTCAAGATAAATATAGGTGCCTTCCCCTATTATTTCCGCTCCTGCTATTTCTCCATTATATCTCTCTAAAACGTACTCTAGTTTATTTTTCTGGAAGGTATGTCTGCTTACTGTACCTTTAACAAATGGAGCCGCAACCCCATTTTTAGCCGTACAAGATTTTATACCTACATTTATAATCTGCCATACTTCTTTTGCTTGTTTATTCCCAAATGAAAAATTACCCGTTTCGCAGGTTTTATAGGATGACCATACATTTCCATCCTTAACGAGGATAAGTTCTGACTCTGTCTTTGTATTATATAATATTAAACCGAACTGATTATCTAAAGTTCTGTATTCTCCTCTGGTAAGCAATGCCACCACACCTCGCCGCTATTTTTATCTTTTAAAAATTCACTTTTATATACTACCCTGCCTATTTCAAAGATAGGAAAGTAAATAACACAATCTATACCAATGTATGATTGTGTTATTTACTAGCTATATATTTTTATTACCTTAAAGTTAATCCACAAATACTGAGTCTGATGTAACCTCTATATCTTCTATACCTTCAGGCTTATCCTCTGCTAGTACATCATCGACTGGCTTATAATTATCTATTTGGAGCTTGTACCCACTAGGATTACGAGGCTTAATCTCTGGTATCTTGTTGCATATCCTATCTTCAGTGCAGAACTTATGAGACTTCTCTGAGTCTCTAGGCTCACATAAACCTATAGGTATCCAAATTTCTTTCGGTCCACCCGCTTTATATTGACTATTAGCTTTATTCATCCAAGGTGTATAATATTTATTTTTCCTTGGATTCTCAATCCAACCAGCCAACGTAGAATTATCAGTTACAAGCATTACATTAGTAACACCATACTGCAACAATTTTGATTGCCATTCCCAAATGCAGTAGAGGACATGCTCATATGCCTGTATCGCCGTTACGTGCTGGTGGTTTTTCCAGAGTGTAAATGCTCTTGTCTTTGCTGCTACCAATCTTTTGCCTTCCTTGTCAGCATATAAAGCTACAGCAAAAATACCGTAGTGCTTGTCTTTTGGTCTCCTAAACGAGAAGTGGCAATACACAATTTTCTGTGTTTTCTGACCTTCCATTACTATGGAACCTCCTTCAATAGATTTGCACTTTGGGCTTGACTTCGAATTTTCGCCCAAACGCCCTTACAACAATAGGTGTTGTAAGTACTTGTTCTATATCAGCATTCCTCCCATCAGGAACTGAAAAATACACTAAATCTTCGAATACTGCATAAACCTTTACATCTGCCCCCATGGAGTTTATTTTACTTAAAAGGTTCATCACTATTATAGATATAGCAGTATTACACGATTCTGTAAGTACTTTTCTATAAGCACCGTCATACTCTAGACTATCTCCGAAGTATGTATAAATTTCTTTTCTATTAGGCGCCATGTAAGCTGTATCTCCTATACGCATTACCATTACCTTGTCATATGCTCTATCATCTATAATGTTCTGCAATACTTTGCTATCATATACTGTTATCAATCCAATATTTTTCAGTTCATTTTCTATGAATTCATTTGTAAAATCCAAGTCTCTGTAAGCTAATTCGGTTGCTATTATATTAAGTACTTCAATATAATCTAAAGCTATGATAGAATCATTAGTTGATACCATGTAATCTGTAGCCTGTATATTGAAAAGCCGAAGCTTTCTTATTTCTACTGGTAATGATACTATAGCATTGTTCATGAGTACCCAACTTACTTCCACCTTTTTGTAAGATTTTTTGAGTAGCCCATTCAAATAACACTTGATTTTCTTTAGATTTTCAAGCCTTAAAGATGTTTTAGCCTCAGCTATCCAACTATCTATTTTGTCTATGTCATCCTGTATGAGCTGAGAATTAAAAGTATACTCTACATGTCCATATTTATTTAAGAGGCTCTCTAGTTTCTGTCTATCGAGCCTTGTGTCCTGTTTTAAAATAATCATAGCATCACCTTTCCTAAAATATTTAATCCGGTAACGAATCCATACTAAGTTTCATCGGCTTTGTCTTTTCGTATTCCTCTTTAAACCTTAGAAATTGCTCCATTACCTCTTCTAGTTTCTCTTTAGTATTTATGACGCCATGTGACTCAAAGGAGATAAGTCTGTTTATATTGAATGCTCTTACTTCTCCCAGTATTAAATCAATTACAGAGATGCTGCCATTTTTAATATTACATCTGTTGTCATGAGCGGATAATGCATACCCAAGAAAACCATAGTGTATTGCTGCTGTTGATATATTTCTTGTAGCTAACATTACCCGTATTTCGCCATTTGCCTTGAAGAATATTATAGTCGCTGTCTCATGCGTTAGTCGTAAGAATGCTTCGCTATATTCCACCTAGTCCACCACCTGTACCCTAAATTGCATTATTTTCTTAATTTTAATTACACTTACACTTATTAACTAGTCTAAAAACAAGCATAAAATACCCCTTACACTGTATGTAAGGGGATTGTTTCCGTTTATGATAAATCTTTAATTGTCTTTCTTATTTGTTTTGCCCCGTAAACCTTTCGTTCTAAGAACTCTATAGCTTGTTCTGGGTCGCTTAGCGTTACTGCTTTAAATGCTTGCATTATATCTTGGTCGGTTGTTAGCTTTTTCTCTATTTCAGCTAAATCTTTTTTCGGTACTCCTAGTACCTCTAGAATGCTTCTATATTTTGAATTGTCCATTTCCAATGTTAATATTCTTACATATAGCAGGAGAAATATGTCTGCGCCATATCTATATCTTTTGTATTCTATACTGTTTAAGTAACTCTCTACATCATAGCATATGTTTTCAAATTCCTCTGAAGATTTTTCATCTTGTAACGTTTCGAGTAGTTCCTTTTCTTTACCTTCATCATCAACTATTGGTTCTCTTACTATAACCTTATCCCTTCTATATGCTGCTGTTATATATCGTTTAATACAATATCTTACGCAGTTGTTTACGTACCCCTCTAGGGTGACCATGCTGCCACTGCTGGAATATTCTGTTGCTTTTTGTATATCGTAATCGCTACTCTTATAGAGATATTCTAAAAATTCAGAGTATATGTCCTCATAATCCATAGCGTTTATATTCGTTATTCCTCGGGTGTTGCTACGAATTAGTTGTATTATTTTCTTTTTGTTTTCAACCGCATATTGTATTGTTTCTTTTTCCCAGCCTAAGGAGAGTTCATCATTTTCTTCTTCCATAGGCGGACAATATGATACATACGCAGTATCCATAAATATCCCTCCATGCCACATGCCAAAAGCTCCCGTGACGGGAGCTTTGACGCTTCACAACCACTTAAACCTTTGCATTTATCTATATAAATTATAAGTTGCTTACAAGTGCGTTGTATTTTTCAGGATATTTAATAGCGTACTGTAACAGTGACTTGAGTGCTTCCATAAATTCGTTGTCTTTACAGGCTGTTCTTATCTGGTTGAATATTGAAGTGTCTATATCTATTTTAGCAATCTCTGCTAAGTGCTTAAGCAGATATCTTATATTCAACTTCAGGCTCGATGCAAATGTCAAACAGTATTCCAATTCTTCTGAGATTGATAAGTCCATATCTATTGCTTCTATATCATCATATGTACTAGCCATTTCGTAAGCTTTCTGATAATCTGTCATTTTATCTACATCATTTGTACTGCTACAAGCTGCCACTTCAGGTAACTTACTGGGATTATTCAACTTATACTTTTTGTTTCTGCTGTAACTCTTAAGCCTCCCGTAAACGAATTCTTCCAGTGATATGTAATCACTTTTTCTTCCTTTGTTAGGGTCATACCCTTCTCCGTTGTTTTCGCTCTTCAACATCGAAACGTATACATCATGTACTATGTCGTGGCAAAGATGTTCTTTTACTCCCATT
>ERZ795060.4969-NODE-4969-length-10905-cov-5.691797_pt1 | contig 10905 bp, 11 predicted proteins | sample MGYA00375144_ERZ795060 | MGnify/ENA primary metagenome ERZ795060 (study PRJEB30189, sample SAMN05720157) | activated sludge metagenome | isolation source: anaerobic digester from wastewater treatment plant | place: Japan | collected 2015-05-15 ... | reverse complement strand
GGCGCTGTTGCTGAATTGAATATTGATTACATCGAAGCACAAAGTTGCTATGTCAAAACAGAAAATTGAAGCAACCCGCAACGGCTACACGCAGCGGTTCGACAAATACACATGGGACATCATGCCGGATCACAAATACGGCTGGGTGCAGGTGGAGCAGCCGCAGTATAGCGCGCCACCGCCGGTGGTACAGGCCATGATGCAGCAAAAAGAGCAAATAAAAAAGGCGCGTAAACCGCGCAAAAGCAAAGCATGAAGGACATCACATTGGGTTTCCTGTCCAAAACCTTAAACATGGACAATGAGCAGTTGGCCGAACTGCTTTACAAAAAATCGGATGACGGAACGCTGACCGATGATGTCAACGAAAACGCACTTTCCGAACTGCTCCGCCTTGACGCCGAGCGGGTGCAAAAGTTGAAGCCGGACACGAAAACGTTTTTCGACAACGGCTACAGAAAAGCGCAGGCTGAAATCGCCGGGCAATGGGAGAAGAAACTACGCGAAAAGTTCGGGGTTGACCCGGACGGCTCCGCGCAAGGTGACGCCCTGTTGGACTCGATCAAGGCCGCATTTGCCGACACGCAAACGAAGCCGGAAAAGATCAAGGCCCACCCGGAGTACATCGCCCTTGAGGCGCAACTACGGAAACAGGCCGAGGAATTGAAAGCCGAGTTTGAAGCGGAAATCCAAAAGCGCGATCAGACGTACCAACGCGAGCAGACATGGGGCAAGGTTTCGGGTGAAATCAGAACGGCATTGAAAAGCCTCAACCCGATTTTGCCGCAAGACCAAGCGAAGGCCGATCGGATGCTCGAACTGTTTGTCAACACGCATTTCCGGGACTTTGAGTACCAGCCCGACGGCAACGGCGGGTTTGTGGTGATGAAGGACGGGCAGCGCGTGGAGAACCAGCACGGGCACGTCAAGGCCCTGCAAGACCTTGTTCGGGAGACAGCCGATTCGGTGTTTGAATTTCAGGCCCAGAAGCGTGCCGGAAACGCCGGTAATAGCGGCGGCAATGGTGGAGCAACGGTGAATTTGAAGTTTGGCAGCGAAACAGACTACTACAAGGCGCGACAGGAGGCCGCCGGGAATCCGGCACGGCTTGCAGAAATCGCCGCCGCGTGGCGGGCACAGCAGACGGCAGGGGCGAATTAGGGACGGGCAGGGGCTTGTTAACCTAAACGCACACAAAAGAAATGGCAGCATTCAATGTCACTTTACCCAACGTCCTTGCGGCTTTGGACGAACTTATGCCCGGCAATATTCACGCCGGGGACAACCCCGCCGACGTTGCAAGCCTTGTTGGACAACTGAACCGACAAACAGCCCGCTTCGACTTCATTCAAGGATCGGGCCGTGGCTCGAAAAAACGGCAGTTCCTTGCGCACTGGACAAAACTTTGCGCTCCGACAGTTTCCTCCTGCACGACGGTTTGCGACCTCGCTTCCGCCATGTCCACGGACGACAGCACGACCTACACGATTGACCAGTGCAAGGAAGTGAAGTTTTTGGAAGATCAGGGTGGGCCGAGTGATCGTTTCCGCCTCGCTCCGTATGACCGGGAAATGGAAATTGCAAAGCAACTTGTCCGGCACCTGAACGCCTTGGACACGCACTTGGCAGAGCAGTACATTGCGTTCCTTGTCGCCAACAAGGGCGCGCATGAGTTCACAGAAGCAAGTATCGGCAGCGCAAACGGCCTTGATTGGGAAGTCCCGGCAAACCAGTGGACGGACGACCTTGCCCTCGAAATGTCGCTCGCTGCGCAAATTTCCCGCTTCCCGCAAGCGTACATCCTTGACGGCCTCAACCTGTACAACGTCATCCGCAAGGCCGGGTTCTACGGCGCGAACGACAACGGACGCGGCGAGGCGGCGATCTGGAACAGCATGACCTACGTCAGCGACCCGCTCAAGATGCGCACCGCAGCAGCGGACACCACGTTTGTCATCAACCCCGGCTCGCTGGCCCTCGTCACTGACAACTGGCACACGCCGGTTCCTGAATCCCCCGCACCTGGTCACACGATCTTTTCGATCAACTCGCGCAATCTGCCGGGCGTGTCATACGACGTTACCCGCGTGGACGCTTGTTCCTCGAACACCTACGTTACATCGTGGAAAATCGTGGCAAACTACACGTTCGTCCTTAACCCGGAGGGCTGCACGGAAAACCGCACGGGCATTCTGTCTTACAAGAAAATTGCCGGTATCTAATCGGCTCAAAAGCCGGTATCTAATCGGCTCAAAACGCACAAATAGCATGAAAAAAGCACTCATCATTCTCGGCGTTGCCTGTTCCGTGTTTTTCGGCATGGCCGCCCTGCTTTCCTTTTCCGGCGAAGATGCGGCCTTGCAGCCGCGTGAAAGCCGCGCAGAACTGGCCGTTGAGCCGATGGCAACTCCGTCCATCTACACGAAGGACTTTACCATTGACACCATCGCCAACGCCGCCAACGACACGCTCGCCCTGGGGGCAAACATCGTGTCAAACTACGAGTGGTCGTACCACATTATCCGAACCAACATTTCCGGGACTACGAATATTGCCGTAACGGTTCAGGCAAGCGGAAACACCACCGGGGACACGGATTGGGTAACAGTAGCGACCACATCGGCAACGACAGCCACAAACGAAATCCTTTCCGGGGTGTCGTTCTACGGGTTGAGGCACCGGATAATCGTGGACGGCACCGGCACGCAGTCGAGTTCGTACAAGATCAAGGCCGTCCTGAAAAAGAAGTATTAGGAGGTGATTTTGTTGGTTTGAAATTACTGGGGGCGGGTCGCTGATAGCCCGCCCCTTTTCAAAAAAAATGCAGGATGGTACAGGATTGCTTCAAGTACATCATTGGTCTTTCCGGGCGCGACTGCGACTGCCATTTTGCAGGCAGGCCGGACGCGGCAAACGCCGAATGGCGCCATGAGTGGGCGGTAACGACATCCGACGGGGATTTTGTTTTCACAACCGCCTACAACCTGCCGGAGGACACCACAACCGCATCAATTCAGGGCTTTGTGAACGGCACGCTCGTTGCCGTCGGCGGCGGGGTTGAAGTCACAGGCGACGCGGAACTTACATTTGCCGACCTTGCCGAAGGCGACCATGTGCAGGTGTGGTATAAGGCTTCCGTCCCGGCGGCAAACGCATACACGGAAAGCGTGTCCGGGCTGCACATCACCGACCTTTTGCCGGAGGAAGAACTGACCGGCCTTGCCGGGTGTGACGAAACCCTTTGGGATTTGCTCACCAAGGCCCGCACAGCCGCTGTGAGCGAGTTTCGCGCCGCGCTCAATGCAAGAGTGCAGGAACGGTACACAGCGAAGCACAAGACATTCACGGGCAATATCGGCAAGCGGGAGGGCAACGGTCCGCTATCCACGACAAATGCTTTTGCAGGCGTACACGTCCGCACGAACGGTGTCCGGGCCGGATACCTGAAAGTACATCGAATCCTTGCCATGTTCGAGAGGCCGGGCACGGCGAACATGACGGTATTCGATCAGTACGGCACGGTTGTCTGCCCGGCATTTTCGCTCACCGTCAAGCCTGGGCAAGGGCACATCAACACGGTCAACCTGAAACTGCCCCTGCTCGATGCCTTCAACGACGAGCAGCACTATTTTTTTGTTTACGAATACGACGCGGCAAACCGGCCTTTGCTGAACAAAACGGCCTGTTCGTCTTGCGACACGTCGTTTATTCCATCAAGAGACACGCAGTACCCGGTTTTCCAGAACCGGCGCGACAAACACGGGTGGGCAAACTACCTCGTTTTGGGCGGCTGGACGGGAGACGACATAGACACGTTCACCGGCGCGGATGTTCAGGTAACTGAATACTGCAACGGCCTTTCGTTCGACGTGGAAATCGGCTGCGATCTTGGGCAAGGGATGTGCGGGCTGCTCGACGGCTTCGACTCAAACCCGTGGGCTATGTCCGTGGCTACCGCTATTCAGCGCAAAGCCGCCGCGTGGCTGGTTGACCGCCGCCTGACATCTTCGCGGGCAAACCGGAACAATGCCGTAAACAAAGACGATTTGAGGGCACAGGTAGGCAAGTGGGAAGCCGAGTACGCGGAAATTCTGCACTATCTTTCAACCAACATCCCGCCGGACGTGAACGAGTGCCTTGAGTGCTCGCCGCGTGTCCGCCGGGGGGAAATACTGACCTAATGGGTAGCATTTCAGAGATACGCAGCAAAATACAACGCGCCCGCGCGGCAATGTTGTCAGATTTCCGCAGCGAAGCGCTCGCAGCCGGGGCCGATGCCGCCGCGCTGGTGGAAACGCGCATCGTGCATACCGGAAAGAAGTCTGACGGCGCGCCGCTTTCCCCGTATTCCACGAAAGAAGTGCCTGCGTTTTTCTACTTCAACCGCTCGCGCAACAACGCCGGGGAGAAGTCTGTACGGGCAAAGGCAAAGCGTAAGGAGGGCGTATCGTACAAGCAGTTCCGGCAGTTGAACGGACTGAACACAGACAAGAAAAATCTTGAGTTCACCGGCGAAATGTGGCAAGGCTTCGGCGTGACCGGCGTGACAATCATTCGGCCCGGCGTGGCCGAGGTGCAGATCGGCGGCAAGAACGCACGGACGCGGGCGCTGCTTGGTTATCATTCGGCGGCGGAAAACACGGACATAGCCGAACCTTCGGCGCAGGAGGTTTCACAGGTGCAGGCGGCCATAGCCGCCCGGCTTTCAAAACTGATCGAAAATGCTTGAGTTTATCGGAGAACGGGTACGGCAGCGGCTTTCGGCGCTGTCATTCATCCAGACAGCCGGAGGGCTTGCCGAGCCGGTTGTACGGGATGACAACGGCAATGCCCGGCGTTTCCCGGTTGTTCGCCCGTGGCCGGGGGCAGAGGTGGAGCCGGGCGATATGCTGAACATGGCACCGAACGAGCGCACGGGCTGCCTGGCATTCGTTGACGCCACAGATGACGTGCGCACGGTACGCGACCTTGGGCGCTGGATAGACGTTGAGGGGGCGTTTCGAGTGGTCGTGTGGTACGATGAAAGGCAGGTGATCCACGGTGATGGCAGCGACACGGCGCGGGCGCTGGCAAACGAGATTACGAAGGTCGTGCACCGGGCCGACTTTTCCGGCGAAGGCGTTACGGGCCGCGCCCGCTTCATGTCATCAACAAACGACCCGAATGCGGTGTGGAGCCGCTACGGCATGGGCGTTGACGACCGGGCGCTATTCATGCACCCATACCGGACTTTTGCGGTAACGTTCAAGTTCAAGGGGCGCTACTCCCCGTCCTGCTTTTGCCCGCACATAATCAACGCCGCCGTATGCTGACGCTCGAACAAATGTTTTGGGCGGCACAGGCCGCGTGCATCGCAAAGGCGTTCCTACTCATCACCGAGCCGGGGCAAATACTTTCCGGGTACGGGCATTGGCTGGAGCGTAACGAGTGGAAATTAGGCAAATTTTACAAGCCTCTTGGCGGGTGCGGAAAATGCTTTGCAGGGCAAGTTGGTTTTTGGTTGGGCGCGGCAATTTTCGGGCTTTCCTTGAAAGTGGTCACGTTCTGTTTTTTGACAATCATTTTTTTTCAATTCATAAACAAGGGCTTGCAGCAACCACGCGATCAGGGGTGAAGTGAATGGTTGCAGAAATAACGCGATTAGGGGCCGATACAAAACGCTTTGAGGCTGGCGGGCGCGTGTACATCGTACACGATTCGCTGACCGTGGACGGGTTCCAGCGCCTTGAGGAATTGCGCGTGGAGATGGAGGCCGGGAACACTACCGGCGACCTGCTCAAGTTGCTGAAAACAGCATACGACGCCGCCAACAAAAACAGGCTTGCTGATGCGGCGGTGGCGATATACAATGCCCTGAACATCAACGAGCGGATAATTGAGGGACGCCCGCAGGCGTGGCTACTTGCTCTCACCCTTTTCGTCCGCCCGGAAGGCTCAGACCTTTCGACATGGAACGAAGCCGAAGCAACGGAATGGATCAACGAATGGAACGCCGCCGGGTACGCAATACCCGACCTTTTCAACTTGGCCTACGCCAACAGGGCGCGCTTGGACACCGACTTTTTAGCCAGTTTCCCGGATACTTTCACCGACGGGAAAAAAGAGAGCGAAGAAGGGGCCGAGGCGCAGGCGGGGCCGAACAGCGCACAAAGTCGGTGATAGAAAAGTACAGCGAGACGCGCCGTTTTTGGGCAAAGGCTCGCCTTGAGGTTATGGCACGCGGGGGAATAGGCTGGAATGACTTGGCGGGTATGGACATCGAGGAGTTTTTCTACGTCCTGCACGTCACGGAGCCGAAAAAAAAGGAAGTGTTACCGGACAAACCTAAAAAGTAAAAATGGCCGATACAAAGTTCACCATAGACGCATCGCAGGCACTCGCCCAACTGGACGGGATAGAACGCGCCTTGGGCGAACTTGAGGCCCGTTTCCGTTCGCTACCGGCAAGCATTCGCGGCGCGTTTCAATCCACGGCAACGGGCAAGATCGAGGCCGATCTACGCAAAGCAGAAACCGCCGTTGAGGGCGTAAAACGCGAACTTGACGGCGTGCAGCCAAAGGTTACGGCTGCGTTCAACCCGGCACAGGCAGAGAAGTACGCAAAGGCGGTAGCCGGGGCCGAAAAGGCAACAGTTGATTTTAACCGGGCAAATGCCGGACGCCGGGCCGATCCGTTTGGCGGGGCCGGTGGCGGCCTTGGAGAGGTGAACAGGCAAGCCAGTTTGGGCACTACTCTTTTCCGAGGCCTTGCAGGGGCCGCAGCCGGTGCCGCAGCGGCGTTTTCATTCGGTGACGCAATCGTGGCCGGTGTTCAACTGAACGCGGAATACGAGCGGGTAAAAACATCGCTCACCGTCCTTTTGAAGGACGCAGAAAAAGCGGACGCGCTTCTGGGGAAACTCAACCAGTTCGCTGCCGAAACGCCGTTCCAGACCGACGAAATCAACCGGGCTGCTACGTCGCTTTTGGCCTTCGGAGAGAGCGAGCAAACCGTAATTGACCGGCTTCTGGAAATAGGCACGTTGAGCGCAGGGACAGGCAAGGACTTCAACGAACTAACCTCCATCTACGGCAAGGCCCGTGTCGCCGGGGTGCTGTACGCGGAGGACATCAACCAGTTGGTTGAGGCGGGCATTCCGATAATCCAGGAATTTGCAAAGCAAATGGGCGTCTCCGAATCGCAGGTGAAAAAACTGGCATCGGAGGGCAAAGTTGGGTTTGAGCAATTACAGGCGGCGTTTACCAATCTGACTACCGGAAACGGGCAGTTTGCCGGGCTTTTGGAGGCGCAAAGCAAGACATTGGGCGGGCAGATCAGCACGCTAAAGGACAATGCAAACCAACTGCTCCGGGTGCTTACATCGTACCTTGGTATCCCGGACGCGCTGAAAACATCATTCGGGCCGCTGTCGGAGATCATAGGGCAGTTTACCCGCACGCTGGAAACAGGCGAGGCGGCAAGCGGTCGTTTCGGGGCCGTCATAAACTACTTTGCTACCGGCCTAAAGGTCATCACCAAGCAATGGCAGATTTTCGGCGAAATACTGCGGACTGTGTTCGAGTTGTTTATCCGGCCCATTGCCGAATTCTATTTCTCGAACGTTATCCCGGCTTTTCAGCAGGCCGGGGACAAGGTTGCCGAGTTTGTCAAGAAAGCGCAGGAAATCCCGGTAATCGGGGCGATCTTCCGGCAACTGTTTGCCGCCGTCGGAGCATTCAAAGACCTCTGGGAAAGCGTACCGGCCACGTTTGCCGGATTCCGGGCCGCTGCGCAACAGGCCGTGACGAACGTCGTGCAGTATTTCGAGGGGCTTGTCCGGTCGGCAAAGATCGTGGCCAAAGAAATTGACCTGGCCCTTTCGATCAAGTCGGAGACAAAAGACCGGCTACGCGAGGAAATTGCCGAATTGAAACGGCAGGAAGTCAAGGCGAAAGAGGCGGGCAAGTCCGTCGGGCAGGCATACACCGAGGCCAGAAACGCGGCGCTAAAGGACATCAAAGTAGAGGAAGCCAAGCAGGCGAAACCGGAAGGCGTAAAGACAAAACAAGCCGAGCTTGCCGTGCAGGTCGGCAAATCAGCCGCCGAAATCGCTTTTGACAACCGCGCAAAGGACATTTCACGCCGTCGCACCCTGCTAAACGACCTTGAGGACGGACTGGAAAAAGAACTTGAGGCCGTGCGGCTGCACTTTGACCAGTTGCGCCTCGAATACGACAAGGCCGGATTGGACACGTCAAAACTTGCACAGAAACAAGCGACCGCAGAGGCGGGTGTGTTTGCGTCCGCGCTGGACAAACAGGTGGAGGCCGACGCGGCGGCGCTGGAAGAAATCAAGCGCATATCGGAAACCTACATTGCCGACCAGACAGCTAAGGCAGAACAGGTAAAGGCATTGCGTGACCGGGAAGTCCTGGAAGCACAAGAACGCGCCAACAGCATCATTGCCGCCGCGCAAAGCGCTGGTGTTGCGCAGTCGGAAATAACCCGTTTGCAGGTTGAGGCAGACCGCGAACTTGCCGAACGCCGAACGCAGGCCGAGCAGGAGTACAACAAGGCACTTTCCGACGCGAAAAAAGCGACAATCGAACAGCAGAAGCGCGACCGGGACGCGGAAATTGACTTGCAAGAGGAGCGCGGTAACCAGTTGGTTTTGATCGCGCAGAAAGCCGGAGCCAAAGAGGCTGAGGTAAACAAGTTGCGCGTTGAACTTGACAGGGCGACAAAAGAGGCCCGCCTGCAAAGCGAACTGGAATTTCAGCAGGCGCTACTTGCGATCACCGACACGGCAGACGCGGAGCAGGTGCGGTCAATACAAAGCCGGATTGAACTTTTGCAGGCGCAGATCGGCACCCTGAAATTGCAGGGCGTCGATGGTGTTGCCGGGCCGAAGAAGAAGCAGACGATCTACGACCTGCTCGGCATTGACATCGAAACAGACGAAGGGCAACGCGCCGCCGATGCGATCAAGGAAATACAGGGCCAGGTAATCGAAGGGCTGCAAAGTATCACGGCGGCAAGGAAAGAGGCTGCTGACGCAGCACTTGCCGAAGCCGACCGACTGGTGCAGTCAAAGCAGGATGAACTTGACCAAGAAATAGCGCTTGCCGAGGCCGGGTTCGCGTCTGACGTAACACTGAAACGGCAACAACTTGAGGAAGCAAAAAAGAACAGGGAAAAAGCCCTTGACGAACAGCGCAGAGCGCAGCGGGCGCAAATCCTGCTCGATACCGCCGTGCAGGTATCGGGCCTTGCCACTTCGGCGGCAAACATATTCAAGTTCCTGTCCCCCCTTGGGCCGTTCGGCGTGGCCGCTGCAATCACATCAATCGGCCTAATGTTAGCCGCGTTCGCAAAGTCAAAGGCGGACGCGCTGAAAGCAACCCGCGCCCGCTACGGTATGTCCGGCTTCATTGACGGGCAAGGCATCGTACACGGGCGCTCGCACGCGCAAGGCGGGCAGCACCTTGAGGTTGAGCGCGGCGAATTGATCCAGATAGGCGACGACGGCACGCGCCGCCGAGTGGAGGTTGTGCGGCGAGAACGGGCAAAGCAGTATTTCGACCTGCTAAGGGCCGCGAATGAAGGCGACCAAAAAGCGCTTGCCCGGCACGCCTTTTCCCTTGCCGGGATTGACCCGGAGCGCGTAAGCGCAACCGACGCGCAAGCGGTGATCCGCTACAATGTGCCGCGCGTGCAGCAAGACAGCCTAAACGGTCGCCTTGAGTCAGTCACAACGAACAATACCAGCACCACAATCATAAACCAGCCGGACACCAGACAGGCGGCACTACTTGAGGCGATACTGTACGAGATGAAGCGGGGCCGCGACGGGGAGCGCTGGAGCGCAGACGGGAAAACCAGAATCAAAGGAACGGTACGAACCACATTTGTAAACTGACGGCATGGCAAATTACAGGGTAAAAATAGGAAGCACGGACATGAGCCTTTCTCCGGCAGTCGTGTCGGTCGGGTGGGACTCCGTGATAGAATACAAGCCGGACGCCGACAGCATCGCCTACACGGACGGGCCAAAGTCGGAGGTCTTAATTAATTGCGCCCGCCTGCCGTCCGCATGGGGCGAAGACAAACCGGACGTGTTTCAGTCGCTTGCTGATGAAAGTGAAAACTGCACGGTGTTCCAGTTTGCTGTTGAGGTCGAATGTGAGCCGGACACATGGGCAGAGGTTTGGGCAGGCGAATTTTCGAGCAAGGACTGGAAGGTTGACCTTGACAAAAAAACTATTGCCGTAAAACCGAAGCGCAGCACGGACGCTGACTGCATACGCTCCGAATGGACGGCAACACAAAACCCGTACGACCTCGACCAGGTTGAGGTTCTGCCGTACATTATCACCATCGAAGATCAAACGGTTTTGTCGGCAAACGTGCCTTGGGGGGAGCCTTGCGAGGATTACCAGGGCGTGCCGCCGTCTGATTACTGCCTTGAATTGATACAGGAGCATCTTGGGCCGGGCGAAGTCTATGGAGTTAACCGGACGTGCGTGTTTTTCTACTTCAGGCAGGTGTTGGCAGGCAGTTGTTCAGGCTCTACGCCCGTGGAGCCGGATACATGGAACACGTGGACGCTACTTGACGACAACTGCCCGACCGGCTCTACATGGTGGCTGTGTCCCGGCGTCAACGACATTGTTTTTACCTTCTCCAACGGGCGCCTGTTTGCTGATGTGCTGGAGTACATGGTCGGGCAAACCGGGTGCGGGCTTACCGTCAAGTCAGACTTTTTCAATATCAACCCGGACAGTACCGCGCCGTCAAACGCAGCGTACACGGCAGCAGCGGCAAAACTCGCGCACCTTGTCCTGTTCCAGAAATCGGACGTAAAACGGCACGACGCAAGCGACAAGAGCAAAAAACCGGCGTGGGTGATGAAGTTGCGCGACCTGC
>ERZ795060.4960-NODE-4960-length-10921-cov-3.252991_pt1 | contig 10921 bp, 8 predicted proteins | sample MGYA00375144_ERZ795060 | MGnify/ENA primary metagenome ERZ795060 (study PRJEB30189, sample SAMN05720157) | activated sludge metagenome | isolation source: anaerobic digester from wastewater treatment plant | place: Japan | collected 2015-05-15 ... | reverse complement strand
AGAGGTTTGCAGATTATGGTTCAAAAACAGTCAGGTGCTAATACTGTTCAGGTTGCAAGAGATGTTAAAGCTAAAATTGAAGAACTGAAAAAAAATCTACCTTCTGATGTAAAGATTGATATTATTCAGGATTCATCTGAATTTATTGTATATTCCATTAATAACTTAGCTGAAGCAGTATTATTAGGTGGTATTTTTGTTATAATTGTTGTTCTTCTGTTTTTAAGGCAATGGAGAGCGACTTTTATTATTATTTTAACTTTACCTGTTTCATTGATAGGTGCATTTATTTATTTATATTTTTCTGGTAGCACTATAAATATAATTTCATTATCATCTCTATCTATTGCTGTAGGTATGGTGGTAGATGATGCTATAGTAATACTAGAAAATATATCTCGTCATGTTGAACGAGGTGCAAGACCAAGAGAAGCAGCAGTCTTCGGATCTTCTGAGGTTGGTTTAGCAGTTTCAGCTGCAACTTTTACTATTGTTGCAGTGTTTTTCCCGTTAGTTTTTATTTCTGGTATTGCTGGTATTTTATTTAATGAATTAGGTTTCTTAGTAACAGTAATGATTCTGGTTTCTTTACTTGCTGCATTAACATTAATACCTATGCTATCATCAAAATTATTGATAGCAAAAAAAGATGCTAAACCAATAAAAAATCCTTTATTGAGAAAAATTGATTCAATTTTAGCAAAAGCTCTTGATAAATTAGATGATTTCTATAAAGGAATTCTTGAGTGGTCTCTTGACCCTAAAAAAACTGTAATTTTCACTTCTTTGGCAATATTCCTTATTTCGTTATCATTAGTACCGAAATTAGGAACAGAATTTATGCCTAAAGCTGATTCAGCTCAATTTTCGGTAACATTAGAACTTGAACCAGGAAAGAGATTAGAGGAAACAGTTGAATATGTTAAAAAAATTGAAGAAATTGTAAAAAAAGATTTTCCTGAAGTCATTTATATTTCTGCTCGTGCTGGTGTTAATGATATGGGATTTTCTTCTATACTCTTTGGACAAAATGAGGGTTCTAATATTGCAGCATTCCAAATTAGAGCTAGCAAAATTAAACAAAGAAAGAAATCTATTTTTGAAATTGCAGATGAATTAAGAGAAAAGATAAAACCAATAGTAGGTATAAAAACTCTAACGGTTAATACTTCCGGTGGAATGGCTTTCCTTACTGGAGCTACCGGTGCACCTATTGAGGTTGATATTATTGGTCCAGACCTTAATAAATCATATTATATTGCTAATCAGCTTAAAGATTATATGGATAAATTAGAGGGTACCAGAGATGTAAGAATTGATATCGGTGATCCTCGTCCGGAACTTCAGGTTGTTTTACAAAGAGATAAAATGGCTTTAAATGGTCTGAATACTGCTATAGTAGGTAGCACTTTAAGAAACAGCTATTATGGTTTAACTCCAACAAAATATAGAGAGTTAGGTGATGAATATGATATTTTCATAAGTTTACCACCTGACAAAAAGAATAGCATCACAGAAATTGAGAATTTACCAATTAAAACACTTTTAAATACAACAGTAAGATTAAAAGATGTAGGTAAGGTTATTCAATCTTATTCACCCCCAACAATTAAACGTAAAGAACAGGAAAGAGTTGTTGGTGTTCTTTCTGATGTTTCTGGTAGATCTTTAGGTGAAGTAACTCAAGATATCAAAAAATATGCTTCTACTATTGAGCTACCTCCAAATACTACAATAGAATATGCTGGACAAATTGAACAACAGAGCGATACTTTTAAAGATCTATTTTTCCTGTTAATATTAAGTGTAATTCTTGTCTATATGGTTATGGCTGCACAATTTGAGTCACTTCTTGATCCTTTTATAATTATGTTCTCTATTCCATTTGCTTTTACAGGAGTATTTTTCGGTTTATTCATTTTAGGAATTCCTTTTAGCGTTATTGCTTTTCTTGGTACTATAATGCTAGTTGGAATAGTAGTAAAGAATGCAATTGTTCTTGTAGACTTTATCAATATAACAAGAGCTAGAGGTATAAGCTTAAAAGAAGCTATAGTATACTCTGGAAGAAATAGGTTAAGACCAGTATTAATGACTACACTTACAACCTTGTTAGGACTTTTACCATTGGCTATAAGTACAGGTGAGGGTTCTGAAATATGGAAACCATTAGGAATTTCTACAATTAGTGGTTTATTCTTTTCAACATTAATTACTCTGGTATTGGTCCCAGTACTTTATTCGGTTTTTGAAACAAGGATTAAAAAGAAAAAAGAAATTGATTAAGGAGTTGCTATGAAAGCAGTAATGATAGTATATAACCACGGAATAACAGAAGAGGTAGATGAAGCCTTAAGTAGTTTATCAATAAGAGGATATACAAGATTTTTAAATGTTCATGGACAGGGTAGTGAAAATGGTGAACCACATTTAGGAACCCATATCTGGCCTACTCAAAATGCTGTTGTTCTTACAGTAATAAAAGATGAACTTGTTGAACCATTATTGGAAAAAGTTAAAGAAATTAATAAAGAAGCAGAAGAACAGGGTATTCATGCTTTTGTTTTTCCAGTAGAAAAAATGGTCTAAAATGGTTTAATAATTTTTTACGGGGTATATAATGTACCCCGTATATGATAATATTTATTAAGTTATACCCAATTTTTTTCTTGATTAAAAAAAATATTATCTTTATATTTAAAAACTATATGGCGAGGTAGCTCAGTCGGTTAGAGCAATGGAATCATAATCCATGTGTCGGGGGTTCGAATCCCTCCCTCGCTACTAAAAAAGCCAATTCTTTGAAAACCGCTGATTAAAATGCTGACCTTTTTTAAATTAAACTAATTGAATTTTTAAGATAGGGTATTTGTTACTTTTCTTTTTATTTATATGAAATTATTTTAAGTGAAATATTGCTCAATCGCTTTTTGGGCTTTATTGCATCCTAATTTATCTGATTTTAATAAGTCTGATAATCCACCCTTTTTATCTTTTAGTATTATTTTTGTAAGCCCACGATTGTAATATGCATCGCCATCTTCAGGATTTAATTCAATAGCTTTATTATAATCCTGAATAGCATCTTGATAAAGGTATAGCTTTACTTTAATATATGCACGATTAAAATAAGCTTCAGCATAATTTGGATTTAATTCAATAGCTACACTATAATCTTGAATTGCTCCAACATAATCTTTTAAAATATCTTTCACACTTCCTCGTTTAAAATAGGCAATACTTAAATTTGGTTGTAAATCTATAGTTTTATTATAATATTGAATGGCAGCTTCAAAATCTTCTAATTCATATTTTATTGTACCAAGGTAATAGTATGCTTCATATTCTTTGGGATTTAATTCAATTGCTTTATTAAAATCAGAAATTGCACCATCATAATCATTAATATTGTATTTTGAAAACCCACGATTTATATAAATACTGGCAGAGTTACTATATGATTCAATTGCTTTATTGAAATCCTGTATTGCTTCCAAATAATTACCCATTCTCATTTTTACAATACCACGAAACATATATATATAGTTATTATTAGGTCTTAATTCAATTGCTTTATTGAAATCTTGTAATGCAGAATCATGATCACCAGAAAATTCTTTAGATATCCCAAGTAATACATAAATAAAAGCACTTTCAGAGCCTAATTCTTTAGCTTTAATGACATCCTCTATTGAAGAGCTGTAATCACCAATTTCTGTTCTAAGAAAACCTCTTAAGATATAAGCTGGATTAAAATCGGGTTTTAATTCAATTACTTTATTTAAATCAGTGATTGCGGTTTGTAAATCACCTAATTCATACTTTGCTAAACTTCGAAAGTAATATGCTTCAAATTTTTCGGGATTTAATTCAATAGCCTTATTATAATCGTCAATTGCACTATTAAATAATTTTAATGCCGCTCTTGCCCTTCCACGATGTAAATAAGCCTCTGTTAGGTTTGGGTTAGATTCAATAGCTTTATTATAATCTGAAATAGCACCATTATAATCTCCAGATTCAGCTTTATAAAAACCTCTTTTATAATAAACATAATAATAAGGATTTACCATAATAACCATATTTAATTTTCTTATCGCTTCTTCATAGTCACCAGCTAAATAACTCTCTTTAGCTTTGGCAAGTGAATCTTCAGTGTATTTTAGTAGAATAAGATTTTTTTCTTCTTCTGTTAAATATTCTTCCATAAGTAGTTTATAATGTGTTTATTTTTTTTTATGTAATTAAAGTCTTATTAATTCTAATTACAAAGTATTTGTTAAGGTTCTAAAGTTAAAAAGTATATATTATTTTTTCTCTGGATATGTATTTAGTAATAATATAAAAATTATTATTATTTTTGTCAAATTAATTTTATATTTTGAATTATTATATATTTAGTTGTTTAAAAAACAAAAAAGCCTTGAAATTATCTTCAAGGCTTTTTATTAAAAAGTATTCTTATATTTTTATTTCTTTTTGAATAATAATATTTTTTTTCATTTTTTCTAGTTCTGGTTTTATTTCTTCAATCTCTTTTTTTAGTTCATCTAAATCAATATCTTTTAGTTTTAATTTAATTTCCTCATTCATTTTATCAAGTTCAGGTTTTATTTTTTTAATCTCAATTTCAATGTTTTTGTGAATATCATCATCAAGATTATTCAGTTTAAATTTTTCTATCATTGTTTTAATTTCTGAACCCAAGCCTCTCAGATCAATGTTAAAGCTATTTCCGTTATCATCATAAAAATACATTTTTTTAGAATCTTCGTTTGTTTGGTCTTCAGCTATTTCAACAGGAATTTTTATTTGTTCACCCTTTCTAATAATAGTTAATTCAACCTTATCACCTTTGTTGTAATCCCTTAGGGCAGAGGTTATATCGTGCAAATCTTCAACTGATTCTTTGCCAATACCTATTATTATATCGCCAGGTTTAATACCAGCTTTTTCTGCAGGGGAATCCTTTAAGACCTTTTTAACAAGCATACCTTTTTTTGTTGGCGATTGAAAATATTCCCCAAGTTCAGGATTTAATTCAAATAGCTCGAGACCAAGTTTTGGCCTATTCCAATTAAATGCAAAGGGGAAACTATCAGGAAATTTACCTTCGAAAAATCTTTTTTTAGGTTTTTCTTCAATAGTTATAGTAAAATTTTGTTTGTTTTTATCTCTTAGAACCAGCAATTTAACTTTTTGTCCGGTTTTTTCTTTTCTTACCAAATTAATGAGGTCTTCAGTATTTTTTATTTCCTTTCCATTATATTCAAGTATAATATCATTTTCATTTAAACCAGCTTTTTCTGCTGGTGAATTTTTTTCAATTTTTGTTATTAGAACACCATAATTATTTTTTAGGTTGTTCTTTTCTGCAACATCAGAAGGTATATCCTTTATTTGTATACCAATCCAACTTTTATTTTTATATTCCTTTATCGTAATTTTTTCTTTCACCTGTGAGTATAAATTAGAATGAAATAATAATGCAATTAAAAAGATAAAAAATAATTTTACTGACCTACTCATATTACACCTCATTACTATGTTTACTTATTAATATAGACGTAAAAAAAAAGTAAAAGTTCCGTTTTTAAAGAAAATTGTTTATTTTTAATGTTGCAATATGTTATAAAAACTAATATCTTTTGTATGTTTATTTGTAAAAAAGGAGATTTCCTATGAATCTAAAGTTAAATTCAAAGTTTTTATTTATTTTTATTCCTATTTTATTCTTTGTTCAATTTTGCTATCCACAAGCAAAAAAAGAACTCTCTTTTGATCAAATTTTCAAAAATGCTGATCCAAAAGTTGTCGTTCAATTACCAAATATTTCTGGTTGGATAGATGATAATTCATATCTTGAAACTAAAAAGAAACAGGGTGATGATAAACCTAAAGTATATCAAGTGGATTTTAAAACAGGGAAAGATAAAGTTTATAGAGATTATGATGAGTTTAAAAAAATTGCTCCTTCCGGTATAATGTTAAACTATCCTTTAGCAACAAGTAGTGATGGTTTTAAACTATTATATTCGAAGGAAAATGATCTCTATTTATTGGATATCAAAAAGAATGAATTTAAAAAAATAACAGAAACAAAATCTGAAGAAAAAAATCCTACTTTCTCACCTGATGGTAATTATATTGCTTTTACAAGAGATAATGATTTGTATTCTATTAACCTTAACACTTTGAAAGAATATAGATATACAAATGATGGCAGTAAAGTTATATATAATGGTTATGCTGCATGGTTATATTATGAAGAAATTTTTGGAAGAGCTTCAAGATATAAGGCTTTTTATTGGTCTCCTGATAGTAAAAAAATTGCTTTTTACAGATTTGATGAAACTAATGTTCCAATTTTCCCAATATTTAGTTCAGAAGGACAACATGGTTTTTTAGAAGAAACAAGGTACCCAAAAGCAGGTGACCCAAATCCTGAAGTGAAATTCGGAATTGTAAAAGTAGAACAACCGGAGATTGTATGGGCTGATTTTAATGAAAAAGAAGATCAATATTTTGGAACCCCATTTTGGAAACCAGATTCAAAATCAATTTTTATACAGTGGATGAATCGATCTCAGGATAATTTAAAAATTTATTCTATTGATATTGCTACAGGTAAAAAAACTGAAATCTCTGATGAAAAACAACCTTCATGGGTAGAGTGGTATGAGACAATTCGTTTCTTAAAAAATGATAAAGGGTTTTTACTGATTTCAGATAAAGATGGGTATAGCCATATTTATTGGTTTTCGGTTGATGGAAAAAATTCTAAACAAATTACTTCAGGTAAGTGGTCTGTTGTTAATATCGAGCTTGTTGATGATGAAAAGGAAGTAATTTATTTTACTGCAAAAAAAGAAGCTTCTACAAGGACTGATCTTTATAAAGTAGATTTTAATGGGAAAAATATTATTAGGCTTACTTTTGGTAATTTTACCCATAGTGTAAAAATATCTCCTAGTGGAAAATATATTTTGGATACTTATTCAAATTCTATAACTCCACCAAAGATGTGCATTCTGGATTCAAAGGGTAAAATAGTTAAAGAGGTAGCTGATTCTAAAACTCCAGAGTTTGATAATTATTTGATAGCACAAAGTATAATGTTTAAGATTAAAACTTCTGATGGTTATGATCTGCCAGCTGTTTGGACTCTACCTATAAACTTTGATGAAAACAAAAAATATCCTGTTGTTATTGAAATTTATGGTGGACCCGGCTCACCTACTGTTGCTGATTCCTGGAAAGGTTTGAGAAATCAATGGCTTGCAAAAGAAGGTGTTATTATTATGTCAGTTGATCATCGTGGCTCTGGTCATTTTGGAAAAGAGGGTATGGCACTTATGCATAGAAATTTAGGTAAATGGGAAATGAATGATTATATTGAAGCTGTAAAGTGGTTACATACAAAACCTTTTGTAGACAAAAACAAAATATGTATTATCGGTGGTAGTTATGGCGGTTATGTAACATTAATGGCTTTAACCTATGGAGCTGATTACTTTACACATGGTATTGCTCAATATTCTGTTACAGATTGGTTGCTTTATGATTCTCATTATACAGAGCGTTATATGGATAGCCCTAAAGAGAATCCAGAAGGTTACAAAAAATCATCTGTGCTTACTTATGCGGATAAATTAAAAGGGAAGTTACAAATAGTACATGGGACGATGGATGATAATGTTCATATGCAAAACAGCATTCAATTAATTGATAAATTACAGGATCTGGGAAAACATTTTGAACTTATGTTATATCCCGGTCAAAGACATGGTTGGGGTGGTCCGAAAGCAAAATTCTTAAGAAATGAGACTTACAGATTTTATTACAAATATTTATTAGAGAAAGAATTCCCAGAAGAATTGTTTAATTAAAAATATTTTATAACAAAGAAATGCAGGTGCACTAATTTTTGGTGCACTTGCAATATTTATTTATGACAAAATCAGAATTAAAATCATTAAAGCAATTACACCAAAAGAAATATCGAGATGAACAGAAATCTTTCCTTGTTGAAGGTAAACGTTCTATAGTTGAAGCCATTAGAGAAAATTGTGATATTGATTTAATTCTTATATGCAATGAATTAGCAGAAAAAGAAAAAGAATTGGTTCGGCAAATAAAAGAAAAATCTATTAGATTCGAAATCATTTCATATAACGAAATACAAAGAATATCCGATGTAGAAAACTCTCAGGGTATAATTGCTAGAGTTAAATTTTTAAATTATGATGAAAATTTAATTTTTGACAAAAGGAATGAAAAGAAAAGAATAATTTTTCTTGAGAATATTTCTGACCCTGGTAATATGGGTACGATTATTAGAACAGCAGATTGGTTTGGTATAGATTCTGTAATTATTTGCAAAGATTCAGTTGATATTTATAACCCGAAGGTTGTAAGGTCTACAATGGGTAGTCTTTTTCATATACCAATTTTTGTTTTTGATGATGCTCAAAAGATTATAAAAAGACTAAAAGAAAATGGATATACAATTTATGTTGCAGATTTAAAAGGAGAAAAATATAATAAGGTATCTTATTCAACTAAATCTGTAATAGTATTTGGTAATGAAGCTCATGGCATTACTGATACTTTAAAAAAATATGCAGATAAATTAATCACAATACAGGGTAAAGGTAAAGCAGAATCACTAAATGTAGCTGTATCTGTTGGGATAATAATTTCTCAAGTCTGTAATTAGGAATACTCTTTTAGAACCATATCAATAATTGTAGCAGAAGCAACAATTAAGACTTTTTCTTCAATGGGTAGCTTTTCATCAACTTTAATAGCATAGGTATCATCAGTTGTAAATATTTCTTTTATAATTCCCGCCCATTTTTTGTTTATTTCACCAATTTTATTTTTTTTGTCGTCAATAATTTTAAAGTTCCAATCTCTCCAATCACCTTTTATTGAAGCGATAAATTTATTTGAATTATCATAAATATCAAATTTACCGCTCCATAGTTTAAAGGTTTGTTTAAAATAACCAAGTCTTTTACCATTTGAGTCAAATATACTTACTTTTGATAGAAATAGTGTAAAAGGTCTAAAAAGTGAAAGTAATAGTTGTTTATCTTCTTCATAAAAATTAATTTTAAATGAAAGCAAAGTTTTTAAAGGTGTGAATTTCAACATCTTTTTAAATATACCGTGTATTTCTTCCTGAAGGTATCCAATTTTATTGCCTTTTGAGTCATATACAAAATAAGTATTTCCGGCTTTTAATAAACCGGTTGCTTCAGTTACTAAGTAGAAATTATCATTAAATTTATTATTCATATTTATACTTTATCAATTTTAATCATATTAATGATATTACTTTCTTTAATTGGAATTCCAGCAACAAATACAATTGTATCTCCTCTTTCAATATAACCTAATTGCTGAGCTAACTCCTTTGTTTCATTTAAAGTAGTATCTGTATCGGATATACCAGGTATCCTTTCTGCTTTTACTCCCCATACTAAATTCATCTGTTTCAAAACATCGAGGTTGTCAGTAAAAGCAATTATTGGTGTGTTTGGTCTATATCTGGAGAGATATCTTGCGGTTCTACCTGTTTTTGTAATTACTAATATAGCAGTAGCTTTTATATCATTTGCTAAAACACATGCGCCCTTTGATATTCTATCAATTAAGTTTAGCTTCTCATCTTGTTCTATCATGAATTCTTTTATTGGTCTCCTTTTTCCTTCAATTTTTCTAACAATAGAATCCATTATTTTAACTGCGTTTAAGGGGTATAAACCAACAGAAGTTTCTGCGCTTAACATTACTGCATCTGTTCCATCAAGTACTGCATTTGCCACATCGCTTGCTTCGGCTCTTGTTGGTCTGGGGTTGTTAACCATAGATTCTAACATTTGAGTTGCAGTAATTACTGGTTTAGCATAATAATTGCACTTTTCGATAATCATTTTTTGTAATAAAGGTACTTCCTCAGTATTCATTTCAACACCTAAATCACCCCTTGCTACCATAACCATATCAGATTCCTGAATAATAGCATCAATATCATTAATAGCTTCTGGTTTTTCAATTTTAGCTATAATTGGTTTTGTGAAACCTTTATCACTAATGATTTTTTTAAGCTTTAAAATGTCAGTATGATGCCTTACAAAGGATAAAGCAATAAAATCTACATTATTTTTTAGACCAAATTCTATATCTTTTAAGTCCTTTTCAGTTATTGAAGGGATGCTTAAATTTACATTCGGTAAATTTATTCCTTTTTTTGATTTTAATTGACCTCCATAAATAACTTCACATGTAATTATTTTATCAGAAACATCTATAGCTTTTAACTTTATCAACCCATCGTCAATTAAAATCATATCGCCGGGTTTTATATCCTTTGTTAAATTCTCATAATTTGTTGAAATAATATTTTTATTTCCAATAATGTTTTCGGTTGTAATTTTTATTGTATCGCCTTCTTTTAAATATGTTCCGTCTTCGATTACTCCTACTCTTAATTTTGGCCCACATAGATCCATTAAAATAGGAATTGGAGTTCCTAATATATTTGAAGCAGATTTAATGTTATTTATGTTATTGAGATGTTCATCATAAGTGCCATGAGAAAAATTTAATCGTACTACATCCATTCCTGCTTTTGAAAGTTCTACAAGCATATCAGCTGAGTTAATTGCTGGACCGATAGTACAAATAATTTTTGTTTTTGCAAAATTTTGTTTCATTTAACCTCTTCTTTTAAAAGTTTAACAATTTCTGGTAAAATATCTCCTGATTTGCCTATCAAAACTACGTCAAATAAATCTGAGATTAAAGTTCTTTCAGTGTTAATTTCTATTGTAAAAGCCCCGCTTCTTTTTGCAATAGATGGTAAGTCAGCAGCGGGATAAACATTACCAGAAGTACCTATTGAAAAATAAAC
>ERZ795060.4956-NODE-4956-length-10926-cov-5.505473_pt1 | contig 10926 bp, 9 predicted proteins | sample MGYA00375144_ERZ795060 | MGnify/ENA primary metagenome ERZ795060 (study PRJEB30189, sample SAMN05720157) | activated sludge metagenome | isolation source: anaerobic digester from wastewater treatment plant | place: Japan | collected 2015-05-15 ... | reverse complement strand
GCAGCGCTGCCGCCCGGCGCGGGCGTGGTCTCGGTCGCCAAGGGCATCGAGAACCGAACGCTCCTGCGCCCGACGCAGGTCATCGCCGATGCGCTCAAGGACGACCCCGACTCGCGCCCGCGGCCCATCGCGGTGCTCAGCGGGCCGACGATTGCTTCGGAACTGGCGCGCGGGCTGCCGGCGACGATGATCGCCGCGTCCGACGATCGCGCGTTCGCGGAACTCGTGCAGCGACTCTTCAGCACGCCCACCCTGCGCATCTACACGCACGAGGACGTGCTGGGGGTGGAGCTTGCCGGCGCGCTCAAGAACGTGATCGCGATCGCGGCGGGCGTGCTCGACGGCCTGAGCGCCGGGTACAACGCCAAGTCGGCGCTGCTGGCGCGCGGGCTGGCGGAGATTACGCGCTTAGGCGTCGCCATGGGGGCCGCGAGCGATACGTTCTTTGGGCTTGCCGGCGTGGGCGACCTGGCGACGACCTGCTTCAGCCCCGAGGGCCGCAACCGTTCGTGCGGCGAGGCGCTGGGCAAGGGCGTTGCGCTCGAAACCTACCTCAAGGGGCGGCAGTCGGTCGTCGAAGGCGTGGCAACGACGCGCTCGGTCATGGACCTGGCGGCGAAGTACAAGGTCGAGATGCCGATCGTCAGCGCCGTGCACGCGGTGCTCTTCGAGGGCGTGGACCCCATCGACGCGATTGGCCGCCTCATGGCGCGATCGCAGAAGGCTGAGCGCGTCCGGTGACCGACCCGACCGACGCACCCAACGCGCAGTCCGAGGCGCGCCCGCCGGCTTCTTCGGCGGCGCCAAGGGCGCCTCACGGCCTGTGGCTCAAGGACCACCGTGGACGGACGTGCCGGGTTCATCCCGGACGCGGAGCCGCCGCGACCAGCGGCAGCGCGCCCGCGCCCGCCGAAGGTGATGCGGCCCTGGACGAGCACGCCCGCCCCGGTGTCGACTGGTCGTTCACCCTGCCGCTCATCGGGTGCCTGGGGTTCATCGGCGCGGGCGCGTGCGTGATGTCGGCGCTGGGATACGCGGCGCTCTCGACGCTCACCAAGCAGGCCCCGATTCTGCCACCGCTGGTGCTGGCGTTCGTGGTCGCCGGTCTGTACATCGCGTGGGCGTTCTGGCGCCGGCGCGTGCTTCAGCGGCGCGGGCTAGCGCAGCACCACGCGCAGGCGTGGTTGGCACGCGGACGCTGCCCGGGGTGCGGTTACTCGCTCCGCGGGCTCCAACCCGCGGGCGACGGGTGCCGCGTGTGTCCGGAGTGCGGCGGGGCGTGGAAGATCGCTCCCGCCGCACCTGCCGGCGACCGGTCTACGGGCACGGGATGAACCACGCGTCGAGGTAGTCGAACAGGTCGGCGACGCCGACCGCGCCGCTCTGGTCGAAGTCACCGATCGCCCCGGCGGGCGCCGCCGGCAGGCCGAAGTAGGCGAACCAGTCCTCGAGGAACATGAACAGGTCGTCGACCGTGACGCCCCCGGTTCCGTCAACATCGGCGGGGCATGCCGCGGGGATCGTCTGCGGATTGGCGAACAGGCCGAGGTGGTCGAGGTAGAGGTTCACGGGTGTCTCGATCATCCCGCCCGGGAAGGCCGCCTTGGACTGGAACTCGACCACCAGCCCCAGCACGCCGGCGGTGTTGAAGTTGCGCACGCCGTTGCCGACGTCGGGGTCCACGTCGACGAACTCGCCGTACCCGATGTTGTAGACGTGGACGCCGGGCAGGAGCATGACCGGCACGGACTTCCAGCTGTCGTCGTCGCCGAGCGTGTCGATGACGCCGTCGCCGTTGTCGTCCTCCTGGATGGTGACGATCAGCGCGAGCTGCTTGCCCGCGGGAACACCCGAGGCGTCGATGGTGATGGAGAAGAGGCTGGCGTCCGCGGCGCGCGAGAGCATCCCGCCCGTGAGCGCGTAGTTGCCGAAGCCCACGCCCGCGGAGCGGAAGAACGCGTCGTGCTGGAAGTTGATCAGCGCGTGCGCCGATTGGCCGAAGTAGCAGGTCTGGGTCGAGTGTTCGATGCTGTACGAGCCCACGCCGCCGAAGTACGAGTACAGTTTGCTGAGCATCGGGTGCCCGGGCTCGAAGTCTCCGGGCAGGAGCGTCTGGGCGAGCGCGCACTGGCCGGACATCGCGGCGGCGCAAGCCGCGGTGAGGATCGAGCGTACGACGGGCAGTCTCGGGGGTTCGTGGCGGAAGAGCGGCTGCATGGGGTCTCCTTGTGCGGGTGTGGATGGGACGCTGGGTCAAGGCGGCGGAACGGCTTTCGTCGATCCGCCGCGAGAAAACACGTGGATTCCGGACGGGAGCGCCGGATCAGCGGGCCGCGAACGTGCCCGAGAGCGAGCCGACCGAGATGGTGTCGCCGGCGTTCAGGCGCGGGAAGTCCTGAGGGATCGGGGCCTCTTCATCGTTCGGGTTGTCGTCGACGGTCTGGGTGACGAGCTCGATCTTCGCCGTGCCCAGCGCGTTGGTCGTGACCGTGCCGAAGAGATTGCCGTTGATGCGGACCTCGAGGGTCTCGTTGGGGGCGGCGCCGTTGATCTCGACGTTGAACTTCTGGATGAGCACCGCGCCCGAGAGGCGTTCGCGGTAGTCGCCCTTGGCTTCCAGCGGCGTGCCGGTGCGCATGCGGGCGAGCAGGCGGAGGTTCCAGCCCCCCGCGGCCTGCGCGGGCTGGGCGATCAGGGACATCGCCGCGACAACGATCGCGAGCGAGAACAGCGACAGGAACTTGCGGAACATGTGTGGGTCCTTTCAGGGTGTGAAGAGGCAATCGGCGGCGTCCACGCTGGACGCCGCGCGCCGGTAGCAGCTCTCCGACCGGCGGCGGAGGTTCGATCGAACATGAGTCTCGATTGCAACACCCGTGCCAACGCAAGTCGCGAGCGACGATTCCACCAACGGCGCGCTGCACAAACACAGCAAACACCTGCAAATGCCGGTGTTTCGTGCCGTCGCGGCTTGACGAAGGGCGGCCCGCGTGCGCCCGGCGCCGCGCCGAAGCGCCGAACCCTGAGGCATGATGGCCACAGTTCCCGTGCGCGCGGCCAGCCCAGGCCACACACGCCGGGCGCGCACGAAAAAACCCGCCGGGCGATTCCGGCGGGCTTGAGTGAACCGAGCGAGCGGTCTCCGCTCGTTACTTCTTGTACTTCTCGAGCGTGTCCTGCATCTCCGTCTTCATCTCTTCATCGGTGGTCTTCTCGACCGCCTTGGTCTGGAACTCGACGGCCTTGGCCTTGTCGCCCTTCTCGAAGTAAGCACGCGCGAGCGTGTCGAGGATCATGCCGTCCTCGAACTTGGTGAGTTCGGCGGCGCGCTGCGCGGCCTTGAGCGCCAGGTCGAGGTCGCGTTTCTCGAGGCTCTCGTCGTCCAGGATCCGCCACGCGACGTCGTTGAGCGCCTGGGCGTTGTCCTTGTACGTCGTCGCCACGAGTTGATTGCCGTAGGCGAACGCGGCGGTGTAGTCCTTCTTGCCGTTGAGCAGCACGGAGAACTTCATGCTGGCGGCCTGCTCGGCGTGCGAGGCGTCGAGCGAGGCATAGGTGTCGACGGCCTTGAGCGCCGCGTCCCAGTCCTTGCTCTTGGCCGCGGTGCTGAACTCCTTCATCGTGGTCTCGGCCTTGGCCTCCATCTCCATCTGCTTCTTGGCGTCGAACTTGCCGGTGACGATCTGGCCCAGGACGGATTCGAGGTACGACATCGGGTGGCCGATCCAGGCGATCTTGCCCTCGCGGTCCACGACGAACGCCGTGGGGATTCCGCCCTGGCCCGAGGCCTCCATCCAGGCCTTGTCCGTCGCGCGCTTCTTATCGACGGCGACGGTGTAGTCCATCTTGTCGCCCATCTTGTCGACGAACTTCTTCACGATCTCGGTGCTCTTGTCGGAGCTCGAGATGCCGATGAACGTCACGCCCTGGCTCTTGTACTTGTGGGCCATCTCCGTGAGGTGGGGGATCGAGACGCGGCACGGGCCGCACCACGTCGCCCAGAACTCGACGACGTAAACCCGTCCCTTCTCCAAACCGGTGATCGGTTCGCCCTTGACCCAGTCGGCGATGGTGATCGGGGGCGCGTTGTCGCCGACCTTCAGCGCGGCGGTCGACTCCTGCTGCGACCCGGTATCCATCGGATCGTCGGCGTAGGCCGCGGGGGCGCTGACGAACAGCGCGGTGCAGGCCGCCATGGCCACGAGCGACAAAGCCGTGCGAACGTTTCGGGCAGACATCCGTTTCTCCTTCAGAGTGCTGTTGATCCGACGTCAAGCGCCGGGCGACGCGGCGAAGCCGGGACGCGCCGCGCGCGGGCGACAGGCCCGGCGCACGGCTCAAGTGTGCTTCTATCTTACAGGTGTTGGACGCCCCAGCCGCGAAACCGTTTCATCGGTGGACAACCGCAGAGTGGGACCCGGCGGTGGTGGGCGTGTGAAAAGGCCGTGATTTGCAATGTGTACGGTGACCGCGCAGTGGGAGCGATCGCGGATCAATGTCCGCCCCCGCCGTGCGCATCCGCCGCGGGCTTGGCCTTCTTGGAGGACTTGGACTTGCCGGTCTTGGCCGACGCGGTCTTCTTGTCCTTGGCGCTGGGTTTGGCCGCGCCGTGGGCGTCGGCCTTGGGCTCGGCGTGGCCGCCGCCTTCCTTGGCCTTGGCCGGTTCGCCGTGGCTTGCGCCCGAACCGTTGGAATCCTCGTCGGGCTGGTGCGCGGGCGCGGGGTCGCCGGGACGGAGGAACGGCACCGGGTTCTTGGCGGGGCCGATTTCGCCCCCGGGCGTGCGCAGGAGCAGGAACGCCCACAAGGCGCACGCGTTGAACAGCGTGATGAGCCCGACGAGCCCGAGCGTGTGCCGCAGTTTCGGCGAGAGCCGCTCGCTCACCTTCACCAGGGGCTTGGCCGCGACAACCGCCGCGGGTTCGAGCCGTTTGGAGAGCGGCACTTTGGGTTTGGGGGCCGGGGCCGGCGCCTTGGCGGGCGCGGCGGGTTTCGGGCCCGGCGCGGGGGCGGCGGCCGGCGCGCTCTTCGCGTTCGCGATGGCGGCGCCGTCCGTCGCGCTCGCGGGCGCGACCCCGGGCTTGCTCTGGGCCGCAGGATTCGCGGCGGGAGGCTCGGACGAAGCGACGGCGGCCGTCTGAGGCTCCGCGGGCTGGGCGTGAGCCGATGGCGCCGGAGTTCCGTCGGCGATGGTGTGCTCGCCGGCGAGCGTGGGCGGCGGCGCAAAGGCGCTGTCGTCGAACCCGTTCGCGTCTGCGCCGGTGGCGCTGGCGGCGGCGTCCGCCGGCGCGACGGCGGCAACCGTTTCCGTCGATTGGCCGGCGGCCTGCTCGGCCTGCGCCTGCTGGGCCTCCTCCAGCACCTGATCCGCCTTCGCGGCCAGGTGCGTGTCGAGTTCCTCGATGGTCGGCTCGGCCGCGGGCTTGCCGGTGGCTGCCGCCGACGCGGCTTCGACCGGGGCTGACGCGACCATCGGCGCGGGCGCCGATGAAGCCGGTGCGCTCGGTTCGTCCGCGGCACTTTCCAGCGGCGCCGCGGCGATCTGCTCCAGCCCCGACCGATCGGCCAGGCGGAGCGCCTCGTCGGCCTTCTCGGTCGCCGTGGCCAGTTCCTGGCTGACCTGTTCGAGCACTTCGTCGAGGGCTTCGGGGCCGGGATCGGCGGCCGTTTCGTTCTTCGCGTCGCCGACCTGGCGCGGGTCGCCGGGGCCATTGATCGCGGTGTCGGCCTCACTCTCGGTTACGGCGGGCGCGGCGGCGAAGAGCGCTTCGTCCAGCGCCGAGGCGGCGCCGTCGTCAACGCTCCCCCCGAGGTCCGAGTTCAACTCCTCCGACATCTCGGCGACCTGCGCATCGAGCGCGGACTCGTCCTGTGACGACACGGCCGCGGCGCTGGCGGGCGCGGCGCTGGCGGGCGCGGCCTGGCGCGGCGCGGTGGGGGCGGGATGTTCGGGGTGTTTGTCCGCCATGTCGCCGGAGTCAGACCGAACCAGACGCGGGATCGAGCGCGCCGCGGCGCTCGCGGTGATGAAGTGCGCGAGCCAGCATCGACGCGGACACCCGCCAACTCAAGGTGGACAGGCCGTCGAAGGCGCAATTATTGCTCACCGGCCCCCCGCCGCCCCGACAGGCCTTCCAAGCGGGAAAACCCCTCCGCCGACCCGTGGGGCTCCCGGCCCGGTTTCCGGACGGGCTCAAGCGCTGTCGCCGGGTTCGGTCGCGGGCGCAGCGTCCGATCGCTGCCCCGCCGTCACGCGTTTGAGCGCTCCCTGGGCGATGACGCCGATCACGCCCAGCACGATCGCCGTGAGCACGAAGCCCGCGATGATCACGAAGACGGGCGGCTTCTCGCGCCCGGTCCATTCCTGCAACTGAGAACCGAAGTAGACCGCGACGAAGGTGCGCGGCGCCATGCCCAGCATCGTGGCGCCGACGAACGTGGCGGGCGGGATGCGGAGCCCCGCCAGCACGAGGTTGGTGATCGCGAAGGGCGAGTTGGGCGGCAGGCGCACGAGCGTCACCATGCCGAAGGTCCGCAGCGCCGAGCGGTGCACGAGCGCATCGGCGATGGCCTTGGCCTTGGGCGACTCGGCGATGACGTCCTCGACGCGCCGGCGCGTCACGAACCGCGCGACGCCGTACCCGAGGATCGATGCGCCGGTGAATCCCGAGATGGCGGCGACGAACCCCCACAACGGCCCGAAGGCGAACCCCGCGAGGATCGCCTGCGCGTACGTGGGCAAGAGGCCCAGGCCCGCCAGGACGATGAAGCACGCGATGAAGACGAGCAGCCCTTCCGCGTCGCCGTGCGACTTGAGCCACGACGAGATGGTCCGCCCGTAGCCCAAAAGCAGGAAACCAAAGAGCGCGGGGAGCGACGCCCACAGCACGCCCAGCACGCCCGCCGGGCCCAGTCGCTCCACGACGTGCCAGAAGCGCGGCGCCGCGGGACCGGGTGTGGGGGGCGTCGGTTGTTCGGGGTTGGTCACGACCGGAGGGTAGAGGGACGCGGGCACGGGCATCGCGCACGCGCCGCCGAAACTCCGGCGATTCCGCCGCCCGCCGGCCCCGGCGGCGGTACGATCCTTCCGACAACGGGGGACCGGCGGGCCGGGGGACCGGAGGCAGTTTCATGGCAACCAGCAACGGCGGGTGGAAGCGGGTCGCGGGGATCGCAGGGTGTTGCGCGGCGTTGGCGGCGGCGATCGTCGGCTCGGGCGTCATCGGCGCCCGGTCGGCCCGGGCCGGTTTCGCCCCGTCCAACCAGGCGCCCATCGTCGCGATCGTCGATCTGGAAACGGTCATCAACAGCCTCGACGAGCAGAAGTCCAAGCAGCGCGAGCTCGAGGACAACGCCAAGGCCGAGGAGGCCCGTCTCAAGAGCTTCGCCGAGCAGGTCGAAGGCGAGAAGAAGGCGCTCGACGGCCTCACCGGTGACGCCCGCGCGACCGCCGAGCGCAAGTTCCGCGACGACCTCTTCAAGCTCGAGTTCGAGCGCCAGTTGGCCACGCGCAACCTGAACATCCGCGGCGGGGAGATGCTCCGCGACCTGTACATGAAGGTCGACGCCGCGGCCGAGAACCTCGCGAAGAAGAACGGCTACGACCTCGTGCTCGTGAGCGACGAGAAGGCCCCGATCCCGCAGGACGACCAGGCGGCGGCCCGCCGCGCCATGCTGCTCAAGCGCATGCTCTACGTCAACCCGACGCTCGACATCACGCAGGAACTCGTGCAGACGATGAACAACGAGTTCGCGATGGGCAAGCGCTGATCGCGCGGGCCGATCGGGTCTCCAGCCGGTGAATCCGCGACGCCCCGGAGCATTCCGGGGCGTTGTTTTTTCCGCACCGTTGCGGTGTCGCGTGGGGTTTTCGCGGTCCGCCCGCTATCCTTGCGGCATGTCGTACACCGCGCTGGCCCGGCGATACCGATCCCGCTCGTTCGACGAGGTCGTCGGGCAGGAGCCCATCGCCCGCACCCTCAAGAACGCCATCGCCACCGGACGCGTGGCGCACGCTTACCTCTTCTGCGGGACGCGCGGCGTCGGTAAGACGTCGATGGCCCGCATCTTCGCCAAGGCCCTCAATGCTCCCGACGACCAGCCGCCGGACGTCGCCGACGCGATCATGCGCGGACAGGACACCGACGTCATCGAGATCGACGCCGCGAGCAACACCGGCGTCGAGAACGCGCGCGAACTGATCAACAACAGCCAGTACCGACCGCTGCGCGGGCGCAAGAAGATCTACATCATCGACGAAGTCCACATGCTCTCGAACGCGGCGTTCAACGCGCTGCTCAAGACCATGGAGGAGCCGCCCGAGCACGTGGTCTTCATCCTGTGCACGACCGAGACGCACAAGGTCCCCGCCACCATCCAGAGCCGCTGTCAGCGCTTCGAGTTCCGAAACATCCCCACGAGCGAGATCGCCGACCACCTGGCCGACGTCGTCAAGCGCGAGGGCGCTTCGGCCGACCCCGAACTCCTGCACAGCGTCGCGCGGCTCGGCAACGGCTCCATGCGCGACGCGCTGAGCCTCCTCGACCGGCTCATGGCCGGCGGCGAGAAGAAACTCACGCCCAAACTGCTCGAGGAACTCCTCGGCGTTCCCGAGCGATCGCTCGTCGATCGACTGCTCGTCGCCGTCGCCGACGCGAACCCCGGCGAGGCCCTGGGCGCGGCCGATGAACTGCTGCGGCGGGGCCTTTCGCTCGACCAGGTCCTCTCGACACTCGCCGATCAGTTCCGCGACCTCATGGTGCTCGGCGCGTGCGGGCCGCAGACCGAACTCGTCGAACTCTCCGGCGCATCGCGCAAGAGCGCCCTGGAGATCGTGCCGCGGTTCGACGCCGCCGCCCTCACCCACCTCATCGCGATCTGCGACGGCGTGAACAAGGCGCTCAAGAACACCGGTGCGCCGCGCGCGATCTTCGACGCGGCGATCGTGCGCCTCGCGCTCACCGCCAAGTTCGCCGACCTGGGCCTGGCCCTCGCCGGGCCGGGCGGCGGCGCGGTCGGGAGTGCGCCGGCAAAAAAATCCTGACGCCCCCGGCGACGACGCGGCCTCCCGTTCCCGCGGAGGCCCGCGCCTCGACGGGCGGCGCCGAGAGATCGGGCGTTGCGGAAGCGGCGTTGCCGGCCAGAGCGCCGGCGGTCGAACTCAAGCCCGCGAATGCAACCCCTGCGCCCCCAGCGCCATCCGCGACCTTGGCACCCGGTGCTGGCGCTCGGTCGTCGCCGGCGCCGGTCCCGTCGGCTGCTCCGGACGGACCGGCCACGCCCGGGATGAAACCCGGGGTGGAAGCGTCGTCGTCGGCGCTGACGCCGGCGCCGTCAACCGCTCCCCCCGCTCCCGGCGCGCCGCTCGACGACCCGCGTCAGCACCCGCTGGTGCAGAGCGCGCTCGAACTCTTCGGCGGGCGCATCGTGGATGTCCAGCCGCGCCGGGCGCAGTGATGTGCGCCGGGCTCGACCGCCGCGAGCCTTCGGCGCGGGGGTTGGGGGGGAGGGGGGGGCGGAGGAAATGGGGGGAGTCGGGCGCAATTCACTTCGAAGATCGCGGCCCCTGCGCGGCCTCGACCTTGGGCGAATCGGGCTTCGGCTCCTCGGAGGTGGGCGCCTCCGGGGCGTCGATGTACACGTCCACGACCTGGCCGGGGTACAGCGTCACGCCCTTCTGATCCTCGGGCCGCAGTTCGAAGATCACCTCGACCACCCGCGTGTCGACGAGCTCGGTCGACGCGTTGGTGATCTGGCGTTTGGGCCCGGCGAGCGGCTCGATCCACAGCATCTTCAGGTCGAGTTCGCCACGCTCGCGGCTCAAGGGTCCGCGCACGCGCGCCTTGGCCATCGCGCCCGCCCGCAGCAGCGGCATGTCCTCCTCGTCCACCTGGGCGCGGACGCGCAGCGACGAGAGGTCGCCGAGCACCATCGCCGCGGTGCTCGCGCTGTTGCTCGGGCCCATGCCCCCGCCGCCGACGCTCGCGTACTCGCCGGGCTCGACGTTGCGCTTGAGCACGGTGGCGTCGATGGGTGAACGGACGTGCAGCCGATCGATCTGCTTCTGGAGCGCGCGCACGTTGGCCTCGGCCTGGGCGAGGTTGGCCTCGGCGACGCGGACGTCCTGCGTCCACGCGCCCGCGCGGTACTTGTCCAGGTTGGCCTGCGCTTGCGCGAGCGCGGCCCGGTTGGTCTGCACCAGGAACTTCTGGCGCGAGACCTCGTCGCGTGTCGCGGCGGATTGCTCCTGCGCATCCTGCAGCGAGCGCAGTCGGTCGGCCGCGTCGTCGAGACGAGCCTGGGCCTCGTTGACCGCGGCCTCGAGCGGCGGGATGTCCTCCGGGCGGGGCCAGGCCTTCTGCCGCGCCAGTTCCGCCGCGGCCAAATCGCGCGCCGCCACGGCGCGCAGCATCTCCGCCTCCAGCGCCGTGGTGTCGAGCGAAAAGAGCGGGTCGCCCGCCTTGACCTTCTGGCCCACGGCGACCGCCACGGCTTCGACCCTGCCCGCCTCGGGCGCGGCGATCTCGACGTCACGCGAGGCGCTCTCGACCACCCCCAGCGCCACGATCCCGCGCCCGAACGGGTTGATCGACGGCGGGTAGGCCGGGGGCGGATTCGGAATCTTCTCCTTCGCCGTGGCGACCACCCACAGGGCGAAGAGCATTCCGGCGGCCGCGAGGATGATCGTGATGCGCTTGTACATGGGTAAGTACCGTCGGAAAGGGGCGGCGGGGCGTTCGGGCTAAGGGGGCGCTTCGTGGCGCGGCAAGAAACGGGTCTCCACGCTACGTGGGTCTCGGCGGCGCTGTCCGTGCGGTTGTCGACGCCCCGTGCCGGCCGGGGGCGCTCGCCGGGGTGGTCGGGGCGGGTGCCGCGGGCCCACCGGTCTCGTCGTCGTAGTGGGGGACGATCACCGCCTCGTCCATG
>ERZ795060.4955-NODE-4955-length-10927-cov-3.033389_pt1 | contig 10927 bp, 9 predicted proteins | sample MGYA00375144_ERZ795060 | MGnify/ENA primary metagenome ERZ795060 (study PRJEB30189, sample SAMN05720157) | activated sludge metagenome | isolation source: anaerobic digester from wastewater treatment plant | place: Japan | collected 2015-05-15 ... | reverse complement strand
CAGAGAAGAGATATTGGTGGAAGTTACCCCAAAGTGGAATAGTTCGCCCCAAAATCGTACGCCTCACCTATTCGGGTCCCTAGGAGAAAAGTATGCGGAAAACAGGATGTCGGTTGATCGGGGGGTGTGTGTTATTGGGGCTGGTCTTGGGATGCCAAGGCCAGTCGGTGTTCACTTGGTGGAAATCCCGCCAGGATGAAGAATATCGGTTGCTTTTGAAATCCGTGGACGAGTACGCTCGCAAACAGGGTCTTTCCCGTGAGCAGGCGATTCGTCAACTTCGGGAGGAAGCGGATCGCTACGCCCTCCAAAAGAACCAACAGGGGGCGTCGAACCCCATCCAGGGTGGCATAACGGAACAAGCCGGACGCCAGCCCGGCGCCGAAGCCACCCAAGCCTCCTGGACGCCGCTGCCTCAACCGCCTGCTGCCTCTCCACGAGAGACCCCAAAAACGTCTGGGCGTTTTCCCCTTTCTCAGGGGATCTAGCCGCCGTCGCTTCGGTCCTGTTGCCGGTCCCCCGGAAAGAAAGGCCTGAAAATAGGCCGTTCCTTTCTGCCGTAGGGAGGACCTTGCCCTGCTGCGAAAGCTGGGAGCAGATGGAATGAAATGGTGTTCCTGCCCGCCCAAGAACCCAATTTTTCCGCAGTTTCCGGGGGGGTGGATTCCCACTTTCGGAGGAATAAAAAACTATGGCGCCCACCGGTAGGGAGCAGCCGCCTACTTCAGTTGGCGGAAGGGGTTTTATTGCTCTTTGAATTGCTAATTGGATATTCAAAGTCCAATAAAATGCCGGTGGATTTGGCGGGAATAAATTCGGGAGTGCTCTGGTCTTTGGTAGGAAAATTGACTAAACTCAGAAAGTCTTACAGGATAGGCAAATTGGAACGGTTCAGCGAACTGGGCAATAACGGCCATTCCCCCGGAAATGGCTCTCCAGAGGTTTGCGAATCGCCGAACAATTTGATCTCTGGGCTGTTGCCTCGGGTAGTAGGACACCAGAGGGCCCTTTCCTGTGATGCGGTTTCATTTGGTTGACATGGTACGGTTTTTTTTCTAACCCAGAAGGAGATTTCTAGTGCAGAGGATATGCTGTTGGTTAGTACTGGGGATGGTGGGATGGTGGTGGAGTGGAACCGGCAGGGCGGCGGAGAACCTGCCTCCCAGTGAAACGCTGCTGCCTGCTGCCGTGAAGGGATTTATCTCCATTAGCAATTTAGAGCAATTGGCCGCCCACTGGGGCAAGACCCAATTGGGTCAGCTCATGCAAGACCCGACGATGAAGGAGTTTGTCGAGGACTTGCGGGCCCAGTTGGAGGATCGGCTTTCGGAGGCCCATGTACGATTGGGGCTTCATTGGGAGGATGTCAAAGACGTGCCGAGCGGCGAGATCGCCTTTGCGCGGATTCAGCCTGCGCCCGGGAAGGCGGCCTCGGCGGCGGTGGTCCAGATTGTCGGGCGTCGCCAACAGGCTGAGGCCCTGCTGGAAAAAATCACCACGAACCTGCAAAAACAGGGGGCCAAGCTCCGGCAGGAAACGATCGAAGGGTTCCAGGTTACTCGAGTGGACCTGCCTAAACCCGAAGGCGATGAAGAGGCCAAGGTTTTTTACTATGTACTGACCGACGAGTACCTGGCGACTTCGGATGATGAGGCGGTGCTGCGATTTATTTTGGCTCGGCTTCAGGGGCGAGGCGATCCGCAGCAGACGCTGGCCGGGCAGAAGGCGTTTGCCAAGGTGATGGCCCGTTGTCAGAAGGAGGCTACTTCCCAAGCGCCGCAAATCCGGTGGTTTATCGAACCGTTTGGATACGTGGAGGTGTTGCAGACCTTGGCGCCGGAGCGGCTTGCGCATCGGCGCAAAGGACGATCGATTTTGGACGTATTGAAAACGCAGGGGTTTACCGCGATTCAGGGGATTGGCGGCTATGTGGATGTAGCGGTAGGGGACTTTGAGTTGTTGCACCGGACGGTCATTTATGCGCCGCCGCCGTATGAGAAGTCGATGCGGATGCTTCGGCTGCCGAATCAACAGGAGTTTAGGCCGCAACCTTGGGTCCCCAAAGACGTGGCTACCTATACGACCATCTACGCCGACATCCTCCATGCCTTTGACCATTTTGGGCCGTTTTTCGACGATATGTTTGGCGAGGGCGAGAAGGGGGTTTGGGAAGAGGTGCTGGATGGGCTGAAGAACGATCCGAACGGGCCGCAAATCGACCTGAGGAACGATCTGATCGCGCATTTGACGGGGCGGGCGACCATGATGAGCGATTATGAGCTTCCGATTACTCCTACGAGCGAGCGGCTTCTGTATGCCTTGGAGACCAAAAACGAGAAGGCCGTCTCGGAGGCGATTCGTCGGATCATGGAAAAAGACCGCACCATGCGTCGGCGGGAGTACGGCGGGCATGTGATTTGGGAGGCGATCCCGCCGTCGGCGGCTCCGCAAAAGACGGAGGTGGTGGTCGGAGGGCTTCCGCCGATCGGAAAGCCCAAGCCCAAACAGCAGGAGCCTGCGCCGCGCGTGTTGCCCACGGCGGCGGTTACGGTGGCGTATGGCCATCTATTGGTCGCCTCGCATTTTGACTTCCTCAAAAAGGTGCTCGACCACGCCCAAAAACCGGATCCGTTGGCCGATCGGCTCGACTACCAATTGGTCCAGCGAACGATCGACGCCTTCGGAGCGCCGGAAAACTGCGCCCGCTTTTTCTCCCGCACCGACGAAGAATATCGGGCCACCTATGAACTGATCCAGCAGGGCAAGATGCCGCAGAGCGAGACGCTGTTTGGTCGGTTGTTGAACCAATTTTTAGGGACCGGCAAAAAAGGCGAAGTACGCAAACAGCGGATCGACGGCGCCAAGTTGCCCGATTACCAGGTGGTGGCCCGGGCCTTGGGGCCGGCCGGACTTTTTGCCTATTCGGAACAGGAAGGTTGGGTCCTGGTCGGGTTTACGCTAAAAAAGAAGTAACCCCAAGCCGCCTCTCTCCTTCCCACCTAGGGATGTTTCCACCTAGAATGGCTCACACTGCCCGGGTCGTTTCCTAGGCAAGGGAGGCCAATGGTCCCCTTTGGTGTAAGAAAACCTACAACACGTCGTTCTACCTATTCCCTTCCGAAAGAGGGTGAATCGTATCATGGCTGAGGAACTGCAAACCGCCATTCGTCCAACGCGCCAGGAGGATTATCCGGAGTGGTATCAGCAGGTGATTCGGGCGGCCGACATGGCCGAACCGTCCGACGTGCGCGGCTGTATGGTCATCAAGCCGTGGGGATACGCCCTTTGGGAAAACATCCAGCGGGTCTTGGATCGGAAGTTCAAAGAGACCGGCCATGAAAACGCCTATTTCCCGCTGTTTATCCCCTTGAGTTTCCTCCAAAAAGAAGCCGAGCATGTGGAAGGCTTTGCCAAGGAATGCGCCGTGGTAACGCACCATCGGCTAGAAACCGGGCCGGACGGCAAACTGCGGCCTGTGGGCGAACTGGAAGAGCCGTTGGTCGTCCGCCCCACCAGCGAAACGATCATCGGCGCAACGTTTTCCCGCTGGGTGCAGTCGTATCGGGATTTGCCGATCCTGATCAACCAATGGGCCAACGTGGTTCGCTGGGAAATGCGGACCCGAATGTTTCTGCGCACGACCGAGTTTCTGTGGCAGGAAGGACATACGGTCCACGCAACGGCCGAGGAGGCCATGGCCGAGACCCGCCGGATGCTCGACGTGTACGCCGATTTCGCCGAGCAATACATGGCCATGCCGGTCATCAAAGGCGAAAAACCTGCGGCGGAGCGGTTCCCCGGGGCGGTGGCCACCTTTTCCATCGAGGCGATCATGCAGGATCGCAAAGCGTTGCAAGCGGGCACCTCCCACTTTTTGGGCCAAAACTTCGCCAAGGCGCAGAATATCAAGTTCCAAGACGCCAACGGCCAAGAGGTCTATGCATGGACGACTTCCTGGGGTGTCTCGACCCGGCTGATCGGCGCCCTGATCATGACCCATAGCGACGATAACGGCCTGGTGTTGCCGCCCAGACTAGCGCCGGTGCATGTAGTGATTTTGCCGATCTATCGGTCCGATGCGGATCGAAGCCGGGTGCTAGATGCCTGCCAGAGTCTCCGCCAGCAACTCGAGGCCCAGCAGTACGACGGCCAACCGGTGCGAGTGCGGATCGACCAGCGGGACATTCGAGGCGGCGAAAAACTGTGGGAATATATCAAAAAAGGCGTACCGATCCGAATCGAACTGGGACCCAAAGATTTGAAGAAGAACGTGGTTTGTATGGGGCGTCGAGATCAGTCGCCCAGGCAAAAACATTTCCTCCCTCAAGCGGAGTTCGTCGCCCGAGCGCCCGAGCTGCTTGCCGAAATCCAGAAAAATCTCTCCCAGCGGGCCTTGGAGTTTCGGGAGTCGGTAACGGTCCGGATCGACCGATGGGAGGACTTCCGGGCCTTCTTTACGCCGAAAAACGAAGAGAAACCGGAAATCCACGGCGGCGTGGCCATGTGCCATTTTGCCGATACGCCCGAAGTGCAAGAAAAACTGGCCCCGCTGAAAGTTACCGTCCGGTGTGTGCCCCTAGAAGGCGAAGAGGAACCGGGCAGATGCCTGGTAACCGGTCGGCCAAGCCGACGCCGAGCCGTCTTCGCCAAGGCGTATTAAAAGGTCGGTTTCAGAAGGTCGATACTTTCATCAAAAAGGCGGAGGGAGCAAAACCTCCGAAACAAGATTCAGACGACCTCGGCCGTGATTCGCATCGTAGCCGGGTCCATCGCGGGCGTACAATCGAACCGATCCATCTGGGCGGCCGCCGTAATATCTTCTTCGTAACCAAGCTCACAGAGGTGTTGCCCAGCCAGGCTTTGCCGAAGCTCGGCGACGAGACGATCCGTCGGGATCGGCTCGGCATCGACGGCAAAGGGCACGGCGAAACTATAACGCCAGTTTTCCCGAGCGGTGATGGCTTGGGCGTTTAGCCGGTAGGCGTCGCCGCTGGATCGCTGAATCCGTTCCACCAACAGCCCCGCTGCCAGCACATCGTCCCGGCTGATTTGGCCCTGGGTGCCGGCGCAGACGATATGGATTGCGTCTTCGCCGGCCAAACGGTCGCAGACCGCCTGCGCGTTGACAAAGGCGGCCAGAAAAACCTGCCGAGCGGTGCGTACGTGGGCCAGGGCGGCAGTTCCATGACTGGTGGTAAAGACGATGGTCCGACCGGCCACGTTCTCCGGGGTGTATTCCCTGGGAGAATTGCCCAGGTCGAAGCCGTCGATGGGCCGACCTCCCCGTTCTCCCCCTAAAAGAACCTCCCCGGCAGCATATTGGGAAGCGATCTGGCGGGCTTGGTCGATCTCTGTACAAGCAATCACTTCCCGAGCGCCGGCGGCTAGGGCATAGGTGATGGTTGTCGTGGCCCGAAGTACATCAATAACCACTGCCGTGCCGCCGGCCAACTCTTCGGGTTTTACAATCGTGGGCAGAGCATACACATTCAGTTGCAAGGACATGTACAGACTCCCATGACTCCCGGCGGTCGGACGGGGTAATAAAAAAGAATGCCATAAATTTTGGCAATATACGCAATATAGACAAAATGGCTAATTGCAAAACAATAATAAAACGGTTTTCCTAAACTACCTTTCCCGTTTCGCTCCGTGGAAGGCCCTAAGATTTCCCCAACGGGAACGGCTACTCAAAAATGCCGGCGCCGAAGCCCTCTTGTTGGGAGGCGGCGCCGGGGCTGTGCGGTTGCTGAACCGGCACGGTATGCGGTCCGTGCGGTTTTTCCGGGGGTTGCACTTGGGGGGCCTGTTCGGAAACTGGTTTGGCTTCCGAAGCCGGCGACTTGGCCGGCGGGATGTAGTCCTCGTATTCCGCTTCGTCAAAGTCGCTGTAGCTGGGCACATAGCCGGGCAACTTGGAGCGGGCCTTTTCTTCCTCAAAAGCAGCAAGGACTTTCTTTTGGATCATTTCCCGGCAAGCCGAGTTGATCGGATGGGCGATATCGGCGTAGAGCTTCATCCGGCCGTCCGCGTCTTTGGGCGACGGAGACGGATCGAGGCGTTTGCCGCATTGATTGCAGTACTGGGCCCGTAAATGGTTTTTCGCTCGGCATTTGGGGCAATGGGTGGTCAGCTTTCGGCTGGGCATGGCCACAAACGGTCCGTTGGCCCCTTCGATGATCTTCAGGTCCCGGACCACAAAAGAATTGTCGAAGGTGATCGAGCAGAAGGCTTTGAGCCGTTCGCCCGGTTCCTCCATGAGCTTGATGCGGACTTCGGTGATCTCCATGGCCGTTCTCTCCTTCCTTTTTCAGGATGGTTCATCGGCAGCTATGAACGGCCACTACGGTCCCAAGACCGGTGGCGTGTAAGCGACAGGCAATCCGCCGGGCGTGGCGGGCGTGACGACACAACGCAAAATAAGCACTCCCACTTCCGGTCAGTTGGCAGCCCAGGACGTCTTCACGCTCCAAATGTTCCTGGACCCGACCAACCCACGAACAAAGCTTCTTGGCCGTTGGCTGCAACCGATTCCATAACAGCTTTCCCAAAGCCGCCCGCTCTCCTTCCTCCCATGCCTTACAGACCGGTTCCACCGACCGAGCACTCGCTGGGACTTCACAATGCCGATATACTTCCGCAGTGGATAAACCAGCCGGTGGATGCACGACCACAAAATGCCATCTCCCCCCAGAAGGAATCGGCTCGATCTTTTCTCCCCGACCTCGACAAATCGCGGAGCTGTCGGCCAGGAAAAAGGGCACATCGCTTCCTAAGCGGGCCGCTAAGGATGCCAGGGCCGACCGAGGCCAATGGAGCTTCCACGCCAGGTTGGCAGCCGCCAGAGCGGCTGCCGCATCTGCGGAGCCGCCGCCCAGGCCAGCCCCTGGTGGAATCCGCTTTACTAAGCCCATCCAGGCCCCGCGACGAACGCCCGCCTCCTGACGAAGCAACTCCACCGCTCGGTACGCCAAATTCTCGCGCCCTTCCGGCACAAGTTCCCTTTTATCGCACTCCCTTTTCGGGGCAGGGAAAACCACTCGGCAACTCAAATGGATTGGGCCGCTCGGCACCTCCCGAAATATAAGCGTATCATACCAACTGATCGGCGTCATGAGCGTTTCAATCTCATGATACCCATCAGGCCGTTTGCCCAGGATCTCAAAAAACAGGTTTAATTTGGCCGGCGCCTGGACTACCACCCCCTCAGCATTCTGGTAGATGTACATCCAGTTTTTGTCTCTACCCCCATCACCCTAACCCGTTCTATTCCCCCTGAAAGGAGGAACCATCCAGAAAAGTTCTTCGGAAAACTCCTGATTAGGAAATGATTGTAATTCAGCCTACCCCTAGCGTCAATCCGACCTATTGGAGAAATAGTGCCTTTAGGAAAAAATTAGGGATTTTCTCCCCGTAGGAAAAACCCCGTTTCCCAAAAGAACGCCTAGACCCAGACGAAGAAATGTGTTAAATAAGAATCTAGGTAAAATAGATAACTTTGGAATGTGGGCGTTGTTAGCATTCTCTGCTAACCTTTGGGCCTTGGCCACTGGTTTTCCCTATTTTTTAGAGTAAAATAGGACGTCTTCCGTCCTATGAACTGGCAGGAGATGGCTGGTAGGAGAAAAAACGGGCACCCTTAACCGATGGAAGAAAACCGGTCTCCCCCGCTTACGGGAAAAGACTAGTGGGAAAGGACTAGTGGAAGCAAAACCGCCCCTTGGAGATTCCCCAAGAACAGTGAGGAAATCTCCCGGTTACCCATACTTCGCTGGGGCGTTCTGAATCGGGGCAATGGCCAATAGGGACGCCGTATTTCTCCGTTTTCGTCGTTTCTCGCATATTGCAAGTCTCAGACCAAACCTCTCTTCAAAAGGAAAAAACCGTGCAAAAGACAAAGAAAGCGTCTTTTCAACTCCGGGGAATGCATCGGCCTTTGGCGGTTCTTAGGATAATTTGTCCCGGCTTCCAACCGGCGAGCTATCCCATGTTAAGGTTCGGTAGGCTTTTGGCGGCGTTGGCGGTTTTGGGCGTCTTTTTTCTGGGCGTTTCCTCGGTATCGGCGGAAGAAAAACCCTTCCGCTACAACGAGGCCCAGTATGACGGCGCCCAGCTCCGCTATTTCGGAAATATTCCCGTGCTTACTCTTTCGGGCAGCCCTGAAGAGATAGGCCAACAACAGGGTAAATTAGGCGCCGCCGTGGCCGAGGGAATCCTCTCCTATCCCAAGGATCTTTTCCAAATGGTCGGCCGGGAGCAGGGCTGGATTGCCCACCTCGAAACTGCCAAAAAAATGCAGGCCCAATTTCCTCCCCACCACCTGGCCGAATTACGGGCCCTGGCTAAAACCGCTCGGTTGCCTGAAGACATCCTCCTGGCCGCCAACACCTTGCCCGACGCCTATCGTGCCCGGATCGGATGTTCTTCCCTGATCGTCGATGCTTCCCGCAGCAAAACCGGCGGCCCGCTTTTCGGTCGAAACCTGGACTTCTACGCCTTGGGCAAACTGCACAAATATAGTTTGGTCATCGTCTATCGGCCCACGGGCAAACATGCGTTTGCCTCGGTAGGATTTCCGGGCCTGCTGGGATGTCTTTCCGGGATGAACGATGCGGGCCTGGCGCTAGCGGTGCACGAATCGCCTGCCTCGGCGGACGGCTCGCCAATGTTTAATCCCGAGGGTGTTCCCTATGGTCTGTTATTCCGTCGGATTTTAGAAGAATGCACTACAGTGGAAGAAGCGATCAAGCTGGTGCAATCGGCCAAACGGACCACCTTGGTAAATCTTGCTCTGTGCGACCGGCGCAGCCATGCGGTTGTGGAGATCACGCCCCGGACCGCAGCGGTCCGAAAAGAGCCGGACGGCATTTGCGTCTGCACCAATCACTTCCGCACGGATGAACTCCGGTTTGTAACGCATTGCCCGCGCTATGAACGGTTGATCCGGGCCAAGCAGATGGATCGGCTGGGTCTGGAGGAGGTGGCGGCCAAGATGCACGAAGCCAACCAAGGTCCGCTGACTATTCAGACGATGATTTTTGAGCCGGCTGAGTTGCGTCTGCATCTTTCGATCGGCAACCCGCCGACCAGCGCCCGCCCGCTGGAAAAACTGGACCTCGCCCCGCTGTTTCGCTCCAAGAGCACCGGATCGCCCAATCCCGAGGGAGAACAAAGAACTCCCCGGTGAGATATGGATGAAATCTGGTCGGAGGTCCATTGCTCCTTCTGATCCCAGCGGACCAGATCGGAAGAAGTCGTTTCTCGCCTCGGGACAGAAAAGATTCTTTTTCCCCAAATGCCTCTTACTGTAAAGCCGGCAGCGGGGCAACCCCCAATCCAGATTGGGCGGACGTTACACAAGAGGAGGAAGCTTGTACAAGGACAGACAGTTTACCGCCCGGTCCCAAAGCGTCAACAGTTCTGTTTGATGTTGCCAAGCCCATTCCATCACTAAACCGAGCACTCGGGGAGGAAGGTTTCCGCCAAGGACTGTTAATGTGTTTATCTCGATGATCGCCTGCCGATCCTCGTACTCCGCATGAAAATGCGGCGGCGGATGATCGCCAAAGTGCATCTTAATCACGATCCCAAAGAAACGGCAAATTTCAGGCATATCGAGCCGATTGGTGGAGGGAGGGAAAAATATCTTCCGGCTTTTTGCCGGTGAGTTTTAGGTAAATCGCATCCGCACATAAATCAATCTGGTCGCTCCAAGCGATCTCGCCGCCTGATCCAATATGGACTTTTTGAAATTCTCGGTCGTCTTTCCAGGCGGCAAAAACCCCCTTGCCGACCAGTTCTGATAAATCCACTTCCCCTTCGACGCCGTCGGCGTACTTGATCCAAATCCGATAGTTTTTCAACGGTTTGACTTCGAGCGGTCTTGGCATGGCAATCCCTTTCCCGTGGGGATAGGTCCTGGTCCCATTCCACAGCAGAAAACGCCCCATTCCAATACAGTACCATTTTAGCCGAATGCAAAGGAGCCTTTCTCGGCTAAACCAGGTGAATGCTTCATTTGGCTGAAAGATTACCCTTAATTTTATCCTTCCAAAGCGGATTCGGAAACCCTGCAACTTTGCCGAGCTGCGAGGAGGGATCGCTGGCTTAGCTGCCTCCGGTCTTGTTCTCCCCCGTGCCTGGAGGGCAACGCCTGGACTTCTGCTTGCGCAGCGAAGACAGAAAGGCCAGACGCCTTCGGTTACGCATCTAGCTCCTATTCGTTTATGCCCGCAGCAGTCGGAACCGTCGCAGGTCCAGAAAACGTTCCAATATCTGTTCCGGGTGGGATAGTCCTTCGACCGGTCCGGTTCGTCGGGTCTGAGCCAGCGTCTGGTAGATTTCCCAAAGTCGCCGGCCCAGTTGAAGAGGAGAAAAATGTTCGCTCACCACGCTGGCGTTTTCCCGAACCAATGCGTCCTGATCCGCCAGCCGGGCCAATAGCCCTGAGGCCGCCGCAGGATTTTTCTCCAATATCTGACTCCTGGGGCTGGGAACCGCTCCGGGCTGAGAGAGGATTTTTTCCAAGACCTCCTGTTGCAGCGGTTCGTCCAGATCGCCGAAATCCACCGCGCCCTCAACCAATTTTTCGTCCAGGGCGTCGGCCCAATCGGGTTGCAGGGGGCGTTGGTAGTCGGCCAGCACCTGCTGATAGACCGTCAGCATCCGTTGCCGAACTCTTTCCTCGCCCAGCCAATCCACCGGCACAGCCAGCCGACGCCACATTCCCGGCAGTCGAAGGCCAAGCCGCTCAAAGTCGCCCGTAATTTCCGGCAGATTTCGTCCCACCAGCGCCCGACCCACCAGCCAGCTTTCTAAAAACACCATGCCGAACCCCTCGGTAATGCTGGTAGTTAGCAGGGCGTCGGCGGCGGCCAGATTGTCGGCCAATGGCAACCCTCCTTGTTCGCCGGTCTCCCACACACAC
>ERZ795060.4953-NODE-4953-length-10931-cov-4.843417_pt1 | contig 10931 bp, 10 predicted proteins | sample MGYA00375144_ERZ795060 | MGnify/ENA primary metagenome ERZ795060 (study PRJEB30189, sample SAMN05720157) | activated sludge metagenome | isolation source: anaerobic digester from wastewater treatment plant | place: Japan | collected 2015-05-15 ... | reverse complement strand
ACTTCAGGGCCGAACACTGCCTGTGGTGCCCCGCGAAGGCTGAGCCCGTGCAGGGGTGCGCCTCCTGCCCCAGGTACCGGAGGTATTTCCTGCACCTCGTCGTCGAGTTCACGGCCGAGGCCTTCTGCTCGATGTGCATCCACAACGGGGGGGGCGAGCTCGAGGTGTTCTGCAGGACCAACAGGGCATTGCAGGCGGGCAGCCCGGAGGATTTCGACTGCTACAAGTTCAGCCCTGCCCGGCCGCGCCTCTTGTGACGGGGCGTATCCCGGCCGGCGCCCGGCCGGTGTCGGGAAGCGGCCGCGTGGGGTGTCCGGCGGATACCAGCCGGAAACCCCTCGGTGATGGTTTGCAGCTGGTTGCCGGGCCGCGTATGCAGGGCGGCAGGCGGGCCTCGAGAACAAGGGCGGGCCCATCCGCACCGGGTGGGAGACGGCCTTGCAGAACGGTGTCGGGGTTGTGCGTCCGTCGGGCCGGCGAAAAAGCGCGGGCCTCTTCAAGCGGCGCCTTCGAGGCGCCATGGCCGCGTGGCGGGAGTGACGGCCCGTCGCGTGGAGTGCCGGTGGGAGGAAACCTGTTGAACCCTGATCCGTGAATGTAGTACGTGGTGTTTCGTTACGGGGCGAACGGCACTGTGGTGTCACTTTGATGACAGGGGGGAGCATGAATCTCTACTCGTGGCTCGTGGATCACGCCAGAATGAGGCCGGAAAAGGTGGCGATCCGTACCAGGGACCTCTCGATCACCTACGGCGAGCTCTTCAGGCTTACCTGCGCCCTCAAGGAATCCCTCAGGAAGGCGGGGATCGGCGAGGACGACCATATCACAGTGATGCTGCCCAACATTCCCGAGTTCGTGGTGAGCTACATGGCGGTGGTCGGGCTGGGTGCCGTGGTCACCCCCGTGAACCCGGCCTACACCTCCCGGGAACTGAGGCACATCCTCGTCGATTCCGACTCGAAGGGTCTCGTCATCGAGCAGTCGAACATCGAGACGTACGGGGCGATCGCCCGCGAATGCCCCCAGCAGGTCCTCATTACCGTCGGGAAGGAGGGGACCTTCAGCCGCTGGGTGGGGGGCGGGGCTGACGAGTCGGTCGTGGACCGCGATGTGGACGACGTGGCGGTCATGATCTACTCGTCCGGCCTCACCGGGTACCCCATGGGCGCCATGCTCACGCAGGGAAACCTGGACCACAACTCCGACCTCATGCGTATATGCATGGAAGCCGATGACAGGGATACGACGCTCACCGTCATCCCCTGCTTCCACTCGTTCAGTGCGAGCGTGAACATGCTCTCCATGCTCCGCTACGGCGGGACCGTCTACCTCATGAGGAAGCTCGACTTCAAGGACCTGCGCCACGCGCTCACCGACGGCGGCGTTACGGCCGTCTGCGCCGTGCCGACCCTCTTCTACGGCCTGGTTCACCACCCGGAGCTCGGCGATGTCGACTACAGCCGCATGACCACCCTGATAGCCGGGGGCTCCGCGCTCCCCCTGGAGGTCTACGAGTCTTTCAGGGAGAAGTTCGGCGTCGAGATCAGGCAGGGCTACGGGATCACCGAGGCATCCCCCGTGTGCTCGGTGAACCAGAAGTACAGGCCGATCAAGCCCACCTCCATCGGCCAGACGGTGCCCGGCGTCAAGGTGCGTGTCCAGGCAGAGGACGGGAGGGTGTTGGGTCCGAACGAGGTGGGCGAGCTGCTCTTCTGCGGGCCGAACATCATGAAGGGGTACTACAAGAAGGAACGAGAGACACAGGAGATCATCGAGGACGGGTGGCTCCACACGGGTGATCTCGGCTACGTCGACGAGGACGGCTACATCTTCATAACGGGCTACAAGAAGGACATGGTCATCACATCCGGGTTCAACGTGTACACCAAGGAGGTGACGAACGTCCTCAACAGCCTGCCCGGCGTGAAGGACAGCGCCGTGGTGGGGGAGCCCGACCTCATGCGCGGGGCCATCATAAAGGCCTATGTGGTCCGCTCGACCCCGGAGCTCACCGAGGACGAGGTCAAGCGCTTCGCCCGCATGCAGCTCGCCACCTACAAGACCCCGAGGAAGGTGGTCTTCGTCCCGGAAATCCCCAGGGATTCCTCCGGCAAGGTCATTGCGGATCTCCTCGAGCGAGGCTCATGAACGTCTGCAACCTGTGCCCCAGGAGGTGCGGCGTGGACAGGTCGAGGGCGAGGGGCGCCTGCAGGTCCGACGACCGCATGAAGATCGGGGCCGCCGTCATCCACAGGGGGGAGGAACCGCCCCTCGTCCACGGTGCGGGCTCGGGCGCCGTGTTCTTCGCGGGCTGCCCCATGAGGTGCTCCTACTGCCAGAACAGGCAGATAAGCCAGCTCTGCCGCGGAAGGACCGTCCACCCCCCGGAGCTTGCCGCCATCATGCTGGATTTCCAGGAGGCGGGGTGCAGCAACGTGAACCTCGTGAGCCCGACCCACTATTCGCCGTGGGTGCTGGAATCCTTGGGCATCGCGAGGGACAGGGGCCTCAAGATCCCGGTCGTGGTCAATTCCGGTGGATACGAGTCGGTGGAGTGCCTCGACATGTGGGCGGGCCAGGATTGCATCTACCTCGTCGACCTCAAGTACGGGGACAACGACACCGGTGTGCGGCTGAGCGGGGTGGAAGGGTACTGGGACGCTGCCAGGAAGGCCGTGCGCCACCTCTACGAGACCTCGGGGCCGCTCGTGCTCGACGGGGAGGGATCCGCCGTCAGGGGGCTCTTGGTCAGGCACCTGGTGCTGCCCGGCATGCGATCCAACCCCTTCGCCGTGCTGGAGTTCCTGGCCGACCTGTCGAGGGAGATCCCCGTGAGCGTCATGTCCCAGTACAACCCTGCCTTCTACACGGGCGATCTCGACGATATGAGGAGGACGGTCACGCCCGGAGAGTACCGGGTGGTGGTGGAGCGGGCGCTCGAGCTCGGTTTCGAGACCGTGTTCACGCAGTCCCTGGACGCCTTCGACACCTACAACCCCGATTTCGCTTCCTGCAAGCCGTTCGACGACCTGGAACGCGTGCTTTAGCCCCTGGGAGGCGGGGCCCCTGAGACACGAACCGCTCAGGGACGGGTCCGCTCCATGACCCGAAGGCAGCTCCCCCTGGATGGCGGTCTTGGGGTGAGGCGGCCTTCGGTCGCCTCGGTGAGCCCTCATGCATGGCCGGTGACCCGCCGCCTCAGGCATGCCCACCTTGGACGCCTTCACGAAGAAACGCCCCGCATGCGTTTCCCGGGGCGTGACCCTCCCGGCCCACGGGTCGCACGGATGCCGCACTCCCTGGAGAGACCTTCTGACAGAGATCTTGACCTTCAGTTTTCTTCGTGAATGTGCCGATAGAGGAGGGGAGATGTCCGAATACGCAGAACCATGGCTCAAGCGCTATGAGGAGGAGACGCGCGAGCTCTACTACCAGCGCGTGCTGGCCATCCTCATGATCGGGATCGTACTGATCCCGCTCTTCAGCGTACTCGACTACATGGTCGTCAGGCAGTACGCCCGGGAGTTCCTCGTCTACAGGCTGGGGTGCGCCGCGGTCCTGAGCGTGTTCCTGGCGGTGTACTTCTCGAGGTGGGGAAAGGCCTGGGCCCGGATCGTCTCCGTGATCGCCTCGATCGTCTCCGCGCTGACCATCACCCTCATGTGCGTCAGGATGGGAGGGTACGACTCCTTCTACTACGTGGGGGTGGTGATGGTGCTCGTCGCGGTGCTCGCGATCCTCCCCCTGGAAGCCCTCCAGGCGACCGTTCTCGGCGTCGTGTTGTACGCGGTGTATGCGGTTCCGGTGATCGTCTTTTCCGATGCGACCCCACAGAGGCTCATGATCTTCTTCTCCAACAGCTTCTTCTTCGCCTTCTTCATCGTGATATCGGTGCTCAAGTGCTACGAGGACACGAGGGTCAGGAAGCGCGAGACCCAGCTCAAGGTGGAGATGGACGGGCTCATGGAAAGGCTGTCGTACTATGCGCACAACCTCGAGGCCGAGGTGGACAAGCGCATGAAGCAGCTCGAGGAGTCTGAGCTCAGGTACCGCGAGCTCTACGAGAACATCATCGACATCGTGCTCCTCGTGGGCAAGAACGCGAAGGTTCTCATGGCCAACCCCAAGTTCTACGAGGTCACGGGCCATAGAGGGGGGGATGCCGGTGCCAGGTCGGTGTATGACTATATCCACCCGAAAGACGTGAGCGTCGTGGAGCGCATGATCATACGCCTTCCGGTGGAGCAGGCGGTCAAGGACCTGCAGTTCCGCCTCAGGGGGGCCACCGGCAAGATAGTGGACGTGGAGTGCAACGCGAAGTGCATCACGAAGAACTCCCAGGTGGTGGGCTTCCAGCTCGTGCTCAGGGACATCACGGTGAGGAAGAAGCTGGAGCACGACCTGCTCGAGTCGTACAAGAAGGTCCAGAGCGCGAGGAACGCGACCATCCTCGGGCTCGCGAAGCTCGCCGAGTACAGGGACTCGGACACCGGCGCGCACCTGGAGAGGATACGCGAGTACTGCAAGGTCCTGGCCGAGGAGCTCGCCACCAAGCCGGCCTACGAAGGCTACAGAACGCCCGAGTACATCGAGGACATCTACAACTCCTCGATCCTCCACGATATAGGGAAGGTGGGCATCCCGGATTCGATCCTCCTGAAGCCGGGGAAACTCACGCCCGAGGAGTTCGAGGTGGTCAAGCGCCACTCCGCGCTGGGCGGCGAGGCCCTCAAGGAGGTGGAAGCGAAGATCGAGGGCCAGTCCTTCCTCACCCTGGGCAAGGAGATCGCCTACTACCACCACGAGAAGTGGGACGGTTCCGGCTACCCCAAGGGCCTCAAGGGGGAACAGATCCCCCTCTCGGCCCGGATCGTGGCGCTTGCGGACGTGTACGACGCCCTCACGTCCAGGCGGGTGTACAAGGAGGCCTACTCCCACGAGGAGGCGAAGAGGATCATCGTGGAGGGCAGGGGGACGCACTTCGCTCCCGACGTGGTGGACGCGTTCCTGGCGAACGAGCACCTCTTCAGGAAGATCAGGGAGGAGATGTTCGCCGACCGGCCCGGCAGGGACAAGGTCAACACCGCTGCCTGAGGCCGCCGGGGCTCTTTCCCGCCTGAACGCCCGGCCGGAGATCATCGGACCCGGACTGCCTCGGCCTGACAGGCGCAATGGCGTACATCCCCCGGAAGAAGGCCCTTTCTCCCATGCGCAAGACACATCACGCCCGACATGCGCCATGTCACCCTTGCCCGGACATGCCCGCGACGGCGGCTTCCCGGGGCGGGCGTGCGCAGAGCCCCCCGTTCAAGAGCGGGGGAGTGTCTCGTTCAAGGACGATGCGAAGCCGGGTTGCATGTCCACCCCGGGGCGTGTTCTCACGGTATGCGTGTGGACGAGACAGGGAAGGCCGGGATGCCCTTCGCGATACCCGCCTGACAGCCCCTCGGCGGCCTCTTGAGCCTGTGCCCGTCCTGGAGGGGATGGATCTTGCCGGAGTGGGTTCAGGAGGTGCCCGTCGAACCCCTCCACCCCCCGCCCCGTATACCCGGAAGGGATGGCCCACCCTGGATACGGTCGTCGTATGCGATAGCCCTCTCCCCGTATCCCCGGAGGGGATGGGTCTCGTCGTGTCCGGGGCGCCGGGACGTCCCCGCGCCCGTTTTGGTAGGCCGTCGTCAGATGTGCTTGGATCGAGGCACGTGAGCTTCGCGCAGGGAAAGGGGTCTACCTGGCCTCCGTCTCGGCCGAGGCCTTCGTGCTCCCCCGGTACGTGACCAGGCGCTGGGTGATGAGAGCGGCCTTCGAGGGGTCCATGTACGAGAGGATGCCCCCCGCGACGTCGCCCTTCATCCCCAGGAAGACCTCCACCGCGACGTCCGTCTCCAGGTTGTTCATGAGCGACGCGGCGGCGGTGGGCTTCATGGACGAGTAGATTTTCACCAGGTGCTTGACCCTTTCCTGGCTGACCACCCGGTAGCTCGCCAGGTCGTTCCGGATGGCCGACTGGAGCTCCTCGAGCCGCTTGATCCGCTCCTGGATCTGCCGTTCGAGCTCCTTGAGCTGCGCCTCCCGCTCGCTCAAGCGTTGCTCTTTCTGCCTGAGCACCTCGATGCGGTCGTCGACGCTGAACCCCATGGCGTCCTGCACCGCGATCGCCGGTGCGGGTTTCTGCGCGGCCTTGACCTGCGCCTCCTCGTTCTGGGCGTCGAGCCTCGCCGGTTTCATGAAGAAGAACAGGGCGATGAGCACCCCGTTGATCACCGCCAGCGTGAGGACTATCTTTGTCTTCATACCCTTCCTCCTGCTCCCATGACCGCGATCTCGTCTATGAAGTTCATCTCCAGCCTGTCCTGTTCGGCCTTGTACCGTTCGAGGTGGATCTCCCTGAGCCTCTCGATGGCCTTATGGGCCTTGCGAGCCTTCACCACCTTCTCCCGCTCTTCCTCCACGCGCCTGGTGGCCTTCTCGACGGCGTCCTGCAAGCGCACGAGCCTCTCTTCGAGGTGGTACAGGTAGTCGGACACGGCCTTCACCTCGTGGGCCTTCATCCCGTCTGACATCGCGGCCAGGAGCTCGGCCGAGAGGAGGGCCTTTCTCGCCTCTACCTGGGACCTCAGGGCGAGGATCGAGGTGAGCTGCCTGGCGGCCTCGGCCAGCTGCTGCCTTGCCAGGTCTTCCTGGATCTTGCGAACCTTCAGGAGGGTGGAGAACTTGAAGGTGAACGCCATGGCTCGCCCCCGCTCAACGGCCGGCATCCCCTGCGAGGGCCAGCATCCTGTTCACGGTGTCTTCGAGGGGGGATTTCTCGTTGATGTCCTGCCTGAGGAACCCCTTGATCGCGTCTATGTGCTTGACGGCGTCGTCTATCTCCTTGTTGGAACCGGGGACGTACGCCCCTATGTTGAGGTGATCCCTCGCCTCCTCGTAGGCGGCGGTCAGCGCCAGGATCCGGCGGGCGGCCTTCTTGTGGGTCTCGCTCGCGATGTCGTTCATGACCCTGCTCACGCTCCTCAGGATGTCCACTGCGGGGTAGTGCGCGCGCGAGGCGAGATCGCGGGAGAGGACGATGTGACCGTCCACGATGGATCTGACCGCGTCCGCCACGGGCTCGTTGAAATCGTCGCCTTCCACGAGCACGGTGTACAGCCCGGTGATACTCCCCCTGGACGAGGTGTTCCCGACGCGCTCCATGAGCTTGGGGAGCCTCGCGAAACAGGAAGGCGTGTACCCCTTGGTCGTGGGCGGTTCTCCCACGGCGAGGCCGATCTCCCTCATGGACATGGCGAACCTGGTCACCGAGTCCATCATGAGCAGGACGTCCTGCCCCTGGTCCCGGAAGAACTCGGCGATGGTGGTCGCGAGGTAGGCCCCCCGGATGCGCACGAGCGACGGCTGGTCGGAGACCGCGGCGACGACCACCGAGCGCCTGAGCCCATCCTCGCCCAGGTCCCTCTCGAGGAACTCCCTGACCTCCCGTCCCCGCTCCCCGATCAGCGCGATCACGTTCACATCCGCTTTCGTGTGGCGGGCGATCATGCCGAGGAGCACGCTCTTGCCGACGCCCGAGCCCGCCATGATGGCCATGCGCTGGCCCTTGCCCACGGTGAGCAGGCCGTCGATGGAGCGTATGCCGAGTTCGAGGGGTTTCTCGATGCGCCTTTTCCTCAGCGGGTTGAAGGGGTTGCCGTACAGGGGGAGCTCGTGCTCGAGGACAAGCGGGCCCTTCCCGTCCAGTGGTTCGCCCATGCCGCCTATCACGCGGCCCAGCAGGCCGTGGCCCACCTTCACCGTGGGCTGGGACCTTCTCGCCACGATGAGGCTTCCCGGCCCGATGCCGTTCAAGTCACCCAGCGGCATGAGGAGCACGCGCTTGTCCCTGAAACCCACGACCTCCGCCATGACGGACTCCCCTTTGGATCTCGGGAAGATCTCGCACATCCCGCCCATCGCGCTGCCCGGGCCGTGGCCCTCGACGACGAGGCCGACGATGTTCGTGACCTTGCCCCTGACCACGATGGGGTCGAGTTCCCTGATCTGGAGGATCTGGCGGCTCAGGTCGGTCATTTCTCCAGGAGTACCTCCCGCATGTGGTCGATCTGGGACCGTATGGTGGCGTCGATCTCACCGAACGCCGTCTCCAGGATCACGCCGCCACGGCCGACCGTGGAGTCCTCGACGAAGACCAGGCCGTTGGTCGTCGTGAGGTTCTGGGCCATGATGCGCTCGATGTCGCGGATGTACTCGAAGTCCGAAGGGTGAAGCCGTATGCGTATCTCGTCGGCCTCGGCGACGTGGTTGCACGCCTGCTTCACCGTCTCGAGCACGATGTCCGGGTCGAGGGTGACGATGCGGTGCACGATCCGTTCGGTCATGAGGACGAGGAGCTCGACGACCTGGTCCTTGTGTGTCTCCACGATGGACTGGCGCAGGTCCTTGATCTCCCTCACGGCCTTGGACAGGGCCTCGAGCAGGGGCTCGACCCGTTTGACGGCCATCATCTGCCCCTGGGCCTGACCCTGTTCCAGGCCCTTGCGGTAGGCCTCCATCTCTATGGCTTCCTTCTCCGCGCGGGCCTTCTTGATGATCTCCTCGGCCTGCTGGGCCGCGTCCTGCACGACCCTCTTCGCGTCCATCTCGCGTATGCGGTACGGCGAGACGGTGCAGCTCTTCGGGTCGTCGTCCCTGATGATCTTAGACGAGGACATCCTCTCCGCCCTTTCCGCCGATCACGATCTTGCCGGACGCCTCCAGTTTCCTCGCCACGCGCACGATGTTCTGCTGGGCCATCTCCACGTCCGACAGCTTGACCGGGCCCATGACCTCCATGTCCTCCAGGAGCATCTCCGCCGCCCTCGAGGACATGTTCTTGAGGATGTGGGACTTGAGCCCCTCGCTCGCGGTCTTGAGGGCAAGAGACAGGTCCTCGTTCGTGATCTCCTTGAGGATGGCCTGGATGCCCCTGTTGTCGATGTTGATGAGGTCCTCGAACACGAACATCTTCTGGCGTATGCTCTCCGCAAGGTCCGCGTCGATCTCCTCGAGGGACGAGAAGATGTTGTTCTCGGTGTTGTGGTCGAGCTGGTTCATGATCTCGGCGACGGTCTCTATGCCGCCGAGCCTCTTGCTCTCCACGCTGCCCATGGCCTGGATCTCCTTCTTGAGGACCTCGTCGACGTCCTCGATGATCCCGGCGGGCACCATGCCGAGATTCGCTATGCGGAAGACGATCTCGGGCTGGAGCTTTTCGGGCATCTCCTTGATGACCTGCGCCACCTTCTGGTGGTCGAGGTGGGCCAGCACGAGGGCGATGGTCTGGGGGTGCTCGCCCTTGAGGTAGTCCGCCAGGATGCCCGGGTCCACTAACTTGAGCGACGAGAACGCGGCGGTGTCCATGGCCTGGGATATGGATTCCAGGATCGGCTTGGCCTTTTCGGGGCCGAACGCCGCCACGAGGGCGTTCTGGAGGTAGGTGAACCCCCGGCCCGTGACACCGCTGACCTCGTTCGAGAGCTGCTCGAACTCGTCCATGATGGTCCTGACCGTGTCCACCGGTATGGTGGCGTTCTCCAGCTCGGCCATGCGCCTGCCGAGGAGCGTCACCTCGTGCTCGTTGAGGCCCTTGATCACCTCGCGGGTGAAGTCGTCACCCATTGCCATGAGGAAGATCGCGGCCTTCTGCGGGCCGTCCATCTTCTTGGTTTTCAGCGTCATGAGCTCTCCTGAAGCCAGGTCTTCACCACCGCCGTGGCGGTGTTCATGTCGTTCTTCGTGATGTTCTCGATGGTCTTGCGTTTACCCTGTACCGCGCGCTTCATCTCCTCGCTCTTGGCCGAGGCCTCTATCCGGGGGACCCCCTCCGAACCCTCGATCATGGCGGGTTCTTCGTAGCCCACCTCCCGCTCTCGGGCATGCACGTGCTCCACCACCCTCACGGACTTCGTGAGCCAGTTGAGGAGGGGACGTACGACCAGGAGGAGCACGAGCAGCACGAGCACGAAGAAGAGCGCGTACCTCGCCGCGGTCATGATGAGCTCCTTGTTCTTCTCCTTGGATAGGGAGCCGAGGTCCACCTCGTCCTGGGCGAACGGCATGCACGAGACAGAGATGAGGTCTTCCCTGTCCGCGTTGAACCCCACGGCGTTCTTCACCGCGTTCTCAATCTCTTTCAGTTCGGATGCCTGCCTGGCCACGAAGAGCTTGTTGCCGTCCTTGTCCGTCTTGTACGTCCCGTCCACGACCACGGAGACCGTCAGGCGCTTGATCTCGCCCGGCGAGAAGATGCTCTCGGTCTGGTTCCTGCCGATCTCGTAGTTTCTCACGATGCTGCCCGCGTTCCTGCCGGCCTCCCCGGGGGCGGCCTCGGGGCCGCCCCTGCCGGTCGGCAGGTTCGACGGGGTCCCGGCGGCCCCCTGCGTGGCGGCGGTGCCAGCAGCGGAGGTGTTTTTGAGTTCCTCGGAGCGCACCACGTGTATCTCCGGGTCGTACGTGTCCTGCACGCTCTTGACCATGTCCATGTTCACGTCCGCGCTGACCTTCACCACCGCGGCATGCGGGCCCACGATGCGTTCGAGGAGGTCCTGGGCCCTATCCTGGAGCTGGTTCTCCACCGCCTTCTTGAACTCGAGCCGGTCACTCGCCATCACCACGGAGTCGGAATCCTTCTTCCCCTCGTAGAGCACCCTGCCGTTGGTGTCCACGATGGAGATGTTCTCGGGGTCGAGCCCGCGCACGCTCTTCTCGACGAGGTACACGATACCCTTGACCTTGCCCTGGTCATCTGCATGCCGGGCTTGGTCTTGATGACGATGGAGGCCTTCGCCGGTTTCTCGTCCTCGATGAATACGCTCTCCTTGGGCATGGCGAGGTGCACGCGAGCGAAGTCCACCTCCTCCAGCAGCATCCCCGCGCTGTGGACCCCCTGGACCGCG
>ERZ795060.4948-NODE-4948-length-10939-cov-5.397189_pt1 | contig 10939 bp, 10 predicted proteins | sample MGYA00375144_ERZ795060 | MGnify/ENA primary metagenome ERZ795060 (study PRJEB30189, sample SAMN05720157) | activated sludge metagenome | isolation source: anaerobic digester from wastewater treatment plant | place: Japan | collected 2015-05-15 ... | reverse complement strand
GCTTCATTGAATGTATGGGGAGAGGAATCTTTTAGTACTCCGATTACTATAAAGGGAAGTTGGGAAAATCGTCAAGAAGAATTCAGTAGTACTTCCGGAGAAGTCATGGTATCGAATGCCTTGGTTTATGTGGATAGACCAATTGAGCATATGGGATGGTTATATCTTGGGACTTCCTCGGCTACAGATCCTAAGACGGTTAATGGAGCATTTCCGATTAGGAGAGTTGATTTTTTCCCTGGGTGGAGACCTTCCGACGGTAAAGTATATGTAGCTCATCTGTAATTATCAAGGAGGACGTTTAATGGATAAGATAAAATTGCTTTGGGTTGGAGATGCAGTAGCTAAAACTGGTTTTGGTCGGGTTACCCATTCTGTTTTAGATCGTATTTGTAATAGATTCTCGGTTTCAGTTCTAGGGATAAATTACTTTGGCGATCCTCACGAGTACACATATCCGATTTATCCAGCCTTGCATTGTAATAATAATGATGTTGTCGGAGCAACAAGATTAGTTCCACTCATAAGAAATATTAAACCTGATGTTGTTCTAATGATGGCAGACCATTGGATCGTAAGAAGGTATTTGAAAGAGATAGAGAAGAATAAAAATACTATTGATGATTGTAAGCTTATTGGTTATATCCCGGTTGACTCTAAGAATGTAGCTTATGCAGAAAGACTTGATGCATTAGATTGCTGTGTATTTTATACTGACTTCGGGTTGCAAGAGGCTCGTAGGTGTGGATTTACCGGCCGAGGAGAAATCATTCCTCATGGGATTGATAGCGACTTATTTTTTCCTATGAATAAGGAAGAGGCCAGGAAGCGATTTTCATCTAAGTTATCAGAAGACTCTTTTATTTTTGGAGATGTGAATCGAAATCAATTTCGTAAGAGGCAAGATATTGTTATTGAAAGCTTTAAATTGTTTCTTGATGAAACCAAAGATGAAGATGCTTTTTTATATTTACATTGTTCTGTTAATGATTATATTGGATACGATATCGATCAGTTAGTAAAGTATTATGGAATTTCCAATAAGGTATTGATCCCGGAAAAGGGAATTAATATCTACAATAACTTTGATGATAATACGATGTGTGTAATTTACAATTCTTTAGACGTTCACGTTAGTTCCGCCATGGGTGAGGGGTGGGGACTTACGCATTTAGAGTCCATGGCTTGTGGTATTCCTAATATTGGGGTTAATTGGTCTGGATTGTCTTCTTGGGTTAAAGATACGGTATTGCTGGTCGAACCTTCCGTTACAGTTACATATCCCGGTACGAATACTATTGGGGGGGTAGTTAGTGCACAGGACTTTGCTTCGGCAATGATTAAGATATATAAGGACAAGGATTTAAGAGAGGACTATGCTAGGAAGGGATTTGAATTAGCTCATTGTGATGACTTTAAGTGGGGAACAATAGCTGATAAATTTGCGAATCTAATTGAGGATGTTGTAAATGTCTAGAAGTCCGGCTAAAGATATTGCATCTAAATTATCCGAGCTTAATTTTGGTACGGAAGGGACAAATATTTTTGCTAACGACATTCCTGGGCATATTGATAATCTTATTGCTGTTTTCGATACGGGAGGTCTTGCTCCTGATAATGTAATGGGAGGAAGTTCGGTTAACCCTGCATTTGAAAATGTAACAATTCAGGTTAGGGTTAGGAATAATTCAAATTCAACGGCTCAGCAAAATATTTATGATATTTTTAGAAATCTTAATTGTTTAAGTTCGACTTGCGGATCTACGGATTATTTGTTGATACAAGCAATGCAATCTCCATTATTGATGGAAAAAGACGAGAATGAACGTTATAATTACGTATGTAATTTTATCGCGGTTAGGAGACCAAGCTAGGGAGTGATGATATGGCTGATGAATTGAATAATATGAAGTTTTATAAAGGGTCTTTTATTGAATCGGAACCTGATAAATCTGAAGATAAAGATGAAGTTGTGGACACAAAGAAGCCAAAAGACGATTATAAGAAAGAGAGGACTCGATACGAGTATTATGTAAGTGGTGCTAAAAGATTGAATTTGGATGGTAAGGTTTTTAATCCGGGAGATGTTGTTCCGGAGAATTTAGTATCGAGTTTTTATTTGGTAAACGGTCATATATCTAAGAGAATTTTGGAGGGTTAATAAATGGCTAAGTTTGGTCCTTTTAAAGATGCTTATTTGTCGGTTAACGGGGTTGATCTGTCGGATAATGTCAAGTCACTTACCGTTAATGCCGGTGCGGTCACTCTTGATGAAGCTGCAATGGGAGATAATACCGAAATTCAACGGGCCGGTCTGCTAAACTGGAGTATCGACGTTACGTTTTTCCAGGATTTTACTTCCGGATCGGTTGATGCAACGCTGTATCCTCTCTACGTATCTGGTACTAATTTCCCGATTGTCTGTAGGCCGACTTCCGGATCCGTATCCAGTGGAAATCCGCAATGGAGTGGCCAGGCATTTATCTCTTCGTATCAACCGATGGGCGGAACTCATGGTGACGAGCTTATGGCTCCGGTAACGTTTAGTCCGGCTTCAGACCTAACTCGTACTATCTCGTAATTTATGATTACAGTCCGTTGGGAACCGATAAACATGCGCATGTCGCAGTTGTCTTCGCTGCGATTGCAATGTATTGAAGTTGTCGGTAAGGAGATACAAGACATTTCGGAAAAAACCATACTTCCTCAAAGCATTGAAGAATGTCCTATTCGTACTGGAGCTCTAAGAGATACGGGAAGGGTAAATAAGCCGAAGATAAGCCCCAATACGTATAGGGTTGAATTGGCTTATGGGGGAATTTCAAAGAAGTTTGGTACGCGAGTAGATTATGCAGTTATTCAGCATGAGAAGTATGAACATAAGAGGACTCCAGGTACTAAGTGGAAGTATCTGGAAGATCCGATAAAGAGGAATGTACAAAATATTTATTTTGCAATGGCTAGTGCCTTTGATTTTCTTGTAAAAAGAGTATTTAATGGCTGATACTTTTTTGAAGTTTTTAATAGTACACTTGTTAAATGATTTTATTCCGAGGTGGGAATATTGGAAAGAAACTTATACGGAAGATGAAGAGAAGGAACTTCACGAGACTCTGATACGATTACTTAAGGGACAGATCAGAGCCGTGAGGAGATACTTGGAAGACACAAATGGAAAAAAACGGTAATTCTAATGGGAAGATATTAAAGTGGGATTCCAGGATATCGTTAGGGCAAGTATTTGTAATTATAACTGTTATATGTAGTTTCTTTTGGGCATATGCAGCGTATTCGTTTCAAGTTGAGGAAAATACAAGAGCCGTATCCGGAATAGATAGCAAGTTTGTTACTAGGTCTGAATTCAGTCTATTGATGAAGAGAATAGATGATATTCAGTCGGACATAAAAGAACTAAGACAAGAAGTAAGACAATTAGGCAGTCAGCGCTAAGCGTTAAGCAACCGCTGTCTAAATATCAGAACTTAGGAGAGCATTATGACGAAGCAAATTAAGCAAACTCCAACCTATGCACTTACCTACATTGATGACGTTCCAAAGTGGGATTTCGGTGCTGATCTAGTTACTTATTCCCTATTGATGCCGAAGAATAGGCTACTTGTTCCAGCCATTCGTCAGCATACTGATATGGAAGCTCGTAAAGGATTCTTTAGAGAAGAAATAGAGGCACTGAAGCGGTCCGTAGCCGGTATTAAATTCCGTGGAGATACTATGGAAATCGGTGATGTTAACGAGGTTCCATTGTGGAATTTCGTTGACATGCATTTTGAACGTTTCTTCGGAGTTGAGCCGGACGATCCCGAACTTCATAAGAAATATCTAGACGAACATTGCAGTATAAAGACAAGAATTTTCCGAGAAGGAGTGCAGGGAATTACTTATGAAGAACCGGATGACGATTCTTCCGAGATAGACTCGAATGATATTAGCTTTCAACTATATGACATTACAGCTGTTGAAGACAACAAGGAAATAGAGCTATATCAACATCTTTATTCGGTTGAGAAAAAGCGGGTAGAGCAAGTCTACATGACTCACGTTATATCCATGATGAGCGAGTCCGACTACCAGAGATATCGCAGGGCAACTACACGAAAGATAAATGCAAGGAAAAGGACAATGGTAAGCTTAGAGGATTATTTTTCTCAGAATGCATTGTACAATAAGCTCATTGTCCGTATTGACGGTGCATTGGTAAACGGGAAGCCTTGTGAATCGGAAAACAAAGAGGATTGGGTAGATCTTATTCCATTGGATCACAAGTTACTTGTCCTATCGGTTCTTGTGCGGGAGATCGAAGGAAAAAACGTATTGTAAGCGAGGTAGTCCCTCGCGCAATAGAGTTATGGACAGGTATAGTCAAGAAGATATCATGTCCGCGCGAGGAGAACTTCTTCGAAATGTATGGTACGTCTCAGAGCCATCAGGAACAAATTCGGGGCTTATACCCTGATAATAATCATTGCAAGTTTCTAAAGATATCCCCTAAGGCTTGCGATTACTTCCCTTGCAATATTGCCGGTGTAGAAGAAGGAGACAGTTGTCCCAATAATCCGTTTGTAAAGCATGAGAAACTTCTTTCTGAGGTGAATAATTATGCACCAATAATGGAAGAAGTTAAGAGATGGGAATCTTTAATTGATTTGTCTTTAATTCCGAGCCTTGATGAAATGACACCAATGCAATTTACTTTTGCATCGGTAGTTAAATCTCACATGAAGAGGGCTGAAATGATGAGTAGGTTGCCGATTCTTTAAGTTATTGCGAATATATAGATAGTTATGGCTATTACAGGAACTACATTAAGGTTTGTTTTAGTGGCTGATACGAGCCAATTTGCTGCTGGTATCAGAGGTGCCGAAACTCAATTGGCTGCATTGGGTCGTACAGGTCCTGTTGCACTTAATGCTACAACGGAATCGGCTAAGAAGCTTGAGACTGGTGCTACTCGTATGGGAGCGACATTCCAGCGCATGCGGAATGTTATGGTATCGGTCACTACGTCTCTAGCTACTATTGGATTGGTAATGGCAGGCATTAATCTAGTCAAATTTGGGGCCGATTTTGAGCTTGCTTTTGCCGGTGTCCGCAAGACTGTTGATGCAAGTAGGACACAGCTTAATAAATTGGGAGAGGAGCTTATCTCTATTTCTAAGGAAATTCCATTATCGGCTGTTGAACTGGCTAAAATTGCTGAGATTGGTGGACAGCTTGGAGTCCGAGCCGAGGACTTGGGCCTTTTTACTAGAAGGGTTGCTGAATTATCAATTGCATCGGCCGATCTTCCTTTTGAAGAAGCAGCATTTGCATTGGCACGACTCACTAATATTATGGGGATATCCATTGATGATGCCGGAAGGTTATCCTCGGTAATTACTCACTTAGGAAACAATGCGGCTACGACTGAAAATGAAATAGTCCAAATGGCATTGAGGATGGGTTCGTTTGGAAGAGTTATCGGGCTGACTATAGATCAGGTTCTGGCCTTGTCTGCATCGGCTACGGAACTTGGGATTAGGGCAGATGCTGGTGGGACAGCTTTTGCCACGTTGTTCCAAAGACTATCTGAAGCTGTAAGCATGGGAACGGATAAGCTTGCACTTTTTGCCTCAGTATCGCGTATGTCGGTCGATGAATTCTCCAGAACATTTAAAGTAGATGCAGCTGGTGCAATTTTGGCATTTATTTCCGGACTTGGAGAGATGGTAAATAAGACTGTTACTGCCGATACTGCATTGGAGGATCTTGAAGAAGCGGGTGGAGATGCTTTCAAAACACTTAGTGACTTGGGACTTACTGAAAAGAGGTTATCGAGGGCTGTTCTTACACTTGCTTCAAATACTGATGGTTTAGCCAAAAATCTTAGAAATGCTAATGAGGCTTGGGCTGATGGAAATAAGACTCAAGTAGAGGCACAGAAGTTCTACGATACTACTATAAATCAAACAAAAACACTTTGGAATAATATAACTGCATTGGGAGAGGCTATTTCTAAATTCTTTTTACCAGCCGTTAAGGATTCTACAAAAGGTTTATCAGGACTTGTCGGTCAGTTGGATTCTGCAATTAGAAGTTCCAATATATATAGAGTTATGGCGCAAGCTGCTGCAGATGACGAAGTTGAATTTACTAAACAGGCCGAAAAAGCTAATGAAGTTATAGATATATTTAGTGGTAGATCTGAGAAGTTAGCTACAGATCTTCAGGAAACTGGAGGCGTATTTAAAGATCTATCAGTTACTTTGAAAGAGTTTGGAACGGTACAACTAAGAGTAAACTCTGATAATGTTAAGTCTTCTGGTGAATTAATTAATGAATATAATAAAATTGAAAGAGAACTTAGAGCTGGTTCTATTACTTACGATGAGTACATATATAAACTTGCTGCACTAGATGATAAACTTAAAGATCATAAAGTTAGTACAGTTGAAGTCACTACTGTTACTAAGGAACTTACCGAAGAACAGAAGAAGTTAATTGACAAATTTGATGAATTTAGAGGTAGTGCCAATAAGACTGCTCGGGATATGGAATTCTTGTATAGGCAAGGATATGATATGAAAGCTATCATATCTATGTTCGGTCCAGAGTTGTTGAAGTCTTCGGAAATTCAAGGTGTGGCACTAAATGATTTGTCAAAGAAGTGGGTATCTCTTTCCGAATCGATGCTTGGATACTATGGCATGCTAAAGGAAGAGAGCCCTATAGCAATAGATGTTTTGCAGAAAGAAAGCGATGAATTTGCAAAATCTTATGAGAAACTTCTTGACAATATACCAAAATTACAGCAAAGTCTTGAAGATTTGGTAGACAAGGGTATTAGTAATACTTCGGAAGCTTTTCGCGATTTGGCATATTCGACTAAGGATTTGAAGCCCGCTACTGAAAGCCTAAGTGATGAGTTTACCATATGGAATAAAGTGCAGGAAGAGACGGCAGACAGGTCGAAGAAGGTTGCATCTATTATAGACGGAGTAGTGACTAGAGCATTTAATGATTTTACCAAAACCGTTGCAGATGCAATTGTGGAATGGGACGGATTTGGTAAGGCTCTAGTAGATATTGCCAAAGGTTTTGCCAAAGCTATAATTCGTACTCTTCTTACTGAACTATTCGATCCCTTACTGATCCTGATCAAGCAATTGGGAAGTTGGCTTTCAGGATTAATCTCCGGGGTTCTTGGTATTGGAGGATCGACTGCCGGAGCCGCTGCCGGTGGGGCGGCTGGGGGCGCCGCCGCTGGTGGGGGTGGTCTAATAGGAAAGTTGGGCAAGGCCTTAGGAAGTGTCGGAGGTGTGGTTGGTCTGTCCGGGACGGCGGCAATGATAGCTGGTGGGGGGATCCTCGGGGCCGGTGCCTTTGGCTTGTCGAAGTTATTCGGATGGATGCACGAAACTACTGGAGAAAAAGCCGCTAAAGAGCTCCTGCGTGATTTTGGATTTTCTGCATCGTCTAAAGACATAGAATCCTTTGCTAAGAATGTTTTGGGGCTTTCTTCAAGCCAATTTGAACCGATTAGGAAGGAAGTCACAACGTTATTCTCTTTACAATCTGCATTTGGACCCGGAGCTTCTCAAGCATCTCAGCAAGCACTAATTTCAGCACTTTCTAAATTTCAAGTTTCCGGAGCAGTTGGAAAAGGTGCTTTGGCAGCCGGTGTTCCCGGATATACTTCAGGTAAGGATATTATATTTGATTTGTCTCAAGCGGCTAAATTGGCTATCGAGGAAGGAAATGTAGCGCTTTTATCGGATCAATTGGGGAAGATACTTTCAGGTAGCAATGAACTTAATCGTATTCTTCCAGGATGGAAGGATCTGATGAATGCCATCCTCGGTGTTGAGGATGCTTCTGAAGATACTGCAGATGCAATTGAGGATCTCGGGGATACTGGATCGGAGAGCTTAGAAAAAATTTCTTCGTCGATGCTTGAGGGCTCTTCGGCCGCAAGTACATTGTTAAATCGTAGCAAGGATCTGTCCGATTATATTCAAGGCTATGCACAGGTCCTTTTGGATCAAGGTATTCCTGCTACTAAAGCTCAAGAATTCGTATGGGAACAATTCGGGGATACTATTCTTGAAGTAACTAAGTATTCTAGAGAACTCGGTATTGAAACTGACTGGCGAATACAACAGATGATAGATTGGGCTATATCCGCGGGAAAGATAAATACTGAGTTAGAGGTTCTTAGTGATAATATAATCTCTGTTTCAGAATCCATGCAAGAAGGGGCGGCTGCGGCAGGAGAACTATTTTATCGTAGCAAGGATTTGGCTGATTATATTCAAGGATACGCGCAAGTACTTTTGGATCAAGGGATTCCTGCCACTAAGACACAGGAATTCGTATGGGAACAATTCGGGGATACTATTCTTGAAGTAACTAAATTATCTAGGGACTTGGGTATTGAAACGGATTGGCGAATCAGGCAAATGATAGACTGGGCTATAGCTACAGGAAGAATCAATTTGGAATTGGAAGTTCTTAGTGGTAATATAGATAACGTTTCTGCATCCATGCGAGAAGGTTCAATGGCTGCTGGAGAGTTACTTTATCAAAGTAAAGACCTTGCCGATTATATTCAAGGCTATGCACAGGTTCTTTTGGATCAAAGTGTACCGGCAACAAAGACGCAGGAATACGTTTGGAAACAGTTTGGCAATCGTATTTTGGATGTCGCGGAATATTCCAGAGAACTCGGTATAGAGATGGACTGGAGAATAAAGCAGATGATAGAATGGGCTATAGCTACGGGGAAGATCAGTTCTGAGCTTAAAATCCTTGAGAGTTCCCTTTCCGGTATAGCGGATGCAGCAGAAGATGCTGGCAAGTCCATTATGTCTGTACAGGATGTGTTGTCGGGGATTTCTGGGGGTGGTATTGTCGGGACTAATCCTCAAGAGGAAGATTGGCTTGAGTTTCTTAATGTAGCTTATAGTTTTGCGGGAAAAGCCAAAGAAATTATGCGTGGTATGGGTATAACGGATATTAAAGAATTTTCCCGTGTACAGTCTGATATAGCTACGGCTGGTAGGGAGTATGGAGATCCGCAACAATATGAACTTGTAGCCGACGCTATTGCCATGATGATTAATGAGGGTATGTTGTTCCGCGATGCTTTCATAAAGACACTTCTACAGAAGGATCCAGGTGCTTTTTATTCCGGAAAGATCCCGCAATTCCAAAGCGGAATAGATTATGTTCCTAGTCGAATGCTGGCCGTTCTACATCCTGGAGAAAGGGTCTTGAGTGCCGAAGAGAATAGAGGAGGTGGAATGGTAATTAACTTCAATATTTCTTCACCCGATGCCGAAGGTGTGGAACGATTAGTGCGTAATAAGATTATGCCTGAGATCCGTCGGCAAGTACAACTAAGAAGGTAAATTAATATGGCATATACACTTAATTATATTACTCATACGAATAATACGGCACGTCAAGCATCACTTCTTGCGGGAGACGCATCAACGGACCAGTCCGATTCGAATTATCCGGTTTCCAATATGTTGCAGCTTCCGGTATCGAAGAAGGGAAGAATTAGGAATATCTATGGTCCTATGGAGCTTCAAGTTTCGTTCCCTGGGGCAACTGATGTAGATACGGTTGCTTTAGTTGGGCATAATCTTTCTAATAGTGCTAAAGTAACGGTTTATGGTGGAGCTTCATTCGATCCGACAACTTCGCTAGGCACGATAACTTGGCGAAACGGTACGATGTTTAAGAAGTTCTCGTCGACACAGTCGTATAAATATTACAAAATTTCAATTGATGATCCTGCAAATGATTATGGTTATGCTTCCATCGGTTATTTGGTTATGGGAAAGGCCAGTACGTTGTCATTTGGGTATTCCAGTTATCGCTTCACAAATAGGAAGCTTGGGATCATGCGGGAAACGGAATTCGGGTCTCCCGCATACCAGTCATTATCGGGTGGGGATGACTTATTGCTTTCATTTCGCAATCGAACTCAATCGGAAGCAGATTCCATTGTTAATATTTTCAACGATCTTTCCGGGTCGAATGAACCTGCATTATGGATTCCTAATCCTGTGGAGGATGATTGTGTCTTTGGTAGATTTTCCGAAGAGGATTTGACGAGGGAATTCGTTCTTGCCTATCCTCCTTTGGTGAATATCGAGTTGATTATACGTGGAGACAATTTCGGTAGGGATGTGGTAGAGGAGCTTCCGAGGATTGTAGCTGGGGAGGTTTTGCCTTCGGGTTGGACTTTCACTAGGACGAGCATAGCGTATTACAAGAATCGTAACTTGGAATTGGTACAAGCTTCTGCCGGGGAGTGCCGCACATCTCACTACTTGCTTCCGGGGAAGCCTACGGTATTATTGGAGCCCGCCAGTACGAATAAGATATTGTATTCGGAACAATTCGATAATGCCAGTTGGAGTAAGTCAGGTGTTACTATTTCTCCAAATACATATAATGAACCTAAAGTCTCTCCGGCTTCTACGGCAGATTCAATTACTCAAGATACTTCTACTGGTCAACATTATGTACAGCAAAATATAACTATAACAGCTGATGCTAATTTTTCTATTTCTTTATTTGTAAAGCCGATAACGAGTAGTTTTAATTTTAGATTGCGGGCTTTAGGTTCGACAAATATTTTTACTGTTAATTGTAGTGTATCTAATTATATTCCAAGTATATACTCTATAACTAAATCTGGTACTGGTAATTATAATTTTGCATATATTGAGCCATTTGTTAATGGCTGGTATAGAGTTGTAGTTTCTGGTTCTGTTGGTAGTAGTATTACAAGTATTGCAGTAGAGTTATTTGGATTTTTGGACAATTATTTTTCTGCTAATTTCCAAGGAGATGGGACTACGAGTTGTGCCATATGGGGGGCGCAAGTAGAGGAACTTCCATTTACCACATCGTACATATATACTGCAGG
>ERZ795060.4939-NODE-4939-length-10949-cov-3.850744_pt1 | contig 10949 bp, 7 predicted proteins | sample MGYA00375144_ERZ795060 | MGnify/ENA primary metagenome ERZ795060 (study PRJEB30189, sample SAMN05720157) | activated sludge metagenome | isolation source: anaerobic digester from wastewater treatment plant | place: Japan | collected 2015-05-15 ... | reverse complement strand
GTCGATTATTGCCTCGGGCGGATAGCCGCGCCTTCTAAGGCCGCAGAGTGTGGGCATCCTCGGGTCGTCCCAGCCGCTGACGATTTTCTTGTTGACCATCTCCAGAAGCTTTCTCTTGCTCATTACGGAGTAGTTGAGATTAAGACGGGCGAACTCAATCTGCTTCGGAGGCTCCTTAAAGCCAATCTTTTCGATGAACCAGTTGTAAAGGGGTCTGTGGTTCTCGAACTCAAGGGAGCAAAGTGAGTAGGTTACGCCCTCTTTGGCGTCGGAGAGAGGATGGGCAAAGTCGTACATGGGATAGATGCACCACTTGTCCCCTGTCTGATGGTGGGGAACATGGGCGATTCTATACATAACGGGGTCCCTCATGTTAAGGTTGGGGGACGCCATGTCGATCTTAGCCCTTAAAACCCTTGATCCGTCGGGGAACTCGCCCTTTGCCATTCTGTAGAAAAGGTCCAGATTCTCCTCAACGCTCCTGTCCCTGTAGGGGCTGTTTTTGCCCGGCTCTGTGAGGGTTCCTCTGTATTCCCTTATCTCATCGGCGGACAGGTCGCATACATAAGCGTCGCCCTGCTTGATGAGCTTTACGGCGCACTCAAAGAGGAAATCGAAATAGTCGGAGGCATAATAGACATTGGCCCATTTAAAGCCTAGCCACTTAATGTCCTCCATTATGGCGTCAACATATTCAACATCCTCTTTTACGGGGTTGGTGTCGTCAAATCTTAAATTGCATATTCCGCCGTACTTTTCGGCAGTCTTAAAGTCAATATATATAGCCTTTGCGTGACCTATATGAAGATAACCGTTGGGTTCAGGGGGGAAACGGGTTTGAACCCTTGAGTTGACTCCGTTTTTAAGGTCCTCGTCAATAATGTCGTGGATAAAATTTGAAGTAATTACTTCATCCATTACTTTTCCTCCAATTTTATATGCTTTCTGAGAATGAATTAAGTCTATTAACCGCTCTTTCCTGACCCAAAAGGGAGAGAATGGAGTGCAGGTCGGGAGTGTTGAGCCTGCCCGTTACGGCAAGGCGAATGACCGATGCCACATCGCCCACATGACCCTTGTAGCCTGCGGGGTCGGCCTTGTAAGCCTTTACATCGGGGCAGAAGCCGAGCTCGGGGCAGATGCCCTTAATCTTATTGAACCATGTGTCCTTGTCGTCGGTCGCATCGAAAACCTTAACATATGCTTTGCAGATGGCTTTTGCGTCCTCGGGTCTGATATTTTCGGGCAGATTGTAGTCGGGTTTAAAGAGGCTGTCGTAGAAATAGGAAATATAATCCTTAACCTCAGACCACATGGCGATATCCTTGCGGGGCTTTTTGCCGCCGCGGTCGATTGAGAAGATGGATGTCAGGTACTTTTCGTCATCCTTTATTATGCTGTAAAGCTCGGGGTCGTATTCCCTGCTCCACTGCAGCACCAGACTTGCCACTTCCTCGGCGGGCATTTTTGAGATGACATTCTTGCTGACATCGTTAAGTTTCAGAAGGTCAAACAATGCGCCGCTCTGGCTCATTTTCTTTATATTAAAGGGGAAGGCGGAAAGGGGCGCGTCGGGATTTGCCCTTCTCCAATCCTCAAAGTTCGAGTTCGCGAGGGTCATAAGGTACTCGAGAACGCTGTCCTTCGGATAGCCGAGCTGGGAGTAATAGCTTACGGCGGCCTCAGGGTCCTTTCTCTTGCTGAGCTTTCTCTTGTTGCCCTCGTCCAGCTTCATAATGGGCGAGATGTGAGCGTACTTGGGGGGCTTAAAGCCCAGAGCCTTGAAGATTTCAAGATGGGCGGGTAGGGAGGCTATCCACTCGTCGCTCCTCACAACAAGGTTTGTCCGCATTAAATGGTCGTCCACCGCATGGGCAAAGGCATAAGGAGGAATGCCGTCGGATTTGATGAGAACCACATCCATATTGTTCTCGGGCATTTCCATTCTGCCTCTCAGCATATCTTCAGTTTTGATATAATTCTCGGGATTGCCTTGTGAGCGAAGTCTCAAAACAAAGGGGCGTCCGCTCTCGATAAGGCTCTTTTGCTCCTCAAAGCTGAGGTTGCGGCACTTTGCCCATTCGCCGTAATAGCCTGTGTTTACGCCTGCCTGAACCTGCTTTTCGCGCATTTCGTTAAGCTCTTCCTCAGTGCAGAAGCAGGGATAGGCAAGGCCCTTTCTGACAAGGTCCTTCGCGAAACAGGCATAGATTTCTTTTCTCAGGCTTTGCTTGTAGGGGCTGTATGCGCCTTTTTCGCTGTCCTCCCCCGTCATTCCCTCCATCGGGACAATGCCGTACTGGGAAAGACCTGAAAGAATCGCGCTGACCCCGTTTTCTACCTCTCTTTTCTTATCGGTGTCCTCAATTCTGAGGAAAAAAACGCCGCCTGAAACCTCCGCCGCCAGCTTGCTTATCATGGCGGTGAAAAGGTTGCCTATATGGATATATCCTGTGGGGCTGGGGGCAAAGCGGGTAACCTTTGCGCCTCTTTAAGCTGCCTTTCGGGATAAATCTTTTCGTAATCCTCGGGAGTTTTGTCTATATCAGGATACAAAAGCTCTGCTAAAGCGTTGAAATCGGTTTCCGACATAATATCCTCCGAATTTTGTTTGTGTCTTACCCTATTGGATAATTTTTCTTATAAAGACTTTCGATATTATAACATAATCAGACACATCTTGCAAACAGATTAGCTTTTTTATAGGCTTTGCAGTATTTGAAAATATAAACAAATCAAAAGGAAAAGAAATAAAAAAAGCGGTGCTTTTGGCACCGCTTTTATTTTATTGTTTAGGAGTATTTGAACTCTGTGAACTCGTAGGTGTCGACTCTTGTGGCCTTGCCTACATTTCCGCCGCTGCCGTCAGTTATCTTGGTGAGATAAATCTGACCGGTGATTTCAAAGTCGTGGTTGATGGTCATTGTGATGGACTCAAGGAAGCCTGTCTTAATGTCAACAACCGCTACGACCTTGCTGTCATTGTAGTTAAGGGTGTAGTTGAACTTTGTAAGGCTGGACTTGTACCAGAGCTGGTCCTTGAGCAGATTGTCAAAGTTCTTTCTTGAAGCAGCGGGGAGGAGCTTCTGGGTATCGGTTACAAAGCCGTCTCTTGCTGTCTCCTTGCCCATTACTATGGTGATTACATACTTGCCCTTGCCGTCAATTGTGCAGGTTGCGCTCTTAATGTTCTTTGTGCTGATGAGCGTGGGCAGATGCAGATTTGTAAGAGCTGATACAGAGTCAACATCATAAACCTGGTTCTTTGCGTTCTTCGGCTTTGTGGTAACAATCTTGTTCTGCAGGAACATGAGGTTGAGCTCTGTGAAGAAGTTGAGCTTAATATTCTTTAACTCCTGATATGTCTTCTTGGTGTAGCCTGCGCCGCTGTTGAGAGCGAACTTTACAGCCTCGGAATATGCGTTGAGGATTTCAACCTTGCTGGAGGGCTTGCTGAGTAGATCTTCGGTTGTGACCTTGTCAAGCTTTGCAACCATTCTCAGAAGCATACGGGCGTCGTCAGCCTTAACAGCGTTGTCGCCTGTTACATCCGCGACAAGAGCTTTGTCGGTTGTGACCTTGTCGAGCTTTGCGACCATTCTTAAGATAAGGCGGGCGTCTGCAGCTGTGGCATTGCCGTCGCCGTTAACATCGCCGGGACGATTGAGAACGGTGTGGTTAATGCCGTTTGCCTTTGCATAATCTATTGCGTATGTGCCTGCATATGCAAAAATCTCGGCGTAGTGGTTGTTCATCGAATCGGAGAAGGTGAAGAAAGCTGAATCGCCGATTGATGTAACGGAAGCGGGAACCTTAACCGCAAAGGTGTTCTTGCAGCCGTAGAAAGCTCCTGCGCTGACTACTGTGTAAGTATTGGGGATAACGGCAACTTCTTCATTGCCTATGTATTTGATGAATACCTTGCCGATGCCGATATAGTCGCCCGGATACTCCTCGAACCACTTTGTGCCCTTAAATGCGTTCTCGCCTACAACTGTGATGTCGCCGAGAGCGGTTACTTCTGTAAGGGCTGAGCAGTTTTCAAATGCGGAGGCGCCGATAACTGTTGTTCTCTCGGGGAGGATGACGGTCTCAACTGTCTTGTTGCCCTTGAAAGCGCCGTCGCCGATCTTAGCTATGGTAATGGGAACCTTGACATCCTTGTCATTGCCCTTGTATCCGATGAGCATTGCCTGCGGGCTGTTGACATTTATAATTACGAAATCAATATCAAAATTCTTATACCAAGCTGTATCGTTGAATGCCCCCATACCGCACTCTTCGATTATGCCTTTGATTGATACGGTGTTAAGGTTTGTGCAGCCTGCAAAAGCCTCAGCGCCAATCTTCTTGACCGTAGCGGGAATCTCCACTGCCTCAAGGTCCTTATAATCCGCAAAGGTTCTGCTGCCGATTGCGACAACCGTATATCCGTCTATCTCAGATGGGATAACCAATGTCTTATCTGATGTATCCAGATTTGCCTCTATAATCGAAATGCTTTCTCCGTCGATAAACTCATAGAGGAAGGAAGGCTCATTATCCACAGCAAATGCGGGAACCGAAATGCTGAGGAACAGAGCGGCAACGAGAATGAAGGAAAGCGCCTTCAACCCAAATGTTCTTTTTGAATTTTTCATCGGGGAACTCCTCCTAACACAATATATGGGGTTAAGTGCGGCAAATAAATACAGCTGATTTACTATGTTAATGCATAGATGTCTACGATAAGAAGTATAACCTATATAGTATGCCAATGTCAACGAATTTTATGAAAATTGTCTGATATAATCATATAATTTCTGGCAATTTAGGAATTAATTACAAAATGTTTGAGGACTGTTGATAAATTGTTTCCAAATTAAAAACTTTGCATCCACAGAGGAAAAAATTGCGATAGGTTTTCAAAATTTTTCCTCGAAATGACGCCTCATTCGTTTTGAATAAACAGACTTCTTGCCTGGGGGATTAAGTCGTCTCCCCAAAGTCTTAAGTGAGAAATGTCGTTTGCCGCCTCGAGAAGGATTTTGCCGTCGGTATAATACATAATTCTGTTGAAAGATGAGTTTTCGCAGCCGAATCTGAAGCGGCTGGTTTCGGGGCTTATACCAAGCGCGGCGTACATAAAGCTGGTAAGGTATGTGCCGTGGGTGGCTATGAAAACCTTTTGACCGTATGTGTATTTGCTCCTTATAAAGTCAATGGCGCATTTGGCGCGGTGGACGCTGACCCTCATGTCGTCGCCCTCTCCCTTTCTGGGAACGGGGTGCTCCGGGCTTTGCTCATGCACGAAATTCGCCTTCGGGAACTGCTCTTTCAAAAAGTCCAGACCTCTGCCCAAATAGCCTTCAAGCACATTGACTTCTATAAGCTCGTCAAGCAAATAGATGGTGTCAATATCGCTCTTCTCCTGCTGGGAGAGCAGCACCTCGTACGCTGTTCCCGCAGCTCTAAGCAAAGGGCTCGAGTAAATAGCGTCAAACTTTATATTTTTAAGCAGTTCACCCAAGAGGTGCGCCTGCTGTTTTCCCGCGTCGGTAAGGGCGGGGTCTTCCCTTTCGGGAATGGCGAGAACCGATGAATCGATTCCCTGCCGCCGCCTTAAATTGCCGTAAGACTGTCCGTGTCTTGCCACATATATTTCAAAACAATCGTTACTCACGCTGAAGCCTCCTTATAAATGCCGTAAACTTTCCGCGTCTTGCCGCATATTTCAAAACAATCGCCACTAACGCAAAGTTCTTCTTAAAATTAAAGGCCCCCGATTCTGAGGAATCAAGGGCAATGTATCAGCAAAATTAAAGCTCTGTACCGTTTTGCAGGGAGGGTGTTTTCTCCTTTTCTTTGGTCACAGACTCGTACAAACGATATCCTCCCGCCAGATTGTAGCAGTCAAAACCGTTTTGAGAAAGCAGCCTGCAAGCTATGTAGCTTCTGAGCCCGCTCTGGCAAACCACATACACGGGCTTTGACTTGTCCAGCTCATTCAGCCTGTCTCTGAGACTGTCAAGGGGAATGTTGATACTGCGCTCAAGGCAGCCTCTCGCCGCTTCTCTCTCAGTTCTGACATCAAGTAGGGTTACATTTTCGTCCTTTGACAGCCTGTCGATGTCGTGCCAATGGTACTGCTTTACTATACCCTCAATAATGTTTGTAATCACAAAGCCCGCCATGTTGACAGGGTCCTTTGCGGATGAGAAGGGCGGCGCGTAGCAAAGCTCAAGTTCCTCAAGGTCATAGGCGGTAAAGCCGTGCCTTATCGCCGCGGAGAGGACATCGCAGCGCTTGTCCACTCCTTTAAAGCCGACAAGCTGAGCGCCCAAAATCCTGCCGCTTTTGTTTTCAAACAAAACCTTCATGCTGATATTCCTTGCCCCGGGATAATAACCCGCATGTGATAAAGCATATAGGAAAACCTTGTCATAGTCAAGCCCTGACGCCTTCGCGGCGCGCTCATTTATTCCGCAGGCAGCGACCGTCAGGTCAAAGAATTTCAGAATTGCCGAGCCTATGCTGCCCTTGTAAACGCTTTTAATTCCGCAGATATTGTCCGCGGCGATTCTGCCCTGCTTGTTGGCGGGTCCCGCAAGGGGGATATGGGCGGGCTCACCTGTCACAAGGTTTTTTACCATTACGCAGTCGCCGACGGCATAGATGTCCTTGTCGGAGGTCTGCATATGCTCGTTTGTGATTACCGCATTGTTCGGGGCAAGCTCCAGTCCGCAATCTTCAGCCAGAGCGGTGTCGGGGGTAACTCCTACGCTAAGGATTATCATATCCGTCTTTATTTCTCTGTTGGCGGTTTTTATGATGGTTTTTCCGTCGGGGGAATCGGTGATTTCCTCCGCCGCTTCGCCCAAAATAAGATTTATACCTTTGCTTCTAATGTAGTTATGGACTTCAACCGCCGTATCAAAATCCAAAGAACCTATAACATGGGAAGCCTTCTCGAGAACTGTGACCTCGAGTCCCCTTAAATATAGGTTCTCTGCCATTTCAAGGCCTATATATCCGCCCCCGATTACCGCTGCGCTGCGGGGTGAATATTCGGCGATGTATTCTGTTATTTTGTCTGTGTCGGGAATATTTCTAAGGGTAAAAACATTTTTTCTGTTTATACCCTTAATGTTCGGGATAATCGGTTTTGCGCCTGGTGAGAGTATCAGTTTGTCGTAGCTTTCTTCGTACTCGGTGTTGTCTTTAAGGTTTTTAATATGGACAACCTTTCTTTGCCTGTCGATTTTAACCGCTTCGCTTAAAACCCTTACATCGATTTTGAATCGATTATAAAAGCTTTCGGGCGTTTGCAAAAGGAGCTCTTCTCTTTCTTTGATTTCTCCGCCTAGGTAATACGGCAGACCGCAGTTTGCGAAGGATATGTACGGACCTTTTTCCAAAAGGATTATTTCTGCCGATTCGTCAAGCCTTCTGAGTCTTGCCGCCGCGGAAGCTCCTCCGGCAACTCCGCCTATGATTACCGTTTTCAATTTATCATCCCCCTTTATCTTACCGTAAATCCGGTCCAGGACCTTATTCCGCCAATGTTGGTCACATCCGTATAGCCTTTTCTGCTGAACTCAGCGCAGGCTCTCCTGCTGCGGGCACCGCTCTTGGAATACACAAATATTTTGGCATCCTTGTCGTCTATTATATCAACAATCGCGTCTGCCTCGTCCACGGGAATATTAATGCTGCCCATTATATGTCCGCTGGCGTATTCTTCTCTTGAGCGAACATCAATTAGAATGATTGACGGGTCTCTTTCAAGGGCTTCTCGGGCTTGGGCCATTGTAATGTTATTGAATCTAGCCGAATATCTGCCAAACATTAATGGCGCTCCCCCCGATCTGTTCACATCATAATTTCTGTTGTCCATATTATCCCTACCAAAGTCAAAGTGAATAGCGCTAGTGAAAAGTAAATATGTGTTTACTCACGGGTTATTTCGGAAATCTCTCAAAATTGGTTTTTCAAAAGCTACTTTGACGAATTTTTAACATTTCCGAAAAATTTGTTAAAAAAATGATTATCTCTTTAATTACTAATATAATGATGGCAAGATATTTCTCTATGACATTGTCACATATTACACTTATCACTTGTTTCGGGCGGCAATTCATGGAAAATTTGCCCAATTTAATATGAGTTTTTTAGAAATTAGAAACTTTGGAACAGCTAAAAAAACATATACTCTTTCAACATTAGATTGAACAATACCACAAATTGTAAATTTTTTCAAGCTGCAACTGTAAATCATTATTAATTCTATATTTTATAACAATAAAGTGTGAGGATAGAAAAACACTTTTGTTAAAGTTCCATAGTATAGTATTATATGGAGAAGTTTTTCCATAATCCCTCGAAACAGGGACCAAATTTGCAACAGAATCTTACAAAAATCCGTCATACGATATCACTTTACATCAAACCAAATAAAAATAATGGGACTTTTTGACAGCGAGAACAAATTTTTTAATTTTGCTGTTTTAATATCGTTTTACTGGCCGGGTAAAAGCTGCCGCCGCACTTGAAATGCGTAGACTCGTGTTATATAATGTTGAAGATTGAAATTCAAGCCACGCAAGGGAAATTATACGGAAACAGGTGCAATTAAATGAAAGTGTATAAATCTGCCGTAATCGGCTGCGGCAACATTCACAGAAACCACATTAAAGGAATTAACGACAGTCCGCTGGGAAAACTGACCGCGGTTTGCGATATAGACCAGGAGGCTGCCGACAAATCCGCGTCGGAAAACGGCGTTCCCGCTTTTTACAGCCTTGATGAGCTATTAAAGTTCGGGGATTTTGATGTTCTTCACATCTGCACTCCCCATTATCTCCACGCCCCCATGGCTATTAAGGCTATGCGTCAGGGCAAACACATAATATGCGAAAAGCCCATGGCAATCCACTCCGCAGACGCAAGGGAAATGATTAAGGTCGCTGAAGAAACGGGCGTTCAGCTCGGCGTCTGCTTTCAGAACCGCTACAACAGCTCATCGATTTATGTAAAGGAGCTATTGGAAAGCAGCAGGATGGGCAAAATTCTAGGCGCCCGCGGAATTGTTACTTGGGACCGCTCAGAAGCCTACTATGCAAGCGGTGAATGGAGAGGCAAAATCGCGACTGAAGGCGGCGGAGTGCTCATAAATCAGGCAATTCACACCCTTGACCTTTTGCAGTGGTTTGTGGATTCCCCCGTTAAAGAGCTTAAAGCAAGCATTTCCACAAAGAGGCTCCAGGGCGTTGTCGAAACCGAGGATACCGCGGATGCATTAATCTTCTTTGAAAACGGCGTCAGGGGCGTTTTCTTCGCCAGCCTTTGCTATACCTCAAACTCCCCCGTTATGCTCGAACTCGAGTGCGAGAACGGCTCCATACTCCTGGCTGACAAGCTGACCGTTAAGATAAACGGTGAGGAGGATATCGTCCTCGACATCAACAGGCCATCCTGCGAAAAGGATTACTGGGGCAGCGGCCATACTTGTCTGATACATGACTTCTACAAATCGCTTTCCGAAAACAAGCCTTTTGCGATTGACGGCGAGGAAGGCATTAAGGCAGTCGAAATTGTGGAGGCAATTTACGATTACGCAAGAAAATAGTGCATATAATAACCTCAGCCTTATTTTACGGGTAAAAGCGGATAGAATAAGGCTGAGTTGAAAGTCAAGCGGGCGAATTCCTATGGGGAAAAAGTGGCTTGACTTTTTTATTGATTTTTAACAAAGAAAACTATCGCCGGCTCATCAGTTTGTATAAAAAACCGATGCTTAAGCGATGTTTCCTCCTTTCAAGCCTATTCTAAGTAGAGTTAGTTTGATTGTATACCCGTATGCTTAAATTTAGCTTAAAATACCAAGGAGTCTTATAAAATGACATTAGTCGAGCTTTTTGACAAGAACCCTGTCGAAAATATCATAAGCTCCCTTGTGCTGCAGCCTCAGCGCGTTATATTTGTGGGGCGAAAAGAGATTATGGCGAGGCATAAAAGGATAATCGAGAAGCTTTTTAATGAAAGAAGGCTTAAAACCGATATTCACTTTTTGCACCCCGACAGGAACTCTTTGGACTGCGCTGTGGAGCTTTTGAGCGAAATACAGAAAGAATTCCCCGACTGCGAGTTCGATTTGACAGGCGGGGACGATTTAATGCTCTTGGCTATGGGGGTTCTGATGGAAAAAAGCCCGACAAAGCCGAAAGTACACAGATACTTTATCAGCGACAGAAGCATTGTGGGCATTGATACAGACGGCTCAGAAACAAGAAAAACTCCCTTTTATTTAAGCGTTGGGGAAACCATAAATCTCTACGGCGGCAGCGTTCTCAAAAGCTTTAAATACGAGTCCCGCTGGGACATGCCCGAGGATTTTAAAGACGATACGGACAAGATGTGGGGGCTTTGCAGGAAAGATACCGGGCTTTGGAACAGACTGACGGGTGTGCTTGCCGACTTTGAGCATATGAAAGAAAAGAGGGACAGCCTTGAAACGGTGCTATCCCTTTCTGAAATTCGGTCGCATCTGAGCAACAAGAATCAAAGCTTTGACGCTGTTGAGAAATTCCTGCAAAGTCTTTGTTCGCTGAAACTGATTCAGGATACCGGCTCGGACAACGCATTTTTAAGATACAGATTTAAAAATGAGCTGATTCGCCACTGTCTTGTAAAGGCGGGAACGGTGCTGGAGCTGAAGATTCTGATGATTGCGAGAGGAATTCGCGATGAAAAGGACGAGCCCTTCTTTAACGACGCGCTGCAGGGCGTGAATATAGACTGGGACGGCAAACGGCACAGCTCGCCCTTTATAGCCGAAACGGAAAATGAAGTTGATGTTATACTGATGCGAGGGCACATTCCGATTTTCATTTCCTGCAAAAACGGCTTTACGGATGATGAGGAGCTTTATAAGCTGAACACCGTTGCGGAAAAGTTCGGCGGACCCTATG
>ERZ795060.4923-NODE-4923-length-10972-cov-3.869012_pt1 | contig 10972 bp, 12 predicted proteins | sample MGYA00375144_ERZ795060 | MGnify/ENA primary metagenome ERZ795060 (study PRJEB30189, sample SAMN05720157) | activated sludge metagenome | isolation source: anaerobic digester from wastewater treatment plant | place: Japan | collected 2015-05-15 ... | reverse complement strand
TTTTCTTGCCCGCCTTTTCCCTTATCCCCCTCTTGACTCTTCATCGGAAATCTCCAGGGCAGTCTTTGTTTTAAGAGCTGCATTCAAACTGCCGCTGCGGAAACCTTCTAAGTCAAGAGTTATGTAGAGATAGCCTGATTTTTTCAACCCTTCCAGCACCTGTTTTCGGTGCCGAAGCAGTTTTGGCCAGTCGTCCGGGTCTGTTTCCACTCTGGCCAGGCAGCCATAATCCCTTACCCGGATCTCGCCCAGGTTAAATTTCCTCAGGTAGTTTTCAGCGTCCTCTATCCGTTTCAGTTTCCTGAGGGTAATCCGACGGCCATAAGGGATTCTGGAAGCCAGACAGGCCGAAGAGGCTTTATTCCACACAGGCAACCCCAGTTCTCTGGCCAGAAGGCGAACTTCTTTCTTGGTCAAACCAATTTCCTGAAGGGGAGAGCGAATATGAAATTCTTTACGGGCTTTCTCTCCGGGGCGGAAATCACTGCGGTCATCGGCATTGGCGCCATCAAGTACAGTTTTGAGTTTGCTCCTGCGGGCCAGCAGCCGCAGATGCCGGTAAAGTTCTCGCTTGCAGAGGTAACACCGGTCTGGCGGATTGGCGGTAAAGTCATTCTGACGCCACCAGGTAGCCCTGATGATGAGATGTCTGGCACCCATTCGCCTGGCCAGTTCTCTCGCCCTGGCTATCTCTTCCGCAGGGAAAAGAGGAGAAGAGGCGGTGACGGCCAGCACATTTTCTTTTCCCAGCGTTTTCAGGGCAATCTTCAAGAGGAGACTGCTGTCCACTCCTCCGGAGTAAGCCACCAGGACACTTTCTGCTTTCTGCAGCCAGCGTTCCAGTAACTCCAGTTTCATTGGCCGCCGTTTTTCCCGAGCAGAAGGAAAAAAGTCGCTCATTTTTCCTGGTCAGGTCCGGCTTCTGGTTCCTCCACGGAAACAACCTCTTTCACCTCAGGAACGCGGTCCTTAATGATTTTTTCCACACGCATCTTCATGGTGATGGCGGCAAAGGGACATCCCTGACAGGCTCCTTTCAGTCTCACTTTAACCTGGCCGTTTTCAGCAGAGACTACCTCACAATCCCCTCCATCACCCCGCAGAAACTGCTTTACCTCCACCAGCGCCTGCTCCACTTTTTCTTTCAGCGTCATTTCCATATCTTCTCCTTATTCGGACAGCGGTTGCTCTGGCAACGAGGACCTGTCCTGCGTTGCTATTATAACCTGAATAATTTTCGGTCGGTGCTGGCGGCCATATCTTTCCCCGAGTACCAGACCAGCCCACCAGGTGCTTCCTAAAAGGGTCAGAAAAATAATGGCCCGGAGCCAGGTAATAGTAACCAGGCCAGAAACAATGACTCCGCAGATAAACCCGGCCAGGGGTATTCCGTAGACGAACAGAGAACTCAGAAAGGCAGCCTGAGCCAGGATTTCCACAGTTACCTGGTCGCCCTTTCTGGCGCCAGCCGGGTTTTCCACTTCCAGAAAAAGACGGCCATCACCAGCGCTCTGACAAAGGCCGCACCTGGCGCACCCGGCTGTCTTCATCCTGTCCAGTTTTACCGTGGCCAGATGGTCCTTCGCTTCAATGACGATACCCCTTTCCTGCATGTTTATCCTGCTTTCTTCCGGGCTTGCCTGGCCCGATAGTCGGCAATGGCTGCTTTTAAGCCCTCTTCAGCCAGCAGGGAACAGTGTTTTTTTACCGGGGGTAAACCTCCCAGGAATTCCACCACCTGCTGGTTGGTGATTTTCTCCGCTTCTTCCAGGGTCTTGCCCCTGGCCAGTTCTGTGACCACCGAGGAAGTAGCAATCGCCGCGCCACAACCAAAGGTTTCAAACTTGATGTCTTCTATCCGGTTATCCTTCACCCTGATGGAGATTTCCATTACATCTCCGCAGACAGGGTTGCCCACCCGGCCAACCCCGTCCGGGTTTTCCATTTTTCCCATATTCCTCGGATTCCGGAAATACTCCAGCACCTTTTCTGTATATTCCACACCCGCTCCTTTTTCAGAGAAACTTTAACATCCGTTCCAGGGCTCTCCGGGCAGACTGCAGCAGCTCTTCCGACAGATTGATAGCCGGCTCTTCCCTTTCCAGTGCCAGTCTGACCGCTTCAAGGTTTGTCTTTTTCATGTTGGGGCATATTTTGGCAGTGCCAAGAGAATAAAACTCCTTTCCCGGATTCTCTTTTTTCAGCCGGTGCAGCAGACCTTCTTCGGTGGCGACAACAATTTTTTGAGCCGGCGATTGTCTGGCTCGTTTCAGCATGCCTGAGGTGGAGTAGATCCCGTCAGCCAGTTTCTGGACTTCCGGCAGACATTCCGGATGGGCCAGAACTTCCGCGTCAGGCATTTTCTCCCTCACCTGTTTGACCTCAGCCGCGGTAAATCTCTCGTGGACGAAACAGAAGCCGTCCCACACCAAAATCTCTTTCTCCGGCACCCTCTGTTGAACATACCAGCCTAAGTTTCTGTCCGGAAAGAAAAGTATTTTGCTCACCGGAACATTTCTCACCACAGAAGCAGCATTGGCTGAGGTACAGCAAACATCGCTGAGGGCTTTCACTTCGGCACTGGTATTGACGTAAGAAACGACCCAGGCCCCCGGATGTTTTTCCCTCATGGCCTTAACCTGCTCCGGGGTAACCATCTCTGCCAGAGGGCAACCGGCTTCACTCACAGGGAGTAAGACTTTTTTCTCCGGGGAAAGGATGCTGGCAGTCTCGGCCATGAAACGGACCCCGCAGAAGACAATCAGCCGGCAATCTTTGAGTGTGGCCGCCTGTCTGGCCAGTTCCAGGGAATCGCCCACAAAATCCGCCAGGTCCTGGACTTCTGGCCTCTGGTAGTTGTGAGCCAGGATGATTGCCTTTTTCTGTTCTTTCAACCGGGTGATTCTCTCCAGTAGGTCCATCTTCACCGTTCCTTTGGCCAGAGAGGAGACATCGCCCGCAGTTTAGCCACTATTTCTGGCAGGACTGCTGCCACTGCCTCCACATCCGACTCGGTAGAATACTTACCCAGGCTGAAGCGAAGAGACCCGTGGGCTACTTCGTGGGGCAGCCCCAGGGCCAGAAGCACATGGGATGGTTCCAGAGAACCGGACGTACAGGCTGAACCGGAAGAAGCGCAGATACCTTCAAAATCAAGGTGTAAAAGCATGCTTTCGCCTTCCACATACTTAACGCAGAGATTGGCCGTATTGTAAAGCCTCTTTTCGCGGTGCCCGTTAAAGATTACTTCCGGGACCGACTGGCGGATTTTTTCCTCTAATTTGTCCCGGAGGGCCCGAACCCTCACCGCTTCTTCCGCCATCTCCTCTTTCGCCAGCCGGGCGGCTTCGCCCAGACCTACAATCCCGGCCACATTTTCCGTGCCAGCCCGGCGGCCATGTTCCTGTTCACCACCATGCAGCAACGGCGGCAGTCTCCATCCTTTCCGGACATAAAGAGCGCCAACACCCTTGGGACCGTAAAACTTATGGCCGGAAAGGGACAGCATATCCACTCCCAGTTCTTTAACCGACAGGGGTAACTTCCCGGCGGTCTGAACCGCATCCGTATGGAAAAGAATGCCCTTCTCCTTCAGGAGACCGGCGATTTCTGTCAGGGGCTGGATGGTGCCGATTTCGTTGTTGGCATGCATGATGGTGACTAAAATTGTCTCCCGGCTGATGGCTTTCTTCAAAACTTCTAAGTCCACAATTCCCTCAGCGCTGACCGGCAGATAGGTTATCCGGAAGCCCTGTTTTACCAGGAAAGCGCAGGTGTTCAAAACAGCGTGATGCTCAATGCTGGAGGTGATGATGTGATTACCTTTTTCCCGCAGCGCCCAGGCAGTGCTCTTAATCGCCCAGTTATCGGCTTCGGTACCCCCGGAAGTGAAGAAAATCTCTTCCGGCGCACAGGATAATAAGCGAGCCACCTGCTGGCGCGCCTGCTCAATGGCTTTCTTGTTTTCTCTGGAGCCACGGTAGAGCGAGGAAGGATTTTCAAACCGTTCCTTAAGAAAAGGCTCCATCGCTTCCAGCACCCTCCGGTCACAGGGTGTGGTTGCATTGTAATCAAGGTAGATCATGTCTTTCTCCGTCTGTTTTAAATTCTCAGCACCATCGCTTTTGTGGGACAGGCTTTAAGACAGATGCCGCAGGCGATACACTTTTCAGAAGTGAAGTTTACCTGGTAAGTCGCCTGGTCCAGCCAGAGGGCACCAGCTGGACACTGGGGAATGCAGGCAGTGCAGTCGGTGCAACGTTCTCTCACCATTTCCACTTCCTTGCTCAGAAGTTCCACCTTTACACCCAGTTGTTTCAGGTAAGCAATCGCCCCGGTAATTTTTTCTTCCTCACCCTTCAGTTCCAGGACGAGGGTGCCTTCTTCCTCAGGGGTAACATAGGCTTTCAGGATGTTGAAATCAAGACCAAATTCCTTGACCAGGCAGGAGATAATGGGCTTATCTACCAGACTGGGCGGAAAGTTCAGCACAAGTTTCTTATCCATTTCAGGCTCCTTTTAACCCTCGTTCTTGTTGTTCTGCTTGACCGGCCTTTCCTTCAACATCTTGAAGGTATAGCCTGTTTCTGGCCCCGGGAAGGAGAAAACCGGCTGGCTGAGAAAGAACTGCTTCTGGAGTATCCACGACTTCAAGATTCCAGCAATTTCCCTGGCCTGGCGATAGCTGGAAAGAGAGCCGGTGGGTACCGTCTTGCCCATGACTTCAATACGGCCGCTTTTTAACTGGGCGTAATTGACTTCAGCCAGAACCCGGCCGGTGCACTGCGGATAATCCTGGCTGTAATCCACCACCGGCGCCCAGATTTCCTCATCCGGAATGGCGGCCCAGCGGCAGAGTTCCTCGTTCAAAATCGGGATAGGAATGCCGATACCGACGATTAAACTCACTCCATAGCCCACCAGCGAAGCCCCGCGGAGAAATTCCGGCTTCATCCCCTTAAGGTCGCCCATCAGCGCCAGGGTGGCCCCGCCTCCACAGGGCAGGCCGTTTTCTTTTCTTTTCACCGAGGGGTTGTACTGGGTTCCCCACCAGGCCACATAGCCTGTTCCACCGCCCAGAAAGATTCTGGTGCCAAAGCCGATGGTCTTAAGATAAGGGTCTTTCAGCAGCGGAGAAAGCTGGCCGGCGCTGCAGTAGTTGGCATTACCCAGTTCTGGTTTGAGGATGCCCATATAAGTGTAAATCGTTTTGCGCGAAAGATTAACGGCGACATTGTAATTCTGGTAACAGTTCCTCGGATTGAACAGGATAGCCTCATTGACATCCTTCAGGTTAATCCAGGTTACTAATTTTCTTCGCGGGTAACAGTCTGTCCCGTAGGTTGACACCTCAAGTTTGACATCCTTTCCCGAAACAAGGTCTTCAATGACATGACCACCGCCATAGGTGAAATTTCCGGGAGGCAGGCTGTTGCGCGGGTCATCATCAGGCAAAGCCGTGGCCCCGATGTAGAAATCAACCGCGGCCAGACCGGCATAGGCCGGCACCCTGTTAAGTGTAATTTTACCACCGCCAATTTTAATCCGCGGACGGGAATGGCCGATATTCAGGAAAAGTCCTGAGGAGCACATCGGACCGAAGGTACCGGTGGTCACAACGTCCACCCTGGCAGCGGTTTTCTTCACCCCCTGGCTGCGGCACAGTTCTACCAGTTCTTCCGCGGTCACCACCACCGCCTTACCCGTCTTAATTTTTTCGTTGATTTCCGCAATCGTCTTCATCATTTTTCTCCAGGTTTCAATTGAGACAGAATCAGTTCGGCTGCTTTCCGACCAGAAAGAAACATTCCCCCAAAAATAGCCCCCATTCTGGGAGCACCCATGACCGCATTGGCCGCCATTCCGCAGACCAGCAATCCGGGGAAAACTTCCCTGGTATTTTCCACGAGAGATTGCTCCCCGACCTGGGCCCACATGGATTTTTCGCCCACCACTGTCCCGGAAGGAGTTCTCAAGCGCGGGCCAGTCTTTCGTTCCACAATCCGGCAGATTTCTGCGTCATGGCCGGTAGCGTCCACCACCACTTTTGCCGCCATGGACAGGGGGTCAACATGAAGTTTTGACCAGACGGTCGCACTCCAGTTGATGACCACGCCGCAGACCCGTTCCTGCTGCATCATGACATCTTCCACACTGATCAGGTTGAAGATCATGGCTCCAGCCCTGATGGTCCTGGAGCAGAGGGTGGAAACCGTCTCCAGAGCGTCAGCCACATACAGGCCTTCCTGATAAACAGCCAGGGAAATATCCAGTTCCTCAAAGATAGGTTTTGCCTCCTCCTGGACCGTGATCCGGTTGAACATCATTCCGCCACCAGGCATCCCCCCGCCAACCCTCAGTTGTCGTTCTAACACATTCACCTTCAGCCCTGCCCTGGCCAGGTAGTAAGCGCAGATGAGACCAGAAGGGCCGGCCCCGGCAATCACCACATCAGCCTTCAGACAGGACAGAAATTGCTGAAAGAAACTCTCAGTAATCGCCCTGGAAATGGTCACATCGTCCAGTCTTTTTTCCATATGTCTCCTTTTGTTTTGTGTCAATCTGCCAGCAGGGAAAGGTAACGTTCGGCGGAATCAGGCAGAATCACCACTATTAATTTACCGTTATTTCCCTCTTTCCTGCCAATCATCAGGGCGGCCCAGACTGCAGCCCCGGAGGAAAGACCAGCCAGAATGCCTTCTTCCCGGGCAAGTCTTCTGGCCATCTGGTAAGCATCTTCATCCCTTACCCGGACAATCTCGTCAATCAGATTTGTTTTCAGGACCTGCGGAACAAAACCGGCGCCAATGCCCTGAATGCTGTGCCGGCCGGGTTTTCCTCCGGAAAGAACCGGTGAGTTTTCCGGTTCCACGGCAACGGCTTGAAAGGAAGGTTTCCTGGATTTAATGACTTCAGCCACACCGGTAATGGTACCGCCTGTACCCACCCCGCAAATTAGGATGTCCACCCTGCCCTCAGTGTCCCGCCAGATTTCTTCAGCGGTGGTTCGTCGGTGGGCCGCCGGATTGGCTGGGTTTTGGAACTGCTGGGGCATAAAAGCATCCGGTATCTCCTGAAGCAGTTTTTCCGCCCGGTTGACCGCACCCTTCATTCCTTCCTCAGCCGGAGTCAGCACGATTTCCGCACCAAGCAAACTGAGCAGTTTTCTCCGTTCCAGTGACATGGTTTCCGGCATGGTGAGCACCAACCGGTAACCCCGCTGGGCGCAGACAAAAGCCAGTCCGATGCCGGTGTTTCCACTGGTGGGTTCCACCACCACGGTGCCTGGTTTTACCAGCCCTCTTTTTTCCGCATCTTCAATCATGGCTACGGCGATTCTATCTTTGACACTGAAGCAGGGATTGCGGGATTCCAGTTTGGCGACCACAGTAGCGGCCAGGCCCGCGGTGACCCGGTTCAGTTTCACCAGAGGAGTGTTGCCTGTCAGACAGGTGATATTTTCGGCGATTTTCATATTGTTCCCTAAATTACATAACTGGCTGTTTTCTCAAAACTGGCCTGCTGTTCCGCCAGGTCAGCCAGAGTGGTTCCAGAAAGAAGCCGGTTAACCTGGTCCCTGATTTTCTCCCAGAGACACCTGGCCGCGCACACTTTCGCCCGCTGGCAGAAGTTTTCAGCGTCAAGGCAATCCACCGGCGAGATAGAACCTTCAAAGAGCGTAACCACCTGGTAGGCGCTGATCTCCTCCGGCCGCTTACTCAGCAAAAACCCGCCTCTGATGCCCCGTACACTCCTTACCAGGCCGCCCTTTCTCAGAATAAGCAGAATCTGCTCCAGATACTTTACGGAAATGCCTGTTCTCTTAGCGATGTCCCTGGCCAGCACCGGCTGTTCCTTCTGGTGCAGGGCCAGGTCAATCATGGCCCTCAGTCCGTAGCGCACTCTGGTGGATAGTTTCATTTTTGCCCTGAAATATGAGTATTTTAATTTACAAAGTAGAGTATACCCTGATGATGAGCTGGCTGTCAAGAGCAAGGGGAAAACCAGTCTGAATTCTTTTCTACCACAGTCCCAGGGCCAGGCCGAGAACCGCAATGACGTCAAAGATGTCTACCTGCTGGTCTCCGTTGAGGTCAGCCACTTCCAAATCAGGGGACTGCCATCCTGTGGCCATCCGGAGGCAGAGGATAACATCCTGAATGTTGATCCAGGTGTCCCGGTTAATGTCTCCTTTTTGATAGGCCACAGTTGTAAACGAGGTTTCCTCTGACCAATCTGACCAGGCGCCAAAGGAATCCTGGTACCGAACATGCCAGTAATAGGTCTGGTTGTACTGGAGATACCCGGAAGGAAGCAAGAGCGCTGTCAGGTTTGTGGTATCCCGACCGCTGTCAAAAACTGGTTGCTGGTAGGTGCCGCTGACCGCTCTGATCTGCCATTGAGAAGCCGTGTGAGCAACAGAACTACCTGGCTTAAACTGGTCTGCCTGAAGAAGAGGGGTGAGGCTGACGCTGGTAGCGCCTTCTTCTGGCCACTGGTTTTTCGGCTGCCCTGGCCGTTGCATTCCGTTGGAACCGGTGGTAAACCAGGTTGCTTCACTCCAGGGACTCCACAGGTAATCCCCGTTCTGGTACCTCACCCGCCAGTAGTAAGTAGTGTTGGCTTCCAGGGGTACAGGTCGCCAGATGCTGTTTACTGGTCCGCGTTCAGCATCGTAGGTAGGGGTCTGGCTGCTCTCGCCCTGTTTCCAGAGCTGCCATTGAGAGTTGATCCAGGACTCGTTTCCTCCAGCAGGATTAAAGTTGGTGGCGATCAGGACGTAATCAAAGGCATTAACCCCGGTAGCGCCGTTAGCCGGCAGAGAATTGACCGGCTGGGCCGGGGGTTGAGGGTGAGCGATGGTGGTAACTTTTCCGTAAACAGGCTCCCCCTGGCAGACAGCAGCTGTCCCGCTGATTTTACCCACCGCCTGGATGTCGGAATTAGAGAGAATGTCAGCCCCGAATGTTTCCCCGGGTGAGGCATTTCCGTTGAAGTCAAAGACAAGATAGACCATTCTGGCCGGTTCGCCGGTCTCCCAGACCTCAAGGGAAAGATTGCTGAAGACAATTTTGTTGCCGTTGATTACGCCCTGACCTAAGTAAGTTTCCCAGCTACCGGCATTGAATGTGCTACCGCAATATAGTTTGGCGGAAGAGACAGCACTGGCCAGACTGCCAGTTCCTTTGCCGGTGAAGGTGATGGAATTAACAATGACATTTTCACTGTCCGGGTCCCGCCACAGGTTGAACCTTAACATTTCCACATTCCGGGCGCTGGCCTGAATCTGCTCTGGCAGAACCTGCCAGTCAAGTTGTGAGTATTTGTAAAGCCGCGGGGCTGAAGTTTCTGCCTTTTCCATGAAGGTTACCCCGTTGGCAAAGATGTTGAAGACAACGACCGGAAATTCAAATCCTTCCTTTTCCGGCCGCAGGTAGTAAAGGCCAGGGTCAAGGTTAACAATCAGGAAACCACCGTCAGCCGTGGTTGAAGTCAGGTTAGGGTCAGGCGGTCCATCCACCGTAAAATAATAAACCTTTTTGTTTACCTGGCTTCCGTTCTTGTCGTAAATCTTCACTACCACCCCTTCCATCTCCACGTCACCGGCCAGGTCTCCTTTACCGGAGGTATGGCTCTGACCGATGGCTGTCATCACCTGGTTGTAATCAGCCACCGGAAGAACACCCACTTCCAGGTTACTACCTGAGCCATTCTTTGTGTCCTGTTCAAGGAACCCCAGGTAGTAGGTATCCTTATAGTTGGTCTTTGAGGTTTTCAGAAAATAGGCGGAGAAAGGGCTGATGTTTGACAGGGTGAAGTTGCCACTGGCGTCAGAGGTAGTGGAGATGTTGGTGCCGGGAAGAGAGACACTAACCCCGCCTACCGGTTGCTCATCCCACATAGTCTTTCCGCTAACAGACATCAGGGAGTCAACCGGCATGACACCGCAGACCGTGATGGAGTTGGCATAACCAACCACCAGGGGTGAATTAAAGTAAGAACCGGCTTTGCTGGCCGTGATTTTTATGGGCCTATCGGGTTCAACATTATAGACGCAGAAGATGCCGTTAGAATACGTAGAGCCAGTCACCGGCATCATCATATCGTTGAAGTACCTGATCTGGCTGGAAGGAATATCGGTGTTGGTATCCGCATAGCGGGCACTGATAACCACCCCGCTGATACCACTTTCTTCGCCCACACGGCCGACAATATCACCCTTGCCGCTGGTATGGGAAGGCGCACCTGTCCGGTGGAGGAACTGGCTGTGTAAAGTGGTGGAAAAAATCATGATGTCTAATTCTTCATCATGCTGGCCAAAACCCATGGGCATCATGTAAGTATCCACATAGCCGGTCTTGCTGGCTTTGAGAGAAATGCCGAAGGACTCAGCCGGCACGCCAGTTAAGGTATAGTTTCCCTGACTGTCAGAAGTCGTCTGCAGGGTTGTCCCGAGAAACCTGACAGTTACTCCAGCCACAGGGGCCGGCTGAAAATCAGATGGGTTTAACTCGGTTACCCGACCGGTGATATTGATGGCCGAAAAGGCAAGACCGGAGAAGGTTAAAATGATACCCGCCAGCACTTCCGCGATAAGATTTTTCATCTTCGTCTCCTTATTTCCCCGGGGGGTTCTGTCAAAAAGTTTAAGTTGTTTATGGTCTTTTCTTATTTCTGTCAATGGTTTTGAAATTCCTTATCTCCTTTCCTCCTACACTGTCAAAAAAGGAAGGGGACAGCTGGCGAACGATTTGCGAAGGCACAGATACAAGACAAGACGAAAAGCGGATGCGCTCGGTAAGCGGACCGGACAATTCCATCCGGGACGCAATACCTTACTCGGCGCTGTCTGAATTCGCCACCTGGCGAATGAGTTCGCCGAGCAACCGATTTCGGCGTAGTCCTTGTCTGTGCCGGAGCACCCTGAGTGAGCCAGTTTGTTCCCTTTCTTTTCATTCCTCTTTTATTCCTT
>ERZ795060.4916-NODE-4916-length-10985-cov-7.442177_pt1 | contig 10985 bp, 10 predicted proteins | sample MGYA00375144_ERZ795060 | MGnify/ENA primary metagenome ERZ795060 (study PRJEB30189, sample SAMN05720157) | activated sludge metagenome | isolation source: anaerobic digester from wastewater treatment plant | place: Japan | collected 2015-05-15 ... | reverse complement strand
GTTAGTAACGCCCATCGAGACGGGAGCGTAAACACCATCATGGTTGTGGCTGGCCGGCGAGAAATCGGAGGGTTTATAACCGGAATCCTGGATCACTTTTCCGGTTGTACCGTTGAACGCCGCAAGATTTCCGTCGACCGCAGAAGCCGGCCCACTGACATCGCCGCCGCCACCACCCAGGGGTGGCACATTAGTCAGGTTGTCCCAATGCACCTCGGCTTGCCCACTGGTCTGGAGCTGCGTCTGGGTGTAGTATCGGGCGTCACCCCGCGCCTCAGTCAGATATTGCGGATGGTGGTCGTGGCTCCTGTTGGCCAGGCTGCCGTGATCAATCTGTGCGCCGTCGCCGCCCACGTGATTATGAGCATCTCCGTTAGTAACGCCCATCGAGACGGGAGCGTAAACACCATCATGGTTGTGAACGGTGGGGGCGTAGTCATGGGTATGATCCTTGCTGGCGGCATCAAGTGTCTGGCGTACCTCCGCCGGAGTCGCTCCGTTTAGCAGGGCACGCCCAAGAGCGGTACATGGAAGCTGTTCAATTGGACCTTTACCGGCGCTTGCGCGCCCCAGAACCCGGTTAGTGTTACACTCGAAGGTTGAAATGTTAATCTTATGACCGGTCATGGTCCCGCCTTGCGGGTTGGTCACGCTCACCTCGCCTTCGCCAAGGTTCAGGTCTTCTGCGACTATCTTTTCATACGGTATTGGCATCTACGGACGCCCTCCAGGAATCGAGAGTAAAAATGTTTTTCAAGCTTTAAATCCTGCCCCGGCCCCTCGCGGCCGAGAGCCTTGGACATCGCATAGCAACGTATGTACTTGGCCTGGTGGTTGGGAATCTCAAGCTCGCTACTGTCTCCCGGTAGATCAGCTCGCCTGGTGTACTCAATACGGGTGTTTTCAGCGGTTAGTGGAGCTGCCGACAACCCCGCGAAATCACCACGGGGAACACCCCAGGAGCCAACCACCTCGTAGCCCGGCAAAATCCGCGGAATACCCCAGGAGCCGATCTGGACAGGATCGATCAGGGAAAGGTTGCGGGGAACACCCCAGGAGCCAACCACTACGATGATGAAGTTGCTTCGCGGTATCCCCCAGGAGCCGATTACCTGATACCCAGGTATGGACCGCGCGATTCCCCAGGAGCCGATCTGGGTGTCGATAGTCAAGAGGTTGCGCGGGGTTCCCCAAGCTCCGATAATCTCAACAACCAAACCCTTTGAGTTGACGGTCTTCTTGGGTATCCGGTACTTGCGCAGCCTGCGCAGGCTATCGATCGAGTAATACTCGACCCGCCCCACGGTACGCTCATAGTTCCCGTCCATGGCCCGCAGCTCGCAGTCGGTCTTGGGGATGAGCGGGTGATCGTCCCAGGTTACGCGCTCAACCTCCAACACCTCATCAGGCAGCTTGTATAGAGCTTGGCCGGCTATATCGTCTATCCACTGACGCCCCCATAAGAGCTTGGTGGAAACAATAAAAACCCGGTAGCCCTGTCTGATCAAGTCATCGATTTCATCGTTGCTCCAGATCAGGTTAGCTGTATCGCCCAGGCGGGTAAGAACTTCGTCTCGAATCTCGGCACGCGTCTTAGCCACGCACTCTTTTTCCGTAATTCCAAGGTAGTTGGGGCCGGGGCGGGCGCTTCATTCCAGGCCTGGCTTCACCCATAACCAGAGTCTTGGCTGCCATTACCCGAGAGACACGCCTGACAATCCTTCTTGTACCGTCGAGCCAGCGGTTCTCATAATGCTTCGCCAGGTCCAGATCCTGGCCCGTCCCTTCACGCTTCAAGGCTTTCCACATCGCGTAAAACCGGACGGTCTTTGTCATCCAGTCGGGGATCTCAAAGGTCGAAGCGTCGTCAGTTAGAGGAGCCCCCCGGCGTCTAAACTCAATCCGCACGTCGTTGGCGCCGAAGGCGTTATGAGCGGGGAGGCGATAGATCCGAATTGTGCGAGGGGCCTCGTCACAAGTGTAATAGTCAATTTGACCTGTGACGATGTCGAAGCGGGAATCCCTCGCCATTAGCTCCTTGATAGACAAAGGCTCCAATCGCCGGTCGTCATAGGTGGCACGCTCGATCTCGATCAGACTCTCCGGCATAACATAAAGCGCCACGCCGACCTTAATAGATAAATAAGTGCGGTCCCAAAGAACGCCTGTCTGCGCAGCAAGCAGGTCGTAGCCTCCCTGAAGGTACTGATCGATTTCGCCGGCGGTCCAGATAGATTGAGTCGTGTCGCCTAGACGGTCCAGGACTTCCATTCGTAGTTGGGCGCGGTTAACCACCGAACACCCCCAGCTTGTCAACCCTCATGCGATTACTCGCATGAGCTGTAAGAGCCCTCTCGACTACCAGGTACGAGTCGTAATACCCTAGAGCTTTTTGGGTTTCGCCGGTTTGGGCCAGGAGGTCATAGATCGCGTAATCCACCAGGCCGAGGTGGTATTCCTCTTCAAAGCCCGGCACGTCATTATCACCCGTTAATGGATTCGGGAGCGCCTTATAGTAAACCTTGACGGTTCCACCCGCCACCGGAACCTTTGGGTACAACCCAAGGTGCCACAGCCCACGCACAAACCACATGCGAGGTTGACCGGTTACTTTCTCCCAGCGGGCAAAACCTCGTGTGTCCAGCTCACGAGGGCTGGTAGGAACAAGCCATACATTGATCTGGGGGTTCCAGACGCGGGTAACACGCAGGAAGCGCTCACCGATAAGAGCCTTGAGGTTATAATAAGTCTCGTCGAGCAGGTTTATAGCGGCTGAATCCTCATACCACTCCGATGCCTCACTAATGGTCTCGTATCCCTCATTTAGTGAAGTCTCAACATCCAGATCTGAGAAGTAGACCGGGCTCGCCTGTGACTCATCAAGCCGGCGGAACACCTCGGTTTTAAGCTCTGAAAGTGTCATAAAAAAAGAAGGGGGGTCTAAAGCCCCCCCCATGTGGTTAAGACAGAAGGACCGTGCCCACACCGCCCGTCTGGTCAACAACGCAAGTGACACCTTTGCCAGACGCAGCGGCAAGGGCCGCTTGAACTTCAGCCTGACTAGGGCTGGCACTGGCGTTAAGCTTGGCGCCGGTCCCGGCTACGGCGGATGAGCCAACGCTATCCCCTGCCACAACACCGGCCGCAAGCTTGGCCTTCGCTAGCCCGTGAACAATGACCCAGCCAAACTTGCCTGCGGGGATATTTATTTCCGCGACCCCCTCCACAGGCTGAGCCACCGCACTGGTCGGCTTATACGCCAACCCAGGGCCAATCTTCAAAAAATCAAAGGCAGAGATATCCGAACCCGCCTTGATGTACTTCCGGCGGCAGCCGTCCTGGAAGTCCACCTCCAGGTTCAAGATGTGCTGCGGCGTGTCATCAACGCGACCGATATCTATACCACCCACAACATAAAGCGGTTGTGCTCGCATTCAACCCTCCTGAGAAGAAAAGGGGGCCAAAGCCCCCTTTAGGTTACGGTTGCTGGGGCGGTAACGGGGTAAGACTGAGATCATAGTGAATTCCGCCCATTACCCCTTGCTTGGCGCGGTTCGCGCAAAGCGCTGCCCCCATCCAGAGCAAGTGTGACAGTTTGTAGTCACCGTTCGCGGGTTTCTGGAAATCGGTCGGCGCAAAGTCTGTGTCTGCGTCAACCTGCACTTCCCAGAAGTCGGTATTGATCATGAACCACGAACCGGACTGCAGAATTGTGCTGTTGTTTGCCACGTCCGGAACAAACTCATCCCAGACGAGGGGTTTACCCTTGAATGAGATATTATCGAACGGGATATCCGCTTTCTGGTACGACGGGTTTTCATGCAACGTCGCCAGGGCGGCTTCATACAGCTCGGCTGTTCGTTGGTCACATAAATGAAGGTTGGGAGCGCCACCCGCGCCTTTCTTGCAGTCGTTGTACAAGTGGCGCAATTCACCAAACCAGGTATGCACATCCTGCGCCTGGGACACCAGGGCTTTGTTCCTCCACCAGAACTGACCGCGACTATTCACAGTGCTGGACTGATCAATCCCACCAACCACCATCGGGAGGGTAGGATTAATCGCGATCAGCCTGGGAAGCGGATCAATAAAAGTCCGCCCCGTGTTCGGCGAAACCGCCGGCTCGGTAATCGAAGTGCCATCAAAAGCTCCCTGGCCTTGCAGCAAGAAGCGCCCAAAGGCTTCACGGATACCGATCTTGGCCTGCCGAATCTTGGTCTTCAACAGGTCACGGCGCTTGGCTTTGCCTTTGTTCTGTTTTTCCTCCTTACCGGAGATCATGATTGGTGTCGCACCCTGACGCCAGTCCCAGAACGCCTTGGTGACGCCGTCCGTCACGGTCTCAGGCAGGGGATCGTACCCATCGTAGAAGTCGAATTGCCCAACTTCATACATCAGGTCGATTTCCGCCCGCTGACCAGGCGACTCGATACGGCGATACCCACGCCCCTTCTTTGTAATCAGATAAAAGAAGGCGTTGGTCAGGGAGACGGCGTCAACCAGTTCCGGCTTCACAGAAGCCAGACAGGAAACATACACCGCATTCCAATTAATATTCTCTGTAGTCATTTTTTACTCTGTCAGGACTTCACCCCTTAGAGCAGCATCCCAGGCAGCGTCAAAACGCTCCTCAAAGTCCGCATTTTTCGGTAAAGTCCGTGTTACATTCTTTTCGTTCACTCCAACCTGAGGAGGTTCAGCAGCTTTGATGGCCTTGCCTACGCGGTTAAGGGCTTTCTTGGTCGCTTCGACAGCGTGCAGATCGGCTTGAACTACCTTCCAGAGGACCTCCAGGTAGTCAACCATCGTCATATTGCCGGCTGGCTGGAGGTGTTCTGAGAGTTCGCGCATTTTATCCGCGTACTTTTCCCAACCTTTGTGCCTGGCCCCAAACTCCCGAAACGCTTTCTCGGTTTCAGCCGCAACCGCTTGTTTGCGGCGCTCCGCCTCGGCGGCTTTAAGCGGCTCAATCTCGGTCTTTAAAACATGATTAGTGAGGCGCTTCTCAAACGCCTCAAAGACCGGCTGGAGCCTGTCGGCCAGAAAGCTGAGTTCAGGGTCTTCGCGCAACCCTTTGAGAAAATCGTCAGCTACGGGCGTTTCGGTTTCCTTCCGGGGAACCTCACCGCCAGAGACCGTCAACCCATGCCTTTGAGCAAGGGATCGGATAAACTCTGTCGGGTTCTCCCCGTACAGCTCGATCGCCTGTCGCCAGGACTCGATAGCCTTGCGTTCCGCCTCCAGGGCTTTTCGCTGCTCAGCTAAAGCCATCGTCTTTTTGGTGTAAGCCCGCTGGAAACCCTTTCGGACTTCCTCGATGGACTTACCCTCAAGCGCGGCTTCTTCCTCCGCAGACAGAAGTGGTTCATCGTCATCGGTAGCCTCGTCTCCCTGGTCCGCTACCTCGGAATCTCCAGGGGGTTGCTGCTCGCCGCTTTCCGTGTCGCCCTCTTCCGGCTTGTTTTCGGGGGTGTCATCCGTGTCAGCCTGCTCCCCTTCCTGGGAGTGCTCTGCAACAGCGGCGTCAAACACCTTGCCGAAATCACCCGAATCGGCTGTTTCTGTTTCCGGCATGTTTCCTCCTTGATGTCAGATTTCGCACCCCGGCATACCGACCTTCCTGCCCCGGAAATCCATATTGTTCCGCTTAAGGAGCTGGGTTCGGTGCCGGTGACTGGTTACCAACACTGGCTCACCAGTAATATGCTCATCCCAATAAGGTTTAAATGGTCGATGCCCGGTAGATGGTCGGTAAGACAGATCCATCTGAACCCCGCACCTGGGGCACTCCTCCTTGTGAGAATCAAGGTCTTTGATCCTGACAAAAACGTCTTCTCTTTGATGCCCGCAAGACAGGCAAACAAAATCGTATAGCGGCATTACACGCCCCCTGCTAACGGTCCTTGAAAACCGATCTGGTTTAGAAGCTGATTGTCAATCTGCTCGGCTGAGGGCAGGGCTCCCGGGGCTGGAGGAGGCGGCAGCACCGGGGCCTTCGCCGGCGATTGAACAGCCTGTGTGGCCTGTCCTGCTACAATCAGCGTCGCCAAGCGTTTAAACTCTTGTATTTCGCGCTCACTGCGAATGCCGTACATCGCCAGCGTCCGGCGCAAAAACAAATCGCTCGTCGCCAGCACCATCAAGATCTGCAAATTCCCCATCAGCGCGAGGAGTTGGTTCCAGTTCTGGCGCTGCTGCTCCTCCCCTACCGGCGATAACAGATCGATATCACATGAGACCTCATAATTTAGATCCCCCAGGTCAAGGGCGTTGATCTCCTCCCAGGTTGCGGCAATCCTCGCAGCCTCCTGAGGAGCATTAACCGCCAGCGGGTCAACATTCCGCTGAATCCAGAAATCCTGCGTCATGTAGGTCTCAATCGTGCGCAGGATCAACTCCCCGATTCGACCCAGCCAGATACCAACCTCGCGACGGGTGGAGTTTTCACGGATCATTGACCGAACATTGATAATCCTGGCCTGGGTGGCTGTCTCACTCTCCGAGATTCCGCGCTGCTCACCGGTCACGCCCGAGATTTCCATGAAGTCATCCCGAGACTGAGGCACATTGCGGGCAACAGCGGGGTCAAGCGGCGCATCCTCGATCGCCCAGACAGACTCTCGGCCGGGAAGCTGAGCGCAGGACATATCCTCTTCCGACTGAAGGAGCTTCTCGACTTCCCCCTGGTCACAGGCGCCCGAATACCCATAACGCCGGATAGCCCGCCGCCTGTGAATGCGCTGCATTTCCCGAGTGTCATTCAGCTCATGCTGCGGATCGAGCCATGCCCGCACAATGGGGAAGGGCAGGAACTGATCGAGAATCTCGCAGAACTTCAAAGGCTCGACGAATGGGAGTAACTCGTAAGGCTCACCGTCCAAGAGGAACTTGTTGTACCCTTCGGCCCAGACATAGCGCTTCTTGGCCCGCATGTCCCAGATCTTCCAGATTTTCTCCATGCCGGCGTGTTTTTCAATATCGTCGGCATCGGAATCCTCATCCGATGGGGGGCCGTCGGATGAATACCCCCGCCCCTTCAAAGCGCCAGTGTTCTTGTAATGGGGGTTCTTCTTGATGTCTTCGAGATACACCCATTCGTAATAGCCACACCAGTCGCACCAGCTTAGAAGGTTCGAATTGCGAACACTGGTCCGGAAGTTGGCAGCGGGAACGCGCTTGATATAGATGTGCTCCGCCGTGATTCTCTTGGGGTTTGTATCGATAATCGGCTTGTTTTCCTCGTCAAGGAGAGGCTCATCGCTATCTTCACTCAAGACCGGCTTGCCCAGATTCGGATTGTCGATAAAATCGGCGCTGTAACCAACCTCAACCACTGCGAAGCGGAAGTGGGCCTCATGAATACACAACTTGATGATGCGCTCGAACTCCAACTTCATGTCGGAGACTATGGAGTTCAGTGTGTCCTCACGCAGCCTGACCCGTTCCTCAATGTTGGTGTTGGGGTCGTCAACCTTGGAGGGTTTCGGGTGAATCTTAAAGACCGGCTGGTAAAAGAGCAGGCTCGGTTTCCGCGTCTCGATCGTCGGGAAGATCAGGTTGATGACATACTTCCCCTCGGACCCGTCATGCCACTGCTCGCCCAGATATTCGTTCTCCAGGTCGGCAACCTTAAAGCGCTCCTCCCATTTTTTATAGATCTTATCGGCAGCGTCTACACGGCTCTGCCAGTGGGCTACTCTTTGTTTCTCGGATAGTTTTGCCATTGCTTAGTATGCGGACATATGACGCGGTAATTGCCGCCAATAGCGGCGACTACCCTTACGCTTCGCTTTAATCAGCCGCCGGCGGGCCGACTCAAAACAGTTGTGCGGCATATCTTGAGGCGCGATTCGTGCTCTTGGGGGCCGGGCCGCAACCATATAGCGCACACAGTCGTAAGCATGATCGGGGATATTCGGATCGCGCTCGTCGCTGAAGATCGGCCTGCCATTTTCTTCCCCAACCTTCAGTCGACGCTGCGCCTTCAGCTCAACAACCGCCTGGTAACAGCCGTTGGGATAGGCCGGGCTTTGCATCACGAAAAAGATCCGGGGTGAACCTTTGGTCTTCAGGATCGGGTGAATCCTCTCAGGATCTACCCGTAGGTACTCCGAGATATGGTTCCGGGTGCCCAGCTCATTGTTGTCACCCTTTGTCCAAACAAGGGCGGTTTCCTCTGGCAGATTAACCCGATCGGCGTATTCATCAGCAACCGACCAGCGCGAGCCGTGCTTCTGCATGGTCGGCGCGAAAATAGAGGGGTCGGCCAGGTTCTCCCGGTAGCGCTCCTGCACCTTCAACCCCGATGATGCAATATAGCTTGACATCTCGGTAATGTTGCGCCGGTGGTCGGAAATAAGGGCGTTCGGCTTGTAATACTCCCGGTAGCAGAAAAGGTTGCCCTCGGGATCTACCGCCCACCAGAGACAGACGGTTGGGTTAGCATCACCGTGGTCAAGCGTGCGGTGAAGCGTACAATGCCGGCGGAAATACTCAACCAGGGCGTGCCCATCAACATACACACCCATTTCGGGGTGATCCTTCACCTCGGGGTCGGTGTTCAGGATTGACAAGCGATCAACAACGTGAATCTGCCCCTCCGGGATACCCCATTGACCCTCGACAAAGCGGCGAACAAACGCATCGTCTTTGGCCCGCATCTCCTCAAGCGTGGTCTTCGGGAGATACTTGTTCTCGTGCGAGGCCATCGTGATCATTTTGTAGCCACGCCAGCGCCACTTTGTTTGCCACTCCCTGCTATCGGGGTGAAAACGCCGGTAAATCCAGTGTGTTTCCACATCCGGGTTGCAGGCGAGCATCGCGTAAGGCGGAGGTGTCGGCCTGCCGGTGACGGGGTTTTTAAAGCTCCAGTTCTCTATCCCCCCTTTTTCTGCAATTATCCAATCCGGCACCTGCGCCTGATCCCAACGCCCGAGGCGGGACAGTGCCACGTCGAAGATGATCTCCTCGATTTCTTCCGCCTGGTCGAACAAGAACCAGTTGATTTCAATCCCGCGCAGGACTCCCAGGATGTCCTGGTCATCCATGTGCATAAAGAAGACCTCCGAGCCGTTGTTAAGCCGGAGATAACCCTCGGAATCCGAGCGTTTCCCCCCGAGCATGTACGCCTGGGGCGAAAGGATCTTGTAGAACGTACTCATGGTCGTCTTGACCAGATCCTTGTGCACTTTGCGGCAGATAATTCCTCTATTCCTCGGGAAACAGTCAGAGAGATAAATCGCCTTGAGCGACAGAGCCCAAGTTTTCGCAGACCCAAACCCGCCAGAGCAACACAGCGGATAAGGCCCATACTCAAACGCTTCCCGTTGCTTCGGGCTCGCCCAATCAATGACGGTTGTCACGGGCGCCGTAGAGAGGGCTCGCTTGTTCGAACGAACTCGGGGATCTTTCAAGACTTTTGACGCTTAATCCAATTTGGATTTCCGCGCCGCTTAGGCGTTGAATTTTCAGAAGTTTTCTGTTCTAAGGTGTTTCCACCAGGGTTACTCGGCGCATCACTGATGAGAATAGCGGGCTTCACACCCACGTAAATACGCCCGTGGGCGCAATACTTACGCCCCAGCTCGATCGCTTTTTGAACTCCCTGAGCCTCAATAAAACCCTCCACTACACCGATTCGGCCGGGCTCGCGGTAACGCAGAATAAACAAAGTGTCAACCAGCATCGTTCCTACGATCTCCTTAGTCCCAACGAATGTGCGTATACGCACGTGACCGGGCAAAAAAACTACTTCAACTCCTCGCGAATTACCGCCTCTACTTTTTCAATGCGCCCGGTTACCGGCTCGTGAGCGCCAAGCACGTGCACTGAACCGCTGATTGAGCCGAAAGTCGTAAAAACCACCATGCCGCGAAACCTGGTGTCGCCGAAGATATCGCCGGTGTGGAAGTAAAGCGTCGCGGCGGCGCTAAGGCTTTTCATCTGGACGCGCTCGAAATCGCCCTCATCCGTGATCCAGAAAAGCCCCAGGTCATCAATCGGCTTGAAGTAGATTGTGTTTCCGTCAGGAACCAGGGTCTGGTTGGCAACACAAAACGCGGTGTAAATACCGGCATCCGGGTCGTGGATGACTGGAGCCGCCACAAAAACCGACTGCTGAGCAAAACCGACTGAAACCGCAAAAAGCGCAATTAACGTGATAACCAGAGCTAAAACTAAACGCCGCATCGTTGACCTCCTCTGATGATCCCAGATACGCCGCCGCTGGCGGCATCTATAAGAGCTGAGAAAAAAACTACCCCCCCCCACCCTCTTTTCACTTGGAGTCCCATAAGGATGAGGCAGGGGCCTGCGTGAAAACACCTATTACGCTTGGCTACCCGCCGGAGTCCCAACCGGGGGGGGGGTGCCGGTCTCCAATATTAGTCCTAGTCGCCGGTCTCTAGTGGACGATAAGTGGACGATACGGAATGCGTTAGCCCTCAACCTCAATGGTTGCAGCGGTATCACCGCCTCCACTACTAGATGTCGTGTCTCTTGGCGTGGTCATCTCCACCCGTGTCATCACGACGTTGGTACCTGGCGGTAGCGTGAACAGCGGCGCTGGCTCTGGCTTGTGTGCGTCCTGACGCAGCTCGACCGCAGTATGCAGGCCCAGCAGATGATCAGCTCGGATTAGCGCGTCCAGCGCGACTTTGAGCTGCTTGTCCTGCATGACCAGATCCACCAGGCGTTGCGCGCGATCGTGTATTGGCAGACGCGCTGCTAAGGCCCGTCTATACTCCTCGATATCTTCGCCCTGGACTGTAGTGACGGCTGCCTTAAATTCCCTGATGACGCGGACGACCGACTTGCGCGATATGCCCAACCGGTCTGCTATCTCCTGCTGGGTGAGCCGGCGTCGGCCGTCTGCTGCTGGGAGACTCCATAGGGCGATGATCTGGGATTTGATGACCGGAGTTATCTGGGCCTTCATGGGTCTCAGGTGTATCTCCCTATGCCATGTGGCAGAGGGACATATCTCG